>Ga0310098_1000187_pt1 | contig 14566 bp, 12 predicted proteins | sample LakMicMIDCLREDC7_FD_194453 | JGI IMG/M metagenome (GOLD analysis project Ga0310098, IMG submission 194453) | Enriched freshwater cyanobacterial communities from Lake Michigan, Michigan, United States - MI23.DCL.RED.C7 | ecosystem: Environmental > Aquatic > Freshwater > Lake | place: USA...
GCAGCTGTGAGCCCCTCACCGGTTGGTATCGGGATGGCAGCTGTCGCACCGATGCCCAGGATCAGGGAATGCACACGGTCTGCTGCATCGTCAGCGAGGCCTTCCTCACCTACAGCCGCGCCCAGGGCAACGACCTCTCCTCACCGGTGCTGGCCTTCGGCTTCCCCGGCCTCAAGGCCGGCGACCACTGGTGCCTCTGCGCCCGCCGCTGGCTCCAGGCCTACGAGGACGGCATGGCTCCGCCGGTGCGGCTTGAGGCCTGTGAGCAGAGCACCCTCCAGGTGATCCCCCTCGAGGTGCTCCAGGGCCTAGCCGCGCCAAGGACAGGCGATCCTGATGCCGCATGATGCCCCCATGGGCCAGCTCCGCATCGGCATCTTGGGTTTGGGTGCCTGGGGTGGCACCCTGGCATCGCTTTGGCGCGACCGGGGCCACCGGGTTGAGGGCTGGAGCCGCCGTGACGGCGGCGATCCCCTTGCCCTGGTTACGGGCCAAGATTTGATTGTGGCGGCGATGTCCATGGCTGGCGTGGGCGAGCTGGCCCGCCTGCTGGCGCCCCAATGGCCGGCGGGCCTCCCCCTGCTGAGCTGCAGCAAAGGCATCGATCTCCAAGTGGGTTGCACGGCCTCGGGCCTTTGGCAGCGGGCTAACCCTGCGATCCCCCTGCTGGTGCTAAGCGGTCCCAATCTGGCTAGCGAACTGGCCCAGGGATTGCCCGCCGCCAGTGTGTTGGCGGCCAGCGATGGCACCCTGGCCCGGAGGCTGCAGCAGGACCTCAGTTCGGAGCGCCTACGGCTTTACACCAGTTCCGATCCGATCGGCACCGAGGTGGCCGGCGCCCTCAAGAACGTGATGGCCATTGCGGCCGGAGTGAGTGATGGGCTGGGCTTGGGTGCAAACGCCAAGGCCTCCCTGCTCTGCCGAGGCTTAGTTGAGATGGGCCTGGTGTTGGCCGAACTCGGCGGCCATCCCCAGAGCCTCTATGGCCTTGCCGGCTTAGGTGATCTGTTGGCCACAGCCACCAGCCCCTTAAGCCGCAATTACCGCTTTGGCCTGCTCCTGGCCGAGGGCCTCAGTAGCGCCGCGGCGATCGAGCGGATCGGAGCCACGGTGGAAGGGGTGCCCACCGCCCGGGCCGTGATGCAACTGGCCGAGCAGCGGGGATGGAACCTGCCGATCAGCGCGGAAGTGCTCAACCTGGTCGATGGCACCACCCCACCGGCGGCGGCCGTTCGGCGGCTGATGGAGCGTCAGTTGCGGGAAGAGACGCTGCCCGACCTGGTTGGTGCCGCTAGGCCAGCTTGCTCCACACCATGAACAGGGGCCCCCTCCAGGCCGCCCTTGTGGAGGCCTTTACGGAGGCTCCCTTAGGGGGCAATGGGGCCGGTGTGGTGCTGCTGAGGGATCCCGCAGCGGCGCCCTGGATGCAGGCCCTGGCCGCTCGCCTCCAGCAATCGGAAACCGCCTTCCTCTGGAGAGGCCCCGATGGGGCGTGGCGCCTGCGCTGGTTTACCCCCAGTTGTGAAGTTCCCCTGTGCGGCCACGCCACCCAGGCGGCGGTGCTCGCCTTGGGCCATTGGGGCCACCTGGCCGTTGGCCAAGAGTTAGCCCTGCACAGTCGCAGTGGACCCTTGGCCGTGCGCCTAGAGGGATCGGACCCTGCCAGTGCCCGGATCGTGCTGCCCAGTTCTGGGCTGGAACCCCAGCCAATCCCCGCCTATTTGGCCCAGCTCTTGGGGGACGCCCCCCTGGCCTACTGGAGTTCCCCCCTGGGCTACCGGGTGGCCCTGATGGCGGACCGGTTCGACCTGGCGGGCCTGTTCCTGCCTTTGGCCCAGTTAGGGGGCCAGGACCGCCAGGGATTGGTGGTGATGCAAGCCCTTGGCCTTGCCCAGGCGTGCGGCCTGTCGCAACTCGAAGCCGGGGAGCCGTTTCGGCCGGCGTTCCGGCCCCAGGTACTGGGCCGGCCGGCCCATTACCAACTGCGGTTCTTCGCCCCAGGCCTGGGGATCGCCGAAGACCCCGTCACCGGCTCAGCCCACGCCCTGGTAGCGCCCTACTGGCAGGAACGCCTCGGTCAGAAGTCTGTCGTGGGTTGGCAACCCTCCCCCAGCCCCGGTGGCATGGTCTGCAGTGCGGAGGCAGATGGTCGCATTGCCTTGACGGGCAGGGGCCACCTGCTTTGGGATGGGAGTCTTGAGGGCGGTCCCTGCGCCCCGGACCTGGCCCCCTGGAGCGTTTGTGGTCCCTGACGATGGCAGCAGCACCCCCGCCTCCCCTCAAGTCCCTCCTGATCGGCCTGCCCCTGGGCCTGGGGGCCCTGGTGTTCGGTTTTGCCGCAGAAGGCCTGATGCCGGCGCCCACGCCCCTTAGCGCGGCCATGGTCACGGCCCTTCAGGAGACGCCGCCGAGGGCCAAACCCCTGCGCGCCGATGCCAAGGAGGATCTCCAGGGGGTAGCCGCCCAACGGCTTGGCAAGGGGCATGGTCTGGCCAGCCTGGCCGCCCCGGAGTTGGCCGGTCCCCAGGGGGGCCCTGGTCCGAACCTGGAGATCCGCATCGCCCTGCTGGATCAGCCCCAGGACCTCCAGCTAGGGAGTGGCGGCGGGTGGTGGTTGCGCAGCCGTGACGGCCGCGTCCTCGACCAGGGAGGCCCCGGCCAGCCGGTTTCCCTGGAGGGTTTAGTCCAGGGCCAACCGGAGCTTTGGTTCGAGCCCGCCCGCGGCCAGGCCGTTCTGGTCAATGGCCGGGCCTACGCCGGTCGCCTGCGGTTGGTGCAGCAAGGGTCCGGGTTCCTGTTGATCAACCACCTCCCCCTGGAGGACTACATCGCCTCCGTGGTGGGCTCGGAAATGCCCAGCAGCTGGAACCTGGAGGCCCTCAAGGCCCAAGCCGTAGCGGCCCGTTCCTACGCCCTGGCCCATATGGCCCGGCCCGCAAGCCAGCACTGGCACCTGGGCAACACCACCCGATGGCAGGCCTACCGGGGCCTGGACACGGTCAATGGACGCACCCGGGCCGCCACGGCCGCCACGGCGGGCCTGATCCTCAGCTACCAGGGGGGGATTGTGGAGAGTCTCTATGCGGCCAATAGCCAAATCAGCTGGGAAGCCCATCGCCACCTGGGCGCGAGCATGAGCCAGGAGGGCGCCAATGGCCTGGCGAATAAGGGCCAGACCTACCCTTTGATCCTGGGCCACTACTACCAGGGGGCATCCCTGGCACGGCTGAAGATCGGTGCGGGCTGAACGGTATTGGCAATGGGCCCTCGAGCGCAGCCAGTCGGCAGCGGCCAGCGGCAGCCTGGTGCCCTTGGACACCGAAATCCTTGACCTGGGGCTGGGTACGGATGCCAGCGCTTCCGGAAAGGGCCCCCAGGTCCCCGGAGGTGATTCCACCAGCCCTGGGGACTGGAGTCCATTTGTGGTGCGCCGGTTGCTCTCGGCCACGCCCAAACACCTCACCCGGGCGGGCCCCCGCCCCAATCCCTTTTTGCCCTGGGATGGGGAGCTGGCCGTGGCCCCCCTGGGATCGAGTCACCTACTGCTGCTGAATAAATACCCGGTCCAGGCTGGCCACGTGTTGGTGATCCCCCAGCAATGGCAACCCCAGCACGGCTGGCTCGGGCCCGCGGACTGGGGGGCCGTGGCCGAGGTGGACGGGGATACGGGTGGGCTGTGGTTTTTCAACAGCTCCCCTGCCGCCGGTGCAAGCCAGCCCCATCGACATCTGCAGTTGTTGCCGCGCCAGGCCGGTAGCCCCAGCTGTCCGATGGCCCCCCGGTTGCTGGCCCAATTGGAGGGCAATCAACCCCCCTGGCCCTGGTCCTATCGACTCAGTCGCCGCCATCGGTGCGGCGACCCGGATGAACTGATGGAGCTCTATGGCCACCATGCACGAGCCCTCGATCTGGGCGAACCGGGCAGCGATTCCCAGCCCCGGCACCCCTACAACCTGCTCTTCGACGATCAGTGGTTCCTAACCGTGCGACGCCGCCGCGACGACTGGGCCGGGTTCTCGGTCAACGCCCTCGGCTTTGCCGGTTACCTGCTGGTCACCGATCGGGCCGATCTGGACTGGCTGCGGAGCAGGGGACCCTGGGCCCTGCTGGACAGCGTGGCCAGCAAAGTTCAGTAATTTCACGCTGGCGCCAAACGGCGATTGGGCAGTTCTTGGAAAAGGGAGGGCTGGATTTATTCCCGTCCCTTCCCCTTTACAGCAACTTGTCTTGCCATTTCATGGCCGCTTCTCACCGTTCCATCGTTCAAGAGCCAGGCTTTCCAGGCCCTCTCAATCAAGTCCTGCTCGATCAGGCCCCGCTCAATCAAGCCCCAATCAATCAAGCGCCAATCAAAGGAGTTCCGCTTGATCAAGTCCCGATCGTCCCAATCCCAGGCGGCCCATCCGTAGCGGGCCGCCAGGCCAGCCGCAGGCTACGAATCCAGGCTTGCCTCACCCTCGTAACACCGATTGCCCGCCATTACGCCCGCATCACCAGGGAAGCGGCCGATGACCTCACCCAAGTGGGCCTGTTAGGCCTGCTCCGCGCTGCCGAGCTCTACGTCCCAAGCCGGGGCGAGCCGTTTCAACCGTTTGCCCGCCGGCACATCCGCGGGGCCATCCTCCACTACCTGCGCGACCAGGCCCCCCTGGTGAGGATCCCGCGCCGGCGTGTAGAGCTGGACCAGCAGCGCCGCCGCTGCGAAAATCGTCTGCAATCCGAACTGGGCCAGGCTCCCGACTCGGAGGCGGTGCGGCAGGCCATGGGGCTGAGCCTCACCCAATGGCAGCGCCTTGCAGCGACCCCAACAGGCCATCGGATCGTGCCCCTAGATGAGGGGGCCGAGGTTCCTGCCTCCGAACAAGACCAGGAGGGCCCTGGAGATGCCCGCGGCGCCATGGCCGTTGCTCTGTTGGAGCAGCTCCCAAGCCAGCAAGCTGAAGCGATCAAGGCAGTGATTCTGGCCGGGCGCAGCCTGCGGCAGGTTGCAAGTGATTGGGGGACGAGTGCCAGCACGGTGCATCGTCAGCTGCACCGAGGCCTGGCCGAACTCAGGCGTCGCCTGGAGTGTCCATCTGACGCCGTAGCGTGCTGATGGTGGCATCGAGGGCCGCGAGCTGGCGCTCTAGGCCTTCCCGCCAGAAGGTGAGCATGCGTAATTTGCGCTCCTGGTGGCGGCGCCGAAAGGATTCGGGCCCATCAACTGGCGCGCAACAGGCAAAGGGGGGGAACATGGGAAAATGGTGACAGTTCTGCCGTTCTAGCCAGCCCCTTGGCGCGAGTGCGGTGGTCAGTCTCCCCCTAGCCCGGGGACCCGAACCAGCCCCGAGACTCCCCAGCCCAGGCGCCTCAAGCCATCCCAGATCCCCAGCCCACCCAACTCCAGGGGGCCCACCCAGCCCCGATCCAGAGTCCACCACGACGCAGACAGTTGAGACCAAACAGTCCCATAGGTCGACCGCGGCCCCTGAGCCTGGTGCTCCTGGCAACGCTTGTGCTGGGAGCTAACCCAGCCCAGGCCTATGTGGCCTTGATGGCAGGCCAGAAGGCCCGGCCCTTGGTGGGCACGTTCAACACGGTTCCCGTGCTCCATTCGAACCAGCCGGAGGAAGTCCAAGGGCCTGGCATCTTGGTGAACAGCATGGAAGGCCAGGCCTACAGCACAGAAATCAACCAATCTCTCGATAACGCCGCCTACACTTTTAATGGGGAATTTGGCCTGCATATTCACCACAAATACCACCGAATGGGCTCCGCCTGGCATGGGTCTTCAGGTCGCCGTCATGAGCTCACCTTGGCGACTATTTTAGTTAATCCCAGCGATCAAGCGCTTACGGTCCAGTTTGACCAGGGTTCGGTTCGCAATAGTTTCGAAGCACCGTATCTACCCAATAATTTAATGGGCGTAAAACCCCTCGGGCCCCGGCCTTGGAACACGGGTCCCGGCGACGCCACCGCCATCGCGATGTTGCGGGGCAAGCTTGATAGCAATCTGCCCGATCGGATTGTGATTCCGCCCCGGGGTCGCACAGTGCTCTTTCAGACCCAGCTTCCTGCCAACGGCATTGCCAACGGACTTCTTAGGGGCCGTAGCAACGGTCCCATGCAAGTTGCTGTGGTGGCCGTCCGCGATCCCCGTGACGACAACGATGTACTGGCCGTGCTCGACAACGGACAGCTAGCGCCAGGGCGCACGTACCTGCGGCGTCTGCGCGAAATTGAGGCTGGCTATGTCTTTTCCCGTGTGGCGGGCGTGGCGATCGGTGATACCTATCAGGCGACACTCAATTACGACCTCGGCGATGGCCCTTTGCATGTACCCCTCACTAGTACCGTGCGCCACAATTTCGGCACCGGCGAAATCCAGGTGAACTCGCTGGCTAGTCGCATGGTCGATTCATCGATCAACAATGTGGGGACCTATGGGGTCCGTTTCGATGTCAACCTCAACCTCAGGGGCAGTGGTCCCTATGACCTGGTCTTGAGCCATCCCAGTCCCAATGGCCGCCCTTTTACCGCCTTCCGAGGCTCCATCGGCATCACCACAGACAGCGGCTATCGCGAAGTGCACGTGGGGCTGCGATCGGGCGAAAGTCTTAGCCTCACCCCTTTGGAATTGAACCCAGGCCAGAACAATCCAGTGCGAATCACCCTGGTGTATCCCGCCGATGCCACCCCGGGCCACCTGCTCAGCGTGGTGCCCAGTTCCCAGTTGGCCCGGGTTCAAGAGCAGCTCAGGCAGCTGGCCCTAGCCCAAAGCCGGTCCTCCCGTCCCACTCCGAAGCCGAAACAGTTGCCCTTGCCCAGTCTTGGGCTCGACCCCATTGCAACGGAGAATCCCCTCTCGATTGGGACTGGCCTGGAGCTGGGAGCGCGAACGATGCCAGCCGCTGAAAGGGATAGCGGCAACGACAGTCGCCAAGCCCTCACCCCCATGGCCATCGGCACGATCGCCACCGCCCCCAGGTCCCTTTCAACCCAGCCAGCTGCCCTGACGCCAGCCCAGCCAACGCTCCAACCTCCAACCGATCGCGCCGCAGTGCCAGCGACCAAACCGAGGATCAAGCCCACCCTTGCCAAGGCGCCGGCAAAACCGAAGCCCATGGTGGCCACAGTGCCAGCAACCCCCGCTGGCACTGGCTCCCAGGCCCTGCTGGATCGCCTGGTTCTGCAAGCATTACCTCCCTTGCCCCCGCCACCGGGTCCGGTGGAATGGGCAGGTCCGGGTCCCGTGGTGAGCTCACCAGCCCGCATGAGCCAGTCCCTGATGGACCGCTACCAGCAGGCCCTAGAGAACCAGCAATTGGTGATCAAATCCCTTGGCAGCCGATAGGCTGCAGCGGTCAGGACGCCTCCGTGGTCGAGAAAAGTGACCAGACCCGGCGGCGCATCAGCCTGGAGCTGAGCGCAGAACTGCTGGATTGGATCGATGGGTTTAAGGCTGAGTGGGGCCTGAGAAGCCGTGGCGACATCCTCGAGCGCGTGCTGGAGCAACTTGTCCATGGCAGCTCCGACGAGGAGGAAGGGGACAGCGACCAGGAGCCAACGGGCAGCCTCAACGAAACTGGCGCCATTGTCCTCATAAATCGCGACCTAGTCCTAATAAGAGACCAGGAGCAAGACCTCGGTGATATTGCTGAGATTGATTTAGGACGTTCCGCTCGTGCCAAGGGGGCGGGAGTCAAGGCGAAGCCTGCTGGCGGTGGCGGAATCGATCTCCCAGGCTTTGTGCGACGCCAATCGGCCCAACTCAAGCGCAGCCTGGAGCCGTCTAGCCCAGGCCCCAGCCAGACCCTTCAGGGGGTGGAACTGATCGATTCCCCCTCAATCGAAGAAGCGCTCACGGCAGCCCGGGACCACTGGCTCGATCTCTATGGACAACCAGCCACCGAGGCCGTGCTGGAGGCCGCCATGGTCTGGATGGCCCAGGAGGTGTGGCCCCAGGCCGAACAAAGCGAGGGTCGGCCGTTCACCTGGTCCATCCTGGTGCAGGTGATCCAGGGGGTTGCCCCGAGCTGGCCCCTGGGAGCGGCCAGTTTCGAGCGAGTGCTCGTCGCAGCGGGCATTCTCGAGGACCCCTTCAGCTCCAGAACCCTGCCCCTGCGCATCCCCACCCTGATCCGCCGCTTTGTGCAACGCCTGCGCAAGCGACGCAAACACCAATCCTTCCAGGCGATCGACCACACGATGACGGTGCTGGGTGCCCTGAAGCTCTTGAAGATGTCCACCACCCCCGATGTGGCCATCTCCCTAGCCCAAATCCGCGAGGCCTACCGAGAGCAAGCCCAATGCCACCATCCCGACGCCGGTGGCTCCGCCGATGGGATGCGCCGCCTCAACGAGGCCTACCAGCTGCTCAAGGAGCTTTACCGCGATAAACCCTGACCCATGGACACCGTCAACGTAGGCACCCACAATTCCCAAGTGCGCCTCTAGATAAGACTAGAAACGAGTCCAAGTTGAGATAATTTGAAGTCTCGCGACCATTCCTTGTTCTCGCCCCGAGAAGGGCGGTCACGGGATCTCTCTTGGTTATCTCGTATTAGACTTGACTTAAAACAAGGCATGAGTCTTGTCTGATATTTGTGAGATAGCCTTGGTGGGACCATGGTTTCAGTTCTTTAGCTGATTGTCATGCGTCGTCATGGTTGGCAAGCGCGATGACCATTAACGACTGCTGCTCCTGGCATGCAGAAGGGTGGACGGGCTGGCGGCAGAATTGGTTCAAACCCCCAAAAGCTTGCGATATCGCTCCTCGGAACCAATCAGCTGCTTATGCCACGAGGCCTGAAATCGACGAAAAATTCGATCTTCCAAGCAAGCCATGGCCCGCCAGCCCAGGGCGCGGGCGTTGCTGATCAAGGCCCCCATGCCTGGCCAATCCATGGCCAAGGCGGGCAAGGGTCGTTGTCCAAACCAAGTTTTCCTGTCCAAACCCCAGTGGAATAGGGAGCGTTCTCGATTGCGTACCTGTGGAATACACAGGTACGCAGAGGTTTGGTGCATCCGCCCACGCTGAAGTCCGATGCCCCATTCGGCTGATCCGCTGGGGTTGCTTCCCAATCCATGGGTCCATGGAACTGCCTGGCAGTGGAGTGCACCAAAGGGGTGCTTTGCTCGCCTTCTTTCCATGGCTTGGGTCAAGAGGGTCGTAGTGCCGGCATGGCAACCGGAAGGCCTGCGATGGCCCTCCAACAGCCGATCAAGAGATTTAATTTCGTTGGAGCATTTATCCCATTCTAGTCCTGACCTAAGACTAGAAGTAAGTACCAGATGAGACGCATGATGGCCTTTCCCCTTACCCATCGTGCAACCACTTCCTATTTCCCAGAAGGGCTTTTGCGGATCAGCTGGCTGGGCGCGTTCGCCGATCTTCTAGATCGATCGCGATCGGGCTTCGCTAGCTGCTCGACCAGAAGATTCCCATCTGATCCAACATGTATCACGTATGTATTGATTTGCGTCCTGCAACAAGACCAGTCCAAGACGAAGCAGATCACCGCCTAAGCTCTCTCGCGCCTCAGCCTCGAATGGAAGCTCCATTGCCGAAGACGAGTACCTTGGCTTGGTCCCAGCAAAGCCGCATGAGACTCATTTATAGTCTAATTAAAAGACCTAACTAAGAATGACGAGATGCTTGTTTCTTGTTCCCGGTTTCGTGGGTCATTGCCCCCTGCGCCCCGCCCGTGTCGATCAAGTGATGCGATAGAAGGGTTTGAAGAGGAGTCCCGATCAAGACGCCGCCAGGAGAGGCAAAGCGCCTGGTCGAGGAGGCTTCGATTGGACGGCTGTCACCCTGGATCGGGTCTGGACCTACTGAATCAACCAATAAAAAAGGCCCCCCTAGGGCCTTGCGCTGATTCGTTTGCTTGCCGAAAGCGGGATGGCTTGAGGGCAAATCAGGGCTAACGGTTCAGTTAGGGGTCTGCATACCTTGGATTAAGTAGTCGAAATAGGGTGCGGCCAAGGCGGCATCATCGGCGCCCAAAAGCACCAAGGATGCCTCTTTAATACAACGCATCGCTTCCACCATGCCTGGCATGGGCACCCCCAGGCTGTTGTACATCTCGCGGGCGCCCACCAGGCCGATTTGCTGGATCATTTCGGTGCTGCCAGCCAGAACCCCATAGGTGACGAGGCGCAAGTACCAGCTGAAATCACGCAGGCACTGGGCCCGCTGCTTCTGGCCGTAGGCATTGCCGCCTGGTGCCACATAGTCGGGTTTGCGGCTGAACAGTTGGCGAGCCGCCTCATCAACAATTTTGCGCTCGTTATCCGTGAGGGCCCGAACCACCCGCAGGCGACCGCCTCCCTCCGCGAGGAACTCGACCATGGAGCGCAGTTCGCCGCCGGTCGGGTAACGCAGCTGATCATCTGCCTGAAGGATCAGATCCCGAACGACGCTCATCCGATAGCACCATGCGCTGTGGAATTGTATCCAGCCTGCCGCCTGAACCCGGCGATCTGACGAGAGGTGTTACGCACCGATAGGGTCGGGGGATGGTCCAGCCCCCCTCCGCCACCGCGCCGATCGGCCGCATCGGCGATCGCTTCGAACTTGACATCACTGACCTCGGCCACGAGGGCCAGGGGGTAGGCCGCTGGCAAGAGCGGGTCGTGTTCGTCCCCGGAGCCCTGCCCCAGGAACGGGTTGCCGTGGTCGTTCGCCGGGTCCAACGGCGGCACCTGGAGGCCGAGCTGCAGGCCGTGGTGGTGGCTTCGCCCCTACGGCGGCGCCCCCCTTGCATCCTGGCCGAGCGCTGCGGCGGCTGCAGCCTGCAGCATTGGCAAGACGGACCCCAAGCCCTTTGGAAGGAGCAGTTGGTGGTGCAGGCCCTGCGCCGCATCGGTGGGCTCGACTGCGCCGTGGACCCCCTGATCCCAGCGGAGACCACCCTGGGTTACCGCAATCGGGCCACGATCCCCCTGGAGCGGCGCGAGGGCGATGGCCAGCTGCGGGCCGGCTATTACCGCCGCGGCAGCCACCGCATCGTCAACCTCAACCGCTGTCCCGTTCTCGATCCCCGCATCGATGCCCTGATCGCCCCCTTGAAGGCCGATCTGGAGGCCAGCGATTGGCCGGTGGATGTCCATCTGGAGCAGGACGGCGGCCTGCGCCATCTGGCCCTGAGGGTCGGCCACCACAGTGGTGAGATTCTGATCACCTTGATCAGCAGCCACGACGAGCTCGATGGCCTCGAGGAGATCGCCGCCCACTGGTTGGAGCGCTGGCCCCAGGTTGCGGGCGTGTGCCTCAACCTCCAGCCCCTAGCCACGAACACCCTGATGGGGCCCGAAACCAGAGTGCTGGCGGGGCGGGGCTTTGTGCGCGAACGCTTTGGCGGGATTGGGCTCACCATTGCCCCGGATACTTTTTTCCAGGTCAACACGGTTCAGGCTGAGCGGCTCGTGCCCCTGCTGCTGGAGGCCTTCGGACCCCTGGAGGGCCAGGAGTTGGTCGATGCCTACTGCGGCATTGGCACCTTCAGCTTGCCCCTGGCCGCCGCCGGCGCCCGGGTGTTGGGCTTGGAGAGCCACCTGGCTTCGGTCGAGCAGGCCAGGGCCAATGCCGCCGCCAATGGGCTGAACCGGGCCACCTTTGAGCAGGCTGAAGTGGGGGCCAACCTGGTGGAGCGGCTCGGTGCCATCGATGGCCTGCTGCTTGATCCCCCCCGCAAGGGCCTGCCCGCCCTCCTCTGTGCCGCGATCGGGGCGGTTCCGCCCGCCACCGTGGCCTACATCAGCTGCAACCCGGCCACCTTGGCCCGCGATTTGGCCCTGTTGATCGGAGAAGGCCGGTTGGCCGTCCACAGCGTGCAGCCCATCGACTTCTTCCCCCAAACCAGTCATGTGGAGACCCTGGCCGTGTTGAAGCGGATCTGACAGGGCCAGACCCGGAGACGGCTCGGGACGTGGGGGTGGCTGGCCCGAGCCTGGGCGGCCTAGCTGCGCAACTGGGCCTGGAACTGGCTCTCCAGGGCCGTGCGAACCGCTTGGTGGGCCTGTTCCACCTCGGCTTCGGTGAGGGTGCGCTTGGCATCGCGATAGCGCAGCCTGAAGGCCTGGCTGCAGGACCCGGCGGCCACCTGGGCCCCCTGATAGCGATCCAGCAGGTCGGCCTGCTCCAGCAGGGGCTTGCCGGCCTTGCGAATCGCCGCCAGCAACTGGCCGCAGCTGATGCTGGTGGGCACCACCAGGGCCAGGTCCCGCTCCGAGGCCGGCACGGTGGCGTAGGCGGCAAAGCTGGGCTGGTAGCGATTGCGGCGGGTGGCCGCCGTCAGCAGGGGGGCGAGCTCCACTTCGAACAGGTGGGTGGCCTCTGGACAATCGAGGGCTTCGGCCTGGAGCGGATGGAGCTGGCCAAACCAGCCCACGGGGCGCCCCTCGATCAACAGCTGGGCCGATCGTCCCGGGTGCAGGAGGGGATGGTCAGAGGGGTCGGCTTGTAGGGGCCGGTCGTCGGCGGGGATGCCAACGGCGGCAAGGGCTTGCTGCAGCAGGCCCCGGGCCTGGAAGTAGCTGGGAGCTGGTGGCTTTCCACCGGTGCTCCAGAGCTCTGAAGACCGGCTGCCGCAAACAATCCCGGCCACTCGTTGGCCTTGGCTGGGGCCCTTGGCCCCTGGGGCAAAGACGGTGCCGATCTCAAAGGCCCAGAAGCCTGAGCGGCCCGCCTGCAGGTTGCGGCGGGCCGCGAGCATCAACTCCTCCACCAAGCCATCGCGCAGATGGCTGTAGTCGGCCAGGAGGGGATTGGCGAGGGGCAACCGGGTGGGAGCCGCAGCGGCCGCGCCCTCGGCTTCAGCCCCTGCGGTCCGAAGGACGCTGGTGGCAGGTCCAAGGGAGAGGTGGCAGGTTTCCTGCAGGCCAGCGGCGGCCAGGGAGCGGCGCAGGCGCCGTTCCACCTGCTGATTGGGGCTGAGGCCCCCCGGTTCGAGGGGATCGGGCAGGTGGCAGCCAAAACGGTCGTAACCCACCAGGCGGGCCACCTCCTCAATCAAGTCCACCTCGCGCACCAAATCCTGGCTGCGGGAGGGTGGCACCAGCACATCCCAACCCTGGCCACCGTCGACCGCGCTGAGCTCGCAGCCCAGGGCGGTCAGGGTCTGGACGATCTGGTCGTCGTCCAGGTCATCCAACTCTCCAGGCTCGCCTTCGAGCACCTGCACGGGCCCCAACAGTTGATGCAGGGCATCGCGGCGCAGCAGCAGCGGAGTGGGGCCATCCGTGGGCCGCTGGTGACACCAACGACCCACCACGGTGGCGCCACACAGCTCTTTCAACAGGGCCACGGCCCGATCTGCCGCCGCCAGGGTGACTTCCGGGGGTAGGCCCTTTTCAAAGCGGCTGCTGGCATCGGTGCGCAGGCCCACGCTGCGGGCACTGCGGCGCACCGCCTGGGGGGCGAAGACGGCCGCCTCCAACCAAATCGCCGTGGTGCTGTCCGTGACGGCACTGTTGGCGCCACCGATCACCCCGGCCAGGGCGATTGGGGTCTTGGCGTAGGTGACGACCAGGGCCTCGTCACTGAGCTGGTGCTCACTGCCATCGAGGGCCTGGAAAGCCTCCTCTCTGCTGGCCTGGCGCAGGCCGATGGCCCCGACACTGGGGCCTGTATCGCCGTTTTTCGACTCTCCCAGGCTGGCCAGACGGGCAGCATCAAAAGCATGCAGGGGCTGGCCGGTTTCCAGCATCACCAAATTGGTGATGTCGACCACCGCATTGATCGGCCGCAGACCGGAACGCTCCAGGCGGCTCTGCAGCCAGCGCGGCGATGGGCCCAGCTGGATCCCCGTAAGGGCCGTGAGGCTGAATATCCCGCCGGCTTCCATGGCGCCCAGCGCTTCTGCGGCCAGGGGTAAGGGCCCGGCGGCGATGGCCGGATCGGCCGGCGGCAGGGTAAGGGGGGCGCCGGTGAGGGCGGCCACTTCCCGGGCGATGCCCCGCATCGAGAGGCCATCGGGCCGGTTGGCGGTGATCGCCAGCTCCATCACCTGGTCATCGAGGCCAAAACTGGGCCCCACCGGGGAGCCCACCCCAGGCACCACCTCGAGCAGCTGATCGAGAATGGCGATGCCATCGGAGCTATCGGCTAGCCCCAGCTCCTTGAGGGAGCAGATCATGCCGCTGCTGGCCACGCCCCGCAGTTCGGCTGGCTTAATCGTGAGGTCAACGGCGGGCAAGTAGGCGCCCACGGTGGCCACGGGCACATGGATCCCGGCCCGCACATTGGCGGCACCACAGACAATCTGCAGCGGTTCTGCGGCGCCGATCTGCACCCGGCACACGCTCAGCTTGTCGGCATTGGGATGGGGATCGCGCTGCTCCACGAAGCCCACCACCACCCCGGCGGCCTGGGCGGCGAGATCCTCCAGGCCATCGAGCTCGAAGCCGGCTATGGATAGGCGCTCACCCAGCTCGGCGGCTGGAAGATCACAGGCCACAAGCTCCCGCAGCCATTGGAGCGAGACCCGCATCGACTTAATCAGAAAGTAGGGGCGATCCTAGGCACCGGCCTTGGCAGCACTGGGTCAGGCGACGGGGTAGGGTATTGCATTGTCATTTGCAT
>Ga0310098_1000191_pt1 | contig 14356 bp, 8 predicted proteins | sample LakMicMIDCLREDC7_FD_194453 | JGI IMG/M metagenome (GOLD analysis project Ga0310098, IMG submission 194453) | Enriched freshwater cyanobacterial communities from Lake Michigan, Michigan, United States - MI23.DCL.RED.C7 | ecosystem: Environmental > Aquatic > Freshwater > Lake | place: USA: Michigan...
CCCAAAAGAAATCTGGAGGCGCCGTGAGCCAAGCCCTGTCTTCGTTGGCCCAAATGACCCTGAGGCAACTGCGCCAGGTCGCCAGCGATCTGGGCGTGTCTCTCTACAGCCGCAAAACCAAAGAACAACTGGTTAATGCCATCAATACGCGCCAGCCCCTAGCCAGCAGCAGCGGTGACGCCGAGACCACGGCTGCTGGGGCCTGGAACGACCCCAGCCTCAGCAGCCTGGAAGCAGATCTGGCCCCAGCCCCCCGGCCCGAGTCAGAGACCCGGGTGGTGTTCTTGCCCCGCGATCCCCAATGGGCCTATGTGTTTTGGGAGATCTCCGATCGGGATCGCCAGCAAGCCCAACAGGCCGGCGCCAGCCAGCTCTGCCTGCGGGTCGCCGATGTCACCGGCCTGAGCGGTGGCGGCAGCCACCCCCACACCCTCCAGGAAGTGGCCGTGAATAGCCATGCCACCGAGTGGTACCTCCCTGTGCCCCTGAGTGATCGGGATTACCGGGTTGAGCTGGGCTACCGCAAGGCAGGTGGCGGGTGGATCTCCCTGGCCACCTCGGCCGTAGCCCGGGTGCCCGCCCTCCATCCGAGTGAGCAAATTTACGACCAATTCGTGCCCTTCTCCTTGGACGCCACGCCGCTCCAGGGAGTCCAGGCTCCTCAAGCTGGCAGCAGCACCGACAGCCGCAGCGACAACAGCCTGCACGAGCGTCTCTATCAAGCCGCCACCTTGCCTGCCACCCGCTGGCGCCACCTGGGCCGGGGCTCAGAAGCCTTCCATGAGGATGCGCAGGGCGGATCCGCCGCCCTGGGCGCTGGCGGCCAATCCTCCGGAGTGGGGGTCTGGGCCAGCGGCCGCAACGAATCCGGCGCCGGGGCGATGGCCTCACGCCAACGGGCCTTCTGGCTGGTGGCCGATGCAGAACTGATCGTCTATGGCGCCACCGACCCCTCGGCCCGGCTCAGCATCGGCGATGAGGATGTGCCCCTCTCCAGCGATGGCACCTTTCGGGTCCAGGTGCCGTTCCGGGACGGCCAGCAGATCTATCCGATCAAGGCCGTGGCCGCCGATGGCGACCAGAAGCGCAATATCACCCTGGAATTTGAACGCCGCACCCCGGAAGACAACACCAACACGGCGAGCCAAGCTGTTGCCGAATGGTTCTGAGCCGATGACCTCCCCCATCCCCACCAACGTTCTTAAGCCGATCGTGGCCCTCACCCCCATGGCGGGGGCAGTGGTGGTTCCCCTCTTGGTGCCGATCCTGATGGTGCGCGTTGGCATTGGCGCCGGTGTGGCGGCAGCCGTTGTGGTCAGCTGCATCTGGTTCACGCTGATGCTGCGCACCTCGGAAATGCCTCACCACGGCTAAGTCCTTCAAGGCGAAATCTTCAAGGAAGGGCCTAAACCAGGCCCAAGCCCATCTAGGCAGCTCCTGACCAATAGGGCTCAAATACCGCCTCACCCAGCGAATCGTCGAGTAAACCGGGAACCCTGCCTGCAGCGATGGCAAGGCGATGGTTGCGCTGCAGGATCTGACCTCCGCCTGGCTCCATCAGCCGGCAGGGCCGCAAACCGCTCTGGAGAACGAAGCGGGCCAAGCTCACCATCGGCTCCAGCCGAGCCCACCAGCTCGCAGGCGATCGCAACCCAGACTCCCGCCGGCCCCGAGGATCCTGGGCCTATCGGCCTGCCTGGGCCTGGCACTGACCGGTTGCAGCCAGGCCGGGAGCATCATCGGCCAGCCCCCCGAGGCCTTGCCCCTGCCGCCGGGCTTTGCCGTGGCCTTCAACCACCGGGCCGACCACCACTACCGGAGTCCGATCAGCCAACGAGAGCGGGCCGGCGACGATCTCGAAGCGATGCTGCTAGCGGCGATTGGTTCCGCACAACGGGAAGTCCTGGTCGCTGTTCAGGAGTTGTCCCTGCCTCGGGTGGCCGAAGCCCTGGTCGCCAAACACCGCCAGGGGTTACGGGTGCGCGTCGTGCTTGAGGACACCTACAGCACCCCCTGGAGCGACGAACACGCTGCCGAACTCAGTCCCCATCTGCGCCAGCGCCGTCAGCAATTGATGGCTCTGGCCGACCAGGACCGCAACGGAGTGCTCAGCCCAGGCGAAATCGAACGGGGGGATGCGGTGGCCATCCTGCAACGGGGAAGCGTGCCCGTGATCGATGACCGCGAAGACGGCAGCGCCGGCAGCGGTTTGATGCACGCGAAATTTGTGGTGGTGGACCGGACATTGGTGGTGACGGGATCGGCCAACTTCACCCCCTCCTGCATCCACGGCGATCCCGATGCTCCACGCACCCGCGGCAACGTCAACCACCTGCTGCGGATCCAAAGCCCGGCCCTGGCCGACCGGTTTGGGGCGGAATTCAACCGCTTCTGGGGCGATGGACCCGGCGGAACCAGCGATAGTCAATTCGGTCTTAACAAGCGGGAAGGCGGCTTTGAGACGGTGATGGTGGGCCCCACCAGGGTGCGACTGCTGTTTGCGCCCCACCGCCGCAGCGATCCCCACCAAGGCTTGAACCTGCTGGCCCAGGTGCTTGCTGGCAGCAAACGCCGCCTGGACCTGGCCCTGTTTGTCTTTTCCGCCCAGAATCTGACGGTTACGGTGGGGCAGCTCAAGGCCAGGGGGGTCCAGATCCGGCTGCTAGCCGACCCCGGCTTTGCCAATCGCCCCTTTTCAGAAGTGCTCGACCTGCTGGGCCTGGCCCTGCCGGATCGCCACTGCAAATTGGAAGCCGGCAACCGCCCCCTTGCCGCCCCCCTGGAGGGGGTGGCCACGCCGAGGCTGGCGGGGGGCGACAAACTGCACCATAAGGTCGCCGTGATCGACAACCGCACCGTGGTCACCGGCAGCTTCAACTGGAGCCCTTCGGCCGCCCATCAAAATGATGAGGTGTTAATGATCATCGACTCACCCCAACTGGCGGCCCATTTCACCCGGGAAATCGATCGGCTCTGGACAGGGGCGGAGCTGGGGATCAACCAGCGGCTCGAACGTAAAATTGCCCAGGGCAGACAAAAATGCGGCAGCGGAATACAAATGGATTAAGCGGTTCTTGGAGAAGCTCTACGCTGGCGAGAGAATCCCTATCCGCCGGACTGGAACACAGCCAGCACGGTGAATGAGCCCGATAGAGCAACGATCCGGAACAAGAACAGCAAAGGCACTAAAGATATCAATGAACAAGGTTGGGCTCGCCGTTGTCATTGTGATTGTAAAGGCGGAACTAATTCACCAGAAAGGGCCTTAGGAACAATTTTCTTGAAGTCCTCCTGGTCTGCAAATAGGCCCCCAGTCTCGAAATACAGCACAGGTGGTGCAGGTCATTGAAAAAGGGTCTGCGCAAGGCCATGGGCATGGCCAAACGGGCACGAACCGGCACCCCGCTGACGGCTTGCAGGGCAGCGGGGAAGCAAGAGGTAAAAATCCAGTGAGAAACTGGGATTGGGCTGATCTCTCAATATCAGTCCTCCCGTCCCAGCCTCTGCCCCCTGGCCCATCCGGGTCCGGCGACGCCCAGGCAGTTGCTGATCAAGGCCCTATCCGCCCGGCGATGATGGTAAAAACGTGCACCCGCTCCATGGCTTTGCCCCCCCGCTCCAACCAGGTCCATGGACGCCGGCGGATCGCCGGCTGGATCCTGCTGCTGGCCAGTTGCGGCGGCCTGGCGGCCCGGGCCGGGGCGGCCCCGGAGATCCCCTATCCCAGTAAAGAGACCCTGCGCAAGGTGCAACTGGGGGCCGTGGCCTGCGCCAGGGAGAACACGGCTGCCAGCTGCAGCCAGGCCAAGGCCCTGGCCGATCCACTGATCGACCACCCCCAGCTGGCCTCCGGCTGCAAGGACCTGCTTTGGACCATCACCTACAGGGCTAAGCCGGCTGACAACAACACCTACCAACGGCGCGAGGGGCTGGAGCAACCGGCTGCCGAGGTGGTTCGCAGCTGCCAATTGCGGGAACCCCCCACCCCAGATAGCAAGGGGGGTGGCAAGCCCGCTGCGAAGGACAACGGCTTCAAGTTCAGCAACTAATTCAGAAAGCGCCACCCAGGCCCCCTTGGCAGACCGTTCCGCCCCTGCCCGGGGCAGCAGCCTGCGGTGACCCATTTGCCCATAGGGGTCGCCTGGGCAGCTGCAAGGGGTGGCGCTGAAAGGCGTAACTTAGGGCGACCAAGGCCTGCCCCGATGACCAGCAGCGTGCTTCAGGTGGCGCTCGAGAAGCCCTTTAGCGATCAGAAACCCGGCACCTCCGGTCTGCGCAAAAGCAGCCGGCAGTTCGCCACGCCCCACTACCTCGAGAGCTTCATCGAGGCGATTTTGCGGGTCTTGCCTGGGGTCACGGGCGGAACCCTGGTGCTTGGGGGTGACGGGCGCTACGGCAATCGCCAGGCCATCGAGGTGATCCTGCGCATGGCCGCCGCCCACGGCGTAGCCCAGGTGATCACCACTACCGGCGGCATCCTCTCCACCCCGGCCGCCTCCAACCTGATTCGCAAACACGGCGCCATCGGCGGCATCATCCTCTCGGCCAGCCACAACCCTGGCGGCCTTGAGGGCGACTTCGGCGTGAAAGTGAATGGCGCCAACGGCGGCCCCACCCCCGAATCGCTCACCGATGCGATCTACGCCTGCAGCCTCACCCTGGAGGGCTACCGGATTTGCGAAGCCCCGCCCATCAGCCTCGATAGCCCTGGCAACCATCAGATCGGCACGATGCAGGTGCAGGTGATTGATGGGGTCGACGACTACATCACCTTGATGCAGGGCCTGTTTGATTTCGATCAGATCTCTGATTTGCTCCGCGGCGATTTCCCGATCGCCTTCGATGCCATGCATGCGGTCACCGGTCCCTATGCCAAACGGCTCCTCGAAGGGCTCCTGGGAGCGCCCGCGGGTACGGTGCGCAATGGCATCCCCCTGGAGGATTTTGGCGGCGGCCATCCCGACCCCAACCTCACCTACGCCCATGACCTCGCCGAGCTGCTGCTCGGAGGCGACCGTTATCGCTTTGGCGCCGCCTGCGATGGCGATGGCGACCGCAACATGGTGATCGGCCAGCGTTGCTTCGTGAATCCCAGTGACAGCCTGGCCGTACTCACCGCCAACGCCACCCAGGCGCCTGGCTACGCCGCTGGCCTGGCCGGTGTGGCCCGCTCCATGCCCACCAGCGCAGCTGTGGATGTGGTGGCCAAGGAGCTGGGGATCGACTGCTTTGAAACCCCTACGGGCTGGAAGTTCTTCGGCAACCTGCTCGATGCGGGCCGCATCACCCTCTGCGGCGAAGAAAGCTTTGGCACCGGCAGCAACCACATCCGCGAGAAAGATGGCCTCTGGGCCGTACTCTTCTGGCTGCAGATCCTGGCCCGCCGCGGCTGTTCCGTGGCCGAGATCATGGCGGACCATTGGCAACGTTTCGGCCGCCACTACTACTCCCGCCACGACTACGAAGCAATCGACACTGGCGCCGCCCATGGCCTCTATGACCGCCTGCGGGAGATGGGACCTGGGCTCGTTGGCGCCGGCTTTGCCGGCCGCACGATTGCCGTGGCCGATGATTTCAGCTACCGGGATCCCGTGGATAACTCCCTGACTAGCGGCCAGGGCCTGCGCCTGCTGCTCAATGATGGCAGCCGGGTGGTGTTCCGCCTCTCTGGCACGGGTACCCAAGGCGCCACGCTGCGCCTCTATCTTGAGAGCTATGTGGCCACCGGCGGCAACCTCAACCAGGATCCCCAGCTGGCCCTGGCGGGTCTCATCAGCGCCGCCGACCAGCTGGCCGAAATTAAAACCCGCACTGGCATGGAGCAACCGACCGTGATCACCTGATCGGGGCAGCGGTCAACCATGTCCCATTAAAAAAGGCCTGTTCAGCTAGTTGCTGAGCAGGCCTTTGAACTAGTTCAAGCAGCTGGTCTATGGCCAGCTCAAGCCTCGATGGCAGGCTTGGCGGAGCGGCCCTCGAGATGCTTGATTGCCACATAGAAGGGCGGCACCACCCCCAGGGACAGGACCGTGGCCACCAGCAGACCGCCAAAGATCACCGTACCCAGGGATTGTTGGCTGTTGGCCCCGGCCGTGGTGGCCACCACCAGGGGCAGGAAGCCCGCCAAGGAGGCAATAGCCGTCATCAGGATCGGGCGCATCCGCGATTCAGCTGCGGCAATGGCGGCCTCCACGGCCGTCATGCCGGCTTCCACGTGTTGCTCGGCCACCTCCACAATCAGGATGCCGTTTTTAGCCGCCAGACCAATCAAGGTGACCAGGCCCACCTGGGCGTAAATGTTGAGATCAATCGAGCGCATGGCCAGGAACGCCAGGGCACCCAACATGGCCAGGGGCACGGTCATCAGGATGATCACCGGGGTGACATAGCTCTCGTATTGGGCCGAGAGCACCAAATACACCACCAGAATCCCAAGGCCAAACACCAGCACGCTGGCATTACCAGCTGACAGCTGTAAGGATGCCAGGCCCGTAAAGGCATAGCCGATGTTATTGAAGTTCTGCTCTTTAAAGATCGACTGGATCTTGTCTAGGGCTTGGCCGGAGCTCTTGCCAATCGCCTCTGCGCCCTGCACCAAAATCGTGCGATAGAGGTTGTAGTGGCTCACAACCGGCGGCGCACTGGTGAGGTCTGCCTTGGCAAACTGGGACACCTGCACCATCTTGTCGTCGTTGCTGCGAACGTAATAGCTCAGGACGTCATCAAGCTTGCTGCGCCCTTGCGCTTCGGCTTGCACGTAGATGTTACGCACCTGACCGTTCTCATAGGTGAGACCGGAATAGTTGCCGCCAGCAAGGATCGCAATCGTCTGCATGGCGTTCTGGAAATCCACATTCAAGGCACCCATGATCGAGCGATCGATCTTGAGGCCGAACGCTGGGGCGCTGGGGATGAACTGGGTATAGAGCGTGGAGAAGTCGCCACTGGCCGTGCCCGCAACCACCAGTTTCTTAGCCAGGTCATTGAGCTGGTTGAAGCTATAGGCCCCATTGCTGAGGTCATTGAACTGGAAGTAGAAACCGCCCTGGGCCGAGAAACCCGGGATCGCTGGGGGCTGGGCCGCCACGGCTAAACCGGAACTGATTGTCTCCAGCTTGGCGTTGAGGCGAGCCACGATCGCCGGGGTCTTGTGCTGAGATCCGGGGCGTTCTTCCAGGGGCTTGAGACCAAAGAAGAACACCCCCTGATCCGGACTAGAGCCGTTAAAGCCGTAGCCACTAATCACTGAGCCGGCGATGATGTCGGGTTCAGCCTTGAGAACCTTGGCCACCTCCTCACCCGTTTTCTGGGTCTGGCTCAGCGAGGCCCCATTTTGCAGCTGGAAGATTCCCAACCCGTAGCCCTGATCCTCTTCGGGGATGAAGGCGGTGGGCAGCGCCGAAAAGGCCATGGCCGTGAGCACAATGCCACCGGCTAGACCCGCCAGAATCCATTTCCTCCGGGCAATCAAAACCAGCAGAAGATTGGCGTAGCCCTTCTCAAGGCGGGCAAAGTGGTGGTTGAAGCTATCAAAAATCCAGGCCAGGCGGCTGCCGGCAAAGCCAAACACCACAACCCCAAAGACGTAGGCGCCCATGCCAAAGGAGGCAGCACTGAAACGGCCGAAGGCCAAACCCACCAGGATGCCGCCGATCGCCCAGCCCCAGCCCTTGGGTAGGGGCGGCCGCTCGCTTTTGAGAATCAGCGCCGAGAGCATCGGCGAGAAGGTGAGGGCGTTAAAAGTAGAGATGGCAATCGCGAAGGCGATTGTGAGTGCAAATTGCTTGTAAATAATGCCGATGCCGCCGGGATAGAAGGCCACAGGCACAAACACTGCCATCAATACCAACGACGTTGCAATCAGGGCGCCAATCAATTCGCCCATGCATTCCATCGCCGCCTGGCGGGGCTTCATCCCCTTCTCCAGGTTTTTAGACACGGCCTCAATCACTACGATCGCGTCATCGACCACCAAACCGGTGGCCAGCACTAAGCCCAGCAGGGTGAGCTGGTTGATCGAGAAGCCAAAGGCCTTGATGAAGGCAAAGGTACCCACCAAGGAGATGGGGATCGCCAGGCTGGGCACGATCGTGGCACGCCAATCCTGCAGGAACAGAAACAAAATCAATAGCACCAGAACAATCGCTAGGCCGAGGGCATCCACCACCCCTTCAACGGCCGATTCAATGAACTGACCGATGTTGTAGATCTCGGTAACGGTAACGCCAGGGGGCAGCTGGGCACTGAATTCATTGATCACCTTGACCACGGCCTCAGAGACATTGAGAGCGTTGCTCTCGGGAGTCTGGAAAACAGCAATAGTTAGGGCTGGATTACCTTCAATACTGATGGCCTGTTGGCCGAAGGTGTTGAATCCATAGGTGGCTTCGCCCACATCCTGGAGCCGCAGCAGGTTGCCCTGGGGGGTCTTGCCAACGATCAGGCGATTGAGATCCTCAATCGAGACCAAATTACCGTTGTTCTCAACAATGATTGGATAGGCAAACCTCTGATCACCACCAGCGGGAGGGCCGCCCACCAGACCACCAATCGCCACAGTGTTCTGGTTTTTAACGGCCGACACAACCTGGTCGGCCGTGAGCTGGTTTGCGGCCAGCTTGGCCGGATCGACAAACAGCCAGAAGGCTGGATTACTACCACCGAGCAGGTTGATGCTGGCCACGCCAGGCACCCGTTCCAATTGATAATAGAGATTTTCGTAGATCAGGCCGTTGAGGTAGGCCGCGTCGTATTGACCATCCGTTGAAGAAACCTGATAGGCCATCAGGATCGACGGGGTGCTCTGCATCACCGAGATCCCCGTGGCCTGCACCTGCTGGGGAAGCTGGGGCATGGCCAGGGACACCCGGTTTTGCACATTGACCTGGTCAATGTTGATATCGGTGTCTTCGTCGAAGTAGACTTGGATGGTGCTTTGGCCCTGGCTGGTGCTGAAGGAGGAGATGTAGGCGGACCCTGGCACGCCGTTAATCTGCTGCTCCAGGGGGTTGGTCACCGCCTGCTCCGTTACCAGGGAGTTGGCGCCGCCATAGTTGGCGGTCACCGTGACTAGGGGCGGCGCAATATTGGGAAGGTTTTCAATCGAGAGGCTCGGAATCGCAATGATGCCAATCAAAACGATTAAAATGCTGCAAACGGTCGTTAGAACGGGCCGCTTAATAAACCGATCGGATAAGGACATGATCGGGCCTCAGTTGGAAGCGCCGGTGCTGGAAGCAGCGGCGACTTTGACGGGCATAAACGATCTCAACAGGGCCGTATTGCTAACCACCACCTGATCCCCTGCCGCCAGGCCGGAGAGCACTGGGAAGCGATTTTGATCAAGGGTGCCGAGACGGACCAAGGTTTGCACCACGATCGGAGTCTGGCTAGGTAGGGACTCAAACATGGCCTTTTGGGCAGGCAGCACCTCTGGAGAAGCCTTGATCTTGGGCAGCAGCACAGAGAGGGGGAAAATCTTATAAACAAATGGCTGCTGGGCCTGCATCATCACCGCCTCAACCGGCACGGACAACTGGCGCTTACTGCCGGTAATGATGCGATTACGCACGTACTGGCCCGTTTTCAACGTGCCGGTGAGATTGGGGAAGGAGGCCTTGACTAGCACCGTATTAGGCGCGTTCTGGGTTCCGCTGACACCGAAGTAGGGCGAAATGAACACCACCGTGCCCGTGCCCTTCACCGGCGGCGTGCTTTGGGTGACGAGCTGAACCGGCTGGCCAATCTTGACGCTGCTGGATTGGGTTGCCGGCACATCCATCAGGGTCCAGAGCACACTGTTGTCGACAATGCCGGTGATCGCCTGGCCCTGGCGGATGTAATCGCCAAGCTTGACCGAATCAAGGTCACCGATTTCACCGTTAATCGGTGAGGTGACGTATTTGTAGTTTAGGGTGGCCCGGTTGGCGGTCACCTGGTCCCGGCTCTTGATGGCCTGGGTGATGTAGTAATCGCGATCTCTGGTAGAGACGGCTCCTTGATTATTCAAGAAGACATAACGCTCTGCATTGAGATTATCCTTTAGGGCTTCAGCCTTGCTGGCATTAAGGCTGGCCGTTTCCTGCACATTATCGAGCACGATGATGGGCTGGCCTGCCCTCACCCGCTGGCCCTGGGTGGCCAGGATCTTCACCACCCGACCATCGGCCTCGGGCCGCATCGCCACATTGGAGGTGGATTCCAGCCGGCTCACCACGTCAATGCCTGGACTGAAGGCGGCTTCGCCGATGCGCTCCACCTGAACCGAGAGGGGCTCCCGGGCCGGAGGCTTGGACCCACAGCCCCCGAGGGCAACTAGCCCGAGCAAGGCGAGGAAGGGTCTTAAACGACGCACGGAAGTCATTCAACTTGCCAGCAAGTTACCGGACAAGCTGCGAAATGCCTGCAGCCCAGGCGATGAAATGGGAAGGTTGTGATTCCAATGGGGGCCTGCCCCTGGCGCCGTGGCCGACCTGTTCAGCCATCACCGCGAGATCCAGCTGGCCCAGCTGGCGCCCCTGGCCGACCGGATGCGGCCCCGCAGCCTGGAGGAGTTCCAAGGCCAGGAGGCGATCCTGGGGCCCGGCCGGCTGCTGCGCCGGGCGATCCAGGCTGATCGTGTCGGCAACCTGATCCTGCATGGGCCGCCTGGGGTGGGCAAAACCACCCTGGCCCGCATCATTGCCGCCACCACCCGCGCCCACTTCAGCAGCCTCAACGCCGTGCTGGCCGGGGTGAAGGACCTGCGCAGCGAGGTGGACGCGGCCAAGCGACGCCTGGAGCAGCACAGCCTGCGCACCCTCCTATTCATCGATGAGGTGCACCGCTTTAACAGTGCCCAGCAGGATGCCCTGCTGCCCTGGGTCGAGAACGGCACCGTGACCCTGATCGGGGCCACCACCGAAAACCCCTATTTCGAGGTGAACAAGGCCCTGGTCAGTCGCTCGCGGCTGTTCCGCATGGAACCGCTGGAGCCGGCCCATCTCCAGGCCCTGCTGCAGCGGGCCCTGGCCGACCCGGAGCGGGGCTACGGCCAGCGGCGGGTGGAGATCACGGCCGAGGCGGCGGCCCACCTGGTGGATGTGGCCGGCGGCGATGCCCGCAGCCTGCTCAACGCGTTGGAGCTGGCGGTGGAAACCACCGCGCCCCTGCCCCTGGCCAAGCCCGATCCTCCGGAAGCCATTGATCCAGCCCCATCAACCGGCGAACCCGGCGGCCCAGGGGCGGCCCCGGCCGGCGTCATCCGCATCGACCTGGCCATTGCCGAGGAATCGATCCAGCAGCGGGCCGTGCTCTACGACAAGCAGGGCGATGCCCATTTCGACACGATCAGTGCCTTCATCAAGTCGCTGCGGGGCTCCGATGCCGATGCCGCCCTGTTCTGGCTGGCGCGCATGGTGGAAGCAGGCGAAAACCCCCGCTTCATCTTCCGGCGCATGCTGATCTCCGCCGGTGAGGACATCGGCCTGGCCGATCCCCTGGCAATGGTGGTGGTCGAAGCCTGCGCCGCGGCCTTCGAGCGGGTGGGCTTGCCCGAGGGGCTTTACCCCCTAGCCCAAGCGGCCCTGTACTTAGCCAGCACGGAAAAAAGCAACAGCCTGCTGGGGTTCTTTGATGCCCTCAAAACCGTTAAGGCCAGCAACCGTCAGGAGGTGCCCTCCCACCTGCGCGATGCCAACCGGGATGGCCAGGCCTTTGGCGATGGCGTGGGCTACCGCTATCCCCATGCCTACGCCGAACACTGGGTGGCCCAGCAATACCTGCCCAGTGCCCTACAGGGGGAGCTGTTTTGGCAGCCGGGCCAGTTGGGCTGGGAAGGGGAGCGGCGCTCCCGCATGCAGCAACGCCGGGCCGCCCAGTTGGCCGCCGCAGCCGAACAGGAGGCCGAGCAGGGCACCGTGCTCAGCGGCGGCCCCGAGGATCCGGTGCTGGCCCGCTGGCTGCAACGGCAACTGGGCAGCGAGGGGCAACGGCTCGATCGGCTGCGCCAGCGCCTCTGGCAAGACACGGCGCCACGGCGCCAGGACCGGGCATTGATCCTCGAAGCCCGCTCCCTGCTCTGGGCCCTCGATCCCCTCGCCGCTTGCCCCGAAGGGGGCGTGGTGATCCAGCTGGCCCAGGGCAGCGACCCCCAGCGGCTGCAGGCCCAGCTCCAGGTGCTCGACAGCCTCAGCCAGCCCCAGCTGGTGGCTCCCCAGGAACCGCAGGCCCAGGGCCAGCCCCCAAGCCTGGACCGGGATCACGGCCAGAAGCCCAGCCAGAAACCCAACCAGAAGCCGACGTCGGACCCGGCGGCTGGGGCGGTGCAGGACGTGGATCCCGCTGGCCTCCAGGCCCTGGCCCGCCAGCTTGAGCCAGGGCAGCAGTTCGAGTGGATCGCCGGCCGCCATCCCTTCCGCCCGCTGGTGGGTGCGGCGCTGGAGGAGGCAGTGGCCGACCTCGATCGCCTGGCGGCCAGCCGCTGCCAGCTGCGGCTGCTGTTCTCCAGTCCCGCCCTGGGGCCGGCCGGGGCGTTGCTGGCGGGCGGGCGGAGCTTCAATGCCGCCGAAACCAGCCTGATCGAGGCCGCTGCCGCCGTCGAAGGCGAGGCCTTCAGCGCCCTGGCCGGCGGCCCGGACCTCCAGGCCCTGGATGGGGCCCTACGGGCGCGCGGCTGGACGGTGACGTGGCAGCGCTGGCCTGAGCCCCTCGACTTGGAGATCGGCGAAGCCCTGCTGGCCCGCTGGTTTGGCCCCCAGGCCGCCTATCGCCAACAGCTGCAACCAAGCCTGCCCCCTGCGGACATCAACGGCCTCGCCCAGTTACTACGAGGGCTCCTCGGTAAGCGGTTGCCCCAGCGCCTGCAGCACCAACTGCTGATCGCCCAGCGTCGGCCCAGCGATTCAGGCTCCGATTCCGGATTCGAATAGCCCGTCGGGCTTGGCCTTGTTAGGGCTTCGGCGACCTGACCAGGGGGCTCGACCCGGCGGGAGCGACCTGGCGGGCCTGGTTGGCCTGCAGGCAGGCGGGCAGGAACACGTACCAGGACAGCAACGAGGTGCACTGGGCCTCGCCCACACACTTGCTGGGGGCGCAGACGCTCAGGCGGCCGCAGCCCTGGCCTGTGCTGAAGTCGGTGGGCAGGTTGGCCATGATCGCCAGCGCCGAGATCTGGCCGCCCGCGGCCGCAGCGATGATCGCCGAGCGCAGGGCTGCCACCGCATAGGTGGACTGGGTACTTGTGGACTGGGTGCTTGATGGCCCGTAGCCGCGCGTCTGGGTGCGCAGGAAGGCCAGGCCATCACTGGCATAGAGGAAGCGGGCCAGGGCCACCAAATCGATGCTGTAGGGCTTGGCCAGGCCGAGGCGCAACTCCTCGGGGCTCCAGCCGGAGCGGTCGATGGCGCTGGCCAAGGAGCGGTCGCTCACGACCCCCGTCTCGACAAAGCGGCGAATCGCCTCCGGCTGCAGGGACCAGACCCCAACCCCGCTGGTCCAGCGCACGGGGATCACCTGGCGGCCGCTTTGGCCCCCATCAGTAACGCTGAAAACCGGGCCAGCCTGGGGGGGTTGGGTCGCCAGCCCGGGGGCAACCACCTGGGCGCGGGCCCCTAGGGGCTCCAAAGCGATCAGGGCCCCAGGGCCAACCGTGCCGGCGAGCCCCGCCAGGAGCACCGAAGCAAACCTGGAGCCAAGACGGCCTGGCCACGGGGCCTGGGAGGCGGGCACCATTGCTGAGCCGGGCATTTGCATGGGCCTGATCATCGCTGGCCAGGGCGAACGGAGTCACTCCAAGCCCCCATCCCCGAGCTCCAAGCCCCCAATTCCAGCCCTTCCCCAGGGATCGGTCCGCAGCCGCAGGGTTGGAGCCCGGTGGATAGCAGCGAATCGGTAAGGACCAGCCACCGAAGCTCAGCGGCGCGCCTGCTGGAACGGCAACTCCTGCCAACCCGGCGGACAGAGCAACTGGTCGCCCTGGAGCACAAAGGTCCCCACCGGCCCCCCGCCGCGGCAGGCGACCCCATGGGGAACGCTGCCGGCGGCCACCACCCGGGCCAGATAACGCTCACTTCCCTGCTGGGGAGTGAGTTCCAGTTGCACGGCTGCGCCGGCGAGATCGACCGGAAGCGTCAGTCTCACGGCCATGTCCTCGGGGGGCTCGAGGCCGAGCACATCGAGAGTGCCACTGAAGCCACCCCAGAAAAAGCGCGTGATCTCGGCGCCCACAAAACGTCTTAACAACACGGTTGCCCGCTGGCGCCCATCCTGCAGGGCTTCCTCGCGATCGAGAGTGGCCAGCAGATCGGCCTCTCCGGCTAGCGGCCCTGGAGCCGCTGAAACTGGGGCCGAGAGAGGGGCTGGGGCCGCAGCTACGGAG
>Ga0310098_1000197_pt1 | contig 14208 bp, 12 predicted proteins | sample LakMicMIDCLREDC7_FD_194453 | JGI IMG/M metagenome (GOLD analysis project Ga0310098, IMG submission 194453) | Enriched freshwater cyanobacterial communities from Lake Michigan, Michigan, United States - MI23.DCL.RED.C7 | ecosystem: Environmental > Aquatic > Freshwater > Lake | place: USA...
TGATGCCTCCATCTTCTATGGGGCCCCCGACCTGCACACCAACCTGGCCCTGCTGCAGGCGGTGCGGGCGGCCGAACCCGAGGCCTGGATCGTCTACAAGCCCCATCCCGATGTGGTGGCCGGCCTACGGGGGGAGGGTTCGCCGCAGGCCGATCTGCAGCAGTGGTGCGATGCCCTGCTCATCGAGGGCTGCATGGATCAGCTGCTCCAGGAGGTGGATGCGGTGCATGTGCTCACCTCCCTGGCCGGCTTCGAGGCCCTGCTGCGGGGGGTGGAGGTGCACACCTGGGGGCTTCCCTTCTTTGCCGGCTGGGGCCTCAGCCACGATCGCCTCAGCTGCCCGCGGCGGGGCCGGCCCCTGCAGCTCGATGAGCTCGTGGTTGCGGCATTGGTGATGTATCCCCGCTACGTGAGTCGCCGCAGCGGACTCTTCATCGAGCCGGAGCAGGCGATGGAAGAGTTGCTCGAATGGTTACAGGAACCTTCCCGATCCCCCAACTGGTGGCGAAGAATCTTCCGCCACTGGGGACGCTGGCGAGAGCGTATCGCTTCCCACACTTCTCGCTCGCCACGGCTGTAAGGTGCCTTGCCCCCATGGCGGGAGACGTGCATGCGAGAAGTGGCGATCGAGGGCCCGGTCTTGATGCTGATGGGGCCGCTTGGCACGTTCTTCGCGCGGCTCGCCAACCATCTGGAGACCAGGGGCGCCAGCGTCACCAAGCTGAGTTTTCCGCTCCATGAATTTGGCTTCCCGGCCCATCAGCGGGTGGCCTATGGCGGCCCCATGGCCGACTTCAAGCCCTTTCTGCGCGCCCTGATTCTGGAGCGGGGCATTCGCCACCTGTTCATGTATGGCGATTTCATCGATCCCCACCGGCTGGCGATTGAGCTGGTGCGGGAGCTGAATGCCGAGAATTCCCTGCCCCACACCATCGAACCCTGGGTGTTTGAGCTGGGTTATGTGCGCCCCAATTACGTGAGTCTGGAGCTGGAGCGGGTCAACGCCCGCTCCAATCTCAACCAACCGGTTGATTTTTATTGGAATCTTCCGCCGGTTGAACAGATCCCGCAGCCCGTCCTCGATGCCGGCATGCGTTGGCATAAAGGCTGGAAGATCCCCACCTTCATCCAGCACGCCTTCACCCCCTATCGCATCATCAGCGGCCCCCACAAGCTGCAGCCCGAGCCCTCCTACCTGCTGGCCCAGGTGGCTGGCCTGCTCCGCAAGCACCTCTATCAATTCAGTGAGCGCGCGATTCACCGGCGCTTGCTGGATGGCACGCCCTATACCCTCGTGCCCCTGCAGGTTTCAAGCGATTCCCAGGTGAGTCTGGGTTCGGACTATGCCGGCATGGAGCCGTTCATTGCCCAGCTGATCGATTCCTTTGCCCGATATGCCCCAGCCGATCAGCGCTTGGCCTTCAAGCACCATCCCCGCGATCGCGGCTACAACCACTACGGAGCCCTGATCCAGGATCTGGCCCGCCAGCACGGCGTGGCGGACCGGGTGCTCTATTTCCACGATGGCGCCCTCGGGCCGATCCTCAAGCGGGCCAGGGCCGTGCTCACGATCAACAGCACGGTGGGGTTGCAGGCCCTCTATCACGCCGTGCCCACCAAGGTGCTGGGGCGCACTTTCTACAACCTGCCGGGACTCACCGATCAACAGCCGCTGCGGCTCTTCTGGGGCTCCCCCCAACCCTCAGACCGCGCCCTATACCGGCGCTTCTATCGCCACATGATCGAAACCACCCAGATCAATGGCAATTTCGATGGCCGTTTTCCCTTCTCCCGCACCTTCGCCGTCTCCCGATCGCTCGCTGTCCATGCCGTCGGCCCCCGTCCGCGCGGCTTGGAACTTCTCCAGCGGATGTTCACCCTCGGCCGGGGCTTCGCCACCTATTACCTCCAAGTGCTGGCCCTCGCGGTTGGGGCCCGCCAGTCGGCCCGCCGCCTGCTGGAGCGGGCCTCCCAGCTCGGCCTGGGCGGCCTGGGGGTGGAGGTGCTGATGGAGCGGCGCCGAGAGCTGATCGATCGGCCCCAGATTCACATCGCCAACCACGGCTCTCCCCTCGATGTGTTGCTGGTGCAGGGCTATTTCCGGGAATCCAGCATGACCACCGCCGCCCGCCACCTGCGCTGGCTCCTTCCTTTTTTTGCCGCCAGTGCCCGCAATTACGGCCACACCAACCTCGACCATCTCTCCAGCCGCTCCCGCCTTGAAGGTCTGCGCCACCTGCTGCGGGTGCTGGACAAGCAGGGCCGTTTGTTTCTCTTCCCCAGTGGCTCCTTGGTCACCCCGATCACCCAGCGGGTGTCGGGAAGCCTGCATGTGCTGGGCCGGCGCAGTGGGGCGGTGATCGTTCCCTGGACGATCCGCTACCGCGGTTTTCCGCGTTCTGAGGAGGCCTGCCGCTATCGCCCCTTCCGACTGATCGTGCAGCGCTTGTTCGGGCCCCAGGCCACGATTCTCTGCGAGCAGGGCGCCGCGATCGATCCGAACGGCTTTGCCGATCAGCAATCCCTATCCCTGCATATTCGGGAGCTCTATGCCAACAGACTGGGCGCGATCAACCCAGCGTCGCCCTCTCCCAGGCAGGAATCAGATCATTGACGATCAATTCTTTCTGTTGATGTTGCCGTAGCTGATTGAGATCACAGCGCATCAGAATTTCGCAGATCTGATTGAAATCGCGGGCCAGGGACAGGCCGATCACCTTGGCATTGCCGAAACTCATGTACTTCTGCAGCAGCAGCGGCGCCCGAAACGGCTCCTCAAACTCTTGCTCAAGCCTGCGCTCCAATTCACCGAAGCTCTCCACCACGGGCGCCAAGTCTGCCTTGCGCTCTTCAGCCCGAGCGGGGAAAGGATGCCGTGCCGGCGGGATGCCCTGATCTTCACCGAAGGGTTGCTGCAACAGCGCCGCAAGGAAGCTGCCATACAGGCTTTCGCTGTGCTGCAGGTGGTTGAACGACACCATCCCCATCAGATTCGTGTGGCCCGTGGCCAGGGGAATGCTCACCATCGCCCGCAGCAGCATGCGCAGCACCGGGCTGGTGCGTTGGTAGGGCGTGGCCACCAGGGTGCGGCCGATTTCGGCGTAGCTCAGGCCTCCCTCGCGGAAGTGCTGGTCCAGGCCTGGATAACAGTGCTCCAGATAGGAATGGCTGCCGTCCCACCCCGGCCCATGCCAGCTGGAGAGGCCCATGCGCAGGCAGCCGGCCAGGCAGTGACGCTCCCGATCCAGGATCAACAGGTGCCAGTAGTGGGCATCGCGGCCGTCCAGGTCCACCTGCTCGGGGCCGAGCGGCGAGATCTGCCGGTAGGTGCTGGCCCGCAGGGCGCCCACCCAGGCAGCGATGGGCTGGAACTGGGTGGGCGAAAGAAAATAGGCGGAAAATTGATTCTGATCAAAACAGCGTTGATCGCCAAGTTCAGCGCGGATATGGTTGAAGGCAACGTCCTCCATTCCGGATCCCCTGGCTTGTCCAGTCTCCATCCTCCTAGTCTCCTGCTTGGGTGATCACCAGTCAACTGCGTCATGCCTCTTCCCCAACTGCCCGGTATTGACTCTCCGCAGCAGGGGCAAAGAGTCGTTCTGCTGCATCAAGGTGCGGGCTCCACCATCGACCATTTCCTGCGGGGCCCCCTGGAGGCTTCGGGTGCTCAGATCATCGAAATGGATTCTGCTGAGGCTCCCAATCATCACCTGCAAAGTTTGATGATGACGGCCCAACTTGTGGTGGTGGTGCGTTACTTGCCCCGCTGCTGGATCCGCGCCCTCCGCCAGCTCCGCCAGGCAGGCATCCGGCTGGTGTACCTGATGGACGACGACCTTCTCGATCCGGCCTTGCTGCCCCAGCTGCCCTCCCCCTACCGGCAGCGACTGCGGCAGCGGATCACCCGCCAGCGCTCGCGGGTGCCGCAGCTGTGCGACCCCATCTGGGTGACCAGCGCGTTTCTGGAGCGCAAATATGCCCACCTCGGCGCCCGGCTGCTGCCCCTCAGCCCCCATCCCGGCCTGCTGGCCGAGCGTCCCCGCCTGCAGCTGGCCTATCTCGGCAGCAGTGTGCACGCCCTGGAGTTCGCCTGGCTGCGGGAACTGCTCATCCCGCTGCAGAGCCGCCACAGCCACACCCATGTGGATGTCTTTGGCGACCTCAGCATCAACCGCCAGTTCCGCGACCTGCCCCGCGTGCGCATCCTCCACCCGATGCGCTGGCCCAGCTATCTGGCCGAGACCGGCCAGGGCCGCTGCGATCTGCTGCTCACCCCTTTGCTGGAGAGCCCCCTCAACGCCGCCAGGGCCCCGGTCAAGTTCATCGATGCGGCCCGCTGCGGCGCCGCCGGCCTCTACTCCGATCGCGCCCCCTACCGAGGCTTCATCCGTCCGGGCGTCGATGGGCTGCTGCTTCGGGATGGCCAACAGGAGTGGCTGGAGGCGATCGAGTGGCTGATCGGCGATGCCGGCGCCCGGCACCGACTGGCCGCGGAGGGCCGCCGGCGCGCCCTGCAGCTGAGCGGCGCTCCCTGATCCCCGGGCGATGGGGGAGCTTCTTAGCCGTGGGAAACTCCTTTCACCTTTTCAGCCCTGACTGCATGTCCCCCAGCCCGGCATCCACACCACGCTGGGGTGAGCACCTGCTGGCGGCAGGGATTCGCTGGGGCTCGATCGGCCTGATGGCCCTGGTGGGGCTGCCCGCTGGCAGCGGCGTGGCCCAAGCCGCCCAGAAGGCCCCGACCCCCTCGCGGCCCGCCGCGAGCAAGCCGCCTGCGGCGTCGTCGATCGACCCGGGCCTGGCGGCCAACCTCCGCTACCGCCTGGGTCCGGGCGACAAACTCAAGATGGCCGTCTTCCGGATGGAGGGCTACGAGACCGTCGCCGAGGTCCTCAGCGATGGCACCCTCAACCTGCCCCGGCTGGGCAGCGTGCCCGTCTGGGGGTTGAGCCTCGATGAGGCCCGGCGGCGGATCACCGCCGGTTACGCCACGATCCTGCGGCGCCCGATCGTGTATCTCGATCTGGTCGAGGCGCGCCCGGTGCGGGTGGCCGTGAGCGGCGAGGTGCAGCGGCCGGGGCTCTACAGCATCGGCAAGGGGGGATCAAACCAGCTCAGCAGCAGCGGCCCGGGAGGCTCCCCCAGCACCGTGATTCAAACCAGCGGCGCGCCCACCCTCCTTGATGCGATCCAGCGGGCCGGTGGTCTCACGGCCTACGGCGATCTCCGCCGCCTCACCGTGCAGCGCCCCAGCGGCGGCCCGGGATCCCCCGTGCGCACCTATCAGTTTGATTTCCTCAAGGTGCTCTCCGGCAGCGGGCCCGTCACCAACCCCCTCCTCTACGACGGCGACACCATCACCATTCCCCGCGCCGAGAACCTCAGCGAAACCGAATTGCTCGCCATCGCCTCCTCCACCTTCGCCCCCGACACGATCGCGGTGAACGTGGTGGGCGAAGTGCTGAAGCCCGGCACCCTGAATGTGAAGGCCAACAGCCCCCTCTCCGGCGCCCTGCTCACCGCCGGCGGCCTGACTCGCCGCGCCAGTGAGCAAACCGTGCGCCTGCTCCGCCTGACCTCCTCCGGCACGATCAAGCAGGCGACCATCCGCTTCAATCCCGCCGCCCCGCTCGGTTCGGTGCAGAACCCGCCCCTGCAGCAGGGTGATGTGATCGTGGTCGACCGCCATGGCTGGGCCAAGGCCACCGACGGCCTCTCCGATGCCCTGGCGCCGATCGGGCCGGTGATCAACGCCGGCTCCCTGTTCCGGCTCCTGGGGCTTTGATCCTGTAGACCCCGCGGCCCCCTCAAGACCGGCAGGTGAGATACCAGCCGCCGCTGCCCTGGGGCCGCCAGCGCGGCTCCCAGTTTTTGAAGGAGTAGTGCTGACGGGCGCCGTTGTGGTTCTGGGGGTAGCCGCCGTTCACCAGGTCGCAGCTGCCGTAGGGGTCGTTCATGATCACGCCGGTTTCGTCGTACCCGATCACCACCGTCCAGTGGCCCCCGCCCCCGGGATCCGATGACGGTCCATGGTGCAGCCAGCCCACCGCCACGGGCCGGCCGGCGTCGATCTCATCGCGGAGCGTCTGGAGGGTGCCGTCGGTGCGGAATTCGGCCTGGAGGCCCAGGTGGCGCAGGGCCGCCAGCTGGGCTTCGGCGCTGGTGGTGTCGCCGTAACTCTGGCGCAGGCTGTTGTAGTCGTCCTCGTTCGGCTCCTTGCCCCAGTAGGTGGCGAGCATGGCGGAACTGGCGGAGAAGCAGTCGCGCCAGCCTTGGCCATCGTTCATGGCCAGCTGGTCGTACCAGCGCACGTTGAGGGGATTGGGATGGGTGCCGCTGCTGGGCTTGGCCGCCCGGTCGGCGCTGCTGGCGGTTGCGGTTGCGCTCGCGCTCGCCGTGCCGGCCCTGGCGACGGACGGGCTGGCCAGGCCCTGACGCCAGAGAGCGCCCTCCGCCTGCCGGCGCCGCAGCAGGCCGGCACTCACCGAACTGCCGGGATCGCAGTAGAGCTCCAGGGCCGCCGGAACCTCCGCCCATTCGTGATCCCGGAGCCGCTCGCTGATCGTGTTGAAGCCATCGCTGCCGTAGAAGTCCTCCCCGAGGTTCCAGGCGAAGGAGATCAGGGCGCAGCGCTGGTCGGCGGCCATCGCGGCCCAGGCGGGAATGGTGCCGGCCAGGTGCTTGCCGCAGGCTTCAACGCCACTCGCCAGCTGTTGTTTCGCTTCCGCCTCGCTGATCGTGTCGCCCGGTCGCACCGGCCGGCCCTGGAGGCTGGTGAAGCCGTAGCCGATCGTCCACGGTTCGCCGCCGCTGGCGGGATCGGGGTAGGCGTGATCGACGAATCCCTCGAACTCGGCGATCAGCGCCACCGCCGCGGCATCGGGATCGCCGGCCCCGCTGGAGGGGGTGGTCGTGGTGCGCTTGGCCGCTGAGGGGCCTTCCACGGGTGGGTGAGCCACCGGGAAGGTTCGGTGGGTCGGCGGCGTGCCGCTTGGCTTCCGTGGCGGGCTCGCCGCCACCCCAGCGGCAGTCCCCGTGCCGGAGCCGTTGCCATCCCGGTGCGCCGGCTGGGGAACACCCTGCCCCACGGCCGCGGCTGCCGGGGCGGCTGCGCCTTGGGCGGCGGCGTCACCGGCACCATTCCCGGCGCTGGGCGCCGCCGGCGCCGCTGCGGCTAGGGGGGGCGCCATCGCGGCCAGGGGCCTGAGCCCGCCGCCGGCCTGGGGGGTCAGCCGGGTGCCGGCGGTTTCCGGCGGCGGCTGGGGTTTGCTGCCCAGCACCGGCTGAAGGATGCCGCTCACCTTGTTGGCGGCGTAGGGCGCGAAGAGGGTGAGGCCGGCGTAGAGGAAGCTGGTGACCGCCGCTGTGGAGGCGGGCATCTGGCAGGTGAGCCCAAAGGTGTAGAGCGAGAAGATGCCGAATCCCAGGTAAGTCAGCAGGATCACCACCATCCCCACCATGGCGATCAGGCGGCTGCTGCTGGCCTCCAGGATCGTGAGGGCCGCCGGTGGCCCCTCCTTGGCGGATCCCACCCCCACCGCACTGATCCCCGCAGTTCCGCCCTGGTCCGCCTGGTCATCCCCCTGGGACTGGCTCCAGCGGGGGTCGATCGGAATCGTGAGCCGGGTGGGTTCCGAGAGGGCATTGGCCAGCGACCAGCCCTCCTTCCCCAGCCGCCGGCGCATGGTGATCAATGCCGTGAAGGTGCCGATCAGGGTGATGGCGCAGATCCCCATTACCGCCTGGGGCCCCATGGTGCGGCAGGTATCGGCGGCGCCCTGGGCCAGTTCCTGGGCGGAGGCGGGCAGGGCCAGCCCTCCGAGGGCCAGCAGCAGCAGCCGCAGGGAGCGGAGCCAGGAACGTTGGGAGGGGAGAACTGCCATGGGCTTGGAGGGGCGGGACCTCAGGAATGGGCCGCTGGGAGCAGGTTGGCGAGGGATTACCGGCTTGTCATCGCTCCCGCCCGCTCCGAATCAAGCTCGGAGCTCAGGGTTGGGCAGAGGCAGCTGGCTGGGGAGCCGGCGCTGCCGGCAGCGGTGCTAACGGGGTGTTGGGGAGATATTTCGTCAAGGTCTGATCCATCAGGGTGTCGTTGACGTCGAGGTGGATCACCAGCAGGGGCTGGATCGCCTGATCCTTGGCCTTCATCCAGGCTTCCAGTTCGACCGGGGTGGCGAGGAAGGATTTGGGATTGACTAGATCGGTGGCAAAAGTATTCAGTAGAGTTCGTGCATTTAGGTATAACTTTATTGTATTGGGTAGGTTGCTCGAATCGCTGAATAAAGTGCTCACAGATACAGCGGTTGTCAGCGCTATCAGGGCCGTGCCAGCAAGATTGAGGGTTAATCGATTGGTTTGCTGGATGCCTTTGGATGCCGATAGGCCAAAGGTCAATGTCAGTATAATCACAGCTCCTGTGCCGATTGTACCGAGGGCAACCCGTTGGGAGGCAAAATAAAGACGCCTCTGGCAAGCGGAATCAAGAATGCGGATGATTTCGGCGATTTGCTGGCGTAGACGCATTTTTTGGGAGGGTGTTGCCGTTGTGCCAAGGGCGTCGATCATCCCGTTGATCTGATCTTGTTGTTGGCTCAGGCTGATCTGGGTGGCATTGGCTGGGCTGAGGTTGTTCTCGCAGGTTTGCCATTCTTGGAACCGCGCCATGGACATGCCATGAACCAGATGGAAAAAGGCCCACCAGAGGATCAGAATCGAGAGGCTTGCGGCCACATGGGCCAGCTGGGATAGGTGCCTCTCTTCAGGGGTGAATTGGCTGGGGTCACCACTGAGTGATCGGAACAGTTGCTTGATCCACCTCGGCCAACTTTCATCGCGGCCGTCTTGATTCACCGCTGCAAGCATTTTGACTGATCAACCCTATCCACCGGATGTAGGCTGCGCAAGGTCTGGCTAGTCGGCGGTGCGTTCACCGATGCCGTGCTCCCCGGTGGCACCCCCCGGCTAGAGCGGCCGGACCCCTTCGCCGAGCCCCGAGGCTTCCAGCCAGCGGCGGATGCCCTCCGGCAGCGGACAGCGTTGCCGCTCGGAGGCGGCGATGGCCAGATGGCGCGTCAGGCCCTGGGCCACCGGTTGATCATCACGTTCGAAGCTGTAGCTCACCTCAAAGCCCTCGGGCCCGAGGGCTTCGGGCCGCAGGTTGATCTGTAGTTGGTCGCCTACCACCAGCGGGCGCCGGAATTCGGCCTGGCAGTAGACGATCGGCAGGGCCACCTCCGGGGAATCGCCGGCCCACGCCGGCCTGGGAAACACCGAAGCGGCCGGAAGGCCGAAGCGCTCGAGGCTCTCTTCATAGGCCTCGTGGCACCAGCGCAGCAGCTGGTGGAAATGCATCACGCCGGCGGCGTCGGTGTCACCGAAGCGCACGCTGCGGTGGAGCTGCAGCCAGCTGGAGGGGGTGGGGAGCGGCATCAGGCGCTGCCAGCTGCTTGCGGTTCGCTGCTCAGCGATCCACCGATCCCATGATCACGTCGATCGAGCCGAGGATGGCCATGATGTCGGCCACCTTGGCCCCCTTGAGGATGTGGGGCAGGATCTGGAGGTTGTTGAGGTCGGCGGCGCGGATCTTGAAGCGCCAGGGGGTCACATCGTCGTTGCCCTGGATGAAGACACCGATCTCCCCCTTGCCGGATTCGAGGCGGGTGTAGAGCTCACCACCGGGAATCTTGAAGGTGGGAGCCACCTTCTTGGCCACGTATTGATAATCGAAGCCAAACGATTCACCGCCCTTGCCTTCCGCCATCCGACGGGCCTCCAGGTTTTCGGTGGGGCCGCCGGGAATCATTTTGCAGGCCTGCCGCAGGATCTTCAGCGACTGGCGCATCTCCTGGACCCGCACCCGGTAGCGGGCGAAGCAGTCGCCCTCCTTCTCCCAGGCCACATCCCACTCGAAGTCGTCGTAGCACTCGTAATGGTCGACCTTGCGCAGGTCCCAGGGCACGCCGGAGGCCCGCAGCATCGGACCCGAGAGGCTCCAGTTGATCGCCTGCTCCCGCGTGATCGCGCCGAGGCCCTCGATCCGCCTGCGGAAGATGGGGTTGTTGGTGATCAACTTCTCGTATTCATCGATCTTGGGGCCGAACCAGTCGCAGAAATCGAGGCACTTCTCGAGCCAGCCCCAGGGCAGATCCACCGCCACGCCGCCGATGCGGAAGTAGTTGTTGTTGATCAACCGCTGGCCGGTGGCCGCTTCCCAAAGGTCGTAGATCATCTCCCGTTCGCGGAAGATATAGAAGAAGGGGGTCTGGGCGCCCACATCGGCCAGGAATGGGCCCAGCCAGAGCAGGTGGTTGGCGATCCGGTTGAGCTCCAGCATGATCACGCGGATGTAGCTGGCCCGCTTCGGCACCGGGATGTCGGCCAGCCGCTCGGGGGCGTTCACCACGATCGCCTCGTAGAACATGCCGGCCGCGTAGTCCATGCGGCTCACATACGGCACGAACATCACGTTCGTGCGGTTCTCGGCGATCTTCTCCATGCCGCGGTGCAGGTAGCCGATCACCGGCTCGCAGTCCACCACGTCCTCCCCGTCCAGGGTCACCACCAGCCGCAGCACCCCGTGCATCGAGGGGTGATGGGGGCCGAAGTTGACCACCATCGGCTCCGTGCGCGTCTCCAACTGCGTCATGGGGCCGAGGCGAGGGGCAGATGGGCTGATCTTAGGGAGCCTCGTTCGCCAGTTGTTTGAAGAGCATCATCATTTCCATGCCGCTTCTCACGCCGATCAGCTGGCCGCCGCCATCGCTGAAATCCTGGAACAGGTCGGGGATGGGGATTCGAGGCTGCATCCGGGGCATGGGCCATCACCACCTGGCCGTTCCAGCCTCTGATCCATCGGTCCGAGCGTTCCTTGCCCTCGTTTAGGAAGGAGACATGACCAGCTCCTTCACCCACCAGAGCGTCCTGGCCGCCGCGGTGGTGCAGGCTTTCGCCGGCTACCCCCCTGGTGATTCCGGTGGAGCCCCCCCCCTCCTGATCGACTGCACCCTCGGCGGCGGCGGCCACAGCGCCCTGCTGCTGGAGGCCCATCCCGACTGGCACCTGATCGGCCTCGACCAGGACCCCACCGCCCGGGCGGCGGCGGCCGAGCGGCTGGCCCCGTTCGACGGCCGGGTGCGGATCGAGGCCGCCAACTTCGGCGCCTGGATGCCGCCGGCCGACCGGCGCGCCGTGGCGGTGCTGGCGGACCTGGGCGTGAGTAGTCCCCAGCTGGATCGGGCCGAGCGGGGCTTCAGCTTCCGTGCCGAGGGGCCGATCGACATGCGCATGAACCCCCAGGCGGGCGAGAGCGTTGCCGAGCTGCTCGATCGGGTGGAGGAAGGGGCGCTGGCGGACCTGCTGTTTCAGTTCGGCGATGAGCGCCTCTCGCGTCGGATCGCCCGGCGGCTGGTGGCCGAACGGGAGGCGAAGCCCTGGCGGGAGCGCAGCACCAGCGAACTGGCCTACGCCGTGGCCGGTTGTTATCCACCGAAGGCCCGCCACGGCCGCATCCATCCAGCCACCCGCAGTTTCCAGGCCCTGCGCATCGCCGTGAACGATGAGCTTGGGGCCCTGGAGCGCCTGCTGCAGCGCGCCCCCGACTGGCTGGTGCCCGGCGGCCTGCTGGCGATCATCAGCTTCCATTCGCTCGAGGATCGCCGCGTCAAGACCGCCTTTCTGGCCGATCCCCGCCTGGAGCGGGTCACCCGCAAGCCCCTGGTGGCCGATGAGGCCGAGGCGGAGGCCAATCCCCGCAGCCGCTCCGCCAAGCTGCGGGTGGCCCGCCGCCTGCCATGACCCTTTCCCTGTTGCCGTTCGATCCCCTCAGCCCGCTTCCAGGAGTCCTGGTGCAGGCCCTGGGGCATGCCCGTCCCCTGGCTACCGGCATGGCGCTGCCGCTGGGCGTCAGCCTGGACCTCCCCTCCCTGCCCTGGCATCCGGCCCTGCCACCGGTGCACCGGGCCGATCTGGCCTGGTGGGGGGCGCTGCTGATTCAGGTTCTTGCCATTCCGGGAACCCTGCTCCCCGTGCTCCCCGGCCTGGCCTTGCTGCCCCTGGGGGCCCTGGTGTGGTGCCTGGCGACCGGGTTCGCCACGGGCTGGCCCACCCTCGTCTTCGCCGGGCTCTTGCTGTTGCTGGGCTGGGGCGCCGATGCCCTGGGGCTGGTGCTGGGGGCGGCCCGGATGCAGGCCACCCGCTGGGCCTACATCGGCTCGGCGATCGGTCTGATGGTGGGCCTCTTCGGGCTGCTGCCCGCCCTGCCGGTGGGCGGACCGCTGGTGGGGGCCCTGGTGGGGCCGCTGCTGGGGGCCAGCGTGGGGGAACTGTTGAGTGCCCCCACCTCCTTGGGGCCCCTCGGCCTGCTGCGCCTGAAGCGCTCCCTACTGGTGGGCCTGGCGGTGGTGGCCGGCATGCTGGTGAGCCGCCTCGCCCAGTTCCTGCTCTCCCTGGTGGGGGTGGTCGGCTTCGTGCTGCTCAGCACCGGGGTGTTCGGCTGATCCGCTAAGGCTCCGGAACGAAGGCTGGTTTCACCAGATGGCGGTAGGCCGCGGTGGAGATGCAGCTGCTCACGGGCCAGGCCACCATCAAGCCCATGCCAAAGGTCACCAGGCCCATGGCGAGCAGCAGGAGCTTGATCACCCCCAGCAGCAGCAGCAGCAGCCACTGGGGATCCACCAGGCCGCGACCCCGCTGCACGGTCGCCATCCCGGTGCGGCTCTCCAGCAGGGCGATCTGGGAGATGAATTGCTGGTTCACGCCGTAATACAGCAGGGCCACGAGCATCAGCCCCAGCAGCAGGATCACCAGCAGGCCCACCAGCAGCAGCGGCAGTCCGAGGGTGGCCTCCGTGAGTTGGAGGCCGCCCCGTTCCAGCAGCCAGGCCACCCCGATGGCCCCCGCCAGCACCACCACCACCACCAGCAGCGGGATCGACAGCAGGGTGGTCAGGGCGATCCAGGCCCCGAACACCCGGCGGAATCCCGGGCCATCCCAGCGCAACAGGCTGCCCAGGGTGGGACGTTCCCCCGCCAGGGCCTGCCAGGCGCCGCGGACCATGCCCACATTCCCCCAGCAGCTCACCGCCAGGCTGGCGGCCAGACCCACCAGGAACAGCAACCAGTCGCCAACCCCCAGGGTCTCGCCCCGGGCTCCCCGCAGCACCTGCTCCTGAAGCGGCTGCAGCAGGATCTGCAACCCGGTGAGCAGCAGGGCGAAGAGCACAAAACTCCAGGGAGCTCTGCAGAACGCGGTCCAGCCGTCGTGGACGGCATCCCCAATATTGAGGCGCTTCATGGCGGGCCCGCCGAAGCCTCCGCTGCTGGGGGCCATCATCAGAACGCTTGGAACCACAAGGCTAGGGAGGGCGGCGAAGCTCGGCCACCGCCCCGGTCACGGCGGTGATGGCGGCCGCGACCTCCGAGGCCTGCGTGGTGCGGCCCAGGCCGAAGCGGATCGAGGCGGCCGCCTCCTGGCGGCTGCGCCCCAGGGCCGCCAGCACATGGGAGGGGCTTCCCTGGCTGCAGGCCGACCCGCTGCTCACCGCCAGGTGGCGCCGCAGCAGCTGGTGCAGGCGGGTTCCATCCACCCCCCCCCCGCCCACATTGAGGTTGTGGGCCAGCCGCGCGCTGGGATGGCCGTTGAGGGTCATGCCGCCGAGGGCTTCGAGGGCCTCCCAGAGCTGGTCCCGCAGGGCTCCGAGCCGTTCGGCCCGGGCCTCCCGGTCGGCCAGGGCCAGCTCCAGCGCCGCCCCCAGGCCCACCACCAGGGGCACCGGCACGGTGCCGGCCCGCAGGCCGCCCTCCTGGCCGCCGCCGTGCTGCTGGGCGGCCAGCGCCACCCCGGGGCGGCGCACCAGGGCTCCCACCCCCTTGGGGCCATAGAGCTTGTGGCCGCTGATCCCCAGCAGGTCGATGCCCAGCTCCTCCATGGCCAGGGGGATGTGGCCCACGGCCTGGGCGCCGTCGCAGTGGAACAGGGCCCCCCGCTCGCGGCAGAGGGCACCGATGGCGGCCAGGGGCTGCAGCACGCCGATCTCGTTGTTGGCGGCCATCACCGACACCAGCAGGGTCTCCGGACCCACGGCGTCGGCGAGCTGGTCGAGATCCACCAGGCCCTTGGGGTCCACCGGCAGCACGGTGACGGGGAAGCCGCGGCGGGCCAGCCAGGCCAGGGGATCGAGCACGGCCCGGTGTTCGGTGGCCAGGGTCACCA
>Ga0310098_1000199_pt1 | contig 14152 bp, 7 predicted proteins | sample LakMicMIDCLREDC7_FD_194453 | JGI IMG/M metagenome (GOLD analysis project Ga0310098, IMG submission 194453) | Enriched freshwater cyanobacterial communities from Lake Michigan, Michigan, United States - MI23.DCL.RED.C7 | ecosystem: Environmental > Aquatic > Freshwater > Lake | place: USA: Michigan...
CTCATCGGGCCAGTCGTCCCAGGTGTCGCCGGAGCGCGGCCGCTCCAGCCAGGGAGCAGCGGCGTCATCCTCTGGTGGGGCGTCCCAGGGGGGCTCCTCCAGCCAGCCCTCGAGGCGATCCTCGAAGCGATCGCCGGCCTGCTGGAACTGATCACGCAGCCGGGAGGTCTCCTCCTGCACCTGGTCGCGCCAGCGGCGTGATCGCCGCAGGAACTCCTGGCGCACGCTGGCACGGGCCAAGGGCAGATCATCGAGGCCCTGGAGGGCGGTGAACACCTGACCGGGCTGCTGGTCAACGATCCGTTCGGGGCTGAGGCGCCAGCGACTGCTGCCCGGCAGGCGCGGATCGCTGCGAGCCACCAGGTAATGAACGATGCGACCGCTGCTGAATTCCACGGCAGCATCCGCCACACGGCCGATCACATCGCGATCGCGCCCCAGCAGGGAGGCACCAATCAAGGTGGGCAACCGGTCGACGGTGGGCTGATCGGTATCGGCCCCAGCGCCCTGCACGTACAGCTCCTGCTCCGCCAGACCGCGCAGCTGATCGAGGCGCCAGGCCAGACGCCGCTCTCCAAAGCTGGAAGGCCGACTGATCCACCCCAGAAGCCGGTGCACCGGCGGGTGCATCCAGGCCTCGGTGCCGGGGCCGTGGTCCAGGCCCTGATCGCAGCGCACGCGCCGGCGCAGCAGATCGCTGAGAAGAAGTTGCTCGGGAAGGCTCACCGGCTCAGTCTGCCGCTGCCGACCTACTGGCGGATCTGAACCGGCATCACCAGATAGGTGAAGGCGGGGTCGTCATGAGGGGCGAGCACCACGGGTGTCGTGGGTGCGTTGCAGCGCAGCTCGACCCGCTCGGAGGTCATGGCCTTGAGACCATCGAGCACATAGCGGACGTTGAAGGCGATCTGGATGGCATCGCCGGTGATCTCGGCGGCCAGGGATTCGGAGCCGCTGCCCACATCCTGGGCATCGGCGCTGATGGCCAGCTGACCATGGGCCGGATCACTGCTGAGCTTGACCACGTTGTTGTGCTGGTCAGCCAGCACCGCCACCCGCTCCAGGGCGCTCACAAGGCCGCGGCGATCGATCGTGAGGGTCCGCACGAAGCTGTCCGGGATCAGCTGGCGATAGTTGGGATACGTGCCATCGAGGCTGCGGCTGGTGAGCACCTGATCAGCCCACTGGAACACGACTTGGCCGCGATCACAGAACAGACTCACGGCCTCAGCGCCACCACGACCGGAGAGCAGGCGCTCCAGTTCCCGCAGGGAGCGCGCGGGCACGGTGACATCCACAGCACCCTCTCCCTCAGCGCTGTTCTCCAGCCGGAGAACCGCCAGGCGATGGCCATCGGTGGCGGCGCATTCGAGGCGCTGCTCATCGAGGCCGAGGTGCACACCGGTGAGCAGCTGCTTGGCCTCATCGCCACTGCTGGCGAACAGGGTGGCCCGCAGACCCCTCACCAACACATCGGGATCGAGGCGGATCGGGGTGCTGCTCTGGGCCAGCGGCAGCTCGGGGAAGTCATCTGCCGGCATGCCGCGCATCTGGTAGCTGCCGGAGGCGCTGGTGAGCTCCACCTGCTCGCTGGCCTCCGCGCAGCTGAGGCTGATCGGGCTGTCGGCCGGCATGCGGGCCACGATCTCGCCGAACAGGCGTGCCGGCAGGGTGATGGCGCCGCTGGTCTGGACCGAGGCCGCGAGGCTGGTCTGAATCCCGAGGCTGAGGTCGTAACCGGTGAGGCTGAGACGCCCGGTGCCGGCATCAGCGGTGAGCAGCACGTTGGCCAGCACCGGATGGGTGGGGCGGCCTGCCACGGCCCGACTCACCAGCTGAAGGCTGGCGTTGAGTTCGGCCTGGGAGCAGACCAGCTTCATGGCGGGGCGGAAGGGTCCCCCACGCTTCCACAGGGCGCCCCGAAGCGCAACGGGCGGCTCCCTCACCCAGCCTCGCCTTCCCCAGCCGATCGCTAAACGGATTTGAAGGTTTGAAGAGAAGAGATGGAATCCGTAGTCGTAGGGCCTGGGGAAAGCGGCAAGAAGCTTTCAAATCCCTGTGCTGCAAAGGCTTTTCAAAACACAGCCCTGCGGAAAGCCACCTGGGAGAAAACACGTATCTGACCTTTTCCCGAGATTCCGGAGGCTGGGGAAAACAACGGCTTGATTGGGCTGTGCTGACCCCGGCGGTTTTCCCGGTTCCGACGGGAGCTTTTCCTGAGGTTGTGGACAGACACTTTCTGGCCTGGCGGCGGTTTGCTGACCCTGTCGGAGCACAAAAAAGCCGCCGGTGGGATCGGCGGCGGCAGGGTTAGAGCTGGATCGGCTGCGCTGGCGTCAGAAGCCCATCACGCGGGCCACGGTGTCGGTGTCGGGATCGAGGCCGGTGTGGAACTTGGAGTCGTTGTGCTCGATGGCCGTGGTGGGGTCCTTGAGGCCGTTACCGGTGAGGACGCACACCACCGTGGCGCCGGCGGGCACCTCCTCGCGGCGCTTGATCAGGCCTGCCACTGAGGCGGCGCTGGCAGGCTCGCAGAACACCCCCTCACCGCTGCCCAGCAGCTTGTAGGCGTCGATGATTTCGGCGTCGGTCACGGCCATGAAGTCGCCGTTGCTTTCGGCACGGGCCTTGAGGGCGTTCTCCCTGTTCACCGGGTTGCCGATGCGGATCGCGGTGGCGATCGTGTCCGGCTGTTCCACCGTGTGGCCCAGCACCAGCGGTGCGGCTCCGGCGGCCTGGAAGCCCATCATCCGCGGCAGCCTGCGGCTGTGGCCCGCGGCCTTGTACTCGTTGAAGCCCATCCAGTAGGCGCTGATGTTGCCGGCGTTGCCCACGGGGATGCACAGCCAGTCGGGCGCCTCGCCCAGGGCATCCACCACTTCGAAGGCGGCGGTCTTCTGACCTTGGAGCCGGTAGGGGTTGAGCGAGTTCACCAGGGTGACCGGGTACTGATCGGCCACCTCGCGCACGATCGCCAGGGCCCGGTCGAAGTTGCCCTTCACCGCCAGCACCTCAGCGCCGTAGAGCAGGGCCTGGGCAAGCTTGCCCTGGGCCACGTAGCCATCGGGAATCAGCACGAAGGCACGCATGCCGCCGCGGCGGGCATAGGCGGCCGCGGCCGCCGAGGTGTTGCCGGTGCTGGCGCAGATCACCGCCTCCGAGCCCGCTTCCTTGGCCTTGCTGATGGCCATGGTCATGCCCCGGTCCTTGAAGGAGCCGGTGGGGTTGAGGCCGTCGTATTTGAGGTAGACCTTCACGTCCTTGCCGATGCGCTCGGCGATCACCGGGGCGGGAATCAGCGGCGTGGCGCCCTCGCGCAGGGTGATCACCGGTGTCCTGTCGCTCACCGGCAGCCACTTGCGGTAGCCCTCGATCAGCCCCGGCCAATCCTGCATGGCCGGTTTGGTGCCACCCAGGCGCCGGCGGATGGAGGACAGCAGGGGCACGGGCGATGGGCTGGTGGTCTGAATCTGAATCTACGGGGCCGGTTTCTGGCCCTTGGGGGCATCGGATTCACCGCGCAGCCCATCGAGCGGTGCATCGGTGAAATAGCTCACCAGCTGGCTGATCGAGCTGGCCTTGCGCATCAACGCCAGCAGCGCCGGGATGTTGACCTCCAGCTCATCCACCGGATAGGCCTGCAGGAAGCCGATGGCATTGAGCCTGCCGTCGCCCGCCACCAGGCCGTTGATCACACCGGCTCTCAGCGCCGGAATGCCGGCCGGTTTCGCCTTGAGCGGGTACATGATCTGAGCGAGCCTGTTGAGGATCGCTTCACCGATGCGGGTGTTGAGCAGGCGGCTGGTGAGAACCAGCGGCAGGCTCAGTTCCGCATTTAGCAGCTTGGCGACGTCCTGTGGCTTCTGCCTGGCGAAGGACATCACATCCGCCAGCAGACCACGCGCTTCGCCTGTGGTGGCCAGATGCTTCATATCGGCCACGGCGATCGAACGCCGGAAGGCCCCGCTCACGAACACCACGTTCTGGGCGGCCAGGCTCGCGCTGGGCAGCAGTGGTGATCCCGCTAGCAGGCCTGCGCCCAGAAGAACGGCGGCCAGGCGCTGACGCTTCAAGGAGGCCATGGGTGGGGGCGACGCGGCGGGTACGAGCGTGGGGCAACCCTAGGCGCTGCCTGCTGCCGTTCCAGGACCCACCAGCACATCGCGCAGGAGCCGAACCACGCTGCGTTCGGCAAGCCCGCGTGCCAGCTCTGCCCCCATGCGGCGCAATTCGGTTTCCTGCAGCAGCCGCGGCAGTCGACGCAGCAGCAGCTGCGGCTCGAAGCCGGGTAGCTGGCCCAGGATTGCCACCAGCCGCTGGATCGGCTCGAGGGACAGCATTTCCAGGTCGCTGACCGTGGCTGGTTGCCGGTCCCGCAGCCCCGGGGGTAGCAGCCGCCTGGGCAGCCGCTGGCTGAGGCGCAGGGTCGTTTGCCAGCCGAAGGCATCCATCTGGTTCACGGCGGCTTCCACCAGCTGGTTGCGCAACAGACCGGCCTTTGCAGAGAACAGGAAGTCGAGAACCTGATCGAGCAGACCCTCCAGATCGAGCGTGGCGCCGCTGGCGGCGCTGGTGATGAGGTTGTCCAGCCGCTGCCAGCGGAAGATCTCGCCGTCGAACAGCATTTCCCGCAGGCTGTCGCGCAGCTGGGGGTCGGGATCCTCCATCAACCGGCGAGCGAAGTAGGGGTAGGCGGCCCCGAGGATCTTGAACTCGGGATCCACGCTCAGGGCGATCCCCTCGAGCGTCACCAGTGAGCGGATGATCAGGGCGTAGTAAGGCGGCACCTGGAACGGGAAGCGGTACATCACGCCCGAGAGGTCGTCGGTGACGGCCTTGAAGTCCATGCGGCTGACCCCCATCTCCAGGGCCTGGCCGAACACGCTTTCGAACGCTGGCACGATCGGTTCGAGGTTGACGTCCTCCGCCAGGAAGCCGAGGGCAACGAAGTCCTTCGAAAGCTTGCCGAAGTTGCGGTTCACCAGGTGCACCACCGCCTGGATCAGGCCGGTGCGCGATTCCCGGCTCACCGTGCTCATCATGCCGAAATCGAGATAGGCCAGGCGGCCATCCGGCAGCGCCAGCAGGTTGCCCGGGTGGGGATCGGCGTGGAAGAACCCGTGTTCCAGCAGTTGCTGCAATGAGCAGTTCACCCCCACGCTCACCATGTCGTCCGGGTCGATGCCCAGCTGGCGCACCGCCTCGAGGTTGGTGAGCTTGACCCCATCGATCCATTCCATGGTGAGCACCCGGCGCGCCGTGGCCTCGTGGTGGATGCGCGGCACAGCAATGCGCGGGTTATGGGCGTGCAGCCGGGCGAATTCCTCGGCGTTGCTCGCTTCATTGCAGTAATCCATCTCCTCGAACACCCGCTGGCCCAGCTCATCGATCAAGGCCACCAGGTCGGAGCGGATCAGCCCGACGTTGCGATTCAGCCAGGCGGCGATGTTGCGCACGATGTAGAGATCGAGCGTGATTTGCTCGCGCAGGCCCGGGCGCTGAACCTTCACGGCAACCTTCTCGCCGCTGAGCAGCACGCCGCGGTGCACCTGGCCCAGCGAGGCCGCCGAGATCGGCTCCCGTTCCAGCTCGGCGTAGATCGTGTGGATCGGAGCTCCGAGGTCCTCCTCGATGCAGGCCATGGCCAGGGCTGAATCGAAGCCCGGCAGCTGGTCCTGCAGTTGGGCCAGTTCCTCCAGCAGCAGCGGCGGAATGATGTCCGGTCGGGTGGAGAGGGCCTGACCGGCTTTGATGAAAGCAGGCCCCAGCGAGGCCACCAGATCCGCGGCCTCCTTGGCTCGGGCCCGGGCATGGCTGGGGTCCTGCAGTCGGCGTGTGAGCCAGTCGACGGCGACGCCCAGCAGATAGAGGCCGATCGGCACCAGGGTCTGCCAGAGGCGGCGCAGCAACCGCTGGGGATGACCGGCATAGATGCGGGTGATCGCCGCCGGGTCGTAGGTGAGCAGGCCGGAGGCCTCGATGAAGTCGCTCAGTTCTGCGTCAGAGCCTTGTGCCGGTGTGGTCTTGGCTGCTGGTGTGACCGCGCCTTGGTTCTGGACGTCGTGCTCTGTGATCAGGTTCGGCTGAGGTGTCGCGCCGTCGTTCAGGTCTGTCCAGAACTCCTGGGGCGCTGCTTCGGTTGCGCTGGCACTGCTGCCGTTGTCGGCCTCTTCGCCGAACACTGCCGCCCGCATGGCCGCCGCCGCTGCTTCCGCCGGGGTTAGGGGGGTGACGCGATCGACCATGTCGCCCTGGCGCTTGGGCCTTCGCTGGTCACCCCCTTCTAAACGAAAGATGCTGCCGCTACGGTCGAGCCGCCTACCCTCCGGCTGCCGGACGCGCCTGTGCTCACCGGACTGCGCCTCGAGAACATCGCCCTGATCGAGGCGTTGCAGCTGAGCTTCAGTGGCGGTTTCACGGTGCTCACCGGCGAAACCGGAGCCGGTAAATCAATCCTCCTGGATGCCCTCGATGCCCTGCTGGGGGGCGCTGCGGGCAGCGGCAGCGGCAGCGGTCTGCGCTTGCTGCGCCAGGGGGCGGAGCGGGGTGTGATCGAGGCCAGCTTCAGCCTGTCGCCACCGCTGCAGGCCTGGCTGGAGCAGCAGGAGCTGGAGCCTGAGGACGGCGAGATCCTGCTCAGCCGGGAGTGGCGCCTCAACGAGGGTCGCCTTGGCAGCCGCCATCGGCTCAACGGCGTGGCGGTGAACCGCGCCCAGATCCAGGAGCTGCGGCCGCTGCTGCTCGACCTCACGGTTCAGGGGCAGACCCAGCAGCTGGCGCGGCCGGGTCAGCAGCGCCGCTGGCTGGATCGCTTCGCCGGCGAGCAGCTGCAGCGTCAGCTGCCGGAGGTGGCCCAGGCCTGGCGGGCCTGGCGGCAGGCGGCGGCGGCCCTGGAGCAGGCCCAGGCCAACTGGCAGCAGCTGCAGCAGGAGCGGGCCCGCCAGGAGCAGCTGCTTGACGATCTCGAGACGGCGCGACTGGAGGATCCGCTCGAGCGGGAGCGCCTGCAGGCGGAGGAGAACCGCCTGGCCCACGGCGTGCGCCTGCAGGAGGGGGTGATGGCCTTGATCGGGCGCCTGGTGGAGGGGGCTGATGAGGCACCGGCGGTTCTCGATCACCTGGCCGCCTGCGAGGCGGAGCTGGCGCAGATGCAGCAGCTGGATCCCTCCGTGGCTGAGCTTGCGGCCCGCTGCAGCGATGGCCTGGCCCAGCTGCAGGACCTGGCTCGTGATCTCGACCGCTACGGCGCCTGCCTGGACAGCGATCCCGAGAGCCTGGGCCAGCTGCAGGAGCGCATCGCCCAGCTCAAGGCCTTGGAACGCCGCCATGGCAAGGATCTGGCTGAATTGATCCACTGGCGCGATGAGCTGCGCGAGCTGCTCGCCCCCGGTGGCGCTGAGGCCAGCCTTGAGGCGCTCCAGGCCGCTGAGGTTGCCGCCCGGGCCGGCCGCGACCGGGCCAATGCCGCGCTCACGGCAGCCCGCCGCACCTCGGCCACGGCTCTGGAGCAGCAGCTGATGGAGGCCCTGCGGCCGATGGGGCTGGCCAACGTGCGCTTTGCCGTGGCGATCGCGCCCGCCACGCCCGGGGAGGAGGGGGCCGATGCGGTGCAGTTCCTGTTCTCCGCCAACCCCGGCCAGGCCCTGGCGCCGCTGGCGGAGGTGGCCTCCGGCGGCGAGATGTCGCGCTTTCTGCTGGCCTTGAAAACCTGCCTGGCGGCGGCGGATCCGCACGTCACCCTGCTGTTCGATGAGATCGACACCGGTGTCAGCGGCCGGGTGAGCGGTGCCATGGCCGAGCTGCTGCGGCGTTTGGCGGCCCAGCGGCAGGTGTTCTGCGTTACCCACCAGCCGCTGCTGGCGGCGGCGGCGGATCATCACTTCCGTGTGGCTAAGCAGGTGGTGAAGGGCATCACCCACACGCGTGTGTCCCAGCTGCGGGACACTCAGGCCCGTCAGGTGGAACTGGCGGAACTGGCCGGTGGCGACGTCGGCCAGGCTCAGAGCTACGCGGCCAGCCTGCTGGAGGCCCATAGCTCGTGAGCAGCGCCCGCGGCGCGTTGCCCTATGTGCTCGCGTTGCTGGCGTCCGTGCTGATCGGCGCTCTGATCCGCTGGCAGTTGCTGCAGCATCTGCTGCACCGACAGATCGCCACCGCCAGCTGGCTGGTGGCCTGCCGCTACGGGTTGATGGTGGCCTACGGCCTCAGCCTGCTGTTGTTCCTGGCGCTGTTGCTGTGGGCCTATCTGCCCCGGCTGCGCCGGGATGCAGCCTGTTCCCGCGGGCTGCTGGCACTGCTGGGCGCTCTGGCCTCGGCTGAGCTGATGGTCAATCTGGCGTCACTGAATCTGGGCATCGTGCGCCTGGGCATCGCCTCCTATGCGTTGTTGCTCGAGGGTCTGCTGCTGTATGTCTCGGTGACTCTCAGTTTCTTGTTCTGGTACTGGTATTTCGATCACCCCTTGCGTCTGATCAGCGCCGATGCTCACGCCTCCTCGCAGCACCGGCTGCCGCTGGGCATTCTCTTTCCGGAAGAGGCGATCGAGGATGTGCGCTTCCATTCGGCCAACTGGATCCCCGGGCCGATCGATTATCTCTACTTCACAGCACTATCCAGCAACTGTTTTGCAGCCCCTGAGGGGCATCTGTTGATCGGATCCAAACTCAAGACCCTGCAGCTGATCCACAGCTTTTCAATGATTCTTGTGTTCATTGTGATCCTGGCCCGTGCCATCAACACGCTCGGCTGACAGTCGACCGGCCACGGCTCCTAGAGTGCGCCGTTGCTGAACCTGCAGGATGCCCCGCGCGCGCGCCGCTTCCGGGACCAAGGCCGCCGCTGCGCCGGCCACCACCCTGCATGAGAAGGCGGCCCAGCTCGATGGCAGCCGTGTGCTCAGCGGTGGCGCCCTGGAGGACGTGATCCGGGTGCGGGGTGCCCGCCAGCACAACCTCCGCAACGTCGACGTCACGATCCCGCGCAACCGTCTGGTGGTGTTCACGGGGGTGAGCGGCAGCGGCAAGAGCTCGCTGGCGTTTGACACGATCTTCGCCGAGGGTCAGCGCCGCTATGTCGAGAGCCTCTCGGCCTATGCGCGTCAGTTCCTCGGCCAGGTCGACAAGCCGGATGTCGACGCGATCGAGGGCCTCTCGCCGGCGATCTCGATCGACCAGAAATCCACCAGTCACAACCCCCGTTCCACCGTCGGCACGGTCACCGAGATCCAGGACTATCTGCGCCTGCTCTTCGGCCGTGCCGGTGAGCCCCACTGCCCGGAGTGCGACCGCTCGATCCGGCCTCAGTCGATCGACGAGATGGTCGATCAGATCCTGCAGTTGCCGGAGGGCACCCGCTATCAGCTGCTGGCACCGGTGGTGCGCGGCAAGAAAGGCACTCACGTGAAGCTGCTGAGCGGCCTGGTGGCCGAGGGCTTCGCGCGGGTGCGCATCAACGGCGAGGTGCGCGAGCTGGCCGACAACATCGAGCTCGACAAGAACCACGCCCACAACATCGAGGTGGTGGTGGATCGCCTGGTGGCCCGCGAGGGTATCCAGGAGCGGCTCACCGATTCGCTGCGCACGGCGCTGAAGCGCGGCGATGGCCTGGCTCTGGTGGAGGTGGTGCCCAAGGCGGAGGAGGAGCTGCCCGACACGATTGAGCGCGAGCGGCTCTACTCGGAGAACTTCGCCTGCCCGGTGCACGGGGCGGTGATGGAGGAGCTGTCGCCGCGGCTGTTCTCGTTCAACAGTCCCTATGGCGCCTGCGCCGATTGCCACGGCATCGGCCATCTGCGCAAGTTCACCACCGAGCGGGTGATCCCGGATCCAAGCCTGCCGGTGTATGCGGCCGTGGCCCCCTGGGCTGAGAAGGACAACTCCTATTACTTCTCACTGCTCTATTCGGTAGGCGAGGCCTTCGGTTTCGAGATCAAGACCCCCTGGAACCAGCTAACGGCCGAGCAGCGGGAGGTGCTGCTCAATGGTTCCCAGGAGCCGATCGCCATTCAGGCCGACAGCCGCTACCGCAAGGCTCAGACCTACCTGCGGCCCTTCGAGGGGATTCTGCCGATCCTGGAGCGCCAGCTGCGCGATGCCAGCGGTGAGGCGATGCGCCAGAAGCTGGAGAAGTTTCTCGAGCTGGTGCCTTGCGCCAGCTGCCATGGCCTGCGGCTGCGGCCTGAGGCGCTGGCTGTGCGGGTGGGGCCCTACCGGATTCATGAGCTCACCAGCACCAGCGTGGGCGAGAGCCTGCGGCGGATCGAGCAGTTGATGGGGGTGGGTGCCAGCGAGGGTGCCGAGCCGTTGCTGAATGCCCGCCAGATTCAGATCGGTGATCTGGTGCTGCGCGAGATCCGCCTGCGGCTGCGCTTCCTGCTGGATGTGGGTCTGGATTACCTCAGCCTCGATCGCCCGGCGATGACGCTCAGCGGCGGCGAGGCCCAGCGCATCCGCCTGGCCACCCAGATCGGTGCTGGCCTCACGGGCGTGTTGTATGTGCTTGATGAGCCGAGCATCGGCCTGCACCAGCGCGATAACGACCGGCTCCTGAACACGTTGCTGAAGCTGCGCGATCTGGGCAACACGCTGATCGTCGTCGAGCACGACGAGGACACGATCCGCGCCGCCGATCACATCGTCGACATCGGCCCCGGCGCCGGCGTGCACGGCGGCCGCATCGTGGCCGAGGGCAGCTTCGCCGATCTGCTGGCGGCGGAGGATTCGCTCACTGGTGCCTACCTGAGCGGGCGCCGCACGATTCCCACACCGGCAGAACGGAGAACCAGCGGCACCCGCAAGCTGACCCTGGTGGGGTGCGGCCGCAACAACCTCTCCGGCTTCGATGTGGAGTTTCCGCTGGGGCGGCTGGTGTGCGTGACGGGGGTGAGCGGCAGCGGCAAGAGCACCCTGGTGAACGAACTGCTGCACCCGGGGCTTGAGGAGCTGAAGGGCATCAAGGCGATCGACAAGGTGATCGTGATCGACCAGTCACCGATCGGTCGTACGCCCCGCTCCAACCCCGCCACCTACACCGGCGCCTTTGATCCCATCCGCCAGGTGTTCGCCGCCACGGTGGAGGCAAAGGCCCGCGGCTATCAGGTGGGCCAGTTCAGCTTCAACGTCAAGGGCGGCCGCTGTGAGTCATGCAGTGGTCAGGGTGTGAACGTGATCGAGATGAACTTCCTGCCGGACGTTTATGTGCAGTGCGACGTCTGCAAGGGCGCCCGCTATAACCGCGAGACCTTGCAGGTGCGTTACAAGGGTCACACCATCGCCGATGTGCTGGAGATGACGGTGGAGCAGGCCTGCGAGGTCTTCTCCGCCATCCCCCAGGCGGCCGATCGCCTGCGCACCCTGGTGGATGTGGGCCTTGGCTACATCAAGCTCGGCCAGCCGGCCCCCACCCTCTCCGGCGGTGAGGCGCAGCGGGTGAAGCTGGCCACTGAACTCTCCAAACGAGCCACCGGCAAAACGCTGTATCTGATCGACGAACCAACCACCGGCCTCAGCTTCTACGACGTGCACAAACTCATGGATGTGATGCAGAGGTTGGTCGATAAGGGCAACTCAATCCTGGTGATCGAGCACAACCTCGATGTGATTCGCTGCTCCGATTGGATCGTCGATCTCGGTCCAGAAGGCGGCGACAAGGGCGGTCAGATCGTGGTGACGGGCACTCCCGAAGAGGTGGCCGATCATCCAACCAGTCACACAGGCCGGTATCTCAAGCAGGTGCTGGCGCAGCATCCGCCTGCGCTGTAGTTCAGAGTCCGAGCGGCACCAGCGCATTCAGGCGGTCTGACGGGTTCAGCGGCAGTGCCATGCCGCTGCCGCCCGGATCCTCCGCGATCAGTGCCGCTGTAGCCAGCCGCAGGCTGCGGCCATCGCTGAGCAGGCCTGCCACCAGATCGGCGCTGCCGGGGCGCAGGTCGATCAATTGATCCTCGCGCTGCTCGAAACGCAGACCGATCTGGCCGAGATCGCCGCGCTGGCAGCGACGCAGTCCGGCCACCCCCAGCCGCTTGATCTGGCCGCGCGCGCTGGCCAGCAGCACGCTGCCCTCGCCATCCACTCCGGCGGCCCCCACCACCGTCTCGCCCGGCAGCAGACGCAGCAGCACCGGTCCCTGGGCGTTGCGGCCCATCACCGGCAGGTTGGCCTCGTTCACCGCAAGCCGCAGCAGTCGGCCGGTGTTGCTCGCCACCACCAGCTCCTCGCCGTCGCGGCAGAGCACCACCCGTTGCAGGCTCACCCCGTCCTTCAGTTTCAGCACCGAGGCGGCCCTGCCGGAGAGCTCCTGGAACTCCTCGATCGGCAGGCGCTTGAAGCGGCCGTCGCTGCTGAGCAGCCCCACGCTCACACCGCTGGCGTGCTCGGGCGCTGGCAGGGGCAGCAGCTGCACCACCCGCTCGCCGCTCATGCCTTCGGGCAGGAATCTCTCGAGCGGGCCCGGCTGCTGGCCGGCGAACTCCCAGCGCAGCAGGGCCACCCGGCCGGCATCGGTGAAGGCCAGCACTGCCGGTTGGCTGGCCACCGGCAGGATCAGCCGCGCTGGTGCAGGGTGCTCGCCCAGCTCAATCGGCTCCTCGAGATGCAGGCGCCCCAGCAGTTGCGGGCCAACGATCTTCACCTGGCCATCGGCCTGGATCAGCAGCCGGCCGTCGCTGGCCAGTCCATCAAGGGCGCGCTGGCGCAGCAGTTCGGCATTGGGGCGGATGGCGGCGCTGCGCTGGGCCACCAGTTCATCGCCCCCCTCCACCAACCGGGTGCGTCGCGGCGTGGCGAAGCGCTTCTTGAGCGCCTTGAACTCCGTCACCATCGTTTCGAGCAGCACCGGCCGCTCCTCCAGCAGGTGGCGCAGGCGCTCGCGTTCGTGGGCCAGGTCGTCGGCCTCCTTGCGCAGGCTCTCCTGTTCCAGCCCCGTGAGCCGCCGCAGCGGCATCGCCAGCACCGCATCGGCCTGCCGCTCGCTCAGGTCCAGCTGGACCTGCAGGCTGGCTCGGGCGCTGGCGGCATCAGGCGCCGCTGTGATCAGGGCGATCACCCGCTGCAGGGCGTTGAGGGCGGCGATCAGGCCCTCCACCACCTCCAGCCGGTCTTCCGCCCGCTTGAGCGCGTGGCGGGTGCGGCGGATGATGGTGAGTTCGCGGTACTCCAGGAACTCCTGCAGCAGCTGGCGCAGGCTCAGCTGCAGCGGTTTGCCGTTCACCAGGGCCAGCAGGATCGCGCCGTAGTTGCTCTGCAGGGCCGTGCGGCGCTGCAGGTCCTGCAGCACCTTCTCCGGCTCGGAATCCCGGCGCAGCTCCACCACCACCCGCATGCCCTCGCGGTCGGATTCATCGCGGATGTCGGCGATGCCGGTGATCTTGCCCTCGTTCACCTGCTCCGCCAGCTTCTCGATCCAGCCGGCCTTGCTGAGCTGATAAGGCAGCTCCGTGATCACCACGGCGCCGCGTTTGTGGCGGCCCTTGCCGGGCTGCACCTCCTCGATGTGGGCCACGCCGCGCATGGGGATGCTGCCGCGGCCGTGCAGGTAGGTGTCGCGCACACCGCTGCCGGTGAGCACCTCGCCGCCGGTGGGGAAGTCGGGGCCGGGCACCAGCTCCAGCAGCTTCTCGTCGGCCAGGTCGGGCTTGCGGATCAGGGCGATCAGGGCATCCACCACCTCCCCCAGGTTGTGGGGCGGGATGTTGGTGGCCATGCCCACGGCGATGCCGGTGCAGCCGTTCAGGATCAGGAAGGGCAGCTGGGCCGGCAGCACCGTGGGCTCCTGCTGGGAGCCATCGAAGTTCGCTGCGAAATCAACGGTGTCGTTGCCGATCTCATCGAGCAGGCCCTCGTTGGCGATCGGCGCCAGCCGCGTTTCCGTGTAGCGCATGGCGGCCGGCGGGTCGTCGTCGACCGAGCCGAAGTTGCCGTGGCCATCCAGCAGCGGATGGCGGCTGGCGAAGGTCTGCACCAGCCGCACCAGGGCGTCGTAGACGGCCTGATCGCCATGGGGGTGGTATTTGCCCAGCACGTCGCCCACCACGCGGGCGCATTTGCGGTAAGGCCGATCCGGCGTCAGCCCCAGCTCGTGCATCGCGTAGAGGATGCGCCGCTGCACCGGTTTGAGCCCATCGCGGGCATCGGGCAGGGCTCGGCCCACGATCACG
>Ga0310098_1000203_pt1 | contig 14083 bp, 21 predicted proteins | sample LakMicMIDCLREDC7_FD_194453 | JGI IMG/M metagenome (GOLD analysis project Ga0310098, IMG submission 194453) | Enriched freshwater cyanobacterial communities from Lake Michigan, Michigan, United States - MI23.DCL.RED.C7 | ecosystem: Environmental > Aquatic > Freshwater > Lake | place: USA...
CGCAGACACCGTGGTACAACCTAGCATTCTTTTTAATGAAAAAGACGTAGTCTCCAAGGTTGGTTCAAAGCCTGGAGCACGGGGGGTACGTGGCGCAGTGGGAGGACTGGCCGGGTCTTTTGTTGGCGTGATGGCAGGTAACCTAATCAATCAAGCACTTGCCGCAAAACAACTTGACTCACAATTACCGATGAGTTAAATAAAGGTACTGGTAGAATTAGACTACAGAAATAAAAGTACAGTTTAATAATGGCTCCGTCTTCTGCTTCCTACGGTTTAGGTCCGTATCCAGATTTAAATACCGCAGCAGGCGCCAGTACACCTGGGGTAAATCCAGGAGTAATGGAAGGTCTACGCTCTTCAGTGGAAGAGCGGATGAAACAGCTTGGTCCAATGGTTACCGAGCTTAAGACCAAAGCAAAAACTGCGTCCGCAAACCTAGAGAAGAGGCCCCTGGGACGCATGTCCACCCTTGGCACTGCAGGCCTGATGGCAACCGGCCAGGCTATGCAAGGCGATGTAATGGGCGCACTTTCACAGGGTCTTGGCGGCCTTGGTGGTGGCGCAGCAGCTTCAGCCATGGTTCGCAACATGCGCGGCCCCCTTGGAGTAGCAGCAAGGATTGGCGCTCCTATTATTGGAGCTATGGCGGGCGGTAACATGCTAGAAGCAATTACTGGCGGCCTAGGTGCTAAAGCTAAAGAAACCACTGAACCCCTATATTTCCCTGGTACAAATATTCCGATTACCAAAGGAGCTGAGTATGAAAATATTCGCAACCGTGACTTGGATTACATTTTAAGGTCAAACAAAGCTCTAGGTGAACAAGAACGGGCACTTACTCGTCAAGGTATGCAAGATCAATTGGAAATGAAGATCCAACTTGAGAAAGCAATGGTCCCACTCCAGGAACAAATTAATCGTTCAAACTTGGTTAATGCACAAGCCAAGCTTGCTTCCGAAGGTGCTATGTACCAAGCTTTGGGACGCCAAGCCGGACAATACAAGCTTGCTGGAATCGATCGGACTGAGACTGGGGCTACTCTTCGCACAGCAATTTCAGTGAACCCATACATGGGCGCAACTCTATCGGCCCCTTCCATTAGCTTTGGTTGATCATGGCAAATGCGGATAGCAACACAAAACTCAAAAGCACTGCATTTGAAAAATTTCGGAAAACAGGCGACCTTACCGGAAGTCTTTCTCCTACTTCTGTTGCGCCCACTGCATCGGTGACGCAAGACGATAGTCCTTTCGGTAGAGCTCTTGCAGAAGCCAAGAGATACGGAATTACCCTTGACTCTGGTACTTTAGGAATATTAGCGGCAGGAAGTGCATTCCAAGGTCCCCCAACACCAAAATACAATGAGTCTGGCGGACTTAGGGAACAGCTGTATGATTTAAATAGACTACAACAAGAACAAGCAGATTACCGCCAAAAACTAGGAAAAGAAAGCACAGCGGAAGCGTTTAAATATGCAATGTTCAAACAAGGCTTGGACAAACTTGGAAACGCATTTAATCCTTATGGCTCAAAAGAAGGCGCCCTTGCTTACGCCGCTCACCTAAGCAGCATCCCTGGAAATGTCAGTGAACAGATGCGTAGTATGAATATACAGCCACCGGCGGCAATGTCTTATAACGCACCCCAAAGACAATACTTTACTTAAGTTATTGTAGAATGAAGGCAAACAATGTCCTACTTTAATGCTTTCCCTGGAAACTTTGACTACGCCAGTCAATACACTAACTCAGGCACAGATCCTTGGCTGACTCAATCAGGGAAAAATCCAACAGGAACAAGTAAAAGAGGAAGCGGTATGTTGGGAGCAATAGGGGGCGGCCTTTTGGGAATGGTTGGAGATATATTCTCCGGTCAGAATCAAGCTGCTGCAATGCAGCAAGCATCCTGGAACACCGCAAAAGCGCAAGAGTATGCTGCAAACTCAGCACGCCAACTTGGCTGGGACCAAGCAAAAGCCCAGATGGGCAGCAATCTTGCCAATCAACTAGCACAGATTGGTTATGGTGCAGATACTGAATTTGAAAGACAAAAAAGAGCAAAAGAATTAGATTATAATAAGTTCAACCCTAAAGCTTCCGCTCAAGCAAGAGAAGGCATTAGGGCTTCCATAGGAGCAGAACAAGATCCTCTTTTTAAAAGTGCTGCGTTTCAAAACCTAATGAACGAAACACGTAAAAAAGGTTTTGAGATGGTTGCTCCAGGGGCAGCCTTGTTTGGAGATACTGGATTTAGCAAACGATTCACTAACATGTTCTAAGAATTATGGGCGGCTCTCCAGCACCGGTCGTATACAATCCTCCGGCAATTCCAAAGGACGATACTTTTGAGAAGTATCTTGCATACCAACAAAAGAAAGAAAGTGCTGCAGAAGAACGTGCTGCAACTGAAAGAGCAGAAACCAAAGCAGAAGCTGCCGCACGTAAAGCCGCTGGTGCCGCTGGTTACGCTGGCCTAAGGCAAGGCGTCGAATCACAGATGCGCCAGGGCCTTCTTGGTTACGAGACAGCTACTCAGCAGCTTCGTGACTATGCCTCTAAATATGACCTGACACCACCAGAAACGGATGTTGCGTCACTGACAGATGTCTACACCAAAGAGCTGTTACCTGGTCGCAGGAAGACCGGAATTAAAGCGGCCTATGAGGAAACCCTTGGTCGCCAGGCAACAGAGGAAGAACTTACTAAAGCAACTGAACGCTTTAACCAAGGCTTCTATACCACCAACCAAGATCTTGTCAGCTCCCTTACCAAGGGGTCCGAGTACCAGGACAAGTTCAATAGTAGCTACCTGGATAACTACTATGACACAATGTTCGGTAAGCAGACTACCGACGCAGCAGGAAAGAGGACCGGCAAGCGTGCATTCACTTTTGATAAGAACCTTCTTCCCAGCTATGGTGGAGACCTGGCAAGTAAAACCAAAATTACTACCCCTGATTTTGGCAACGCTTTTGTTGGTACCCCTGCTGAAATTGAAGATCAACAGGCAAACGTCCGAGATACAAGACAGTATCTGTACAGCGCTGGTTTGACTAACCTGCAAGGAGAGATTGATGCCAATACACAGAAGATTAAAAACCAAGGCTTGAAAGAACAACAGAAGATCCAATCGTTTGGCAATGTAGCCTCCAGCCTGGTCTCTGGTTTCTGGGGCTAATATACCTTTGCTATAATTTGTATAGTGAAAATTTTTTACAATGGCTGACGCTCTTACCAACACTGGTACTGATACGGCTTCTGACTTTGATATCAATCGTTTTGAGCAACTGCTTGCTCGCCTGGAAGCATCAAAAGGCCGTCAACAACGTCAAAAATCTGTTGAAGGTCGTCGGGATATCTTCTCCCAGGGCCTTGCTAGCATGATGGGTAACTTCTAATTTTTCTTGAGGTCTTATTGCCATGACCAGTAGCGTGCCTGCAGGCCAGACAGATGTTGATGACTGGTTTGATTTAGACAAATATAAGCAAGCTGCTGGTGTAGCATACGAGTTCTCCAAGAAGAAGGCAGAAGATGTCGGATCTCAAGAACGAGAAACCATCGGTAAAGGCGCGGAAGAGCAGCGTACCTCAGCGGAGCAGGGGCAGCAGTTCAAGCAATCTGACGAAGCCCGTGACTACGGACAGGCCCAGCGAGCTTATCGATATTGAGGTATTCGATTACTGGGTAGACAATCTTGATTGCTCTGTCCAGGAATCATTCCTTGCTTTTGCCTCCGACAACTACTCCATAATTGAAGTTTTTCTCTATAGCCGTTTCCTTGGTTACAACGGCAGCATTGTTGCGTGTGAATCTTGGGTAAAAAGTAAGTACAAGAAGCCAGATCACCGCAAGACTCTTCTTTACGAAATTGAAGAGATGCAAGAAGACATCCGCAAATTGCGGGAGTCTATGGAGATGACGGGAGAAGGTAATGTCAAGCGGGATCACGGTGTTGCCCGCATTGCCGGTATGCAGCGTGAACTACGTGGCACTATTGCACAAGTAGAAGAGTTTACTTCGGTCAAAGATCGCAAAGGCTTGTTGATGGCTGGTGCTGATAGGGCCATGCGAGAAGTAGCCTTCATCTTTAAAGACGACCCGATTGAGGCCCCCCTGGAAGAAGCCATCATGAGTGTGTGGGCCAGAATGCAACTGGAAGAATAAATAACAGTATACTTAAACAAGGAATATCTTCTGATCATGGCTGTAGAGAAAAAGTTCGTTCCTGGCAAAGGCTTGGTCCCCGTAGGCAAAGAAGAAGCCGGCAAAAAAGGAGCATCAGTTCCTCCCAAGAAAGGTGCTGCTCCCGCCAAGAAAGGTGCTGCTCCCGCCAAGAAAGGTGCTCCTGTTCCCCCTGCTAAGGGTAAAGGAAAGCCCGTACCTCCTAAGAAGAAATAACAATGGGCGCAGGCAAACCCATTCCATTGGCTGGTGATAACGCTACTGCCAAACAAAACATTCAAGGCAGAGTTGGCAGCGTAGCCGAATCAGCAGGTATCAAGCGTCCAGAAGCCGCTCCAGGGGGCCTTCCCCCTGTAGGTAGTGGAGTAGGCGCAGCATATGGTAACTACGCCCGTGAGCAGCAACGTCGTGGCGCTCAGTCACCAATGCGGCCCGGCTTCTCTGGTGGCAATATTCCCTCCAGGCGTCCTGGAGAATAATTATGGCAAAAGGTAAAATGCCTCCTCAGTTTCTTGAGTACCTCAAGAAGAAAGAAGCAAAGAAGGAGGATGGCACTGAGATGAACGATAAGGAAAAGCGTAAGGCAGCCTTAGACAAGGCCAGAAAATATCAAGATCAGAAACGTAAAGACAAAAAATAAGCTAGTATTTAATCATAGTTTGATTACGTGCCGTGCCCGCTTATACTTATTTGGCGCACCGGCGTAATGCTCGCGCTGCAACAAAGAACTTTAAAATTAAAGAAAATAAAAATCAAGATAAACTAGATCTTGCAAAGGAAGACTTTGGTTATTTTTGTGAGTACGTAGCAGATAAGCCCCCGGCGGAGCACCACAAAGAATGGCACCGGCATTTTGTAACGAACGAAAACAGCTCCTGTCTAATCAAAATTGCTGGTCCCAATATTGATCTGCTTGCTCCCAGGGGATCAGCCAAATCTACAGTCTTGGGTTTGCTTACGGCGTGGGCAATTGGTGTTCACACTACCGCCAAGCTTCCACTTCAAATTCTTTACTTGTCTTATACGGTAGACATTGCACGTTCCAAGTCTGCAACCATTAAACGCATCATTGAAAGCAAAAGGTATCAAGAAGTTTTTCCTAAAGTACGCCTCCTGAAGAACGTAACCAGCAATGAGTACTGGTCTATTGACCATAAATTTGCTGGTATTGAGGTGACAGGTGATGAGCAATTTACTCTTTGCGCTGCAGGCTTGAAAGGTTCGGTGACCTCCAAGCGTTCACACCTGGTGATGATTGATGACGCCATCAAGTCAGCCGCAGATATCTCCAACCCTGACATCAGGAAAATGATGCAGGATAACTGGAATGCGGTGATCTCACCAACCATGTTTGAAGGTGCCAGGGCGATCTGTCTTGGTACCAGATTCAGGCACGACGATATTCACTCAACAACATTTAACGAACAAAATAATTGGGTTCAAATTGTTTTGTCTGCAATTCAAAACGATATCAAAACCGGAGAAGAGAAATCATATTGGCCAGACATGTGGTCCTTGGAATACTTGAAGGAAAAGAAAAGGCAGGCGCCCATTGCGTTTTCTTTTCAGTACATGAACCAGGTGATCAGACAGAATGAACTCTCCTTGGCACCAGAGTTAATTGTTAAGGCAGAAATTTCTACAGAGTTTGACGCCGTCGGAATTGGCGTAGACCTTTCTGCTGGCGTCAAGGAAAAGAATGACTACACCGTCATGGTTCTTGGCGGCCGCATTGGTGACCGTATACATATTATTGATTACAGGCGTATCCGCGTAATGGGCAACCTAGAGAAACTAGATGCCATGAAAGAACTTTTAAACGATTGGTCTATTCTTGGTTGTGATGAAAACGGCGCATACTTTCCAACGTATTCAACGTGTGATATTTGGTCAGAAGCTGTACAATACCAGGCCTCCCTGGAAGCCGACTTCAAGCGTGTTTGCCTGAATAACGAAGGACTCTACAACTTGATTTGGCACCCAGTGAAGGGGTTCCGTGCAGATAAGCTTGCGCGATTCCGTGGCATCATTGGCATGTTTGAAGATCGTAAGATCATCTTTAACCGTTACCGGAACTTCAGTAATCTCTTCGAGGAACTCACTAATTTCGGTGTTAGTAGTCATGACGATTGTGTCGATGCCTTGGTCTGGTTGGTGACGGGATTGGCCAGGAAAGGAAACCTTCATCTTGATTACTAAAGTTTAGAATAATAAAAAGAACTTCAGCCGTGGGACCAGAGTATTTAGCTGTGTATATTACGCTTTGTATAGCAGGCGTAACCGGCGGCTCTTGGACCGCCACTAAAATTCTAGGACGTTTTTCAGATCGTGCACGGCAAATTCATTCCGCCGTCGAAGCACAAGAACGAAAGCTGGAAAATTTAGAAGAAAAAGTAAATAGGCTTCCATTGGACTACGTGCTTAAGGTTGACTTTCTTAGAGAAATCAAGGAAATGCACGACAATTTTAAACAGATCAACATGAAGCTTGATAAACTTGTGGAAAAGCTTTTGGTAAAATGAGCTACATCCTGGAAATACAAGAAGACGAAAACGGAGAATCGTTCATCACTTTTCCGGATGACATCATAGAAACCCTTGGCTGGCAAGAGGGTGATGTCCTGGAATGGAAGCTCAAGGGAAATGGTGTTCTTCTAACCAAGCTCAACGACAGTGCTGGGTATGAGGTTATAGAAGAGTAAAATAAAGAAACGAGCAAAAGTTAAAATGTATTACGGTTCCCCCGGGCCAGGAAATATTGGTTACCTGTCACAGGCCAACCCCAACCCACTAACCGATCCTCGGTTTAAAATACAAGGAGGCGAACCCTGGGGAAATCGTCCTGTCCTCCCGAACGAAAAAGAAAAGCTTGACAGACCATTCACTCCGCTACTTCCTCCTGGACAAAATGTGCCGCTTGCACAGGGTGCTCTTGGAATCATGGGAGACCCGAGTGCTTTACAATTTCCGTTTGCTTCCGTAGGTGGCGGGATGCCCATGGGAAATGCAGGATTCCGACTTGGCTCAAGATACGCACAAGGAGTACCTCCTGCCGGTTTCCAATACAAAACAGTCTCTTGATCATTAAAAACTGCTAAGATCAATAAAGATAAAGGGGAAAATAGTTAATGGCGGTCGATGCTAAAACACGATTAAGAGAGATCATTGACTCGTATCTTGAAAAGGATGGTGGGTCGGCAATTGATACGGGCATCGTGGCATCGCATCTGGCGCAGATGCGATTATTTGGTATCCGCCAAGGTGTTGAGTTTTTCCCTGCGCAAGATAATTTTGGTAACCAGCGCAAAGATTTTATTGATCGCGTAGTCAAATACAATCAACTCGATACTCGCCTAGACTCAATCTGGGATTATTTCCTGTCTGATGGCCAGGGTCTTTTTTATATCCGGCCAACAGAATCCAACTACCGACTTTATTTTTTCCGTAAACACGAATATCGAACCTACTACAACGTAGACGGCGAACTAGACGAAGTTGTAATCATCTATAGCTATAAGGTGCGTCGTGGATTTGGTTTTGATCAAGACATCCAGGCTGGCAGTTTAACTGGGCCTGCTGCCATGGGGCAAGGTGCCAAACGTTACATCAGGCTTTCAATCAAACATAAAACAATTGAGGAGACTCACTCAGAAGGTGAGATTTCATTTGAACAACCTAACTACGCTGTTGCTGGTAAAACAAAAACGTTTAAAAATACGTTAGGTTTTATTCCGTGCGTAGAAATTCTTAACAATCCCAAAGGATTTTCCAATGAGGGTGTTGGTGAATTTGATGCGTTAGCCAATCACATTTGTACGCATGACGAAATAGTTCGTACTATGCGTAAGAACATTCAGTTCTTTGGTAATCCAACTCTTCTCTCCTCCAGGCCAAAAACTGACCTGATGGAATCCGGCGGTGATTCCGTTATACAGCGTCCGTCTATTGCGGCAAACTCTGGGTTCAATAGTCCCAGTGCCTTAAGTCGTTCTACTTTTAAATCAGATCCTGTTAGCCGTGGTGTTGATGGCCAAATTCGTGTGCCACGCGTTATTGCAAACCTGGAACCAAACGATCGTGTTGGCTACATTGTTCCAGATGCTATTACTGGGGACCAGAATTCATTTGCACGCCAGTACCGAGAGGAAATCAGGACTGCCCTTGGTGGCGTAGATGAACTATCAATTTCTGCAGGCGTAACTGCAACAGAATATAAATCACTATTTGGCCGTGTATCTGCTACTGCAAAGAAAAAAGCAACCGCCATCTATACATACGGTATTTGCCGTTGCCTTGAACTAATTGTCTACCAAGAAGAGCGCTTGTTTCGTGAGACGCTTGCCGCTAGCGCAGGAATTGAAAAGCCCTTGGAGCTACCAGAGGCCGCTACTGAACAAGAAAGGAAGATGTATCAGGATGCACGTGGTGCATTTGAAGATCAAGTCAAGAGCTTGATGATGGCATGTCTTCAGTCACAACAGATTCCCCCTGGTGTGCTTGGACTAATCCCTGACGGCGACGTAACCATGTTATGGCGCTGGCTTGGTCCCGTTTACGAGGATTCAACGCAGGACACACTTAACAATTCTATTGTGGTTAGGAACCTCCAGGAGTTAGGTGTTGATAGCATTGAAGCACTGAAATATCTTTTCCCATCTAAAACAGATGAAGAAAGGGCCGGGATGCTTTCGGGTTTCCCGTTCAGGATGGTTGGAGAACTGCAGAGTGCATACAAAGCGTTCGCTGGCCTAGTGGGGGGAATGATGCAGACCCCTCACCCGCAATCACCGGATTTACCGATGGCTGCGGATCCGAGATTGGATTTGACTCCATATCTGTATCGAACCTTAGAAGCTCTACAAAAGGAGATGAGTTATGCAGGACGCTATCGTCCAGTCGATCCCACAGACGAGCCAAGCACCAGCAGCCGTCGCCCCGAGCAGCTACGTGGTGGCAACACCGCAAGCAGCCCCGGCCAGCTACCAGGTGGCACCGGTGGGGTATCAAGTGGGTACGAGCTACCCCCAAGCGGTACCTCAGGCAGCCCCCAGCTACCAATCAGCCCCTACTCAGTACGCCCCCCAATACCAACAGGCGGACTCGGCGGGGAATCCCTGGGAATCGGCGTTCAACAAAGTAGTGAATCTACTGAGCGCTCCAGTCCAATCCCCGTTCCAGGGTCAACAGTCAGCGCCGACTCCGACAGCGTATACCCCGGCCAACTACGGTCAGGGCAACTACCAAGCTACGCAACAATCGGTAGCGCCGACCTCGTATCTCAACCAGGACTACTCGCCCAACTATTCCCAAACCTCCTCGGGTCCCTCCTTGGAGGCGATCGCGGACTACCTCCAACTGAGCAACGACAGCCGCCAAGTGCTGGACGCGTTCGGGGTGGAAGCTCCGGCGGTGCTAAACCAGTACGCCCTCCAGCTAGAGGCAATGCTGGACAGCGCAGTGGCATGGGGAAACCGGGCCGCAAATAACATCCAAGGTTATGCCGAGTTTGCTGTAAACGAGCACCAGGAGAACCTGGCATACAACGAGATCCTGACCAACCCCGATGTCCTTAGCGATTACACGCTGCGGTTCTTCGGTCCTGAAGGTCCGTATCCTGTGTATGAAAACGAAGCTCAACTTGAGACTCGTGGTTACCCCACTCAGCAAGTGGAAGCTGCTTACGGTAACTTCCCCGCACCTCCTGCTGCTGCTGGTATGCAACAGCCCGAGAATTTCTGGGGCGGTTTTAACGAGACGATGGCACGTGACCCCCAGAATGCTTGGCGCATGCTAAATCAAGCTGCTCCCCAAGTTGTTGCAGGCAAACTGTTTGTGATGGAGTGAGATGATTAATCTCGCTGGTAAATTCTCTCCGGAAATGAAGGCGATGCTAGGTGTAGGTGCACTGACTGCAGGTGCATCTACTCTTGGTAACATTGTCACCGGACAAGCAAAGGATAAAGGACCAGGCCGTGTTGCTCTTGAAGCTCTAGGCGCAGGAGCACTTGGTGGTGCACTTGGTCGTCGCCTACCTGCAACCAATGCCGGCATTATGGAGATGCTTGAGCAACATCCTATGTATCAAGACCCACGGGCAATGATGCTAGGAAAAAGAGGCGCTGAAGCTGGAATAGTGGCGGGCGCTCTAGGCGCTGGCGGACTTGGCGGTCTCCTTGGTGGAGGTGTTGCTAACACCGGAGACCTTGTAGGTATTCCTGGTTTACAACAAGCTGCGCCTATGGATCCTGAGTCATATGGCTCCAGTAATTCAATGGGCGCTCGTTATAAGCAACCCACCATGCAATACGTTTAAACATAATAAATTACCCACTGCTAAAATTTGTGTTAGATAAGACATGTAAGTGTCTAAATCTTTCCCCCGATAAATTCCTGCGATCCTGGAGGATAGAGCAAAGTGTTTCTTGATAACGATTTCCCGAAGATTCTTGGTGCGGAACTTTACCGTCCTCACCCTGCCTACATTGCTGAGATGGCCGTAGAGCCCGTGGTCGTCCACGACTTTACTCGCCAACCTGGTCAAACCGTTCAGCTAGACCGCTACAAGTTCTGGGGTTCCCCTGGTACGAAGGACGCCCGTGAGCGTATTGCCGACCAAACCATCGGTACCGCCAACAGCCGTAACATCACCAAGGAGAAAGTCCTGGTGGTGCTTAAGGAATACACCGGCCCTGCTGACCCCGGCGATCCTACCCAGCCTTCAACCTTTAAGATTGCTCGTGAGACCCTGATCACCGCCCAGCGCATGCTGCTGGACTCCGGCAATCTCAACATGTTCCACCAGTCAATCGGTAGCCTGACGCTGCTTGATGACTATCGCCGGTGGCGTGACCGCGTCTTCATTGACGAACTGGCCAAAGCTGAAGCCAATGGCCAAGCTAGCACCACCCAGGGCGGTTACTACTTTGCTGGTGGCAAGACTAAAGCCTCTAACGGCTCTATCTCTTATACCACTACTGAGTACACCGCTAACGTTCAGCAGTTCCAAGTTCGTACCGACCTTCTGAACGTCGTCAAGGACCTGCGTAAGCGCAACGTGCCGACCTACTCTGATGGTCTGTATCGTTGCATCTGCGATCCCACGTTCATGATGCACCTGCGTCGTGATCCTGACTTCCGTGAGATTGCTCGTTACGCTGGTAATCCTGGTCAAGGCATGTACATGGGCAACCCCATGATGCCTAACAACGCCAGCTTCTACCAGGGTCCCCAAGCCGGTCAAGGTTATTTCCTTGCTGGTGAACCTGTCATGCCTACTGGCGTGCAGTTTGAAGGCGTTAAGTTCTTCGAGTCGACCAACTTCCCGACCAAGAGCGTTAGCACCACTTTTGATGCTTCAACCTACACCAACCAAGAAGTTGCTCAAGGTTACTTCTTTGGTCCTCAAGCAGTTGGCGTCGGTATCGGCGGCCCCAACGCTCAGGTGCTCATCAACAACAACGATGACTTCAGCCGCTTTATCATTCTGATTTGGCAGCTTTACGCTGGTTTTGAAATCCTCAACAAGGACTTTGTTACCACCGCGTTCAGCTACGTCTCTGACGACGGCATTGTCTGATAATCATACCCTTACATCAAATCTCAAAGGAGAAATAAATGACCTACTTGTCAGCTAAAAAAATCTATCCAGGTAACTGGAACAATGCGCTTAATGGTTGGTACAAAAACATCGACGTAATTGCCGATAGTACCAATGATTTCTCCAATGGTGGCCCCACTTCGGTGTTGGCTACCCCTGGTTACCGCTACTTCCAGCAACGTGGTTATGTCCCCGTGACCTGGGCTTCTGGCTCGGCCAGCACCAGGGGGAATTTCATGAGTGTGATCGTCCCTTCGCCCTACCGCCAAGACGACACCCGTACCGACATCACCGGCATGGTGATTTCTGGTAGCGCCACCCAGACTTCTTACGTGTATCGTACTGCGATCTCCGTGGCTTCTGGCTGGGGTGATGGCCGTGTTGCCTCTGGTGTGTATGCCTCTAGCGGCAACATCATCTCGTTCGGCCGTAACGTTGGTACCCCCACCGCTGTAACTGGCGTTGCCTTCTCGGGTGTTGCCGAAGGCTCGATTCAGGCCAATATTGCGGCTTCACAAGCTTCTAGCGCTGGCGCCGCTGGTATCTTCTTTAGCGGTGGTACCCAAGGTTTTGGTACTAACCCCTTCATCACCAGCTCTGGACTGCCCGCTATCTCTGGTGTTGGCTCAGGTACTGTTAGCTACTACCCTGTTACTGCTTCCACCACCCTTGGTGTGCTTGCAAAGGGCGCTGCCAACGATACCTCCACTTCTGGCGGTGTTTTCATCTCTGACGCTGATGTGGCCGCAGGTCGTGTCGGTTACCTGGTTGTCGAAGTGTGCTACATCCGTCCGGATGATGCTCCTGGCTACGAGGACATTGACGCCTACCTCAACAACCGCACCGTTAGCTGATTAGGTTAAACTAGGACCAGATATTAAAACCTCTGGTCCTCATGCTTTACCAACATCGTAAAACCGGTGCCCGTGTCAAGATTGTAAGCGAATGGGATAATGGCGATTGGTTCATGGTCGAAGATCAGGACGGTCGCCTTTATACCGCTTACAAGACGGAGCTTACACCTGACGAGAGCGCAACCAAAAAGGTACAGACTCTTCAGGTAAAAGATAAAGCTGCCCAAGAGGAGCCTCGCAAGTTTCCTCCCGATACACGGTTAAATGTCAATGCAGCAACCGCCCAGATGATCGCTGATCACATCAAGGGCATTGGTCTCAAGACTGCCAGAGAGATTAAAGATCTCCAGATGTCCTTATCGGGGGAGAAATTCAACAGTCTTGAGCAGCTCAAACAGATCAAGCGAATTGACTGGGATTCAGTGTTAGCAGCAGACTTAATCCGCGTTTGAATAACTTCTAACCCCGTCAAATTCGACGGGGTTTTTTCATCTTAAAATAAAAAATAAAAGCATATGGCCGGCGTAAACATTGTTGATATCGGTAGGCAACTACAAAAGTACGGCTGGACTGTAGGAGAGAATCCTGCGTTCGGTACCGGCAAGGTAGGAAAGCATGCACCAAAATCTCATCATTATGCTGGCGAGGCAATTGATGTTACCAGGATGGGGCCAGATTATGCATCAGCCTTTCCTGGGGGACCTATTCGTTCTTGGAAAGACCTTACCGGCGATTTAAAATATCGCGCAAAAAAAACCGGACTATTTACTGAAGTCCTGGGACCAGGGGATGCAGGTCATAGCACGCATACTCACTTGGCATTAAAAGGAACAGCAAATGCAACCCCTGAAATGATGCAGTGGGTTGCTACTGGCAGATACAAAACACCTGAAGGGAAACTTACGGATGTAATGCCAGGGGCTCAGTCTACCTCTGGAACAACAGAAACAACTAAAAGTGCTATAGATTCTGCAGCAAACACACTTCTTAAAGCAATTTTTGGTGCACAAGAAAAACAACCTACGCTAACAGAGCAACTTCTTGGGTCAATGCTCGAACAGAAATTGACAACTAAAAAACCCCAAGACTTTCTCTCTAGCTACATGAATTCTGGCGTTAACCCGTATGAAGACAAGATATTGAATCCCTCAATGTTGTCCTTAAGTTGATTGTTGTCTTTTATAATAAAAGAACAAAGAATCTTATAAGTGGAGTTAAGCGATTTCGATAAGAGCAGAGTCAGGTATCACCTGGGTTATTTTGTGGTATCCGTCCCAGCAGGCGACTACGCCCGCCTGGAGGAATCACTAAACACAGTCCCCGACTCTTACTTTTACGACAAGATCGTAATTCAAATTGGGCGCTGCGATACAGCAGAGAAAAAGACTGAGGTTGCAACATCCCCCTCCACAAGACTTGAAAGTATTGCTGGCGACGTTGATCGTAC
>Ga0310098_1000212_pt1 | contig 13895 bp, 14 predicted proteins | sample LakMicMIDCLREDC7_FD_194453 | JGI IMG/M metagenome (GOLD analysis project Ga0310098, IMG submission 194453) | Enriched freshwater cyanobacterial communities from Lake Michigan, Michigan, United States - MI23.DCL.RED.C7 | ecosystem: Environmental > Aquatic > Freshwater > Lake | place: USA...
CGTTCCCGCTCCGGTGTGAGGCCTCCTCTGAGGATCAGAAGGAGATCAAGGTCGGAATCCAGGCGAGCCTCGCCGCGGGCGCGGGAGCCGAACAGGCGGATCGCCTCCACGTCTGGATCCAGGCTGAGCTGGGCCAGGGCTGCATGGATCTGCGGAGCCTCCAGCCCCGGCCCGAGCAGCCCGGCCGGAGACTCTCGCCTCCGTGCCGCTGGTTGAGGGCTTGCCATGGTGAAAGGCTACGCGAGTTCGGCAGAGCGATCACCACACGTTGTATCGCCAGTGCCTGTGGTGAAGGCCATACTCGCGCTTACGTCTGGCCGCTCACCGCCGCGGGCCCCACTGCGAGAGACTGGTGTCAGTGATTTGCTCAGCCATGACCCCGGCCGCTGTCCATCGCCTTGGCCATGTGGCTCTCCGGGTGAGCGACATGGAGCGGGCCAAGGCCTTCTACACCTCCCTCGGACTTCAACTCACCTGGGATGCGGCCGACTGGGCCTACCTGCAGTCGCCGCTCACCGGTGATGGGGTGGCCCTGCTCAGCCCCGATTACAAAGCAGCCGGCCCCCACTTCGCCTTCCACTTCGACGATCGTGCCGCCGTGGATGCGGTGCACGCCCAGTTGGAGGCCAGCGGCCATCCGGTGGGCCCGGTGCACGACCACCGGGACGGCACGGCGTCCTTCTACCTGCAGGATCCAGAGGGCAACTGGCTGGAGATGCTCTACGAGCCCCCCGCCGGCATTCCCTCGAACAAAGGCACCGCGGCGATCCCCTCTCCCACCTCCGGCGTGGGCCAGCAGGGGTGAGCGAAAGGCGGGGACATGGCGTGATGGATCTTGAGGCCGATGGCATGAGCGGGGAGCTCTTGGCGGCGCTAGCCCTGCTCCGCGATGGCAATGCCGCCGCGCCAGCCGCCGTTGGGATCGGGACCGCCCAACCCACCACCGGCGGGGTCGCCGCCGCCATCGCCGCCGAGGCGCTCGAACTCCTGGAGTGGCCGCGGCTGGCGGGCCATGTGGCCGGCTTTGCCAGCACCGCCGCCGGCGAACGTCACTGCGCCGCCCTACCGCTCCCCTCAAACTGCCGCCACAGCCAGGAGCTTCTGGCCGAAACCACCGAGCTCCTGGGCCTCGATGGGGTGCTGGAGGGGGGCCTGAGCTTCCGCGGCGTGGCCGACATCGCCCAGACGGTGCAGCTCTGCGCCAAGGGCGGCACCGCCGGCGGCGAGGCCCTGCTGGCGGTGGCCACCACCCTGGCGGCGGCGCGGCGGCTGCGGCGCCAGATCGAGGATGGGGTCCTGCGGCCGATCACCACGGCCCTTGTTGAGGATCTGCGCACGCTGCCGGAACTGGAGCAGCAGCTCCATTTCGCCATCGAGGAAGGGGGCCGGGTGGCGGATCGGGCCAGCCCAGCCCTGGAAGGCCTGCGCCGCCAGCTGCAGGGGGTGCGCGCCGAACGGCGCGAGCGGCTGCAGGACCTGATCCGGCGTTGGAGCGCCCTCCTCCAGGACACGGTGGTGGCCGAGCGCAATGGCCGGCCGGTGCTGGCGGTGAAGGCCGGTGCGGCCTCCCAGGTGGGCGGCATCGTGCATGCCAGCTCGGCCTCAGGGAGCACGGTGTTCGTGGAGCCCCAGGCGGTGATTCCCCTGGGCAACCGCATCCGCGAGCTGGAAGGCAGGGAGCGGGAGATCGAGGAGGAAATTCTCCTGGAGCTCAGCGGCCTGGTGGGGGCTGAGGCGGCCGCGCTGGATCACCTGCAGATGGTGCTCATCCGGCTCGATGGGGGCGTGGCCCGAGCCCGCTATGGCGCCTGGCTGGGGGCGGTGCGGCCGGAGCTGGAGGCCGATGCGGCGGCTCCCTTTGAACTGCGGGAGCTGCGCCATCCGCTGCTGCTCTGGCAGGAGCGTCGCGAGGGGGGGAGGCCGGTGGTGCCGGTAAGCCTGCGGGTGGGCCCGGAGCTGCGGGTGGTGGCGATCACCGGCCCCAACACCGGTGGCAAAACGGTGACCCTCAAAAGCGTTGGGCTGGCGGCGCTGATGGCCCGGGCGGGGCTGTTTGTGCCCTGCAGCGGCACGCCCCGCCTGCCCTGGTGTGGCCAGGTGCTGGCCGACATCGGCGATGAGCAATCGCTGCAGCAAAACCTCTCCACCTTCAGCGGCCACATCCGCCGCATCGCCCGCATCCTCGAAGCGCTGGGAGCGGCACCCCCCGCGGCCGCAATGGAACTCCGTGCAGCGGAGCCGCAGGAAGCAGGGCCTGCTGAGCCGGAGGCCCGGAAGTGGACGTCCAGCCACCGCGGCGCCTCCCTCGTGCTGCTTGACGAAGTGGGAGCAGGCACCGACCCCACCGAGGGCGCAGCCCTGGCGGCGGCGTTGCTGCGGGAGTTGGCCGATCGGGCCCGACTCACCGTGGCCACCACCCACTTCGGCGAGCTCAAGGCCCTCAAGTACGCCGACCCCCGCTTTGAGAATGCCTCGGTGGCCTTCGACGTCGAGACCCTCTCCCCCACCTATCACCTGCTGTGGGGCATCCCGGGCCGCAGCAACGCCCTGGCGATCGCTTCGCGGTTGGGGCTCGATGGCCGCGTGCTCGCGGCGGCGGCCGAGCAGCTGGCGGCCGCCGGGGAAGAGGAGGGAGGCGACGTGAACCGGGTGATCGAGGGGCTGGAACAGCAGCGGCGCCAGCAGCAGGAGGCGGCCGAGGCGGCGGCGGTGGTGCTGGCCCGCACCGAACTGCTCCACGAGGAATTGCTGGCCCGCTGGGAGCAACAGAAGGAGCAGAGCGCCGAGCTGCAGGAGCAGCGCCGTCAGCAACTGGAGCGCTCGATCCGCGAGGGCCAGGGTGAGGTGCGCCGCCTGATCCGCCGCTTGCGCAAAGGCGCCGCCGCCGCCGAACGGGGCGACGGCCGCAGTGCCGGCGAGGTGGCGCGCCAGGCGGGCCAGCGGCTCAAGCGCCTCGAAGCCGAACACCGACCCGAGCTGCCGCGGCGGGAGCATGCCGGCTGGCGGCCGGTGGTAGGGGACCGGGTGCGCGTACTGGCCCTGGGCAAGGCCGCCGAGGTGTTGGCCATCACAGCCGATGGCCTCGAGCTCACGGTGCGCTGCGGCGTGCTGCGAAGCACCGTGGCGCTGGCAGCGATCGAAGGCCTCAACGGCGAGAAGCCCGCCCCACCGGCGCCGCCGCCGGTGACGGTGCGCAGCCGCCGCGCCCCAGGCAGCCGCGGTCCCCAGGTCCGCACCGAAGCCAACACCGTGGATGTGCGCGGCCTGCGGGTGCACGAGGCCGAGGCGGCGGTGGAGGACCGGCTCCGCGGCGCTAACGGACCGGTCTGGGTGATCCACGGCATCGGCACCGGCAAGCTCAAGCGCGGCCTGCGCGAGTGGCTGGCCGGCGTGCCTTATGTGGAACGGGTGGTGGATGCCGAGCAGGGGGATGGCGGCATGGGCTGCACGGTGATCTGGGTGAAGTGAGCGGCGCCAGCTCAGGCCTAAATCTGGGGCAGCTCCAGCGGTTTCTCCACCGGCGGCTTCGGCCGCGGCACGGCCACCCCCTCGCCATCGAACAGGCGCCAGCCGCTGGGGTCGATCTCCAGGTGCACGGCCTGCCCCACCGTCACGCTCTGGTCGGGTGTAGCCCGCACCAGCACCAGATGGCTGCCCTCCAGCAGCCGGCAGGTGAGGAGCTGCTCATTGCCGAGGGCCTCCACGTGGCTCACCTCGGCCGCCAGGTTGCGGTTGGTGGCCGGGGCCAGCTTCAGGTGTTCGGGCCGCAGGCCGCCGGTGAGGATCTGGCCCTGGCGGCCCCCCAGGGCCTCCGCCATCGGGCCCTGCACCGACAGGCGGCGCCCCTCCAACGCCAGCAGGCCCGGGGCTGCCACCGACACCGGCAGCAGGTTCATCGGCGGGCTGCCGATGAACTGGGCCACGAACAGATTGGCCGGCCACTGGTAGAGCTCCAGGGGGGTGCCCAGTTGTTGCAACCGCCCGCCATTGAGCACGGCGATGCGGTGGCCCATGGTCATCGCCTCCACCTGGTCGTGGGTCACGTAGAGGGTGGTGGTGCCCAGCCGGCGCTGCAGCTCCACGATCTGGGCGCGGGTGCCGGTGCGCAGCTTGGCGTCGAGGTTGCTGAGCGGCTCATCCATCAGGAACACCGCCGGCTTGCGGGCGATCGCCCGGCCCAGGGCCACCCGCTGCTTCTGGCCGCCGGAGAGTTCCTTCGGCCGGCGCTCCAGCAGGCCCTCGAGTTCCAGGGTGGTGGCCACCTCAGCCACCCGCCGCTCGATCGCCTCCTCCCGATCCGAGCGGATCCTCAGCGGGGCCGGCCAAGGGCGGGTGGCACGATGCAGGCCATCCACCAGCTGCTCGGCGGCCGTGCGGGGTCGGCTGCGGCGCAGCCCGAAGCTGATGTTGTCAGCCACGCTCAGGTGGGGATAGAGCGCATAGCTCTGGAACACCATCGCCACATCCCGCTCGGAGGGCCGCAGGCGGCTCACGGGGCGATCCCCCACATAGATCTCACCGCCGCTGGGGCTCTCCAACCCGGCCAGCAACCGCAGCAGGGTGCTCTTGCCGCAGCCCGAAGGCCCCACCAGCACGAGGAACTCCCCATCGGCGATGGCGAGATCCAGCCGCTGCAGCACCTCCACCGGCCGATCGCCACCGCGCCGGGGCGGGTACGCCTTACTCACCTGCTGGAAGCGAACCTCGGCCACGGCGGCTCCATTACCGGGGGATCCTAGGGTTGGCCCAATGCAGTTCATCGATCAGGCCCGCATCGCCGTCCGCGCCGGCCGTGGTGGCGACGGCATCGTGGCCTTCCGCCGCGAGAAGTACGTGCCAGCCGGCGGTCCCTCCGGCGGCGATGGCGGCCGCGGCGCCGACGTGCTGCTGCGCGCCGACCCCAACCTCCAGACCCTGCTGGATTTCAAGTACAAGCGCCTCTTCGCTGCCGACGATGGCGTGCGCGGCGGTCCCAACCGCAGCAGCGGCGCCAGCGGCAAGCCCCTGCTGATCAAGGTGCCCTGCGGCACCGAGGTGCGCGACAGCCGCACCGGCATCCTGCTGGGTGATCTCACCGAGGCGGGTCAGGAGCTGCTGGTGGCGGCCGGCGGCCGCGGCGGCCTCGGCAACGCCCACTACCTCAGCAACCGCAACCGGGCGCCGGAGAAGTTCACCGAGGGCCGCGATGGCGAAGCCTGGGACCTGTGGCTGGAGCTCAAGCTGCTGGCCGAGGTGGGCATCATCGGCCAGCCCAATGCCGGCAAAAGCACCCTGATCGCCGTGCTCTCGGCCGCCCGGCCCCGCATCGCCGATTACCCCTTCACCACCCTGGTGCCCAACCTGGGGGTGGTGCGTCGCCCCAGCGGCGATGGCACCGTGTTCGCCGACATCCCCGGCCTGATCGCCGGAGCCGCCCGCGGCGCGGGCCTCGGCCACGACTTCCTGCGCCACATCCAGCGCACCCGCCTGCTGCTCCACCTGGTGGATGGCAGCAGCGAGGACGTGGTGGCCGATCTTCAGGTGGTGGAAGCGGAGCTCAAGGCCTACGGCCATGGCCTCGAGGAGCGGCCGCGGCTGGTGGTGCTCACCAAGGCTGAACTGCTGGATTCCGAGGAGATCGCTGAGCGGCTGGAAGCCCTGGCCGCCCATGGCCGCAGCGCCGACTCCCTGCCCAGCCTCGGGGCGCCGCTGGCGATCTCGGCGGCCACCCGATCCGGGCTCGATGCCCTGCTGGCACAGGTGTGGCAGGAGCTGGGGATCGACCGGCCTGCTCCGGAGATCAGGGCGCTGGATGGGGGCGCTGGCCCTGATCGGAACGGCGTGACTGCGCCTGGCGGCTTGCCTGCCGGGACCTCTCCAGAGGACGAAGAACCCGAGATCCTGCTCGTGCCCCTCACGCGCCCGCGGGCGCCGCGCGGTGCGGCTGCCGCTGGCCCGAGCACCGCGGAGGCCTTCGACACGGATGGGGCCGCTGATCTCCTCGACGGTGATCCGCTCGAGGGTGATCCGCTCGAGGGTGCCCCTACGGCGGGGGAGGCAACCGCAGCGGATCCCCTCAGCAACTGATCGCCCCCCGGAAGAGTGCTGCGCCCGGCATGGCCAGGGTGTCCACGGGCATCGGCTTAGCGCTGCCACGGGGAAGCCCCGCCAGGCCTCTCCAACGCCCAGCCTCGCGGGGGCCAACCGGCAGCGCCAAGGGGGGTTCCAACAGCATCACGCCAACTAAAAACCCCCAGAAACCATGATTTCCGGGGGCAGCTCAACCTGACTGGGCTTGGGCCCAAGGCCGCGCCGGATCAGTCGTCGTAGACGCGGCACTCGGGTGCTTCGGGGTTGAGGTCGCAATAGACCTCCAAGGGGGAGGGATCGTGGTTGTCTTCGGGGTGGTGGGTTTTGTACTCCTCCAGACCCTTCAGCTCTTCCTCGAGGTGGCGAACCTTGCCGAGGTTGCCGTCCGCTTTGGCGGACTCAATCTCGACCCGGTCCTTCTCGATGTGCTCGTCGATGGTTTTCATGAATGACCGACCGCACACGGCCGGAGCTCACCGGCATCACCATACGGGCGCTTCCCGCCGCATGAGACCGTCCTGTGCGCTCATGCTGATCTGGCACGGTGGGGGGCGGAGTCAGGCTCTGGCTCAGGTTGGCCGTTCGCTGAGCTCCAGCCAGCGTTCCTCGGCGCCGTGGATCCGCTCCACCAGCTCCGCCAGCTCATGGGTGAGGCTCTCCAGCTGGCTGTAGTCGCCGCCGGCGGGACTGGCCAGGCTCGTTTCCAGGCTTCGGCGGCGTTCCTCCCAGAGGGGCAGGTCCCGCTCGATCGTTTCGAGCTCCCGGTTTTCCTTGAAGCTGCGGCGGCGGGGTGGGGCGGGCTGGCCCGATGGGCGGCCGTTGCCGGCGAGAGCTCGGCCTTCCGGTTCGGTGGCGACCACCCCCGCTGCGGGCCCGGATGCGGCCGATCCGGCGCGCTGACCCCCAGCCGGACGGCCCGCGGCGGCCTGCTGGCGCTCCAGGTAGCTGCTGTAGTTGCCCTCAAATCGCTCCAGCTGCCCATCCCGGAAACAGAAGAGGCGATCCACGGTGCGGTCCAGGAACCAGCGGTCGTGGGAGACCACCACCACGCAGCCGCGGAAATCCTCAAGGAACTCCTCGAGCACCCCGAGGGTTTGGACATCCAGGTCGTTGGTGGGTTCATCGAGCAGCAGCACATTGGGCGCCTCGATCAGCAGGCGGCACAGGTGCAAGCGCCGCCGCTCGCCGCCCGAGAGCTTCGCCACCGGCTGGTGCTGCTGGGCCGGTGGAAAGAGGAAACGCTCCAGCAGCTGGGAAGCGCTGAGTTCCACCCCATCCACCTCCACCCGGCTAGCGGCCTCCTGCACCACCTCGATCACCTTGCGCTGGGCGCGGTCCGCGAGCAGCACCTCGCTGTGCTGATCGAAGTAGGCCAGCTTCACGGTGGAGCCGAGCTCCAGTTTGCCGGCGCTGGGTTCACGGCGACCGGCGATCACCTCCAGCAAGCTGGATTTGCCCACGCCGTTCGGACCGATGATCCCGACCCGGTCCTCCGGGCTGAAGTCGTAGCTGAAGTCGCGCAGCAGCAGGCGGGGGCCCGGGCTGGATGCCCCCTCCGCCGGGGACTGGGCCGCGGTCGAGATCGGCACCGCCACCGTCAGCCCTTCGGCCGTGATCGCCTGCTTGCCGATGCGGCGGGCCGTGGAGGCCAGGCTCACCTGGCCCTTCACCTGGCGGGTGGGGGCCTCGCGCATCGCCTCGATCCGCTGCAGCCGGGCCTTCTGCTTGGTGCTGCGGGCCTTCGGGCCCTGGCGCAGCCAGGCCAGCTCCCGCCGCAGGCTGCCGCGGAACTTGGCGACGCTCGCCTGCTCGGAGGCCTCCTCCTCGGCCCGCCGCTCCAGATAGGTGGCGTAGTTGCCCTCGTAGGGCCGGGCCTCGCCCCGTTCCACCGCCACGATCCGGCGGGCCACACGGTCGAGCAAGTAGCGGTCGTGGGTGACCAGCACCAGGGCGCCGGGGAAGCGATCGAGCCAGCCCTGCAACCATTCCACCCCCTCGGCATCGAGGTGGTTGGTGGGTTCATCGAGCAGCAGCACCTCCGGCTGGGCCACCAGGGCCGCCGCCAGGGCCACCCGGCGCCGGTTGCCCCCCGAGAGCTCCCCCACCCGCCGGCCCAGCAACTCCGAACCGCCACCGATGCCGAGGCGCTCCAGCACCTCGCGGCAGTCGCGCTCCAGGTCCCAGGCGTTGCAGCTGTCCATCCGGGCGTTGCAGCTGCCGAGGCGAGCCAGCAGGGTGTCACTGTTCGGTTCAGCGGCCAGGGCCAGGCTGAGTTCCTCGTGCTCCCGCAGCAGGGCCAGGCGCTCGCCGCCGGCGGCGAACACCTCCTCCAGCACCGTGCGGGTCGGATCGAGGTCGGGCTCCTGATCGAGCAGCACCACATTGAGCTTGCTGGAACAGCGCCGCTCGCCCCGGTCCAGCGGTTCGCGGCCGGCCAGCACCCGCAGCAGGGTGCTCTTGCCCGCCCCATTCGGTCCGATCAGCCCCAGGCGCTCGCGGGGGCCCACGTGCAGCTCAAGGTCGGAAAACAGGGTGCGGATGCCGAAGTCCTTGCCGGCCCCCACCAAGGAGATCAGGCTCACGCCGCCTCCGTGGGCGCCGCTGCCGGATTGCTTCTGTCGCTCGCTGGCTCGGCCTGAGTCCCGCCCGTGCCGCGGCGCTGGGCCTCCAGGTGGAGGAACACGCTCTTGTCACCCACATCGGCCGCGGCGGCCATCGGGAACTTGCGCAGGCAGAGCACCAGCAGCAACACGCTTTCCACCGTCAGCAGGGTGGCGGTGGTGTCGATCGGCAGCAGACCGCTGAGCCGGCCTAGCAGGGCCACCGGCAGCAGCAGGGTCACACCGATCGCCTCGGGCCGGCGGAAACAGAAGAACTCCTTGAAGCCCACGCCGGTGAGGGCCGCGAAGAAGGGGCCCACCGCCAGGATCCAGAGGGGCTGCTCCCGCAGGGCCTCGCCCATCGCCCCCAGACCCACCCGCTGGGCGAGCAGCAGCCCGCCGAGGCAGCCCGCCAGCCAGAAGAGCTGCAGGGCCCGGTGCAGGGGCCGCAGGTAGATGTGGATCCAGCGCAGGGCCAGGCCGAGGCCGGCGGCCATCAGCAGCAGCCAGGGCCAGAGCCCTTCGCCGCCCCCCTGGCGCCAGGTGAACAGCAGCCCCAGTTGACCGAGGGCCAGGGCGGTGAGTGCCAGGCGGTAGCCCAGCACCTCGCGGCGGTCGTGGTCGGTGATCGTGTAGGGACCGAACATGCCGTCGAAGACGGGATCAGCCGGGCTGGGGAGACTGCTGCTGGCCACGGGTTCGGAACTTCTGCCCCCATGCTGGCTGAGCGCTGGGCTGGTGGTGGGGTCCGGCTTCCGCCGGAGTGGCCGCCAGACTCCCCCGATTTCAGCCCGGTGATTCGGCGGGCTTCCCGGGGGAGGGCGATCCCCCTGGCCCCGCCACCAGGCTGGCCAGATCGGGGCCGGCCGGAGTGATGCCGGAGGGGTGCAGCGGAAACAAGCTGCCGAAGTAGTCGCGGCGCCAGACCTCGGGACAGCAGGTGAGCGCCACCCCCGGCAGGGCGAAGAAACGGGCCCGCCATCCCGCCAGGGCTGGAAACTGCCAGAGGGGGCGGCGACTGCAACCGAACAGGGGGGCGTACACCAGCTCCAGGCGAATCAGGGTGGGGAACAGCACCACATCGGCCAGGCTGAGTTCGGCGCCGCCCAGCCAGAGCTCCCCGACGGCGGAGCCCCGCTGCAACTGCTCCTCGAGCGCCTCCAGGGTGCTGAACAGCTCCGCCTCTGCCTCGTCGTAAGCGGCCTGGTTCCGCGCGAAGCCACACCGATAGACCCCGTCGTTCACGCTGTCCTGGAGCCGCTCCCGCCAGCGCTCGATCGCCTCCCGCTGCGCCGGGGGCCACAGATCGGGCCCATCGCCGGGCCAGTCGTTGAGCAGCTCGATCAGCCGGGCGCTCTCATTCACCACGATGCGGCCCTGGCTGCGGGAATACAGGGCCGGCACCGAGGCCGGCGCGCCCCGCTCGCTGCCGCTGGCCCGGTAGAGCTCCGCCAGGGTGCTGCAGCCGGCGAAGGGGGTGATGAAGCGCCAGCGGCCGGCGGCCGGATCCGGCTCCACCACCACCAGATCGATGCTGCCGCCCAGGCGGCGCAGACTCCAGACCAGCCAGGCCCGGTGGGCCCAGGGGCAGCTGCGCCCCACGATCAGCACGTGGCCTGAGGCCACCGAGGCGTCGGCGGGCAGGGAAGGCCGCCCACCGAAAGCCGGTGCGGGCCGGCGGTAGCGGCCCTCGGCATCGGCCGGCCCGAGACCGCCCATCAGGGTGAGCCACTGCCCCTGCCACAGGCAGCGGGCGGTGCGCACCAGGACGGCGGGGGGTGGCATCGCTGAACGACTTCATGTCGCCTGACTCTGCGTCAGGCTGGGGGCTGATGGGGGTTATGGCAGGCGATGGCCGTCGAATCAGGGCTGGGGCCCCACGCCAGTGCAACGGGCAAGGTGCTTGTGGTGGCCGGCACCCACGGCAATGAGCGCAATGCCCCCTGGCTGCTCGATAGCTGGGCTCGGTTGCCCGGGCGGCTCGATTCCTCCGGTCTGGCCCTGTGCCCCCTGATCGGCAACCCCGAGGCCCTGGCCCAGTCGCGGCGCTATGGCGACCGCGACCTCAACCGCAGTTTCCAGGCGGCCCTGCTGGCCGATCCGGTCCGGCAGGAACGGGAGGTGGTGCGGGCCCGCAACCTGCTGGCCGCCCATGGGGCTCAGGGCACCGATCCCTGCCTGGTGGCGATCGATCTGCACAGCACCACCGCCGCCATGGGCAGTTCCCTGGTGGTCTACGGCCGCCGCCCCGCCGATCTGGCCCTGGCCGCCGGCCTCCAGCGACAGCTGGGCCTGCCGATCTACCTGCATGAGGCTGATCCCCACCAGACCGGCTACCTCGCCGAGGCCTGGCCCTGCGGTCTGGTGATCGAGGTGGGACCGGTGCCCCAAGGGGTGATCACCGCCGCCGTGGTGCACCAGAGCGCCCTTGCCCTGGAGGCCACCCTGGCGCTGCTGGCCGGGGCCCGCCGGGGAAGGCTGCCGCAACCCTCCCACCTGGTGGTGCATCGCCATCGCCGAAGCCTGGATCTACCCCGCCACGGCGATGGCAGTCCCGCCGCCCTGATTCATCCCCGCCTGCAGCACCGCGACTGGCAACCCCTCCAGGCCGGGGATCCCCTGTTCCAGGCGAGCGATGGAGGCACCATCGCCTACATCCCTCCCGACGATCTGGGGTGCCAGCCGGAATGGCCCGTGTTCATCAACGAAGCGGCCTATGGCGAAAAGGGCATCGCCCTGAGCCTCACCGCCCGGGAGCGGTGGCCCGTTCAGCAGGGCTGGGGCAAGGCCCTCCAGGCCCTGGCCTCCGGGCTGCTCGAGGCCTGATCAACCGCACACGAAGGTCGTCTGTTCCTTGGTGCAGGGCAGATCGGTGGTGCTGCCATCGGCCCAGTAGATCCGCAGGCGATCGTCCTCGGTGCCGGTGCGCACCGTGAGCGACTTGATGGCCCCGACGGGAGGTTTGCCCCGTTGGTCAGACCCATCCTGCCGCTCACTGGCCACCTTGTTGAGCCGCTGCTCCAGTTGCTGAATCTTCAGGTTCAGCTGGTCGATGCGCTGGGCCTCCGGGCTGGGCCCCTCCTTGCAGCCGGCGAGCGCCAAGGCCAAAGCCGCCACAGCACTTGCCGCTCCCCGGCCGATCTGTTGGGGGCGAAGCGGGCTGATCAGGTGGGCCATGAGGTGGGATGGATGGGAGGGCACAGGGACCTCAGGCGGCCTGGTCCCGAACGAAGCACCCCCTTGGATGGCGCTCAGCCGCCATCACTTGGAGAGGCGGCGCCGGCACGAGCCGAAACCGCTCGATTCGATCGCCCTTGCTGCCATGCAGGGCCAGGAAGGCCTGAATCCGCTGGACGGCGATCTCCGGGCTCACAAGACGAAGGGCCCGGGAAGGGTCGGCACTGAAATGGCCGTCTTCATCGAGCCAGCGCGGGCGACGGTGCCCAGTGCCGACAAGGGTCACGCTCCAGCGATGCAACGCCGCCATGAATCGCTCCGATTCTGCCCGCATCGTGCCGCGCCGCTGGAGGGAAGGCCAGGATCCGATGCAGGATGCAGGCTTTCTGAAGCATTGGTTGACCAACCGCGCATGGGCTGGCCAACCACCTCGCCTCAGAGGTCGTCCTCGGCGTTGGGCTTGATCGTGCAGTCGCTGGTGGGGTAGCTGACGCAGAGCAGGGCAAAACCCGCGGCGATCTGGTCGTCATCCAGGAAGCTCTGGTCGGACTGATCGACGGAGCCGCTCACCACCTTGCCGGCGCAGGTGCTGCAGGCTCCGGCCCGACAGGAATAGGGAAGATCGATGCCCTGCTCCTCGGCGGCATCCAGGATGTAGGTGTCGGAGGCACAGGAGAAACTTGTGCCGCCCTCGATGCTGATCGTGTAACTGTCGGCCATGGCTGTGGCTTGGCTAGGGAAGGGTCGGGAGAAGGACAAGCCTGAATTGGCAATGCCAGGGGCTGCCCAATGTCCAGGCTGGTCGTTTAGGCCGCTGGCACCACCTTTCGTGTTCGGATCCGGATCGCCGGCCAGCGCGCTCCCCATCCGAAGCCCCGATCCCCGACTGCCTGCCGCGATGAGCCATGGCAAGGCCGCAGCAGATCTGCTGCGGCGCTGAAAAACTGGCCGGCGCCGGAAGGTCTGTAGGATGAAAATGGTTCAAAGATTTCTCTCCAGCAACGGTTTCTCTCCAACGGGTTCTCTCCAGCAGGTTCTCCCCACGCGAGCAATCGTTTTTCTTTAGGGCTTTCGGCGGATCAGGTTCATAGATTCTCTTTCAGGTTCATGACGATTTACGTGGGCAACCTTTCCTTCGATGCCGAAGCGGAGGACGTCCAGCAATTGTTTTCCGAATACGGCAAGGTCAGCAAGTGCAGCCTTCCCTTGGATCGCGACACCGGCCGCAAGCGTGGTTTCGCCTTCGTGGAAATGGCCAGCGAGGCCGAGGAGACCAAGGCCATTGATGAGCTTCAGAACGTTGAGTGGATGGGCCGCGCCATCCGCGTGAACAAGGCTGAACCACGCACCGGTGGCGGTGGTGGTGGCGGCGGCGGCCGTGGTGGGTACGGCAACGGCAGCTTCGGCGGCGGCGGCGGTTACAACGGCGGTGGCTACGGCAACCGCAACCGTTACTGATCACCCAGGGCCCTTCGGGGCCAACTTCGGGGTTCCGACCTGGAACCTCCAACATCCACCCTGCTCCGGCAGGGTTTTTTTATGGCTTCGTTCGGGCAGCCCGACCGCCCAAGTGCCGGAGCAACAGGGGCGAAGGCTTGGGGCAACCCCTGGGAGACGCTTAGGTGACGGCGCGGAGCTGTTGCTGCTGGTATTCGCGGCGGAACAGCCAGAAAAGATATTCGGGAGATTTGTAATTCTTCGGCAGACTGTGATGCAGAATTGCTAAGCGATCCCAGCAGACAGTGCGCTCAATCTGCTTCTGGCTGCAGCCTTCGCGCAGTAACAACCTCATCGCCTTGCAATACATGGGGTATTGCGCTTCCAACTGGCCTATCGTGAGTGGAGGCGTGGTGGGTTCAGTCAGGGTTCTGCCCCGAGAATCTGCATCCTAGGCCCCGGTTGCCCCTAGCGGGTTGAGGCCGCTTCGCTGGGAAGCGATGGTGGTGAGCCGACCGAGGCGAGGGTCCCAGAGGATATAACTGAAGCAGCCCGGGATTTCGGACATTCGGAGCCTTTTTACCCCCTGAAGCCGAGCCGCATTGAGGTCAT
>Ga0310098_1000215_pt1 | contig 13847 bp, 11 predicted proteins | sample LakMicMIDCLREDC7_FD_194453 | JGI IMG/M metagenome (GOLD analysis project Ga0310098, IMG submission 194453) | Enriched freshwater cyanobacterial communities from Lake Michigan, Michigan, United States - MI23.DCL.RED.C7 | ecosystem: Environmental > Aquatic > Freshwater > Lake | place: USA...
CCATCAGGGGCAACTCGAGGGCATCGAGCCGCTCGCCCTCCATGGCCAGGCAAATCAGCCCCCGGGCCTCGGTGGCCATGAAATTGATTTGCTCGGGGGTGGCGAACTGGGCCGCACAGATCAGATCCCCTTCGTTTTCTCGGTTTTCGTCATCCACTACCACCACCATCTCGCCATTGCGGATCGCGGCTAGGGCATCGGCGATGGCATCAAAACGGATCCGAAGTCCTTCTTGCAGCGTCGCTGTTTGGGCCGGTCGGCCAACGTCCACCGGCTGATCTGCCGATGCGCTCTGGTTAGGAGTATGCGGTTGGATCTGGGAAGGCAAGGGCGGCCACGGGCCAGGGTCCCTTGGTTATAGATCCCGGTACGATCTGGCGTTACCGACCTTGCGGCATGGCCTCTCTGTCCCCTGAGCAGCCCCCCCAGGTGGCGGATCGTGTGGATGGCCGTCGCGTAGCCGTGATTGGCGCCAGTGGCTATGGCGGCCTGCAGACCCTGCGGCTGTTGCAGGACCATCCCAGTCTGCGGGTCACCTACTTAGGAGGCGAACGCAGTTCCGGTAAACGCTGGAGCGAGCTTGTGCCGTTCCTGCCCCTGCCGGGCGATCCGATCGTGCAGAGCCCGGATCCAGACGCCATTGCGGCCGTGGCCGACCTGGCCCTGCTCAGCCTCCCGAGTGGCCTGGCCTCCAGCCTGGTCCCAGGCCTGCTCGAGCGCGGCGTCAAGGTGGTGGATCTCTCCGCCGACTACCGCTACCGCTCGCTGAGCCAGTGGCAGGAGGTGTATAGCCATGAGGCCGAAGCGTTCCCCCGCAGCGACGCCGATCTCTGCCGGGAGGCGGTGTATGGCCTGGTGGAATGGGAGGCGGAACGGATTGCCGCGGCACGTCTGGTGGCAGCGCCGGGATGTTTCCCCACCGCCAGCCTGCTAGCCCTGCTGCCCTTCCTGCAACAGGGGCTCATCGAGCCCAGCGGCATCGTGATCGATGCCAAAACAGGCACCAGCGGCGGCGGCCGCGCCGCCAAGGAACACCTGCTCCTGGCCGAGGCCTCCGAGGCAGTTGCCCCCTATGGCGTGGTGGGCCATCGCCACACCAGTGAGATTGAGCAGCTGGCGGGCCAGGCGGCGGGCCAGCCAATCCAGCTCCAGTTCACGCCCCACCTGATGCCCATGGTGCGCGGTCTGCTGGCCACGGTCTACGGCCGCCTGCGCGATCCAGGCCTTACCGCTGAAGATTGCACAACCGTGCTGGAGGCGGCCTATCGCCAGGCCCCCTGCGTGTCGGTGCTGCCCGTGGGGACCTACCCCTCCACCAAGTGGGTGCGCCAGACGAACCGGGCCCTGATCGGCGTGCAGGTGGACCAACGCACCGGCCAGCTGGTGCTGATGAGCGCCATCGACAACTTGATCAAGGGCCAGGCGGGTCAGGGGGTGCAATGCCTCAACCTGCTGGCCGGCCTGCCCGCCACCACGGGTTTGCCCCTGCTGCCCTTCTATCCCTGAGGCTTGGCGGCGGGAGCCGGCCAGGCCCCTAGGGCTGGCGTTGGATCAGTCCCAACCGTTCGGCCGCCAGGCCGACGGCCAGGGGCAGGATCCGATGTTCCTGGGCCTGGATCCGGCGGGCCAGGGTGTCGTGGTTATCGCCCGCAACCACGGGCACGGCCGCCTGGGCCAGGATTCGGCCCGCATCCACGTCCTCGCTCACCAGATGGGCCGTGCAGCCACTCAGGCTCACCCCCGCGGCCAGGGCCTGGCCCACCGCATCAACGCCACGAAAACTGGGCAAGAGCGACGGGTGAATGTTCACCAGCCGCGCCGGGTAGGCCCCGATCAGGCGGCTGGTCACGATGCGCATCCAGCCCGCCATCACGACCAGGTCCACGGCAGCGGCCTCGAAGTGCTCCACCAGGGCGCCATCGAGGCTGTCGCGGCTGGCGAAGGTGCGGTGGTTCAGGCAGGTGACGCCAATGCCCAGCCGTTCGGCCCGTTCGCAGGCGCCACAGCCCGGGTTGTTCACCACCAGGTTGACCACCTGGGCCGGCAGCCACGGCTGGGCGCAGGCTTGCACTAGCGCTTCGAAATTGCTGCCGTTGCCGGAGGCCATCACCCCCAGGCGCAGGCGGCGGCCAGGGGCTGCGAGCCCTGCTTCAGCCCATGTCCCGGCCCCGGAGCCAAGCCCGCCATCGGCCCCGCCGCTGGATGGGGCCAGGAGCCACCCCGTCGGTGGCAACGGCCACTGGACGGCCCGGTCGGCATCGCTAGGGTCGGAAAAAGCGGGCATCCCGTCCATGTCCCATTTGTCCATCCTGCCCACGCTCCTGCGCGACGTGGACCTGCTGGCTGAAGCCCTGACCGACCTGGGTCAGGAGGTGCAGCAAGGCGGCGCCGTCGAGGGCTTTGCTGGAGAACGGGTGCCGGTGCTGTTACGCCTGGATGTGGTGGTGGGGCCGCTGCTGGGCAGTCCGAACCAGACCCAGGCCCAGTCCAAGCGTTCAGCCCGCAAAACCATTCAGGCCTTGAGGCCCAGCTTCAGCCTCGGCTGGGCGCGCCAGCTCGATGGCTCCCTGGCCCTGGTGGGGGACTTGGGCCGCATCGCCGCCGCAAGTCCCTTGCAGGAGTTGTTAAGCCAGCTCAGCCACCGCTACGCCCTGCGCCAGACCCTGCAAGCTGCTGCGAGCAGCGCCTTTGCCGGAGCCGAGCTGACCCTGGAAGAGCCTCTCCAAACCGCTCCAAGCGAGCCCCTGGCCCCTTCCCTGGCCAAGCCCCGCCCCCGCTCCTGAGCTAACGCGTGCCCACCGTTCGCTTGGATCTGGGTGATCCCCAGGGCCACCGACTCGCAGTCACGATCGAAGTGGAGGCCCCCAGGCCCCACTTGTGCCTGCGCCTACCCGCCTGGACCCCCGGCTCCTACCTGATCCGCGACTACGTGCGCCATCTCGAAGGTCTTGAGGTGCTCTGCGCGGGCATGCCCTGCCCGATCCGGCGCCTGGGCCCGGCGAGCTGGCAGGTGGACCTGGCGGGCCGGATCGGAGAACCCCTGGAGATTCACTACCAGCTCATGGCCACGGAGCTGTCCGTGCGCACGTGCCACCTCGATGGCGACCACGGCTTTTTTGCCCTGGCGGCCGTGGTGCTGGAGGTGGAGGGTGAGCGCTGGTCACCCCACCGGCTTGAGATCCACCAACCGCCCGATTGGCAGGCCTTCGTGCCCCTGCCCCAGGACGGCGATGGCGCCTGGTTGGCCCGCGATTTCGACCAGCTAATCGATACCCCCCTGGAGCTAGGGCCCCACCGCTGCGACCGCTTTGCCGTCGCCGGCGTGCCCCACCGCTGGGTCACCTGGGAGGGTGGCGCCGGCTCCAGCGACTGGCTGCAGCGCCATTGCCCAACCCTCTTGGCCGATGTCCAGGCCACGGCTGAGGCCTGCTGCCGGCTGATGGGATCCCTGGCCCCCGCCACGGCCGATTACCTGTTCATCCTGCACCTGCTCGATGGGGGCTACGGCGGCCTCGAACACGACGACAGTTGCGTGCTCGTTTACGGCCGCGCCAGCCTGCAAACACCGGCCGGCTATCGCAAGTTCCTGCAGTTGGTGGCCCATGAATACCTGCACCAATGGAATGTGCGGCGCCTGCGGCCGGCCGAACTCACCCCGATCGACTACCACCAGGCCGTGCCGGTGCCCAGCCTCTGGTTCGCCGAGGGCATCACCAGTTACTTCGACCAGTTCCTGCCCCTCACCGCTGGCCTCAGCACTGAAATGGACCTGCTCACGGACCTGGGCCAGGACCTCAGCCGCTACCTGCTCACCCCGGGCCGCCAGGTCCAGAGCCTGCGCGAGAGCAGCCAGGAGGCCTGGGTGAAGCTCTACCGGGCCGATGCCTACGCCGGTGATAGCCAGGTGAGCTACTACCTCAAGGGGGCCGTGATCGCCCTGGTGCTCGACCTGCACCTGCGCCGCCAGGGCAGTGCCCTTTCTGTGGTGATCCGCCAGCTTTGGCAGCACTTGGGCCGCTGGGGCCGGGGCTATCAGGAGAGCGACCTCCTGGCCGCTTTCGCCGCAGAAGCGTCCGATCTGGACAGCTTGTTGCCCCACTGGCTCGAGGACCATGGCGACCCGGACCTGGCTGGGTATCTGGTCGATGTGGGACTGAAGCTGGTGGCCCAGCCGGCCCAATCCGCCTGGCTCGGGCTCACGGTCAAGGCCGAGCCCTCGGGCCTGCTTCTGCAGCGGGTCCATCGCCACGGGCCCGCCGAGCAGGCTGGCCTGGCCGTTGGTGATGAGCTACTGGCCGTCGATGGCGAACGCCTGAGCCAGGCCGACACCCTTAAAACAGGCTGGACCCCTGGCCAGAGCAGGGAGCTGCTCTTCTGCCGCCGGGGGCGGGTAAGGAGCTGTCAGCTCACCGCGACACCACCGGAAGTGGAGGCCTGGCGCCTGGACATCGACCCCGAAGCCGGAGCCCATGCCCTGGAACGGCGCCGTCAATGGCTCAGCCTGCTGCCTGCCTGAGCCAGGAGCCCTGGGCTCGGGGTGTCCTTTGCCCGGTGCTCAATTCCGAACCATTGCATCGCTCCTGGAGGGCAGGACTGGGCCTGGGGGGCTTTCCTCAGTAGTTTCTTGGTGGTTTGATCCCAAGACCCCAGTGCCCTCGAAGCCCTTTCCAGCCTCTTCCGGTGCGGACGCCGAAGGGCTGTGGCAACGCTTTTGTGCACTGCTTTGGCACGATCCAACCCAAGGCATTTGGCTGGATGTGAGCCGGATGGCGATCGAGCCCGCCGATCTCGAGGCCCTCGCCCCCCGCTTTGACCAGGCCTTTGCGGCCATGGCGGCCCTGGAGGCTGGATCGATCGCCAATGCCGATGAACAGCGCCAGGTGGGCCATTACTGGCTGCGCCAGCCATCCCTGGCACCCGATTCCCAGGCCGCGATCCACATCGACCAGGAGATTGATCGGATCGAGGCCTTTGGCCGTCAGGTGCTGGCTGGGAGCCTGGCTTCCCCCTCCGGCAAGCCCTTCACCGACGTGCTTTGGATCGGCATCGGCGGTTCGGGCCTGGGGCCCCTGCTGATTCTGCGGGCCCTGCAGACCCCTGGAGAGGGCCTGCCCTTCCACTTCTTTGACAATGTCGACCCCGACGGCATGAGGCGCACCTTGGCGGCCCTGGAGGGGCGCCTGGACACCACCTTGGTGATTGTGGTGAGCAAATCCGGCGGCACCCCGGAGCCGCGCCTGGGCATGCAGCAGGCGCGGGCTGCCCTGGAGTCCGCGGGCTGTTCCTGGCCGGCCCAGGCCGTGGCCGTCACCATGGTCGGCAGCCAGCTCGACCAGGTGGCCGAGGCCGGTGGCTGGTTGGCCCGCTTTGACCTGTTCGATTGGGTGGGTGGCCGCACCAGCATCACCAGCGTGGTGGGCCTGCTCCCCGGTGCCCTGATCGGCGCCGACATCCGCGCTTTCCTGGCGGGGGCGGCGGCCATGGATTCCTGCACCCGCATCGCCGATGCCAGCGCCAACCCCGCCGCTCTGCTGGCCACGGCCTGGTGGGTGGCGGGCGGCGGCCAGGGCAAGCGCGACATGGTGGTGCTGCCCTACCGGGACCGGCTGGAGGTGTTCAGCCGCTACCTGCAGCAGCTGGTGATGGAGTCCCTGGGTAAGCGGCTGGATCGAGATGGCCAGGTGGTGCATCAGGGCCTAGCCGTTTACGGCAACAAGGGCTCCACCGACCAACACGCCTACGTGCAGCAACTGCGCGATGGCGTCGATAACTTCTTCGTCAACTTCATTGAGGTGCTCGAAGATCCCTCTTCCATCGGCGCGATCGATGGTGAGGCCCCCGGCGACTTCCTCGATGGTTTCCTTCAGGGAACCCGGGCGGCCCTCCATGAAGGCGGTCGCCAGAGCCTGACCATCACCCTGCGCCAGCTCGACGCCCGCAGCCTCGGTGCCCTGATCGCCCTGTTCGAGCGGGCGGTGGGGCTCTATGGCGAATTGGTCAATGTCAACGCATACCACCAGCCCGGCGTCGAGGCTGGCAAGAAGGCCGCCGCCGTGATCCTGGATCTCCAGGCCCAACTGGAATCGCTCCTGGCCGACGGCCAGGGCCGCAGCCTGGCCCAGCTCCAGGCTGCCCTGGCCCTGCCGAGCCCCGAGCCCGCCTTCTGGATCCTGCGCCACCTCTGCCATAACCAGCGCGGCTATAGCGCCAGCGGCGACTGGGCCCAGCCCACCAGCCTCCACTTCCAGCGGACCTGAATCCAGGGACTCTGGTCTGGGCATGAAGCCTTGGGCCTGCCCCTAGGGAGTGGGGCCCAGGGGCCGGGCTCTCGGCCTCAGGGCACCAGGTTGACGAGCTTGCCGGGCACCACGATCACCCGGCTGGGGGCCTTGCCCTCCAGCCACTTGGCAGCGATGTCGCTCTCTAGGGCCAGGCGCTCCAAGGTGGACCTATCGGCACTGGCTGGCACCTCCAGGCTGCCCCGCATCTTGCCCTTGATCTGGATCACCAGCTCAATCGTGTCCCGCACTAGGGCGGTGGCATCGGCCTGGGGCCAGGTCTGGCGATGGATGCTGTGCTGCTCGAGGCCATCGCCCTCGTTTCGGCCACCCAGCTTCAGCCAGAGATCTTCGGCCAGGTGGGGGGCGAAGGGGGCCAACAGGATCAATAGGTTGCGCAGGGCCTCGGCCGCGACGGCATCACCGGATCCCTCCAGGTGGCTCGCCATGGCATTGCTGAGCTTCATCAACTCCGACACGGCGGTGTTGAACTGGTAGTCACCATCGAGGTCGTCGCTGATCTCCGTGATCGCCGTGTGCACGGCCCGGCGCAGCTCCCGTTCCGAGGGGTTCAAGCCAGGGCCCGCGGCAGCGGTTGCCAGGGCCGTAGCCACAGCGGCCGCGTTGCCGGCGCCAGCGGCCAGGCTCAGGCCCCGTTCCTGGGCGGTCTCGGCCAGGCGCCACAGGCGCTGTAGGAAGCGGAACTGGCCCTCCACATCGGCCTCATCCCATTCGAGATCCTTCTCGGGCGGAGCCTTGAACAGGATGAACATGCGGGCCGTGTCGGCGCCATAGCGATCAATCACCCGGGCGGGATCGACGCCGTTGTACTTCGACTTCGACATCTTCTCGAAGAAGGTCTCGAGCCGCTCGCCCGTGACCGGATCGCGGGGATCGTTGGGATCGGCCACATCGGCAGGGGCGATGTATTTGCCACTGGCCGGATTTTTGTAGGTGATTCCCTGGACCATGCCCTGGGTGAGCAGGCGCTTGAACGGTTCATCAAACCCAAGCAAGCCGCGATCGCGCAGCACCTTGGTGAAGAAGCGGGAATAGAGCAGGTGCAAGATGGCGTGCTCAATGCCGCCCACGTATTGATTGACCGGCAGCCAGCCATCCACGGCTTCGCGGCTGAAGGGCAGCTCCGTGTTGCTGGGGTCGCTGAACCGCAGGAAGTACCAGCTGGAACACATGAAGGTGTCCATGGTGTCGGTTTCCCGTCGGGCGGGCTTGCCGCAGCAGGGGCAGGGCACCTGCACCCAGGCATCCAGCTGGGCCAGGGGCGAAGCACCCTTGCCGCTGAAGGCCACATCGCGGGGTAGCTCCACCGGCAACTGCTCGGCGGGTACGGGCACCACGCCGCAGGCGTCGCAGTGGATCACTGGGATTGGGCAGCCCCAGTAGCGCTGGCGGGAGATCAGCCAGTCCCGCAGCCGGAACTGCACCTTGCCCGTTCCCCAGCCCCCCGCTTCGGCGGCGGCTGTGATGGCGTCCTTCGCAGCTCTGGATCCGAGGCCATCAAAGGGCCCGGAATGGATCAGCACCCCCGGGCCGGTCCAGGCTCCGCCTTCGCTGGCGTGTTCATCGCTGCCCTCGGGGATCACCACCTGCTTGATCGGCAGGTCGTACTCGCGGGCAAAGACGAAGTCGCGCTGGTCGTGGGCGGGCACGCCCATCACGGCGCCGGTGCCGTACTCGGCGAGTACGTAGTCGGCGATCCAGATGGGGATCAACTCGCCGCTGGCCGGGTTGCGCACGCTGGCACCAATGGGCACTCCCCGCTTAGGCCGGTCCTCGGCCGTGCGCTCCTGGTCGCTCTGGCGTCCCACCAGGTCGCAAAACGCCGTCACCGCAAGCTGCTGATCAGGGCTAGTGAGGCAGCTCACCAAGGGGTGTTCCGGCGCCAGCACCACATAGCTGGCGCCAAAAAGGGTGTCGGGCCGCGTGGTGAACACCGTGATCCTGCTGCCGGTCGCCGCGCCGGCCCCATCCACCACCGCAAAGCTCAGCTCGGCGCCGGTGGAGCGGCCAATCCAGTTGGCCTGCATGGTGCGCACCCGCTCCGGCCAGCCCTCGAGCTGGGGTAGGTCATCGAGCAGGGCATCGGCGTAGGCGGTGATCTTGAGAAACCACTGACGCAGCTTGCGCTTCTCCACCAGCGCACCGGAGCGCCAGGAACGACCTTCGCCATCGACCTGCTCATTGGCGAGCACCGTCTGGTCGATGGGATCCCAGTTGACCGTGGCATCCTTCTGATAGGCCAGGCCGGCGTCGAGGAACTGCAGGAACAGCCACTGGGTCCAGCGGTAGTAATCGCTGTGGCAGGTGGCCACCTCCCGGCTCCAGTCGATCGAGAGGCCCAGCTGGCTGAGCTGCTGGCGCATCGAGCCGATGTTCTGGTCGGTCCAGGCGCCCGGATCAACGCCCCGCTCAATCGCCGCGTTTTCGGCAGGTAGGCCGAAGGCATCCCAGCCCATGGGATGCAACACCCGCTTGCCCCGCAGCCGTTGGACTCGGGCGATCACATCGGTGATCACGTAATTGCGCACATGGCCCATGTGCAGGTTTCCCGAGGGGTAAGGAAACATCGACAGGGCGTAGAAGCTCTCCTGTCCCGGGGCCGGTTCGGGGGTGTCGTGCAGGCCGAGGCGCTGCCACTCCTGTTGCCAGCGTGCTTCGATCGCCTCGGGTTGGTAGCGGCTGCTATCGCTCACTGCAGGCACGGACGCAAGCCTGTGATGGTGCCACAGCCTGCCGTCGCTTCCCTGGCCTTGCCGCCTAAGCCAAGGACCGCAAGACCGCGACGCAGTCGCGGCGCACCAGGACGGGCGGAGCTGCCGGGTCCTGGCGGACGGCGTAAAACTCCAGGTCCTGCCACACCAGGCTGCCCTCCAGCTGGGAGCCGCCGCTCAGTTGCAGGCTGAGAACCTGCTTGCTGCGGATCCAGGCCTGGAGCTGGCGCACCCCTGGCATGGAGGTATCCAGGTTCGCCGTCGTCCGATCAAAGGGAGTCCCCATAGGATCAATGTCCGTCCAAACGGCCCATAGTCGTGCTCCAGTTCAGCAAATACCAGGGATTAGGCAATGATTTCCTGCTGATCGATGGTCGCCAGTCTTCCCAGGAGGACAGCGAAGCTGGCCTGGCGCCCGAGTTGGTCCGTCAGCTTTGCGACCGTCGCTTCGGCGTGGGCGGCGATGGCGTGATCCTGGCCCTGCCCCCTGGGTCAGGCCCTGGGGCAAGTGGCGAGCTGCGCATGCGCATCTTTAACGCCGATGGCAGCGAACCGGAGATGTGCGGCAACGGCATCCGCTGTCTGGCCCGTTTCCTGGCCGATCGCGATGGCGATGGACCCGGCCGCCGCTGGCAGGTCGACACCCTGGCCGGCCGGATCGTGCCCGAGCTTTTGGCGGATGGCTCCATTCGGGTTGACATGGGCCCCCCATTCCTCGAGCCCGCCACGGTTCCCACCACCCTGCCCCTGGGCCCCGCCGGCCTGCCCCAGGGGGATCTGCAGGTGGATGGCGAAGTCTTTGCTGCCGCGGCGGCCGGTATGGGCAATCCCCACGTCGTGGTGCCGGTGGAGGACCTGGCCGATTTTGATCTGGAGCGCTTTGGCCCCCTCCTGGAGGTGCACCCCAGCTTCCCGGCCAAAACCAACGTCCATTTTGTGCAAGTCCTTGCCCCGGATCACCTCGTGATGCGGGTGTGGGAACGGGGTGCCGGCCCGACCCTGGCCTGCGGCACGGGCGCCTGCGCCACCCTGGTGGCCTGCCATTGCCTGGGCCTGGTCGAGCGCCGCGCCCGGGTTGACCTGCCCGGCGGTCCCCTGCAGATCCACTGGGATGCCGAAACGGGCCACGTGATCATGGACGGCCCGGCCGAGCATGTCTTCGATGGGGCGATCCCCAGCGCCGAAGCCGTGCAGGAGGCACGCCGTCAGGCGGCTGGGGCGGGTCAGGAGCTACCAACTCCGGCGGCCGAATTGGCCCCTGCACCAGCCTTTACAACCGACGCGGATGCCGCCGCGGCCCAAGCCCGTGGGCAAGCGCCGGCGGAACCCGCCCCTGCGTCTGAAACCATTCAATGCTCGGTGGTTTGCGTGAATGGCTGTATCCGGCCCGAAGCCTGCCCCAGTGCCGAGGCCCGGGCCAAGGTGGCAGCGTTTCTTGCAGGCAGCAGTCTCGACGACCTAGTGGCAATCGCCAGCAATTCGCTTGAGTCGCGGATCCGCTCCCGCATCAGCGGCCCAGGTGAAGCCGGCTAGGGATGGCCGTCGAACCCCCTCTCTACCTCGATGCCTGTGCCGCGGCCCCGCCGGCGGAGCCGGTGCTGGCGGCGATGGTGGGGGCCTACCAGGGGGCCTGGGCTAACCCCTCCAGCCTGCACGGCTTCGGCTTTGCGGCGGCCGACAGCCTGGAACGGAGCCGTCAAGCCATCGCGACAGCCCTGGGCTTCCCGGCCGGTTGGCTCACCTTTTGTTCCGGTGGCACCGAAGCCAGCCATGCTGCCCTCCTGGGGGCGGCGTCCCAAGTGCCCAAGGGTCGCGTGGTGATCTCGGCGGTGGAACATCCCGCCGTGCAGGCGGCGGCCCGCCAGCTGGAGGCCCAGGGCTGGGAGCTGGCGATCTGGCCGGTGGACGGGGTGGGCCGGGTGGATCTGGCCTGGCTCGATCGCCTCTTGGCGCCGCCGACCCGGTTGGTGTCCGTGCTCTGGGGTCAAAGCGAGGTGGGCACCCTCCAGCCGATCGAAACGATTGGGGCCGCCTGCCGGCGGGCTGGGGTGCTCTTCCATAGCGATGCGGTTCAGGTGCTGGGTCACCAGCCCTTGGCGATCGCAACCCTGCCCGTAGACCTGCTGACGTTCACGGCCCACAAGATCCAGGGACCCCGCGGCATCGGCGCCCTGGTGGCCCGGTCGGAGCTGCCCCTTGGCGCCATCATCGGCGGCGGCGGTCAGGAGGCCGGCCGCCGCGGCGGCACCGAGGCGGTGGCCCTGGCGGCCGGCTTTGCCGCCGCGATTCAGTTGGCCCAGGTGAGGCTGCAGGACGGCGGGGGCCATGATCCGCTCGAGCCGGAGCGGGACCGGCTCCTGACCGCCCTGGAGTCCCTGGACGGCGTCACGGTCAGTGGCTGTCGCCAGCGGCGCCTGCCCCACCACCTCAGCCTTGTGCTCACTAGCGCCAGCGGCACCCCCCTGCCCGGACGACAGGTGGTGAGCGCTCTTTGGCAGCGGGGCCTGGCCGTGAGCAGCGGCACGGCCTGTGCCAGTGGCCGGGCCAGTGGCAGCCCCGTACTGCGGGCCATGGGGTATGCCCCCGAGCTGGCTGGTTCGGGGCTGCGACTCAGCCTCGGCCCCTGGCTGACACCGTCGCAACTGGATTCCCTGCCCGATCGGGTTAGCGCAGCCCTGGCGGCGGTTCAGGCCGACCTGGGCTGAATGGGTGACTGCCTGCTCGTTTGAAGTCCAGCTCCCCCATAAACCCAGGTCACCAAACCCAGCTCGCTCCATAGCCAATCTCTCGAAGCCCGAGCTCTCGAGGCAGAACCTCTCGAGGCAGAACCTCTCGACGCAGAACCTCTGGTAATCAAGCTTCCCCAGCCCGTTAGCCCTAGGGTCCTGGCGCTGAAGGACCCAACCAGGACAGTCATGGTGTTGCCCGCCGATCTCCGCACGGCCGAGGCCGAGGCCCTCGCAGCCCTGCAACGGGCCCTCAGCGCCGAGCCCACGGGCCGCTGGACGGTGGAGCTGCGTTTCGAGGGGCTGAAAATCCAACCGTTGGCCCAGAGGCTTCTGGCTGCCCTGGGGGAGACCGGCGATCCGCGCTTGCTATTTGCCGATGCCGGCGCCGCGGCCCTGGCCCAACGGGATCGGCCCGAGCTGGCCCCGCGCCAGGCCAGCCTTGGTGACCAGAAACGCCTGCAACAGAGTCAAGAGGCCAGCACGGCCGGCCTCCTCATCCTGGTGGCCCCGGCCCAGGCCGATTACGAACAGGTGGAGGCGATCTGCAGCGCCCATGGAGGTGCTGTGGTGCTGCTCAACGGCAGTTTGGAAGAGGCGGCCATCGGGATCGGCAGCGTGGCCAGGGAGCGCCGCAAAGGGTTCCTCTCCCACTGGCAAAGCGCCTACGCCCTGTTTCCCCTTGATGGCGGCGCCCTGCAACGGGCCTTCCCGGCGCCTTGGGCCCTCTATCGCCGCGATGCCGATGGCCACCGCTTTGTGGCCGAGTTCGAGACCCGCCCCGATTCCGAACAGCAGGCAGAAGCCCTGGCGGATGGTGCGGCCCCCGGGGTGGGGCGCAGCCTCCAGGCCATGGACCGCTTCCTCGAAGGTCTCCGCTCCTAGCTGCAGCAGCCAGTCCCTACCCGCCAGGCCCCCGAGCCAGCCAGCCAAGGTTCACGCCAAGCGTTGGCTGGCCCGACCTGCCAGGCCAGCCCTGGGGGGCCCTTGTGGGTCGGGGTAGGGGTCCTTACAGTTCGGCGTCTGCTGTTCCGCCATGGCCGTTGCATCCGCTCCCCCCACCGGCAACGGACCGAAGCGGCGTTTTGGCCTGGTGGATGGGGCGGCCGTTTTGGCGGTGCTGATGGCTGCCGGTGGGGTGATCTGGAGTCCCAAGCTCAGCGGCACCATTGCCCGGGCCACGGGCGGCCTCCAGCCCGTCACCGTCACGGTCGACGTGCGCGGCATCCCCTCTGCCGATCCAGCCAGCCTGATCGCCGCCGCCCGCCAGGCGGGCAAGGTCAGCATCGTGATCCGCAACCAGCCCCATGGCAGTGTTCAGGTCAAGCAGATCATTCCGCTGCAACGGCGCATTGTTTCGCTGGCTCCCGATGGCCGCGTGCTGACTGCCCCCGATCCCAACCAAACCATCTTCAGCACCCTGGATGCCCGCTTCGTGCTCCAGGGCGAAGGGCGCCGCAATGCCGATGGCGTGGTGTTCGGCAACCAGAGCATCAAGGTGGGCACTCCGATCGAACTGGAAGGGGGCCTATTCCGGGTCGGTGGCACGGTGAGCGGCCTCCAGGCGGGCTCGGCCCCAGCCACCGCCCCTGGCTCCCCCTGAGGTGGTGATGCTGCAGCGCCTGCTTGCGTTTGTGAAACCACCGATGGGGTCGCTCCCCAACCGGGGGTGTGGTGTCCTTGTTGCCCGGCCTCAGCCAGGGCCTCCCCTGGGTCGGCCTAGGCGCTTCACCCCGCTAGGGCTGTCCCTGCCAATTGGCTTGTCCCTGCCAATGGCCTTGGCACCGCCGATCGTCTTGGCCCTGCCGTTGGGCGTTGTCCTGGCGCCGGCAGGCGTGGGGGCCCAGAACCTGGCCAGCCTGCCGCCCTTGCCGGCGGCGGTGGGCCTACCCCAGCTGCAGGAGCAAGTCAGTTGCCCGGCCCTGCAGCAGCGCATTGCCGCAGCCGTGGGGTCCGAGGCACCGGTCTGGAGCGTCAGCGTCGCCGATGCGGGCGGGCGCCTGCTGGCCGACCTCAATGGCCGGCAGCCGCGCCTGCCGGCCTCCAACCAGAAACTGGTCAGCACGGCCTTTGCCCTCGATCGTCTCGGCCCGGATTACCGCCTGAGCACC
>Ga0310098_1000227_pt1 | contig 13407 bp, 9 predicted proteins | sample LakMicMIDCLREDC7_FD_194453 | JGI IMG/M metagenome (GOLD analysis project Ga0310098, IMG submission 194453) | Enriched freshwater cyanobacterial communities from Lake Michigan, Michigan, United States - MI23.DCL.RED.C7 | ecosystem: Environmental > Aquatic > Freshwater > Lake | place: USA: Michigan...
CCGAGAGCGGTGATGTGGTGGTCAAGATCCGCCAGCTCCCCCGCCCCGATGGCAGCCGTCCTACCCCGTTCAAATTGCAACTCAAGGGCGAGATTCCCCTCGAGAGCCTGCGCCATTTCGTGGCCCTGGACCTGCGCCGCCAGGGCCAGGTGCTGCAGCTCGAACGCCATGAGGTGATTGCGCCCATGCCCCAGCGGGGCAATCGCGGCGGCAAGGGCCGGGGCTCGGCCGGCAAGGGCGGTGGCGGCGGTGGTCGGGGAGCCGCAGGGGGGTTGCGCCAGGGGGCAGAGCGCGGTGCGGCCGGCCCGGCCGATCGGGCCCAGGGTGAACGGCCTTCGGCGGGCTCTCGCGGAGAGTCGTCTCGTGGTGACGCCCCCCGGGGCGGCGGCTCTGAGCGCAGCCCTGAGCGGGGCGGCTCCGGCCGGGGACCGGCCCGGGGCAATGCCAGTGCCATCAGCCGCCCCAGCCGCTAATGGCTGACCCCGCCGCTCCGGCGGCCCTACGGGCAGGTCTGGTGGTGGGAGGCCTCACGGCCACGGCCGTGGTCGGGCCCCTGGTGGGGGTGTCACCGGCCTGGATCGTGCTGGCGGTGGCCCTGGGTTTGGGGGCCCTGAGCCTGGATGCGGCCCGTTTCGGCGGCCGTGGCGGCCATGTGCTGGCCGAAACCCTGCCGGGTGGCGAGGCCCGCCTGCGCCGGATTGCCGTGCATGAAGCGGGCCATGGCCTGCTGGCCGAGGCGGAAGGCTTGCCCCTGCGCCGGGTGCTGGTGGGCAGCCTGGCCTGCCTGCGGGCGGGCCTCAACAGCAATGGCAGTACGGAGTTTGCCTCCGAGTTTGTGATGCCCTTCCTGGCCCGGCCGGCGCAAGCCGGTGGCACCCAGCTGGAGGCCGCGCCTCGCGATGGTTCCCCCGATCCGGTTGAAGGGGGGCTCCCAGGGACCCTCGCTCCAGGCCTGCCGGCGGAGGAGCTGCGCCGTTGGAGCCGGGTGTTGCTCGCCGGCATGGTGGCCGAGGAGCTCATGTACGGCGAGTCGGAAGGCGGCAGCGATGACCGGGCTCTGCTGGGCCGGATCTGGGGCCTGTCGGGTTTTGATGTGGACACGGCCCAGCGGGAACAGCGGCGGGCCCGCCGCGAGGTGGAGCAGGGGCTCAGCAAGCGTCGCCCCGAACTGGAGCAACGGGCCGAGCGGTTGCTGGCCCAGGCCCCGCGCCTGTTTCGCAAAGCCTCCAGCCCCCCCGTGGGCGATGGTGTCCAAAACGAGGCTGGCCAGAACCAACCCGTTAACACCGGGCAGCAGCTCAACCCCGGGCAGCGGCTCAACCCCGGGCAGCAGCTCAGCCCCGGGCAGCAGCCATGACCCTGGCCCTGGTGGATTGCCCCACGGGCCTGGCCGGCAACATGCTCCTGGCGGCCCTGTTTGATTTAGGCCTGCCCCAGGAGGTGCTTGACGCTCCCCTGGCGGCCCTGGGTCTGGATGGGGCCTACGCCATTGACCTTGAGGAGCGGCGCAGCGCTGGCCTGCGGGGTTTGCACCTGGCCGTGCGCGGCTTGGAAGCGGAGCCCCCCCATCGCCATTGGGCGGAGCTCGAGGCCACGATCGCCGCCGCCGCCCTCGAACCCCAGCTCAAGCAGAGGGTGCTGGCGGTGTTTGGCCTGCTGGCTGAGGCGGAGGCCCAGGTCCATGGCCAGCCCGCCGCACGGGTCCACTTCCATGAGGTGGGCGCTATCGATGCCCTGGTCGATGTGGTGGGGGTGTGCGCCGGCTTGGCCCATTTCGGCATCCACCAGCTGGTCTGCGCCAGCCCGCCGGCGGGCCATGGCACGGTGCAAACGGCCCATGGGGTCCTGCCCCTGCCGGCGCCCGCGGTGCTCGAACTGGCCCGGCTCAAGGGGATTCGCCTGGCCAGCAGTGAGGGCTTTCCTGCCGGCGAGCTCACCACCCCCACGGGCCTGGCCCTGATGGCGGTGCTGGCCGAGCGCTTTGGGCCGGCGCCGGCCCTGGTGCCCAAGGCCGTGGGCATTGGCCTGGGCAGCCGCCAGCTGGATCGCCCCAACCTGTTGCGCCTGGTGCTGGCGGCGGAGGCCCAAGGGGCCGAGCCAGGCTTGGCCGAAACGGCCCTACCGGAAATCCTGCTGCAACAGCAGGCCCAGATCGATGACGCCACCCCGGAGGATCTGGCCTTTTTGGCCGATGAACTGCGCCGCGCCGGAGCCCTGGAGGTGTTCAGCCAGCCGCTCTTGATGAAGAAGGGGCGCCCGGGGGTGCTGCTGACGGTGTTGGCCCGGCCCGAACAGGCCGAGGGCCTGCGCCGGATCTGGTGGCGCCAGGGCACCAGCCTGGGGGTGCGCGAGCAGTGGCAGCAGCGCTGGGCCCTGCCCCGCAGCAGCCGGGAGCTGGCCACGCCCCTGGGACCGGTGCGCCTCAAGCAGGTCCAGTTGCCGGCGGGTGAACGGCGCTCCAAACCCGAATTTGAGGACCTGGCAGCCCTGGCCCGGCGCCATGGCCTGCCCCTGGCCCAGGTGCGCCAGATCGTGGCGGCGGCCCTGGCCCAGGAGGAGCTCCAGCCATGACCTTGAGCCCACCTCCCCCCCATGGCGACGCGCCCAAGCCCCCGGAACCAAGGTCGTTCGGGAGGCATGAGCCCTTTTTAAGAATCTTGGTGGCGGGTGGTCGGCAGCTGGGGGGCCGCCTCGGGCGACTCGCGGCCCTGGTCCAAGGCCTACCGGGCGGGGTCAGCTTGTGGGTGAGCTTGGCTAGTGCCGGCTTCCTGCTGGCGGCCCTAGCGGCCAATGGCCGCCAGCTGCAACAGCTCAGCCTCGATGGGCAAGGTTGGGCCTGGTTGCTGTTGGGCCTGGGTCTGGCCCTGCTCAGCCTGGTGGTGAATGGCCTGGCCTGGACCCTGGGCCTGGCCTGGCTGGGCCATCGGCCCCGCTGGCTGCCGGCCGTGCTGCTGTTCCTGCGCTCCAACCTGCGCAAATACCTGCCCGGTGGCGTTTGGCACCTGCTCCAGCGCCTGGCCGTGCTGCGCCAGGGCGCTCCCGCTCCTGGGATGGCTGGACTCGAGAGCCCGGTGTCCGAGCCCCTTGACCTGCGCCAGGGGCTGGTGGCGGTGCTGTTGGATCCGGTGCTGATGGCTGTGGCGGCCCTGGCCCTGGTGGCCTGCGGCGGCTGGCAGGGGGGCTTGGCGGCCCTCGGTCTGGCGCCCTTGCTGCTGCTGCGGCCCCGCTGGTTCCGGCCCCTATTGCTGCGGTTGGAGCGGCGGCGCCAGGGCCAGCTGCAACGCCAGGGCTGGCTGGTGGAGGAGCCCGAGCCGGCTGGCGAGGCCAACGATCCCCAAGGCTTATCCCTGGAACCCGCTGCCACCGGGACGATCTTGCAGCGCTACCCCCTGGTGCCGCTGGTGGGGGAACTGGCCTTTGTGCTGGTGCGTTTCAGCGGCTTTGCCTGCTGCGTGCTCGCCTTCGATGTTGCGCCCCTGCTGCCCTGGAACCAGTGGCTGGGCGGCTTTGCCCTGGCCTGGACCCTGGGCCTGGTGGTGCCCGGGGCCCCGGGCGGTCTCGGCGTGTTTGAGGCGGCCCTGCTGTTGCGCCTGGGCGGCCTAGTTCCGGAAGCCCCCCTGCTGGCCATTGCCCTCAGCTATCGCCTCGTCACCTCCCTGGCCGACCTGCTGGGGGCCGCAACGGCCGAACTGGATCAGCGTTGGTCTTCAGGCCATTGAGGGTCTGGGCCCTGGTGTCAGGCCGATCCCCTCGGGGCGCTGAAGCTCAGGCGTCCATCGCTCCGGTGATCAACTCCCCCTCCAAAATCATGTTGAAGCGCAGCAAGTCCTCCTCGTTGAGTTGCTGGCGGCTGGAGCGTTCGAAATAGGTTTCGAGCACTTCCCGCCCCCGGGCCGCGTCCCAGCCCAGTTGGGCCAGCAGCTCGTCGCTTTGGGCCAGTAGATCCACCCGCCGCATCGGCACGGCCACGCTGGTCGGATCGGCGGGTGCCTGCAACTGGCGCACCGCCGCCAGGTAGGCGACCAGGTCGCCATAGCTGGTGAGGCGGCTGCGGCTGGGATGGCCGAAGGCCCGTTGCAGATAGATCGATTCCTGGTCCCGCTGCCAGCCGAGCCGTTGCAGCTGAATATCCAGGGCTGCCAGTTCATCGCTCCAGTCCTCCGGGTCTGCGGGCTGCTCGGCGGCCGCCCCAGCCCCTGGGGGGGGCGAACCGGCTGGTGTGGCCTCGCCGCTGCTAGTCGCCCCAAGGGTCAGTGGGGCCGTGTCCTCCGCTGAACGCTCAGAGGAACCCTTAGGGCCGGGGCCTGGCGGTGCGTCGGCTGCTGCTTCGTTGGCGGCAAGGGGCTTGCTCGGCAGCGCCGTGGCCGCTTCGGAGGCACCCCCCCCGCTGGTTCCTGGTGTTGGTTTGGTTGTGAGGGCTGCTGGCAAGGGGGACGGTGGGCTCTGGGGTCGCACCGGTTTGGTTTGGGCCCCCGGTAGGGAGGGCTCCTTGCTGGGGGCCCGTTCTGGGCCTGGTAGGCGCGCCTGGGCTGGAGAGGCAGCCAGCCGCTGCTGCAGCCGCGCCAGGGCCCGGTCCTCAGCCTCTTCGGCGTTGCCGGCTTCGCCCAGGGCGCTGCCAAGGCACTGGTCGCCATCCCAGCCCGTCACCTGCACCACCAGGCGGCCCCCTTCGGCATGGACGAGCTGGACCTGGAGCTGCATGGCGTTGGGATCGTCCCTGGGCTGGGTCAAGGCTTTCTAGAGTGGCCCCTCCGGCTGTGCTGCAGAACGAATGGAAGCGCAGGCGATCCCCACAATCACGCCTCTGATCGAGTCGGCAGACCAGTGGGGTGAAATCCTGGTGCTGCTGCCCCTGCTGGTGGCCCTGGAGGTGGTGCTCTCCGCCGACAACGCCATTGCCCTGGCGGCGATTTCTCGGGGGCTCAAGGATCCTGCCCGTCAAACCCAGGCCCTCAACCTCGGCCTGGCCCTGGCCCTGGTGTTTCGCCTGGGCCTGATTGCCGCCGCCGAATGGGTGATTGATTTCTGGCCCCTGCAGCTGGCGGCCGCCGGATACCTGTTGTGGTTGGCCGTCACCAGCCTCTTGCCCCTGTGGCGCAGTGAAGCTGATGAGGCCGAATCCAGTGATGGTCCCCCAGCCCCTGGGGCAGATCCCAGCGATGACGGCCTGGCCCAGGCGCCCCACAACCGCGGCCTGGCCTCGGTGATCGCCACCCTGGCCCTTACCGATTTGGCTTTCTCGCTCGATAGCGTCGCCGCCGCGGTGGCCGTCAGCGACCGCTTGCCCCTAGTGATGACCGGTGCGGCGATTGGTGTCGTGGCCCTGCGCTTAACGGCGGGTTTATTTATCCGCTGGTTGGCGATTTTTCTGCACCTGGAAGCGGCCGGTTACCTCGCCGTGGGTCTGGTGGGGGTGCGCTTGATCGTGCGTCTTGTGGCTCCCCAGTTGGTGCCCCCAGAGTGGGTGCTGCTTAGCATCGTCGGCCTCCTGTTTGCCTGGGGCTTCTCGGTGCGTAAGCCGGCCCAGGCCGAGGCCCTCCCCGGGGCGTCCACCTGATGCGGGTGGAGTTGCGCCAGGCCGGCTCGGGCCAACTGCTGGAGCAGCTGGAGCTCGAGGAGGTGCCCTATCCCGGCCGTTGGCTGGAGCTGGGCGAGCGCAGTTTTTTGGTGCTGCAACGGAGCCACCGCTACCAGTTGCGCAATGGCCGCTACGAACTGGCCAGTATGGCCCTGCAGGTGAAGGCCGAGCGCCAGCCAGCGGAGGCCCGCTGGTGGCAGGGCCGCTGGGTGATCGGCGATCCCAACTGTCGCTTCAATGCCCGCACGCCCCTGCTGCGCTGCGCCGTGCTGCCGGAAGGCCCATGCCAGCGCTGCTGCCACTTCGAACCGGCCAGCTGAAGCCCAGGCGGCTTTAGCAAGGCCAACTCAGGGCCGCTCTAGGGTGGAGGGATCTGTTCCAGTCTTGCCATCGCTCTCCTGACCCACCCCGCTCCGGGCCAGGAGCCAGGCGCCAGCCTCCAATCCCCCTCGCTTGATCCCGCCGCCGGCGGCGCTGCCCCGCTGGCCGACTTTGAGTCGTTGGGCCTGTGTCGGCCCCTGCTGGAAGCGATTGCGGCCAAGGGCTACACCAGCCCCTCGCCGATCCAGCTGCAGTGCATCCCGGCCGTGCTCGCCGGCCATGACGTGATGGCGGCCGCCCAGACGGGCACCGGCAAGACCGCCGGCTTCACCCTGCCGATGTTGGAGCGCCTGCGCCACGGCCCCCATGCCCGCAACAACATCGTGCGCGCCCTGGTGCTCACCCCCACCCGGGAGTTGGCCGCCCAGGTGGCCGAAAGCGTGGCGGCCTACGGGCAGTTTCTTGATCTGCGTTCCGATGTGGTGTTCGGTGGCGTCAAGATCAACCCCCAGATGATGCGGCTGCGCCGGGGCGCCGATGTGCTGGTGGCTACCCCCGGCCGCCTGATGGACCTGCACCAGCAGAATGCGATTCGGCTCGATCGCGTCGAGATCCTGGTGCTCGATGAGGCCGATCGCATGCTCGACATGGGCTTCATCCGCGATATTCAAAAAATCCTGGCCCTGATGCCGCCGAAGCGACAAAATCTGCTGTTTTCGGCCACCTTTAACCCTTCAATCCGCAAACTGGCCACGGGCCTGTTGCACAACCCGGTGCAATTGCAGGCCACGCCGGAAAACCGCACGGCCACCTCGGTAGAGCAGGTGCTGCATCCCTGCGACATGGCGCGCAAGCCGGACTTGCTGCACCACCTGATCGCCAGCAATAACTGGCAGCAGGTGCTGGTGTTTGCGCGCACCAAGCACGGCTCCAACCGCATGGCCGAACGGCTGATTAAGGAAGGCATTGCCGCGGCGGCCATCCATGGCAACAAGAGCCAGGGGGCCCGCACCCGAGCCCTGGCGGAATTCAAGAGCGGTGCCGTGCGCGTGCTCGTGGCCACCGATCTGGCTGCCCGTGGCATCGATATCCAGCAGTTGCCCCATGTGGTGAACCTGGATCTGCCCAATGTGGCCGAAGACTATGTGCATCGCATCGGCCGTACCGGCCGGGCTGGCCAGAGTGGCCATGCGATTTCGCTAGTGGCCGCCGAAGAGCACGAATTGTTGCGGGCGATTGAACGCATGATCGGCAACCCCCTGCCCCGCCAGGAGGTGCCCGGGTTTGAACCCACAATCCTCTCTGCCCCACCCCTCGACCTCAGCGGCGGCCGCGGTAAGGCTGGTTCGCGGGGGCGTAGTGGCGGTGGAGGTTCCTATGGCTCCGGTGGTAGCCGGGCTGGAGCTGGCGCAGGCAGTGGCGGCGGCGGCCGGGGTGGAGCAGGGGGCGGCGCTGGCGGCCGGTCCCGCGGACCCCGCAGTGCCGGAGGCCGGGGCGCCGAAGCTCCCACTCGCCGCAGTCGACCGGCCTGAACCAGGCTTTGCTCCGATCAGCGAGCCGGCTACCAGCTGCTGGCGCGTTCGGTGAATGTCCTGGGCCCGCGGCGGCAAACCCCGATTGCTACTCCATAGGCCACGGCCAATGGATGGATCTGGCCAACGGGAGTGGCCGAGCCAGCGTCCCCAGGGTCACGGCCCGATGTATCGCGGGATACTGAGCCAGGGTTGGACCATGGCTACGTTTGAGTTACTGGGCTCCATGCGTCCGCATTAATCGACGTTAAGGGTCCCATCAAAAGTCAATGCCCCGAGTCGTTCGGCGGTTGGGTTTTGCCTGCCGCTGGGCTTGATCGTTTGGGCAGACTTAACAGCAATTTGGATTAACTCAATTAGGCCATTGAGTCCGTTTGCCTAGCCAATTAAGGCTTTGCTGGTGATTCTTTGCCTTCCGTTGCAAGCAATAGTCGCCATGGCGATGGTCCTATTGCAGCATCTTCAGTCCATTCCTGATCACCAAGCCCCTGCCACCCAGCCGCCGCCATGAGCCTTTTCGATCCCGCCTTCAATCCCCAGTCCTCACTGCTTCAGCCGATCGCGAGCACACCTAACCCGGTGCCGTGGCTGCCGACGCACGACGTGGCGGAACTGGCGCCGGTGATCGATGACATGGCCGCTATTCCAGTGCCCTGGCAGCCCAGGCAAGACTTGTTTGAACTGGTGCCGGTGAATGATGACACGGCCGCCATTCCCTTCGCTGGGGCGACCCCCAGTGGTGTACCCGTGGCAGCCTCCCCCATGGGCCAGCCCCTTGGCCTTGCGGCGCAATCTGGGGACCTGGTGACAGGGCTCGCTGCCACCCAGGCCACCGCGAATTCGGGAGGCGTTCAAACCTTTGATGGACCGACGGGTAGCACTCAGACTTTTGATCCAACGGGCAGCAGTGAGTCTTTTAATCCAGATTCTGTCGATACCTTCAGTAATGGATCAGATTGGAGGAAGGCTTTTGGTGGCTACGCGTCAACTTCAACGAACGCAGCCTATGGCTCCTTTCTGGGACCCTTCGCTAATGGCCCCAAGGAACTAGGACAGGACGTTTTCAAAAATTTTAAACTGGGAAGCAGGGGTGGCACAATTAGCTTTGACTTCTATCGCTTTGATAGCTGGGATAATGAGACATTCAGCGTGTATGCCAATAACGTACAGATTCTAAGTAGCTCTTTTAATGGTTGGGAGAACGTTTCCTCCGTTCGATCTGGTAGCGCCAACGGCTATTCCTGGACGATTGATCCTGTAAATGATTTTGCAGGCAATAATAACTATACCAGGCAAAGTTTTCACGTTACAATTGTAACACCAGCCGGAGTCCAAAACCTCCAGCTGGGTTTCGGCAGTTCCCTTGATGAGAAGACGGTCAACGAATCCTATGGCATCGATAACGTTTCAGTCAGTTCCGCACCAGAGGGTTGGACAGCGGCGGCAGGTGTGGTGCCAACTGGCTCAAATTTGGCCTATGGCTCCTTTATGGGCCCCTTCGCCAATGGCCCTAAAGTTGCAGGACAGGACGTCTGGAAAACCTTTGATCTTGCAACGCAAGGCAGAACCATTAGCTTTGATTTTTACCGCTTTGACACCTGGGATCAGGAGTCTTTTAAAGTCTACGCCAATGATGTCACTATCATCAGTAGCACCTTTGGCTGGGAAAATAATGTGACTCAAGTGAGGACTGGAACCACCAATGGTTACACTTGGACCATTGCCCCAGTGAAAGATTATTCCAGCGATGCTAGAGGTATTGTCTGGAGCAAGCAAAGCTTCCACGTCACGATTACTGCCCCATCTGCCGTTGATACGCTCAAGCTTGGTTTTGGCAGCACCCTCGACGAGGCTGCCAATAACGAGTCCTATGGGATCGATAATGTTTTGGTCAGTTCCCCATCAGCCGGTTGGACGGCGGCTTCCGGTACCGTCCCGATTGGTACTAGCAATACCTACGGCTCCTTTATGGGCCCCTTCGCCAATGGCCCCAAGGTTGCCGGACAGGACGTCTGGAAAACCTTTGATCTCGCAAGTCAAGGCAGAACCATTAGCTTTGATTTTTACCGCTTCGACACCTGGGATCAGGAGGCTTTTAATGTCTACGCAAATGATGTCATTATACTCAGTAGCACCTTTGGCTGGGACACTAATGTGACTCAAATGAGGACCGGAACCACAAATAGTTATAATTGGTCCATTATCCCAGTGAATAACTATGTGAAAGATATTGCTGGATGGAAATTTAGTCAAAGCTTCCACGTCACGATTACAGCCCTATCATCAGTTAATACCCTTAAGCTTGGTTTTGGCAGCACATTGGATTCGGCTGCCATTGACGAATCCTATGGCATCGATAACGTTTTGGTAAGTTCCGCAGCAGAGGGTTGGATTGCGGCGTCAGGTGCTGTGCCAATTAGCCATAGTAATCCCTCAGACTCCTTCTATTATAGGCAAGGCTCCTTTATGGGCCCCTTTGCTAATGGGCCTAAAGTTGCCGGACAGGACGTTTGGAAAACCTTTGATCTCTCCGCAACGCAAGACAGAACCATCAGCTTTGATTTGCTACGTATAGATTCCTGGGATAATGAGAATTTTAATGTCTATGCTAATGATGAGATTATCCTCAGTAGTAACTTTGATTGGCATGAAAATATTTTATCTTCCCGTTCAGGTACTTCCGCGTCTGGTTATAGTTGGGTGATGACGCCTCTCTCAAACGGAGACGGAGACTTCATCGGCCCTAATGGGGGTTGGGGTCAGCAGAGCTTCCGCGTCACAATTAGCATACCAACTTTTATCCCCGGTATCAAGCTTGGTTTTGGTAGCACCCTTAATGAGGATGCCCAAAACGAGTCTTACGGCATTGACAATGTCTTGTTGTACAATAGTGATCGAATTGTGTATGCTAATAGTTTTCAAGATAATACCAATGGATTTACCTCGCCTTGGCGCGAATCAGCGCCTGGCTATGACCAATTCTTGGGTCGATTTGGGTACGATAGTGGTACGGAATTGAGCATCGGGGTAGGTACGCCTTACACGTATACGCGTCTTGGGCAATTTCCGACTGTTTCGATACAATATGATTTTCTTCGATTTGATGATTGGCATGGCCAAGTCATGCATTTCAAGATGGATTTTGAATATGGCTATCCTGCTTTGCGTTTCAATACAGGAGTTGACCTCGTGAAGTCTTTTGAGGAGGATCATCCATCCGGTAGTTTTGATCTCGTCGGAAGTTATGATTTTTATGGTGAGGGTGACGGGGATGATTTGGATAAACATACCGCTAGCATTATAATGCATTTTGAGCAGACTAATTACGGTCTCCTTGGCTTTGGCCCCTCCCATGACGAATTCTTCCATGTTTCCATCTATTTTCAATCTGAAGGTGGCGGCGGGAGTCGTTATGGTGATTTTCTTGGGGATAAAATTAAGCTCAGTTGGTATGCGGATAATCCAAAGAATCGGGACACCCGTTCCTGGGGTATCGACAATATGCTAATTACCAAACCAAATGGCAGTGCTCAGTCCCAATCCCTAGTCGCAAGCCAAATAGCCCCTAACGGAATCTTTGCTTCTAATGCAATACCTGTGGTTGCGAGAGCTGCGGTGATAACCCCGTCGACAAGTCCACTGCTGTCTTTCCCTAGTGAACCCAGCAACGGGCTGCCTTCCTCCGTGGATTCGTCCTTATCAACCAGTAACGCCCAGGTGGCAACCAGACTCAAGCCGGTGTTGTATCGGGCTGCCTTGAAAGCCTCGCAGGTGGCCAAGCGGTTGATCAGCCTTTGAGGTTTGTGGCTATTCGGCTAAGGCTTTGTTCCTTGGCGGGTAGGCAAAAGCACATGGCTGACTAGCCTCCAGCCCAACGGATCGTCGACAGCTTCTTGGGCGCCCTTTCGGGGGCGCCTTTTTTGCGCATTCGCTTGGCAAGGTAGGCGCAACCCCTGGGCTCATGCAGTGCTAGTCCGCTGCATGAGCCCAGATTGACTGATCATCTGTTTCATCTATTATCGGCCTGCTGATTAGATAGGAGCGACAAATTTTGAGAATGTTTTCTGGTCTTTAGCCCTTGTTCTTTTGGCTCCTGATTGGGTTTGCATTCAAGATTCTCGTCGCGTCGTCAAGGTCGCTGTCGGTTTGTTGCTTGGCTTCCCTGTACGCTTGCCTATTCAGCAGCTCTTCAGGAGACCAGCTGCGGTGCTAACCGGGCTCCGGGATTGGCCCTAGGGTCTCCTCCAACCCTGGCTGCAGACCTACTTAGCGGGTCGTTCAACTCCTATGGCCAGGCGGAGGGGCTGAGCCTGCCTAACCCTCCCTCCGCTGCTTCCAGCAGCCTCGGCGCCCCAAGGCTGCCCTCCCCCTGGGCTGGCACGCTGGAGCTCTATGGCCTGGCGCCGCTACGCACCAGCGGCACCGCCACGGTGCGGGGCCTGGGCACCGACTTTGACCTTGATTTGGGCCAGGTTCTCCAGCCCCTCACCGCCCTGGCCAGCCTGCGCGGCAGCGTGGAATACGGCCGCCTGGGCCTGCTCACCGACCTCAGCTACCTGTCCTTGCAGGGCGCCCAAGGGCTCAGCCGGGGCGGCCTCACTGCGGACCAGAGCTTTGGGCCCCTAGACCGGAAGGGTGCCAGCGTGGCGATCGGTTCGAAAACCATCAACGCCAGTATGGGGCTAGTCCAAGGCGTCTACGACCTGGCCCTGCGCTATCGCTTTGGTGAGCGGGAATCGGCAGTGGCCCGGCCCGGCAGCTTCAGCGTGATCCCCTATGCCGGGATCCGGCTTATCAATGTGCACTTTGACCTTGGGCTGGAAGGCCAGGGATCCGGCTCCAGCATCACCGTCACAGGTCCCAACAACACTTTCAGCCTTAATCGCCCGGCCGGCAGCTTCACCCGTTATGGCGACCTAAATTCCACGGTCGCCCAACCCTTGGTGGGGTCCCAGGCCATGCTGTTCCTCTCGCCGCGGCTGCGGCTGTTTGCCCGCGGCGACATCGGCGGCTTTGGCCTCGATCAGCCCGAGAACCTCTCCTGGAATGCCCAGGCGGGTTTGGGCTATGCCATCGGCAACAGCACCCAGCTCAACCTCTCCTGGCGCCTCTTTCACTTGGGGGGCAGTAACGGGGCACCCCAGCCGAACGCCTTTGATGTCAACGAAAACGGCATTGAGGCGGGGGTGAAGTTCTTTTTCTAAGGGGACTAAATTGTTGTCACTTGCTTTGGCTAGGGCGTTGTAACTAGAATCTTAGGGGATTGGATATGGGACAAAATAGAGGCCCCCCGGTCCCAGGCGCTACGGCGGGCCAGCAGTTCTAAATCATCAAACCAGCTGGTTTTGGTCATCTGGCCGCCATGCAGGCGAATGTGATACACGTAGGCATCAATCACCAGGCCTGGTGCCAGGCTGGTGACGGCCATCATCATGCCGATGTCTTCCCCCTGGGGCAGGCCCATCCAGCCGCCGGCCCGTTTGAGCAGGTTGGCCTGCACCAGCAGGGTGGTGGGTCCAAGGGGAATCGGGTGATGGTGGCTAGGCCAGGCTTGCCAGATGGCGCCTGCTGAGCAGAATCCAGCCGGCATAATTTTCGGATCGATGCTGACGTCATCGGTGCAATAGCCCGCAGCCCAAAGGGCGCTTGGCTGGCCGTGAATGGCCTTGAGTCGGTGGTCAATTGAGTAGGGATGGAGCCAGTCATCGTCATCGGCGCTGGTGATCCAATCACCCTTGGCTACCACTAGGCCGAGATTACGGGCGGCCGCTTGGCCGATTGGCCGGGGGCTAGAGATGATCGTGGCGCGCTCGACTAAGGCGTCTGGAATCGAGGCTTCTGGATTGCCATCAATCACAATCACATGTTCCACCTTGCAGTGGTTGCGGCTGAGGCTTTGGTTGAGTTCCACCAACATGCTTAGCCGATCCGGCAGCAGCCTGGTGGGAGTGATCACGCTGACGTCGATCGAATCGC
>Ga0310098_1000230_pt1 | contig 13361 bp, 20 predicted proteins | sample LakMicMIDCLREDC7_FD_194453 | JGI IMG/M metagenome (GOLD analysis project Ga0310098, IMG submission 194453) | Enriched freshwater cyanobacterial communities from Lake Michigan, Michigan, United States - MI23.DCL.RED.C7 | ecosystem: Environmental > Aquatic > Freshwater > Lake | place: USA...
CAGTGCTAGAAGCGATTTTCGGAAATCGCACCGCTGCTTGGGTGCTGCTGTTTTTGCAGTGCTACGGAGAAGGCCATGCCATGCGCATCGCCAAGACATTTGGATTTGGGCTGAATATGACTCAGCGTCAGCTGAAACGCCTAGAAGAAGAGGGGGTTCTGGTAAGCCGTCTGGTGGGCAACATAAGAGTCTTTACGTTCAATGAGCGCAACCCAAGCGTGCGCAATCTAAGGGCTTTTCTTGAGGCGGAGCTTAAGCTATTGCCAAATGATGAGGTGCGGCTGTATTTCCGCCAACGTCTACGGCCGCGCCAGTCAGCCAAAGTTCTAGTCAGCCATGGTTGAAATCACAGAAGCCACCAGCATCGAAGAACTGGCGGTCATCATTAGTGGGGCCTTAGAAGCGGAAGGCATTATTGCTACCTTGTCGGGTGGTGGGGCTGTTTCGATCTATAGCCAAAACCAGTACATGAGTCATGACCTCGATTTCGTGACTTCCGCAGATCCCAAGCGCTTGATCAAGGCCATTGCTCCCTTGGGGTTTTTCCAGGGTGCATCCAAGCGACTTTACGAACATCCCCGTACTAAATGGCTGGTTGAATTTCCGGCCGGACCACTCAGCTTTGGACAGCGCTATGTGGATCATCGCTCAATTAATTTGTTAACAACTCAATACGGAACCCTGCGGGTCATCACTCCTACTCTCTGTGTTATTGATCGACTCTCGGCCTACCTCCACTGGCGGGATCGGCAAAGTTGGGAGCAGGCTATTATGGTTTGCAAGAGCAATCCCGTTGACTGGAACGATATTGCTGATTGGGCTATCAATGAGCAGCCGCCCTTCAATGAGCTCGACTATTTGCGGGCTGAGTGTGAACAGCGCATCTGATGATTTAGATGATGGGATCACTGCGATGGATGTCGGATCATTGACTAAGCGATCAGTTCCGTCATCGGTTCACTGTGCTGGGGCCCTGGCGCTGCAAGATTGGCAGGAGGTTGCTGATCCCCAGGGCCAGGAAGGAGAGCGCGCCTTGTAGCGCTAGCATGCGCACACCTAGCGGCCGGCCAGGATCCTTCTCCCAGCCTTCTGGGTCGATCAGCTCCACAGGGAGCTGGCTCGCTGGCTTGGGGCGCTGGCCGATGGAATGGACGTCATGGCCTGCAGGCTGACGGAACAGAAATCGCCTTGCGGATCCCATTGAAATGGGAGCCCCGTGTGGGACGCCCTAGGGCCGGTTGCAGGGATTGGGCTTGCTCTGCCCTGATCGAGGCCTCAAATCAAGTACTAGGGCCGCTGGATGGGGTTTTCAGTAGGGGAAACCGAGCCATCGGCTAGAGCCATTCACCACTGGGGCGAGCAAGGATTACGAGAATGCTTCCATTACTCATACCACAACTGGACGGCAATCTTGCGACTCAGTTTCCAGGGTTGCCGATGTTGTTCTATATTTTGTGTCTGAGCAACAACTTTATTTGGCGTGACAATTCACTGGTCAACTTTTTTATACTCCGCAAGCTTTGCTCTGGCAAGACAGGTGGCTTAGGTTTCAATCAGCAAAGGTGAGCAAACCGTTTAAGCGCTACATCAGGCAATTAAATTATTTAATAATAAGACCCTATTAAATGCCTTTCATTGCCATTAGGTGTTAATGGCTTGTGTCTAGGTGAGTCACTTGTCTTGTTTGTTACCTGTAGATTATTTCGGCGCATATTTTTTGGATAAATCTGTGCTTGGCGTGACCCTGCTTCACAGCCTGTAAATGTTGAATTAAGTGATCGTCAATAATGGTTTGCGATAGTATCTTGTTCGCGTCCTTGTTGTATGTCAATGAACTTAGTTCGCGATTGAGCCTGTTAGCGTTGAAAAGTGCTTGGGGCTATGGCGCGAGCTGGCCGTTCTATGGTGCCGCCAGGATCAGTAAGCACATTGGGGTCATCTCGCCAGTATTTCTTTGTGTTTTTTGGAGCTGAACGCAATGTCCATTGTTGTAGAGTGTATTGAAGTCGAATCTGGCTCAGAATCATCGCCGCCGAATCCGAAGAATGTTGGCAGAAGGAATGCTGATAAGCCAAGTAAAACAGACAATAAAGTAAACCAACGCGGACTTACAGCTTTGCCGACGCGCTTATTTAGCATTTGTTGGCCATCTATAGCATGGAGATCTCTGTCGGGATTACTGCTCTTTGCGGTTGCGCTCGTAATTCTTGACACTAGAGGGCTGGCAACAACAAGTGTCAGTCCAATTCCTCCTGAGAATCCCAATATCAGGACAGTCTGTATAAAGAATATCCCGAGCTGGGTGTTAGCTAAACTGCCAATAGTTGGCTTGAGATCGCGAAAAATTAAGCACCCAGCGATAAAGGTGCTAATCGCTTTGATCGCCGCCAGGTCGCCACGGCTGAGCTGTTTACGGCGCGGGTAGATGGTAAACATGGCTATCAAGAGCAGGCTTTTAAGAGCTGCTGTTAAGGCGATAAGGATCGCACCAGCTACAATCACTATTCCCATTTTAGGGCGTTTATATTTGGATGAATTAGTTTAGCATCCACTATGTTGTCTGCAACTCCTTAATAATCCATTGGTTGTGCAGGCCCAGTGGTGCGGCTGTCAGCAGGGGGAAACCAAGCCATCGCCTAGAAATCGTCACCACTGGGGCGGGCAGGGTCTCCAGCCCTGCTTGCGGCGTTCACCCCACAGCTGAACGGCTTCCTTGCGACTGAGCTCCCGGCGGTGCTACCGCTTCGCGGAAGGCTGCGCCTAGAGCAGGGGGATTGGTTCGCCTGGCAGCAGTTCGCCGCTGATGATCTCCAGCCGCTGGCTGTATTGGTCCCAGCGAACCGGCCGGAAGCGCAACACGGCGCGGCCATCACTTAGCCACCAGGTGCGTGAGGTGTAGGGAGGCAGCGGGCTGGGTTCCTGGCTCATGCCGCTTCTGGCGCCCAACCCCGCGTGCCGGTCGTCTCGCCGGCCCAGTTGGGACAACGGCGTGTGAGGTGCTCCCCTTGGCCGATCAGCCCCTGGTGGAACTGGCAGGTGAGCAGGGGGATCTCGTCGTCACTGAGGTGATGGCGGAAGGAGCGGCAGGTGAGGCAGACCTGCTTGCTGCGGCTGGGGATTAGCAGGGAAGAATCGAGTTGGGGCCAGCTTTCTGGGGCCTGGAGGAGGGACGGGGCCATGGCCAACCGTTGGCAATACGTACTCCTGTACTAGCAGGTAAATGCCCTTTTGTCTGCTCGGGCCCGGGCGCTTGTAGGCCCAATGCAGGATGGCGGCGATTGATCAGCGGCATACCGCCATCAAGACTTCGTTGATTCAGTCACCACGGCCTCCACTTGGTCTATGAGTGTTTGCACTTGCTGGTTGAGGGCTATGCGATCTAGTCCTAATGGCATTGGATCTGCGTCATAGCGGAATTGGACGGCGTAGTCAGTCAGTTGATCCAGCTCCAGGAACTTTTCTATCTCAACATTCTGCTCCAGCAATAGCTTTAATAGCCTGGTCAAATCGTGGGAGAGGGGTGGTGTGCTGCCTAGTGCGAGCAACCAGGCTTTAAGGGCCTTCTCTACGGACTGCTGTAACCAGAATCTCCACGCCGTTTCCCGGAATATTGTCGGGTCAGATGAGGCGATCGCAGTCTCTAGATCGGCTTTGGCGATCTGGAGCATATTGTGGGCTTCAGGTGAGACCATCGATGCGCATCCCTTCTCGGTAAGCACGGGCGATCACATGATTAAGCCAATCTTTGCGCTCTAAGACTTCACTGACGGAATACAGCAGCAGATCCAGCGATACATCTGACTTGCCTAACTGACGCCGCAAGTCAGCGAGCACCTTGTAGCGGTTGTGGGTCTGCAACCAGCTGTCGGGGGCTGTGATCAAGAGATCAATGTCGGAGTCGGGTCCGGCAGTTCCCCGGCCCCGAGATCCGAACAGCCGAACTTCTGCGCCTGGGATTGCCGTTGTGATAATCCCTGCCATCACTGGCAAGCGGGCATCAAGAGGCAGGGTCGGTCCTCTGGTCATGGGTGCATTCTGAACGGATCGATCAGATCTGTGCAGCCAGGAGCCCTCACTACTGGTGCTGCCCTTGGATCTCCACCTGCACCAAGAACGCCTTAATCCAGTCATGGTGCTGCTTCTGAGTGATGGCCGCCGCCACCAGGGCCACCTCCGCTAGGCGGAACCTTTGCCGGAAGGCCGTGACCAGGGCTTCCAGCTGGGGCCGTGGCAGGCCGCGGATGGCGCCATGGAGCTGCTGGATTTCAGCACAAGAGAGGACGGCCAGGGCGGGACTTGATGGTTCCGATGCCCGTGGGACCGGGGCCAGGGCCTTCATCTCAGACGCGCTCGTGGTAGTTTGCCCATTAAGGTTATCTAGGCGGTAGTTCTTTGAGGTATTCGGGGCTAACCGCAATGTCGGTGGTTGCTGCGTGGATTGAAGAGGAATCTCGCTCAGAATCACCGCTTCCGATTATTGGGATAAGCAAGGCTGATAGGCCAAATAAGAGAGAAAATGCTATGAGCCAACCTGAACCAATGGGTTTGCTTAAGCGCTTGTTACAAGCATGTTGGCCATCTAAACCACGGAGTTCTGTCTCGCCATATCTTCTCTTTGCTAATACCCTCGTAATTCTTGACACAAAAGGATCTGTCACAGCAAGTGTCAGCCCAGTTCCTCCTGCTAGTCCCATCACCAGGATCATTCCCGCATAGTTTACCCCGAGAGCTTTTTCGGATCCGGCTGATTCAGCTATGAATGGAATCAGATCGCGAACAATTAAGCACCCAGCGATAAAGGTGCTAATCGCTTTGATCGCCGCCAGGTCGCCACGGCTGAGCTGTTTACGGCGCGGGTAGACGGTAAACATGGCTATCAACAACAGGCTTTTAAGGGCTGCTGTTAAGGCGATAATTATCGAAGCAAATAAAATTACCGTTCCCATTTTAGGGCGATTGTATTGGAATGTATTAGTTTAGCATCCACTTTGTTGTGTGCAATTCCTGAATAATCCATGGGTGGTGCAGTCCCAGTGGTGCGGCTGTCAGCAGGGGGAAACCAAGCCATCGCCTAGAAATCGTCACCACTGGGGCGGGCAGGGTCTCCAGCCCTGCTTGCGGCGTTCACTCCATAGCTGGGCGGCCTCCTTGCGGCTCAGCTCCCGGCGGTGCTTGAGCAAGGGAATTGGTTCGCCTGGCAGCAGTTCGCCGCTGATGATCTCCAGCCGCTGGCTGTAGAAATCCCAGCGAACCGGGCGAAACCGCAAAACAGAGCGGCCATCACTGAGCCACCAGGTGCGTGAGTTGTAAGGAGGTAGCGAACTGGGGTCTTGGCTCATGGGGCTTCTGGCGCCCAACCCCGCGTGCCGGTCGTCTCGCCGGCCCAGTTGGGACAACGGCGTGTGAGGTGCTCCCCTTGGCCGATCAGCCCCTGGTGGAACTGGCAGGTGAGCAGGGGGATTTCGGCCTCGCCAAGGTGATGGCGGAATGAGTGGCAAGTGAGGCAGACCTGCTTGCTGCGGCTTGGGGCAAGCAGGGAAGAATCCAGCTGGGGCCAGCTTTCTGGGGCCTGGAGGAGGGACGGGGCCATGGCCGGCTTGGGGTGTGATGCGTACTCCTGTACTAGCAGGGAAGGTCTGGTTTCGTCTGCCTTGCTCGGGGTGTCTCCCGTAGTGGAAGCGCCATGGCTTGATCGGCAAGGTGATTAGATGCAGCCCATCAGCTTCTACAGCAACTCTTCCTGGCGCCGTCAATCAGCAGTTCTCTGTGTTCTGGTGCCTTGATGCCACTTGCACCGGCTTTGGGATCACTCCTGTGACTTAGAAGCTCCAGGAAGTCAATGCCGTGCTTGGCCAGGATGCCCATTCACTTGGGGGGAACGAGCTCCCCCCTATGGGTCTTGTGACCGGCGCTCCGACTAATCAAGCCTGGCCATGGGGCCCTCAACCTGCACCAAGAACGCCTCAACCCAGTCATGGTGCTGCTTCTGGGTAATCGCAGCCGCCACAGAGGCACCCTCAACTAGCCGGAACCGCTGCCGAAAGGCCGTGACCAGCTCCTCCAGCTGGGGCCCGGGTCAGGCCGCGGATGGCGCCATGGAGCTGCTGGATCACGGCAGGAGAGAGGGCCGCCAGGCCAACAGCGCTGGCCTCCGCTGGCAATGGGGCCGGGGCCAGTGCTTGCACCTGGTGCCTGAGTGCCCTCTTCTCCCCCACTGGCTGGGGATGACCCGCCTGGACAACGGGCCCCCGGCCCATGGGACTGCGCTCCTCCCGCACCGAACTGGTGACCTGCCGCTGCTGTTTGTCGTAGAGCGCCAACCCGAACGGATTGCCAAAGGTCATCAGGGCGCGCTTCATGGCATCGGTTTCGGCCTCCTTGAGGGGGGATTCATGGGCCAGGCCTAGATCGACGTCAATGCCATGGCCGGCGCCGCTGCCTTCCCGCACCAGGGATGGGGCCCCACTGGCCTGGCTGCCAATGCGGATACGGACCCGGGCGATGTAGGTGACGCCCCAGCCGGGCTTTTGGTCCCGGCCGATGGGCCGTTGGCTTTCAGCGACACAGCGCAGCTCGATCGTTTCCCGCTGCCAGCCGTCAAAGCCAAAGATGCGGTTCGCCTCCTTAATGGCTACCCAACCCTCCAAATAATTGAAGGAGCGCCCGGCCTGGCTGCGGGTCTGGACATTGGCCCGGTTGAGGGGAGCGGCCAGGGCCGCGGATTGTTCAGGGGAGAGGAGACCTGCGGGTGCTGCTGAGGCTGTGGCTGGAACCTCGGGCAGCTGGGGGCTGGCAGGCCGATCGACTGCCGGGGTGGCAGGCACCTCGATCTCCGGCCGGTGAAGGAGCTGGAGGGCGTTTGGGTTATGACCTGGGCTGGTTGTAGCGGCTGGCCTGGATCCGTTGGTGGTGGAGATGGTGCTGTTCATGGCCAGGTGTGTATCGATGGGCTGAGTGGATCTGTAGGGAATGGGGCCTGGCTTTATTGCTAGGCCCTTGAACCGGAACCCTCTATGTGTGGGCCTGGTCAGTGGATCGACCAGCTGCGCCGCGACACCAGCTGGGCTCCAGGGATCTGCTGGCCGGCTTTAAGGGCGGCCTTGATCGCCCCCTTATCGGGCGCCGTGGCTGTGGTGATGCGCAGCCACTCGGGCGCGAGATCGTCCTCTGCGCTGATCTCGACGGCCTCGCTACGGCGGCTGGTGAGCTCGTGGTGGGGGAACGAGAAGCGGGTCGCCGACGGCTGCAACCGGGTGAGCACGAACACCAGGGTGTTTTCCAAGGCATCGGCCCGGCGCTGATCTCCCTTGGCCAGTTCCACCAGGCGTTTGGCCTGTTGCTGGCGGTAGTTGCCTTGGGCGCGGAGGTGATCGATCACCCAGCAGATGGCATCGGCCTTACGGGCCAGGGCCTCCCGGTTGCCTTCCTCAATGAGGAGGGCCTCTTCCAGGGAGGCGATGGCGGCTTGTTGCTGCTCGGGCTCATCGGCCTCCAGCTGATCAGCCAGGCGGCCGATGCGGGTGGTGAGCTCCTGGGCCTCGATGCCGAGGTGCCAGAGGCCGGTTGCTGGGGTGGGAATGGCTGGAACTGCTGCTGTTGGAACTGGGGCCGGAACGGCTACAGGCATGGCAGCGAGTGGGGCCAGGGCGGCGGGGGCGGAGCGGGGCATGGGCTTAGGGCAAAGGGCTGGAATCGGACGGGGAGATAACTGGGCCGATGGCCCCTCAGGGCTGGATCTCGACCAGGGCGATCGGCTCGCCATCGGCAGCGATCAGCTGACGGGCCTGGCGCACTAGGGAGGCGGTGCCTGCGGCCCCGGGGAAGGCGACCACCAGCACTGAGGCCTTGGCTGGGGTGGCCACTTCCAGGGCGCGGCGCAGCAGCTGGCCATTGCGCAATGGCCCAGCGGCATGGCCGTAGCGGCCCCATTCGGCAGGGATCACCTCCACCGGCCAGGCCAGGGAGCGGGCGGCTTGCTCGATCAGGCGATCGGCACCGCGGGCACCGCCATGGAGGAGGAGCACAACGGGCCGGCCGGCACTGGCCTGGCGCAGGGCGGCGGCGATGCGATCAGGAGGCCAATCGAGGGCACGGCCGCCACCGGCCACGATCACCAAGGGGGCTGAATGATTGGCAATCGGATCACAAAAGGGGCGCGCCAATGCGGCGGCCTGGAATTCAAGGATCTGGGCCATTGGCTACAGGCAAAACAACAACGCACCAAGCTCCGATCAGCGCCCTATTGGGCGGGTGGGGAGGAGCAAACTTAGCTCTTGGCGGGCTTTCTGGCGGCCCTAATTCTACCAATACGAGCGTACTATGGGGCGCCTTGGCTGATTAGGAAGGGTGATCTTTGGAAATGGCAAAAGGGTTTAGGGCGAACCAAAATGGTGGAACAGTAGGGCCGGATGGGGCGGGGATTAGATGATTATCAGGGCGCTATTAATCTCAAGATGCCAACATGAATGAAAGCAAAAAAGATCCGAAATTTCACTGATAGACCGGTGCCCGCCGTGGGAACCCTTGGCCACCGCAGCCGCGGGAGGGGAGCTCTGGCATGGGGCACCCACAGCATCCGCCCCCCGGCGGCGGCGTTCACAGAACCTCAGGCGAGGGCAAGGGTGCGGCGCAGCCGCACTTGCAACGCCCTTGCGCCGCCTGACATGATCTAGCCACGCCGACGGATGGCTTAAGGGGAGCGTTGCCGCGTAGACCCAGTAAGGCAATGAGAACATTCGCAGGGTTTGTCGCTGATGTCTAAGGCTGAGTTTGTGTTGCCATACATCACATAATGCTATTCCTTCAGGATTTCACATTAGAGCAATATAGGCAAAAGACTTCTTTGCTTTTTTCGCAAATGTCAAGGCATTTGCGCCAATGAATTAAGTAGCATTAGGTAGTACAAAAGGGGACAATCTTGTAGTGCATTGGCGAGTTTATCTAGTGGCTTTCTAAGGAAGCCACATAGCACGAGCTAATTAGGGTTTGAGAAGCATTGCTTTTTAGCGGTATAGTGTTCAAAGCTCCTCGATTCGGGCCCCTGATGCCCCTGATGGAGATTAAGTAGCGCCCAGCGCTTGCACTTACCTAATTTCGAAGCTGGCGACACAAATCCTGACCACCCCCGCACGCTGTGGCAGCTACACCTTTTCCGCCTCCGCCTCCGCCCCCGCCCGCGCCACGCGCTTCAAATGAGCGTGACGCCCGGACGCAACGGCGCCTGGACGCAGCCCGCGCAGCCCGCGCCCGCCGCCGCCTCGCTACCCCCACACCCCCCACGCTCCGCCAACGCTTCCGCGAGCGCACCCGCTCGTACCACATCTTCCTCCAGGTTTTCTCCCTCAGCGCCCTAGCCGGCGCCTGCCTCATCGCCCTTCCCGCCCTTCCCCTAATCAACTACATCGAGCATCAGAGAAAAATTGCCACAGAAATATTTAAGCCATTTGACTGCGTGAATGACACCTTGTGGGAACTTCTTTTCAAGGACCCCAATATAGACTTAGAAAAAGTACGCCCCGATATTGAACTGCGCTGTAAACGCCCTCTGCGTTAGCGCCCCTTTAACAATCAACGCGAGCGGCAACCTAGGCTACAACTCCTTGGAGGTATCGCCCCACCGTCCGGGGCACTCCCGATCTTACCTTGGCCCCCGGCTCCTGACACATATCAGTTTCGCCGCCGGTTGTTTTGAGCGGAGTTATCTCCTGGGCTTATAGCCAGATGATTCGTGGCAAAGCTTTGTAAGATTGGACACAGTGTGACTACTTCTCTAGTAGCTACGCTTCTCAATCTGCTCATCACTTAATTCCTCGCCAAGGGCATGCACGTTGGCAAGCATGGGCCAGTAGGAATCGATGAGGAGGCACTGCTGGGGCGAATCCTTCTTTGTAGAACTGATGACAATGCGCAAGACCTGTAATTCGGCCTGTAGGTCGATCAGTGGTTGTTCGCGCTCGTCCATAGGGCGGCCGGACTTTGGGCTGCCTAGCTTCGCAAAGCAGCGACCAGATGTCTGTATTGGTTCAGTCCGCGTAGACCACCCCCACTCCCGGCCAGTTCTCAAAGCCAAAGCTCTCAATCGGCCCCTCGGGTTCCACCCAGTCGCTGGGGGCCGGATCGGCGTACTCGAGCTTGCCGATCACATGGCTGGTGGGCACCCCCAGCACGTCGCCGGTATCGACATCAAGGACCGCTAGCCAAATGGGTGTGCCCTCGGCATGGATCATCTGGATGCGGCCGACCAGCTCAGGCCAGTGGCCGCCGGCCCTGACCGCAACCAGCTCGCCCGGGCGGAAGTCCATGGGGCGAGGGTAGTACAAACGCTCAAGGTGGCAATAGCCTTGTGCCCAGGGCCGTTTGGCCTTCCGTTTCCCAGGTGCCCGAGATGCGGAAGGCCTCGAAACCCCTGCTGGTCATGGCGGGCCTCTCCCTTGCTGCCCTTGGCCCCTTCTGCCAGGCGGCCTCCGCTGCCACGGTGCTGTCGATCGGTGATGGCGACACGATCAGCGTGCTGGAGCTGGGCCAGAAGCTCAAGGTGCGCCTGGCCTGCATCGATGCGCCCGAAACGGCCCAGAGCCCTTTTGGTATGGCCAATCGCAACCAGCTCAAGGCCCTGCTGCCGGTTGGCTCCACGGTGAGCCTGCGGGTTCAGGCGGTGGATCGCTATGGCCGCAGCGTGGCTGAGGTGATCGGCAATAAGGGCATGGTCAACCTGGCGATGGTCCAGAGCGGCCAGGCCTTTGTGTACCGGCAATACCTTGGGCGCTGCGACCGGCAGGCCTACCTGGCAGCGGAGCGTCAGGCCCAGGCCCAGCGGCTGGGGGTGTGGGCGGTGCCTGGGGGGATGACGCGGCCCTGGGAGTTCTGGCATGGGGGAGCGGGTCACCGCAGCCCGGGGGCGGTCCCAGCCGCGGCAACTTCAAAACGCCCGTTTCTAGACCTGAGGTTGTCCAGCCCAGCGGGGCCAAGACCAGCTGAAAGCAGATCGGTTCGTTTGACCAGGACTAGGAGCTGCAAAGGAAGGTGCTGTAAAAATGTTTTAACCCAAGCAGAACTGCTCTGCGCAGTCTGGGTGTGAAACAACGGTGGCACTTCTCCGTGCTGCTGCCTTTGTTCCTTGGCCACCCGCGCCGTCTATTCCTTCACCGGCTTCCCAGGCACGCCGGAACGCCACCTCTACCTCCACCACGACGGCTACCCCACCGGCGCCGCCTGGCGGTTTGCTGTCGCCCTGCGGGAAGCCAGGGACGCCACGTCTTTCTTCTCCGCTTTCCTAAGCACCCAACCCAAAGCGGAAGCCCTGGCCAGCCCTGAGCAGGCCGCCGATGCCGAGTACCGCTACCTGGTCACGCTGATCCCCAGTGTTGATCCTGAGCTGCAGGTGCAGTGCTGGCGGCGTCTGCCTGGCGCTGACAGCTGGAGCCTGCGCTGTTCGCCGATGGCCCTGGCCACCTTCATCCAGCGCTTTCTGCCGGGGGAGCCTGCGCCCTGACCAGGCTGTTCTGGCTCCCCTAACTGCCCTAACTGCCCTAGCTGACCAACCAGGGCCTAGCGACGCAGGGCTTCCCGGTGGGCCGCCATAAAGCGCTCCTGCCCGCGGCCGAAGGGCCGGATCAGGTTGGCCCCGTGGATGCCCCAGCAGCGCAAGGCTTCCCCGGCCGCCTCGTGTTGCCAGATCAGCGCACCACTGGCATCAAAGCTGATCCAATGGCGATCAAACAGCTTGTCCACATGGGGGGAGAGCAGCAGGCCATTGGATCCGCTGAGGCGTTCGCTGTTGTCGCAGGATCGCCAGGGTTTGATGTGGCTCGCCACCAGAAACTCCTGCCGCGCCAGTCCCGTGACCCGGCAGGCCGGCTCCAGCTCCGCCACCCGATGGCGAAACAACCCCTGCCCCAGCCGCGCCTTGGTGAGCGCATCGCGCTCGGTGTTGCTGGGCACCTCCCGCAGTCGCTGCATGTCGTCTAGCAACGAGGCCGTGTAGTCCCCTTCCTCGGCCAGCACCAACAGGTGCACCCGCACTGCAGCATCGGCGTGGTTTTCGATCAGCTTCAGTAGCAACTGCCCCAGGGTTTCGCTCAACCCGGCCAGGTACACCCCCTGGTTGCCCCGGCCCGTGCTGGTGCTGATCGGGCTGTGGCGTTCTGGCAGCAGCGGTTGCAGCAGCTCAAAGAACGTCTTCGGCACTAGGGCCTGGCGCAGCGGCTGCCAGTTCACCCGCACCAGCCAGCCCTCCTGGCTCCAGTGTTCCCCGGCCGTGCCGAACTCCGGCGGCTTGGTGGCCGTGATCGCCGCCGTTTCCACCAGGCCTATCTGGCTGATGCGCCTATTCGCATAGCTGAACACCCCATCCCCGCGCTGGCAGCGGGTGAGGTTGTCGTAGCTCCCATTGCGGGCGCCGTTGGCATTGGCCTTCGGTGACCAGATGTAGCCGCCGTCGGTCTCCTGCCGGTAGGTCTGTTTATGGTTTACCCACCAAAAGGCCATGGCCAACTGCGCCTTGCATTACCTCTATAGCAAAGATCGTGTCTAAAGGACACCATGCTTAGCTTCCAGCCAGCTTTCTAAATCCAGGCCATACCCTTTTTCAAAGTTAACTCTAAGCGAAGAGTTCCTGGCTTTCCCATAGATATCTTCTGTTTTGAGGTTCGATTTTTTGATGGTGAGCAGCGGAGGCAGTCTTTGGGATCTGGACATAGCCAAAACATTTGTTGGTCGAGCCTGCCTCTGCTGCCCTACGCCGCTTTGAACTGATCTATGGCAATGGCCGGCCATGCACACATCCCGCCGCCGGCCCATGGCCCTTCAGGCCCCGTTTACTTCGGCCTGGCAATCCATTTTGCCAGGCCCCACCCCCTCCGGCCAAATCAACTCCACCGCCTGCCGCGCCTCCCCGAGCACCTGAAAGAGCACCAGGGGCTCGGCCTGGAGCAGGCTGATCCAGTGCTCTAGATAGGTGGCATGGCTCTGCAGCTCACTGCCGATCTCGAGCCGATCACCCAGGAGCACCGCTCCCAGCTCGGCCACCAACTCCTCCTTGGCATAGCGGGGCTTACCAAAGGCGCCACCGAGATCGCGCTTAAGGCGGGAGGAATGGCCGGTGGAATGGACCTGCTCATGGGCCCAAGTTGCATAGAAGGCCCCTGGTGAATGGAAGCTGGCTCGCTCGGGCAACTGGATGCGATCGAGCTGGGGCAGATAGAAGGCCCGATCACCGCCAAAGCTGACCGGCACCGGCCAGGCGGAGAGCACGGCCTCTGCCGCTGCCAAGCGCTCCGGCTCAGGCCGGGCCTGCTGGCCGGCGGCTTCCTGCCGGGCTGCGATGAGCTCGCCTAAGCCAGGCCCCTCCAGATCGCTCGCAT
>Ga0310098_1000233_pt1 | contig 13269 bp, 16 predicted proteins | sample LakMicMIDCLREDC7_FD_194453 | JGI IMG/M metagenome (GOLD analysis project Ga0310098, IMG submission 194453) | Enriched freshwater cyanobacterial communities from Lake Michigan, Michigan, United States - MI23.DCL.RED.C7 | ecosystem: Environmental > Aquatic > Freshwater > Lake | place: USA...
GCGCTGGTGCATACATCGGCTTCAACCTGATCTTTCACTTCGCCAAGATCAATCTGCTTCTGCTCACGCCTCCAGCGGCGCCCTCGATGCTGCTTGGGCAGATCTTCACCTACCTTGTTTTCTTCGTGATTGCATGGGGCTGGATCTTCTGGCGTTTCGACTGGGTCGGCAAGGAAAAGCCGGGGACAGTGGTGGAAATCCGCGATCAAGGCGAATTCCTGAGCACATTCGACTACTACCACGCTTCGCTCATGGCTCTCGTGCGAAGGGGAAGTCCCGAGTTTTCCGGTCTCAATCGAATTGGCAAGATTCTTGTGGCTATTCACACCTTCATGGTTCTCGACCTTATCGCTGTAGCGCTGGGACGATTCTATCAACTGGTCACGCGAATGGCCTGAGCTGCTAATTTTCGGCTCTGCGCCTTCGCGTCACTGCGGTACGTATCTCGATCCGTGTCTCGATCCGTATCTCGATCGCGGCCAGGCCATCATCACCTCGATGGGTGCTGCTGTGGTCGTGGTGACAGGCCTCAAGTTGGAACGTCAGAAGCAGGGGGCCGTCCATCCGGGCCGACGGTCACCGGCAGGTGGCCGGTCTTCACCCAGATCGTGCAGCCGGGTTCACTCCAGGGCCTGTGAATGCTTCCGGGTGGGTTGCGCAGCCAGCTGCCGGCGGGGTAACTGCCGTGCTCGTCCTGAAACACACCAGCGAGCACCAGGATCTCCTCGCCGCTGGGATGGCTGTGCGCTTGGAAGTGAGTTCCTGGTGCCCAGCGCACCAGTGCCACGTGTTCGCTGCCAAAGCCATGCAGCGGCATCACCTCCAGCCCATCCACCAGACCCGGCAACCACGGGGCGGAGTGGGTGTCAATCACCAGGCGCGACTGGTCGCCGGGGTGCATCTGCTGCAGTTTCACCAGGATCGTGCAGCCCATTTCGCTGTAGGGAGCATGCGCGGATCCAACCGGGTTGCGGAGATAGGTGCCGGCCGGATAATCGCCGACTTCGTCGGAGAAGGTTCCCTCCAGCACCAGGATCTCCTCGCCGCCGCCATGGCTGTGGAGCCCGAAGGCACTTCCCGCTGCATAGCGAACGATGGAGGTGGCGCGTGCCACCTCTGCACCGCAGCGATCCAGCATCCTGCGCTCGACGCCCGCCATCGGCGATGGACTCCAGGCCAGCGTGTGGGTATCGACCACCGCCCGCTGGCGGAGGTCGGCGTGGAGCTGCGTGGCCAGGATCACTCCTCCTCGCCGCCGACAGGAATCAGCTGGATCTGCTTGCGGCCGAGCTTGATTTCGAATTCATCGCCAGGCTTGAGATCGAGCATGGCGGTGTAGGCCTTGCCCACCATCAGGTTGCCGTTGAACTGCACCTTGGTGGTGTAGCTGAGCTTGCGGCCGCCTTTGCCACGGCCTTTGCCGCCAGCATCGGCCCCGAGACTGACGCCCTTGGCTTCCAACAGTGCCTCGTAGAACGCGGTGAAGTTCAGGCGCTCGGCGCCATCCTTCCTGCTGCTCACATAGCCGCAGCTGCGGACCAGATCAGATTTGGAGACATCGCCCAGCTCTTTGACCTTGGCGAGTAGATCAGAACCTGTGAGCATGGGATTCACCTGTAACAACCTCACCATAGATCGCTGGGTGGGTGGATCAAGTCGCAAAGTAAAAAAAGGGTCTACATCGCCCTCTCGGCCAGTGGAGTGTCGTGCTCCGCATGATGCTGTTGCAGCGGATCAAGGTTGTGTTGATCAGGTCCGGATCTACCGCATCTGCCTCTACGGCTGACGTTCCGCATCGCCGGCTGCCCATGGCTGGATACGGCGGGGGGGCGACAGCTGATCTGAACACGATCACGGCGTTGCCAGGGTTGCTCTATCCCCCAACGCAAGCCAGTGCGGTGCCTTCAACGGAATCGCTGGCAGCCCGAGCTGGCTGGCCCAGCAAGACAGCGATTCATGTGATCAGCCTGTCTGGCGATGGGCACGAGGCAGGCGGCAATCACCACCAGTGCCACGGTGCTCACTGCGGCGAAAATGGGATAGGCGTGAGCCCGAACCATCTCTCGGGTCGTGAGCTGTTGGTGGCTGTGATCACTCATCGGTTGCCCTCACGTTCTCCAAGGATGCCTTGCGATGCCGGCGTTGCAACAGGCATTCCCCATGTTGGGGCCAAGCATTACGGCCTGCGATCAGGCCGCTGCGGGGCGCCGCTGCTGGCTCACGTAGAGCGCTGCGCCACCAGCCGCCAGTCCCAGGCCAGCGCTGACGGCGAGGAACACCAGGGTCTGCAGCAGCAGCAGGAACAGGCCCAGCGCTGAGAAGGCGGTGATGCGGATCTTGGCCTTGATCAGCATGGTGAGCAGCAGCAGCACGGTGGCCTTGAGGGCCAGCACCTTGGCGGTGCTGAACGGACAGAACGGGTTCAGGAGCACAGCGAGACCGTGACGTGCCCCCATGCTGGCGGGCCCAACGCGTCGCAGTGGGTTCTTCAGGGTCGTGGCGGTTGCAGGCCACCAAACCGGGGACTCTCAAAGGGTCCTCAACTGGTCCCCGCCATGGCCCTTGATCTCTACGCCCTGATCACCCACGGCACCGAGCTTCCATCCATGACTCACCACACCTGTCGCATCAGCTTCATGGCCTTGGTTGCCAAGGCCGGCTCCACGAGATCCAACGTGCGGTAGTTGCGGGCGGTGCCGGCCACCGGTGCCACGTAATGCCCTTGCAGGCTGCCGTCTGCCTGCTCCGTCATGATGGCTAGGCGTTTCTCAGCTCCAAGCCAGAGCAGTTCGCTGATGATGCATGGAGCCCCATCAAGCACAACCTGATGATCCAAAACTGCAGCAGTTCTGATCATCTCTGGTTTAACAGCTAGGTTCTGCGACTGGTGGTGAGATCTGCAGAAAGAGACGATGGCCACATGAGCAAGGCGGCTACTCCTGTCATAGGCAACGCCTCCCTCATCAAAGGGTCACGGAGCAGTTCTGCCTCACTTGGTCCAATGTGGACACAGCGGTGACGACCTACTCCCGTTTTTGGATCTCAGGTTTAGGGCGAAGCTGCACAGCAACATCACCGCCCCTCCCCAGAAAGCTGGTTAAGGCCACGTCATGTGGCTGAGGAGTGCATCAGAAGATCCAGTGAGGATCGTCGCGAGTCAGCGGTCTGAGCCTGTACCAGCAGGAAGCTCGCCTCCCGCAGGCGCCGCTCGGTCTCGCAGCCGGCGTACATGGCCGCGCCCGCATGGGCGATCACAGCCGCCTGGGCGGCCCGCATCGCGAGTTCCAGGGCTTGAGCACGCAGATCGCGATGTCGGAGCCGCAGCTCCCCAGAGCCCTCGGGGTCGGCATCGATCAAGACATAGGCCTCACGGCGCAGCTGCTTGCATTCGTGGGCAAGGTCAACGGCCAGTGTCAGAGCCCGGGCATCGTCGTGACGGCTCGCCACCTGATGCAGATCAGCGATGGCGCCCCGGATGCAGCCGAACACCATCGGGCTGACGCGGCAGACCGTTGCGGCATCGGCCTCGCTCCAGCGTCTGTAGTCCTCCACGAACAACACCTGGCTGTCGCTCAGCTCCGCGGCATCGAACTGCATTGGCCGGGTGTGGGTGCCGCCCATGGCAAGCAGAGCCAGGGGATCGCCCAGGTGAATGCCCTTCGGGAGCAACGCGCCGGAGGCCCCGGCCGGCAGCATTAGCCCCACCACCCGATCGCTGCCGGCATCGAGGCAACGGATGAACAGCAGGACCAGATCCGCGATATCCCAGGAGGTGATCCAGTCGAGCAACCCATCGAGGCGCCAGCCTCCGGGGATGCGCGTGGCCGCGGGGTTGGGCTCTCCCGGCCGGCGGAGGTGGGCGAAGGCCACCCCTGCCAGAGCCCGGCCGGTGGCCACCGGCTCCAGCCAGCGTTCCCGCAAGGCCTCGGCAGCCGGTGCTTCAGCCGTGGAGGTGGCTGTCTGCAGCCGGCGGAGCGGCACCTGGTGCTGAAGCCAGCAGAAGCTGAGCGAGCCATCGGCCATGCACAGCCGCTCGGCCAGTTCCCGCTGAAGCGAAGGGGGCTCCAGATGCTTTCCGAGCAGTCCGGCTGCCGCCAGGGCCTCGAAGCTTGTGCGTGGGACGCCATCACGATCGTTGCCTGCCGCAGCCGCGGCGATGGCGCCCAGCAGGGGCTCGTGGCTCTTAGGCAGGGCCAGCTCGTCAGGACCGACGATGTCCACTGCCATGGATTGCTGGCCACAGGGCGATCCTGGCAGAGGGGGCTGCTGATGACCAGCAGCGCATGGCAACGGACCTACGGCTGGCAGGGGAGACGCAGGCAATGACTGCCCAAGAAGGCGCAGCACTGAGGTCCCGAGACAGGCACAGCATGTGAGAGAGGGCCCCGTTTGCGGACCTGCCCAGACCCCCAATCCCTGAAAAGTCAATCGGGGCGACAGGATTCGAACCTGCGACCTAGTGCTCCCAAAGCACCCGCGCTACCAAGCTGCGCCACGCCCCGTCGGATGCACCATAGCGAGCGGCTCAGCCCACCTCCAGGCCAGGGCGGCGGAAGAGGGCGTTCAGGTAGTGCTGGGCCACGGCTGGTTCCTTGCAGCCCTGCTGGAACAGGAAGCCGGCCACGGCCGACTGCATTAGCCGGTATTGGTCCCATTCGGGGTGGGCGGCGATGAAGCGGGCCATGGCCTGGAACAGATCCTCCGGGAACTGGTTTTCCACACTCACGTGAGGGGCCAGGTGGTCCGGGATGTTCGCCATTCAGGCCGCGTCGCTTCGTTGCACCCATCACCCCACAGGGAGGGGCCGCCCGTCAAAGCCGTCGCCGCACTTTGTGTCTATTACGTCCAGATACGAGAATTGCTGCGCTGCAGCCGTTCTGCGACTGTTTCTGGCGTGTGGGCTGTCGATGCCGGCTGGTGCTCGGGCGCTGTCAATGGGAGAGGGCTTTTCCTCCGCTGTTGGGCAGAGGCCGCTGGGGGCGGCGAGTCTCGCCTGGTGGGACTGTGGAAAAGCTGTGGAAAGCGCTGCCGCTGTCTGCTGTGGATTCGGTCTTCAGGGCTGCTGATGGGTCGGCTCGCTGGCGCAAGCATTCGCGATCAGTGCCGGTTCCGGTAGCGGCGGCGCATTGACAGGGGCTCCGATACAACGGGCTGCATCGTCCGCCTGGCGCCATGTCCAAGGCCAACCCTGTGCCGCGTTGTGCCAGCTGGCTGGCCGCCGTGTGGCTACCCACGGTCGCCGCCCTGGCCCTTGGTCTGGTTCAGGCCTCGTTCGCGTCGGCCCCCGTGCTCCAGCCCGCTGAGCTACCGCCGCGGCCGGCGCTGCTGCCGCCCGACACCCCCGTGGCCGAGCTTGTGCCAGCTCCAGCCGCTGACGCACCGTTGGTTCTGCGCCCCGGCCAGCCTCTGCAGCTGGTGTACCCCCTGCCGGAGCGTGCCGCCGAGGTGGACCCCTACGGCTGGCGCTGGTCGCCGAGCCGTCAGGCCTGGCGCATGCATGCCGGCCAGGATCTGATCACAGCGGCGGGAACACCGGTGCTGGCGATGCTGCCGGGACGGGTTGTGCTGGTTGACGACATCGACGGCTACGGCCTGACCGTGCTGCTCGACCACGGCCGCGGCTGGCAGACCCTCTATGCCCATCTGCTGGAGGCAGCGGTGCTCCCGGGCGCCCAGCTGGCCGCCGGCGAACGCCTCGGCCGCGTGGGGCAGAGCGGGCGTGCCAGCACGGCACACCTGCATGTGGAGCTGCGCCGGCGTACCCCCGGCGGCATGGTGGCGCTTGATCCCACGCCGCTGCTGGCTGATGCCGTGGCGGCCCTGCCGCCTCCGCAGGCCCTGCAGGCTCAGGGGCTGCGGCCAGCGTCGCCGTGATTGTTCTCGAGCGCCCCGGCCTGCGCCTGCGCCATGCCCCGGGCTGGCTCCAGCAGGGCGGCCTGGCCACGCTTGAGCTGCGCCACCGGCTGACGGCCTCCCTGCCCTGGCAGCAACCCGAGGTGGTGGTTTACGGCCGGGCCCACCGCACACCGCGGCTCACCTGCTGGGTGGCCGATCCCGGCTGCACCTACCGCTACAGCGGTTTCAGCCAGGCCATCACCGGCTGGACGCCGGAGCTGAGCGATCTGCGCGACCGGCTTGAGGCTGCGCATGGCGTGCGCTTCAACAGCCTGCTGCTCAACCGCTACCGCAGCGGCGCCGATCGCATGGGCTGGCACGCCGACGACGAAGCCGAGCTCGACGATCGGGCCCCGATCGCCTCCCTCAGCCTCGGCGCCACCCGCGCGCTGCGCTTCCGGCCTCGGCCGCGCGATCCGCTCGCTGATGGCGAGCCCCCTTTCGCCATCGACCTGGCCGATGGCGACCTGCTGCTGATGGATCCGCCCAGCCAGCGCCACTGGCAGCACGGCTTGCCGCAGCGGCTGCGGCTGCAGGGGGAGCGCCTCAACCTCACTTTCCGCCTGATTCAGCCCAGCTGATCCGCACGCCCGGCCTCAGCCGAGCACCGCGATGCAATCGATCTCCACCCGGGCGCCTTTGGGCAGCGCCGCCACCTCCACACAGGCCCGCGCCGGCGATACCCCGGAGCCGAACACCTCGGCGTAGATCGCATTCACCTTGGCGAAGTCGGCCAGGTCCGCCAGGAACACCGTGGTGCGCACCACCTGCTGCGGCGTGCAGCCGGCTTCCGTGAGCACCGCCTGCAGATTGGCCAGCACCTGGCGGGTTTCGGCCTCCACATCGCCATCGCCCACCATCGCGCCACTGGCGGGATCGAGGGCGATCTGGCCGGAGCAATAGAGCACGCCAGCGGCCTTGACGGCCTGGTTGTAGGGGCCCACGGGAGCCGGGGCGGCGCTGGTGATCACGGCCTCGATGCCAGGGCTGGTCATGGCGGGGGAAGATGGGGGGCTGAGCCTATGGCGAACCCGCCTGATGCGAGCCGAGCTGCCCACCCCCGAGCTGCCGTTGCGGCCCCAGGTGGAGCTCTCGGGTCTGTGGCATCGCTACAGCGGCCCGGCCGCCAGCGGCGACTGGACCCTGCGATCCATCGATTTCCAGCTGCGCCCCGGCGAGCTGGTGGGTCTGCTCGGTCCATCCGGCTGTGGCAAGACCACCCTGCTTCGCCTGATCGCCGGCTTCGAGCGGCCGGAGCGAGGGGTGGTGCGGATCGGCGGCCAGGAGGTGGCCGGGCCCAACCGCTGGCTGCCCCCCGAACGCCGCGGTGTGGGCATGGTGTTTCAGGACTACGCCCTCTTCCCCCACCTCGATGCCTGGCGCAATGCCACCTTCGGGTTGCGCCACGGCCAGGACAGCAGTCGCGCCGCCTGGCTGCTGGAGCTGTTGGGCCTGAAGGGTCTCGAGCGCCGGTATCCCCACGAGCTCTCCGGTGGCCAGCGCCAGCGCCTGGCCCTCGCCCGCGCTCTGGCGCCGGGCAGCTCGCTGGTGCTGCTGGATGAACCCTTCTCCAACCTCGATGTGGAGGTGCGCCTGCGGCTGCGCTCCGAATTGCCCGGGGTGCTGGCCCGCTGCGGTGCCAGCGGCCTGATCGTGACCCACGACCCTGAGGAGGCGCTGGCCATCTGCGATCGCGTGGCCGTGCTCGAATCCGGCCGCCTGCATCAGTGCGCCAGCCCGCGCGAGCTGGTGAACCGCCCGGCCAGCGCCTTCGTGGGGCGGTTCGTGCTGCAGGGCAACCTGCTGCCGGCCCGCTGGCAGGGCGCTCGCCTGGCCACTGAGCTGGGCTGGCTGGAGCCGGAGAGCGGCTCGGCCGTGCCCCGCCCGGAACCCGATGAGCCGCTGCAGGTGCTGGTGAGCCCGCTGGGGCTTGAGTTGTTCCCGGACGATGCAGCTGAGGCCTGGGTGCTGGGCCGCGAGTTCCTCGGGCGCGAGTGGCTCTATCAGGTGCAGTGCGGCGAGCTGCGCCTGCGTCTGCGTCTGCCCCTGGCGGCCGATTACGCCCGTGGCCAGCGCTGCCGCCTGCGGCTGCGACCGGGGGAGCCCGCCCGCCTGTTCCCCGGTGGGCTGGAGCTCAGCGCCGCCGCCGAGGTGCCGCAGGTGCTCTGAGCGCAGCCGTCTCGGCACGCCTCAGCTCAGCTCAGCTCAGCTCGGTTCGGTTGGGTTCGCTTTGGTTCGGTTCGGAGTCAGCCCTTCCAGAGGTCCTTGCTGCCGCGCCGCCGGCGCAGTTCCGCTCCATCGGCCGCGCGCATGAACAGGTTCGTGGCCTGCTCCAGGGCGATCGAGCTGGGGATGGTGGGGGTCCCGGCGGCCCGTCCTGCCTGCACTGCCGCCAGCCGCTCGCTGATGGCCGTATCGCCGGGCTCCTGGGCGGCGGCCCAGCGCAGGTTGCCCTCGGTGTACTCGTGGGCGCACCACACCCGTGTGTCCGGCGGCAGTGCCGCCAGCTGCTGCAGGGACTGGTGCATCTGCTCCGGGGTGCCTTCAAACAGCCGGCCGCAGCCGCCGGCGAACAGGGTGTCGCCGCAGAACAGCTCAGCTGAGCCGCCGGCTTCGGTGCCTTCCGGGGCCGGCAGGAAGAACGCCAGGTGGTGGGCGGTGTGGCCGGGTACTTCCAGCACCTCGATGCGACGCCCCAGCAGCTGCAGCACATCACCCCCGGCCACGCCGTCGGTCTGGAACGGGATGCGCGCCCGGTCGGCGGCGCTGGCGATCACCCGGGCGCCGGGCCAGCGCCGCAGCAGTTCCGGGGTGCCGCCGATGTGGTCGTGGTGGTGGTGGGTCTGCAGCACGGCGGTCAGCTCCAGACCCCGCTGCTCCAGCCAGGCGATCACCGGTTCAGCCACGGCCGGATCCACCACCACCGCCGGCCCGGGGACGCCAGCGTGCAGCACGAAGACGTAGTTGTCGTTCAGCACCGGGATCAGCACCACCTGCAGCGCTGAACAGCCGGCAGCAGCCGGGCTGGTCGGCGTGAGGCTGGTGGCGGCGACCGGCTGCTGCATCGTTAAAGTCCCGGTTCAGGCTGCCTTCCATGATCACCGTTGCGCTGGCCAAAGGTGCGCTGCTCAAGGACTCGGTGGCTCGCTTCGCCGCCGCCGGCCTTGACTTCGCCGCCGTGCTCGAACCGGGCAACCGCCAGCTGATGGTGCCCAGCGCCTGCGGCCGCGGCCGTGCGCTGCTGGTGCGCAACGCCGATGTGCCGGTGTATGTGGCCTACGGCCAGGCGCAGCTGGGTGTGGTGGGCTACGACGTGCTGCGTGAGCACCAGCTGCCCGTGGCCCAGCTGGTGGATCTGGGATTCGGTGGTTGCCGCATGAGCGTGGCGGTGAAGGCCAGCAGCCCCTACCGACGCGCCGCCGATCTGCCGGCCCACTGCCGCATCGCCAGCAAGTTCACCCGCTGCGCCGAGGCCTACTTCGAGGCCCTCGATCTGCCGGTGGAGCTGATCCATCTGGCCGGCTCGGTGGAGCTCGGCCCGATCACCGGCATGAGCGAGGCGATCGTGGATCTGGTGGCCACCGGCCGCACCCTCGAGGAGAACGGCTTGATCGCCATCGAGGACCTCTTCCACTCCACCGCGCGGCTGGTGGGTCATCCGCTCGCCCTGCGGCTCGACCACGGGCCGCTGCAGGCAATCGTGGATCAGATCGCCGCCGTCAGTGCCAGCCCCAGCCCCGCCGCGAGCCAGGTGCCGGCGGCGGCGCTGGCTGCAGCCTCTCCAGCCTGATGGCTGCGCGCGATCGCCAGCGGCTGCTGCGGCTGCTTCCGTATCTGGGCCGCGACCGCCGCCGCCTGCTGCTCACCCTGGTGCTTCTGATCCCGGTGGCGGGTGCCGCCGCCGTGCAGCCGCTGCTGGTGGGTCAGGCCATCTCCGCCCTGCGCCACGAGCCGGTGCTGCCCTGGCTGCAGGGGATGGCGGTGAGCGCCCAGCTGCGCACCCTGGTGCTGCTGCTGCTGGTTGCCGTTCTGGTGCGCCTGGGGCTGCAGGGCGTGCAGAGCTTCAATGTTCAGGCGGTGGGGCAGCGGCTCACCGCCCGCATCCGCGACGACCTCTTCGCCCACGCCCTCGACCTCTCACTGCGCTTCCACGACCGCACGCCGGTGGGCAAGCTGCTGACGCGGCTGACCAGTGATGTGGACGCCCTGGCGGAGGTGTTCGGCAGCGGCGCGGTGGGGATCCTTGCGGATCTGGTGACCCTGCTGGTGATCGCCGGCACGATGATCGCGATCGAACCACGCCTGGGGCTGCTGCTGCTGGCCACGCAGGTGCCGGTGACGCTCACCATGCTCTGGCTGCAGCGGCGCTACCGCAAGGCCAACTACCGCGTGCGTGAGGAGCTGGGCCAGCTCAATGCCGATCTGCAGGAGAACCTGCAGGGGTTGGAGGTGGTGCAGATGTTCCGGCGTGAGGCCTGGAATGCCGATCGCTTTGCCCGCACCACCGGCGCGTATCGCCAGGCAGTCACCGGGACGATCTTCTACGACTCGGCCATTTCCGCCCTGATCGAGTGGGTGTCGCTGGCGGCGATCGCCGCGGTGCTGGCCGTGGGCGGCTGGATGGTGACCACCGGTGCCATGGGCCTCGGCACCCTCACCACCTTCATCCTCTTTTCCCAGCGCCTGTTTGATCCGCTGCGCCAGCTGGCCGAGCGCTTCACCCAGATCCAGGGGGGACTCACCGCGGTGGAGCGGATCGGGGAGCTTCTGGAAGAGCAGGTGGAGATCAGCGAGCTCCCCGCCGGTGAACGCTCGGCTGCGGCCGTGGCCAGCGGCGGTCAGCGCAGCAGCGCCGGTGAGGTGATCTTCGAGAACGTCTCCTTCGCCTACCGCGACGACGAGCCGATCCTCACGGATCTCTCCTTCCGGATCGAACCCGGTGAGCACGTGGCGCTGGTGGGCCCCACCGGTTCCGGCAAGACCACCGTGATCCGCCTCCTCTGCCGGCTTTACGAGCCCCAGCAGGGGCGGATCCTGCTGGATGGCATCGATATCCGCCAGCTGCCGATTCCCACCCTGCGCCAGCGCCTCGGTGTGGTGCTGCAGGACACGTTCCTGTTCAGCGGCAACGTGGCCGACAACCTGCGCCTCGATGCGCCGATCAGCGATCCCGACCTGCAACGCCTCTGCGCCGAACTGGGCCTCGATCCATTGCTTCAGCGCCTGCCTGCCGGCCTGAATACCGAACTGCGCGAGCGTGGCGGCAACCTTTCCTCCGGTGAGCGTCAGCTGCTGGCTGTGGCCCGGGTGGCGATCCGTGATCCCTCGGTGCTGGTGATGGATGAGGCCACGGCCTTCCTTGATCCCTCCACGGAGGCCACCCTGCAGCGCGACCTCGATCGTTTGCTCCGCCAGCGCACCGCCATCGTGATCGCCCATCGCCTGGCCACGGTTGAGGCTGCTGATCGCATCCTGGTGCTGCGGCGCGGTCGCCTGATCGAGCAGGGCAGCCACACCGCCCTGCGGGCTGCCGGTGGCCTCTATGCGCAGCTCGCCGATCTTCAGGAGCGAGGCTTGGCCAGGCTCTGATCAGCCTCCAACTGGGCGCTGGGCCCGGCGCCATCTGCGGCTCGGTCTTCGTGTCCCTCTCCAGGAGAGATGCCGAGATCCTGCTGCAGCCACGCGTCGATCAGCGCGGCCAGGGCTGCCGGCGCTGAGCACATCGGCAGGTGACCCTCCCCCTCCAGCAGGGCAAAGCGGTGCTCGCGGCTGTAGCCGGCCAGATGGCGCACATAGCGCGGCTCCATCACCGTGTCGCGGCTGCCGGCGATCCAGAGGCTCGGCACCGTGAGTGCGGCCGCCATCGCCGGCAGCCGGCGCACGGCACCCTGCTGCATGCTGCAGGCCAGCAGTCCTCGGGCGGCGTGCAGATCCGCCACCAGGGGGCTACGGATCGCTTCCGTGCCCGGCAGCTGCGCGAGCCAGCCCGGCCGCCAGCGCAGGAAGCCGGCACCGCCGCGGCGCACCAGTCGGAACGGCCGCGGCTGGTAGACGCCGCCGCCTGCTGCCACCTGCACCACCCCACGCAGCTGCTCGCCCAGCTGCGCGGCCGCGTGCAACACCAGGCTGCCCCCCAGCGAGTGGCCGATCAACACCAGTGGCCGGCCGTCGGCCTGGCGCCGGGCCTCCTCGGCCAGCCAGCGGCCATAGCTCACCAGGCTGGGCTGCAGACCGCGGGGCCGCAGCGCCTCACCGAAGCCCGGCAGATCCGGTGTCCAGAGCTGCCAGCGGGGGCTGAGCTGCTGCCGGAGTGGCTGCCACAGCCGACCGGAGAGCAGCCAGCCGTGCACGCAGACCAGCAGGGGGGAGCGGTTCAGGGGCTTCCGGTGGGGGAACGGTCTCCAGCCTGCCCCAGTTGCCGCTGGCGTGGGGCAGGATCGAACCCATGGTTTCAACCACCGCCACCGACCTGGATGGCCTCCACGGCCTCTATGGCCAGGGGCACCGGCTGTGCACCACCCCTAACCCGCAGCTCAGCCTCGTGCTCAGCCTGGAGCGTGAGATCGATCTGTTCGAGCTCGAGCAGCTCTGCGATGCCGTGGGCTGGAGCCGCCGGCCGCTGCGGCGGGTGCGCAAGGCTCTGCAGCACAGCCTGTTGGTGGTCGGACTCTGGCGCCACGATCCCCGCCTGCCGCGGCTGGTGGGCTTCGCCCGCTGCACCGGTGATGGTGTGATCGAGGCCACGGTCTGGGATGTGGCGGTGCACCCCCTCTATCAGGGGGCCGGCCTGGGCAAGCAGCTGATGGGCTACGTGCTGGATCGCCTGCGGGCGATGCAGGTGGAGCGGGTGAGCCTGTTCGCCGACCCCGATGTGGTGGCCTTCTACAGCGCCCAGGGCTGGGAGCTGGAGCCCCAGAACCGCCGCTGCGCCTTCTGGTACTCGCCTTAATCGGCTGCGGCTTCCCTGTGGAACAGGTACCCCTGGAACAGCCGGACACCATGGTGGTGCCAGGCCAGTAGCTGCTCGCGGGTCTCGATGCCCTCCAGGATCAGCTGGCAGTTGTTGTGACGCGAGTAGGCCAGCAGGAAATCCACCAGGGCATTCACGTTGCTGTCGCCCAGTCGCTGGGTGTAGCTCAGATCGAGCTTGAGGTAATCGGCTTTGAACCGGAACAGGTAGGCGATCGAGGCGAATCCCACACCGAAGTCGTCGATGGCGATGCTGACGCCGATGTCGCGCAGTTGTTGCAGTCTCTCGCTCCACAGCTCCGGCTTCTCGACAATCGCCGTTTCGGTGACCTCCAGCACAATCCGCCCCCGCAACGGCTCCGGCAGCGAGCGCAGCTGTGCCATCAGATCCTCCAGGTGCTGGGC
>Ga0310098_1000240_pt1 | contig 13012 bp, 11 predicted proteins | sample LakMicMIDCLREDC7_FD_194453 | JGI IMG/M metagenome (GOLD analysis project Ga0310098, IMG submission 194453) | Enriched freshwater cyanobacterial communities from Lake Michigan, Michigan, United States - MI23.DCL.RED.C7 | ecosystem: Environmental > Aquatic > Freshwater > Lake | place: USA...
CTACCGGATAGGCGCCGCAGGCGCGGATGATCGGGCCCAGCAGCGGTACCCGGAACAGCTCCGCCTTGGCCATGAAGGCCACCGGCCGGCCCAGGGCATGGCCCAGCAGGGGCGGGTCGAGGTGGGAGCCGTGGTTCGCCACCACCACTAACGCCCCCTCCTGAGGAACATTGGCGTTGCCGGTGGTGCGCCCCCGGAACAGCAGCCGATACACCGGGAACACCAGCAGGTAGCTCACCAGCCGGTAGGTGAGGCTGGGTTTCGGCGTGCGCAGCAGCGCCGGGGGCTCGGCCGGTTTGCGGCGGCGGCGCAGCACCCGCTTCACCGCGTTCACGGGCCGGCTGCCTGGCCGCCGGTTCACCTCGCCGCTGGAGCCGTCGCCGCCGGGGGTGTCGCTCACAGTCCCAGGTCCGCGGCGCCGGTGATCTGGGCGGTGCTGATGCCCTCGCAGCTGCGCTTGATCAGGCCGCTCAGCACAGCTCCTGGGCCGATTTCCACGGCGGTGGCGATGCCATCACCGGAGAGGCGCTCCATCGTTTCGCGCCAGCGCACGCCGGTGGTCATCTGATTGCGCAGGCGGGCCTTGAGGGCAGCGCCGCTGGTTTCGGGGCTGGGATCGGTGTTGCTCAGTACCGGGATGGCGGCATCGGCGAAGGGGATCGCCTCCAGTTCGGTTGCGAAGGCTGCCGCCGCCTGGGCCATGAACGGGGAGTGGAAGGCACCGCTCACTGCCAGGGGAATGGCGCGCTTGCAGGTGAGCTGGCCGCTGACGGCCGCCACCGCTTCGGGAGTGCCGGAGAGAACCACCTGGGCGCTGCTGTTGTCGTTGGCGATCACCACCCCCTCGTTGGCCGCCACCAGCTGATCGAGCTCGCCGCGATCGAAGCCCATCACGGCGGTCATGGCGCCGCCACCGGCCCCGGCCATCAGCTCGCTGCGGGTCTTCATCAGCCGCAGGCCGGTGCTCACGTCGAACACCCCGGCGGCGTAGAGCGCCACCAGTTCACCGAGGCTGTGGCCCGCCACCAGGTCGGCGCTGCGGCCCTGGGCCCTGAGGGCATCCACCAGCAGGCTCTCGATCACGAACAGAGCCGGCTGGGTGTTGCGGGTGTCGTTGAGATCGCTCAGCTCACCCTCGGCGTCGCCGGCGCAGATGGCCAGCAGGTCGCGATCCAGCAGCTCCGAGGCGGCGGCGAAGCGCTCGCTGGCACCGGGCAGCTCCAGCACGGCTGCCGCCATCCCGACCTTTTGTGACCCCTGTCCGGGAAACACCCAGGCGATACCCATGCGGCCGCAATCTCACGCTCGGGCGAGATTAGGCGTCGGCGCTGTTGCAGCTCTCAGCCGCGTGGTCCGGCCCAGCGCAGCAGGGCACCTCCCCAGCTGAGGCCGGCGCCGAAGCCACTGCTGGCGATCAGGTGCCCGGGCTGGATGCGGCCGTCCTTCACGGCTTCATCGAGCATCAGGGGGATGGTGGCGGCTGAGGTGTTGCCGTAGCTGGCCAGGTTGCTGAGCACCCGCTCGTGCGGGATGGCAAAGCGATCGGCCACCGCATCCAGGATGCGTTGGTTGGCCTGGTGCAGCAGCAGCCAGTCGAGGGCTGCGGCTTCGGTGCCTGTGCTTTCGAGCAGCTCCTTGAGCACCGCCGGCACCTCGCGCACGGCGAACTTGTACACCTCCTGGCCATTCATGCGCAGAGGGGCGAAGCCGCCCAGCTGGGCGCTGACGCCTCCCAGCACGCTGTGATGCGTGTCGGTCTGGGCCAGGGTAAGGCAGCCGTTGCGCGATCCGTCGGAGCGCATGCGGAAGCCGAGCAGGCCGTTCTCCGCTTCGGGGCAGACCTCCACTGCGACGGCAGCGGCAGCGTCGCCGAAGAGCACGCAGGTGGTGCGATCGTCCCAGTCGACCCAGCGGCTGAGCTGATCGGCGCCGATCACCAGGGCGCGGCGCATCGCACCGCTGCGTAGGTATTGGCCCGCGGTGATCAGAGCGAACAGGAAGCCACTGCAGGCGGCGGTGAGATCGAAGGCCACAGCATTGCGGGCGCCCAGAGCGCCCTGCACCCGCGGTGCCGTTCCGAACAGGTCGTCCGGGCTGGAGGTGGCCATCAGGATCAGATCGAGATCCTCCGGCTCCCAGCCGGCATGGGCCAGGGCGGCTTCGGCTGCCCGGGTGGCGAGAAGCGTGAGCGGTTCATCAGCGGCGCAGATGCGCCGGGCACCGATGCCGGTGCGCGTGCGGATCCATTCATCGCTGGTGTCGACCCGCTCGCTGAGCTGCTGGTTGCTGACGCTGATGGCGGGAACGGCGCTGCCACTGCCCACGAGGGCCATGCCGAGAGTGCCCATCTGGCCCAGCGCCACGGGTTCAGCCCACAGGTGGGCTCAGTCAACCACAGGCCACGGTGGAGTCCGTGCCTTCACTGAGACGGTGCAGGTCGTCCATCACACCATGGCTGGCTGCGGAGTGGGCCAGGCGCAGGGCGCTCACCACCGAGAGGGCCTTGCTGCTGCCATGGCCGATCACGCACACCCCATCCACCCCCAGCAGCAGCGCTCCGCCGTGCTCGGCATGGTCGAGCCGCTTCTTGATGCGGCGCAGGTTGCTGATCAGGAAGGCGGAGCCCACCTTGCCGCGGCGGCCGCGGGGCAGCTCGGCCTTGAGCACATCCAGCAGCACCCCCCCCACCGCTTCCAGGAACTTGAGCAGAACGTTGCCGGTGAAACCGTCGCAGACCACCACGTCGAAGTCGCCAGAGAGCACATCGCGGCCCTCGCAGTTGCCGGCGAAGTGGAAGCGGGTTTCCTCAGCCATGAGCGGATAGGTGCGCAGGGCCAGCTCGTTGCCCTTGCACTCCTCTTCGCCGATGTTCAGCAGGCCGATGCGCGGCTCACGCACCTGCAGCACATCGCGGCTGTAGATGTTGCCCAGCAGTGCCCACTGGTGCAGGTAGGCGGGCTTGCTGTCCATGTTGGCGCCCACATCCAGCACCAGCACCTGCTGCTCGGGGTTCTTGGTGGGGAACAGGGCCCCGATGGCCGGGCGGTCGATGCCCTTGAGCCGCCCGAGCCGGAAGATCGCCGAGGCCATCACGGCGCCGGAGTTGCCGGCGGAGTACACAGCCGTGGCCTCGCCGGCCTTCACCAGGTCCATGGCCATGTTGATGCTGGCGTCGCGTTTGCGGCGCACCACCGTGGCCTCCTCATCCATCCCCACCGAAGGGCCGCTGGGCACCAGCTGCAGCAGGCCCGCCTGCTGGGCCTCGGCCAGCTCCTCCGCCAGGCCCAACTCGGCGACGGCCGCCTCCACCACGGCCGCTTCGGCCACGAATCTCACCCGTACCGGCAGCAGCCGCACGGCTCGCAGGCAGCCCTCGAGGATTGGCCCTGGCGCGTAGTCGCCGCCCATGCCGTCCACCGCCACCCAGAGGCGGTCGGCATCGTTGATCGGTTTCCCCTCGCTGCCGCCCACGCCCTGCTGCAGGCGCCGCAGCGGATCGAACACCAGCGGTTGCAGCACCGTTGTGTTGGCCACGTTGGCTGCAGCAGTGGCGGCAGCGCCGGCCACCCCGGCCGCGCTGCCGGCCATCGAGCCGGCCATGCTGCCGGCGGCCGAGGCTGTATCCACCAGGGAGGTCACCGCCGCATTGCGGCGATACCAGATCACCAGACGACGGATGGCCCGCGGGCGGGAGCGCCGGCCGGGACCGCCGGAACCGGTGCTGGAGCCTGAGGCGTCAGTGGGCTTCGGGGGCAACGGCTTCAACGATGCGCTGGAACAGATAGCCGGTGCCGCGAGCCGTGAGGATCAGCTCGGGGTTGGCCGGATCGTCCTCCAGTTTGGAGCGCAGCCGGGAGATATGAACATCCACCACCCGGGTGTCCACGTGACGTTCCGGCGTGTAGCCCCACACGTCCTTGAGGATTTCGCCGCGGCTGAAGGGCTCGCCGCTGCGGCCCACCAGCAGCTCCAGCAGGCTGAACTCCATGCCGGTGAGGCGGATGCGCTCGTCGGCCCGGTACACCTGGCGCTTGTTGGTGTCGATGCGCAGATCGCCCACCTGGATGACGCCCGAGTTGGGGATGCCTGCCACGGTGTCCTTGTCGACCCGGCGGAGCACGCAACGGATGCGGGCCTCCAGCTCCTTGGGGCTGAACGGTTTGACGACGTAGTCATCGGCGCCGAGTTCCAGGCCTGTGATGCGGTCGGCCACGTCGCCCAGGGCCGTGAGCATCACGATCGGCACATCGGATTCCTTGCGCAGCTCCTGGCAGACGCCGTAGCCATCGAGCTTCGGCATCATCACGTCGAGCACCACCAGATCGGGGCTGGTGCGTCGGAAGGCCTCGATCGCCTCCAGGCCGTCGCAGGCGGTCACCACCTGGTAGCCGATCATCGAGAGCCGTGTCTCGAGAATGCGCCGGATGCTGGCCTCGTCGTCGACGACCAGGATCGTTTCCTTGGCTGAAGCGGCGGAAGAGGCCGTCATTGCACCACGCTACGCAGACGGGTTAAGTAGTTCGACCTACTGAAAAGGCCGGCGGGCCCCTGGGTTCACCCGAAGCCACCTTTCTTCATACACCGTCTTGGCGCGCGCCACCAGCACCTACGTCTGTCAGAGCTGCGGAGCCCAGAGCCGCCAGTTCTTCGGCCGCTGTTCCAGCTGCGGCAACTGGAACACCCTGGTGGAGCAGGTGGCTGCCGCCGCCGACAACCGCCGTCGCCGGCCGGTGGCCGCCGCTCCCCTCGATGCCGCGGCCGGCATCCCCGCCCGTGCTGGCCGCTCCGAGCCGATCCACGCTGTTGGCGATCGGCCGCTGCAGCGGTTGAGCAGCGGCTACAGCGAGCTGGACCGGGTGCTCGGCGGCGGCCTGGTGCCCGGCTCGCTGGTGCTGCTCGGAGGAGATCCCGGCATCGGCAAGAGCACCCTGCTGCTCCAGAGCGCCCAGGCCATGGCGGGCCGTCACCCGGTGCTCTACGTGAGCGCCGAGGAATCGGCCCAGCAGGTGAAGCTGCGCTGGCGCCGGCTGGTGGATCAGCTGGCCGGCGCCGAGGTTTCTGCCTTAGGCCCTAATGCCGAAGCCGATCCGGCTGATGGCGCCGCTCCTGCGGGCCCCGCCGGCCTGCAGCTGTTGGCGGAAACCGATCTGGAGCTGGTGCTGCAGGAGCTGGAGACCCTGCGGCCGGCGGTGGCCGTGATCGACAGCATCCAGGCCCTGCATGACGGCGAGCTGGCCAGCGCACCCGGCTCGGTGGCCCAGGTGCGCGAATGCGCCGCCGCCCTGGCCCGCATCGCCAAGCGCCAGGACACGGCCCTGCTGCTGGTGGGCCACGTGACCAAGGAGGGCATGCTGGCGGGCCCGAAGGTGCTGGAGCACCTGGTGGATGCGGTGCTCACCTTCGAGGGCGATCGCTTCGCCAGCCATCGCCTGCTGCGGGCCGTCAAGAACCGCTTCGGTGCCACCCATGAACTGGGGGTGTTTGAGATGCGCGGCCAGGGCCTGGCGGAGGTGCTCAATCCCAGCGAGCTGTTTCTGGGGGGTGATGAGCCCAGCGCCGGCACCGCCACGATCGTGGCCTGCGAGGGCACGCGGCCGCTGGTGGTGGAGCTGCAGGCCCTGGTGAGCACCACCAGCTACGCCAGCCCGCGCCGCACCGCCACCGGCATCGGTACCAACCGCCTGCATCAGATCCTGGCGGTGCTGGAGAAGCACCTGGGTCTGCCGCTGTCCCGCTTCGATTGCTACCTGGCGGTGGCCGGCGGCCTGGAGGTGGAGGAACCGGCGGCGGATCTGGGTGTTGCCGCCGCCGTCGTGGCCAGTTATCGGGATCTGACCCTGCCCCCGGGCACGGTGCTGATCGGTGAGCTGGGTCTGGGCGGCCAGTTGCGGCCGGTGGGGCAGCTGGAGCAGCGCCTGCAGGAATCAGCCCGGCTGGGGTTCCGGCGGGCGGTGGTGCCCAGGGGCAGCGGCCTGGGTCGCCTGGCGGCCGGCCTGGAGATCCAGTTGCTGGAGGCGGGCAGCGTGGCTGAGGCCCTCGTGGCCGCCCTGGGGGTGAATCCGGCGGACGATCGGGGCTGAGGCTCAGGCCTCAGAAATACACGTCGACGCTGCCGCGCCCGCTGGTCTTCAGCCAGTTCTGGGCCTCGATGTAGTTGTTCGGGGCCATCCGGATCGCTTTGGTCCAGAAGTCGGCCGCGAGATCGAAGCGGCGGTCGGCCTCATCGGCATCGCCCTTCTCCTCAGCGATCGAGCCCAGGTGGTGGTGGATCACCGCCGTGTTGTTGAGGGCCTGGGGCATCTTGCTGTTGAGATCGAGGGCCTGGGCGTAGTGCTCCAGGGCCTTCTCGTGCTCGCCGTTGCTGGCGAACACCAGCGCCATGTTGTAGAGGATGAAGGCACGGTCGTTCGGGTCATCCTCGAGCGTCAGCGCCTCGGCGTAGTTGTCCAGCGCTTCGGCGTATTCACCGTCGGCCTGGGCGCTCATGCCATCGCGGTAGTAGGCGAAGGCTTCCTTGGCCCGCTGGTTGGTGGGCAGCACCTTGAGGATCAGGTCCGCCATCACCGTGAAGCTCTTGTCGATGAAGTTGTCGTTGCGCTGGGAGCGGGGCACGGCGGGCAGCTGAGCTTCTCGACCCATCCTCCCCTGCCCAGGGGCGTGCTGGCGGACCCGTTCGCAGTCCCTAGCCTTGAGGCCGACCTTGATCGCTCTTCGTGCCCATCGGCGTTGCCGAGACCGCTCCCTCGGCGGCGCAGCCGGTGCTGCCGCTTCTGCTGGAGATCGAGGGAATGAAATGCGGCGGTTGCGTCCGGGCCGTCGAGCAGCGCCTGCTGGCGCAGCCGGGCGTGCATCAGGCCAGCGTGAACCTGCTCACCCGAACCGCCTGGGTGGGTTTTGATCCGGCGCTGCTGGATCGGGAGGGGGCCGCCCAGCCAGCCGCCGATCCCGTGCAGCCCCTGATCACGGCGCTGGCAGAGATGGGCTATGCCGCCCGTCGCCGCGATCAGGAGGCCTCCGCCGAAACCCGCGAGGAGCGGCTGCGGCGCGAGAGCTGGTGGCAGCGCTGGCGTCAGCTGGTGGTGGCCCTGCTGCTGGTGGTGGTGTCGGCGGCGGGCCATCTGGCGGAGGCCGGTCAGCTGCCGCTGCCGGCCTTGGCGGACATCCGCCTGCATGCCCTGGTGGCCAGCCTGTCCCTCGCCCTGCCCGGCCGCTCGATCCTGGTGCGGGGGATGCGCTCCGCCCTGGCCGGTGCCCCGGGGATGGACACCCTGGTGGGCCTGGGCATGGGCAGCGCCTATGTGGCCAGCCTGGCGGCGCTGCTGTGGCCCGGCGTGGGCTGGCCCTGTTTCTTCAACGAGCCGGTGATGCTGCTGGGCTTCGTGCTGCTTGGCCGCTTCCTGGAGGAGCGGGCCCGCAGCCGCACGGGCCGTGCCCTGCAGGAGCTCGCCCGGCTGCAGCCCGATGAGGCGCTGCTGCTGCTCGGTGATGGTGCCGATGCCCCGGTGCGCCCGGTGCGGGTGGGGGCGCTGCAGGCCGGCGACCGGCTGCGGCTGCTGCCGGGGGATCGGGTGCCGGTGGATGCCCGTGTTCTGGAGGGCTCCTCAGCGCTGGACATTTCCAGCCTCACCGGTGAACCGCTGCCCCTGCAGGCCGTGGCCGGCATGGAGCTGGCTGCCGGCAGCCTCAACCTCGAGGGGGTGCTCACGCTCGAGGTGCTGCGGCCGGGCAGCCAGAGCGCCGTGGCCCGGATCATCGCCCTGGTTGAGCAGGCTCAGGCGCGCAAGGCCCCGATCCAGAGCCTGGCGGATCGCATCGCTGGCCGGTTCAGCGTGGCCGTGCTGCTGCTGGCCCTGGCCACCTTGCTGTTCTGGTGGCTGTGGGGCACGCGGCTCTGGCCTCAGGTGCTGGCCGGCGCACCGGCGATGCATCAGCACGCGGGGCACAGCCTGGGGCTGGGGGCCAGCAGCCCCTTCGCCCTGGCCCTGCAGCTCAGCATCGCCGTGCTGGTGGTGGCCTGCCCCTGCGCCTTGGGGTTGGCCACGCCCACGGCGATCAGCGTTGGCACCGGCCGCGCCGCCCAGGCCGGCGTGCTGTTTCGCGGCGGTGATGTGATCGAGGCGGCCGCCGGGCTGCACACCGTGCTGTTCGACAAGACCGGCACCCTCACCCTCGGCCGCCCGCAGGTGAGCGGGCTCTCTGCGGTGTCGGATGCCGATGAGCTGATCCAGCTGGCCGCCAGCCTCGAGGCGCAGACTCGCCATCCTCTGGCCCATGCCCTGCTCCAGCGCGCTCAGGAGCTGGAGCTGCCGCTGCTGCCGGTGGAGCAGGCCCTCACCCACCCCGGCGATGGGGTGAGCGGACGGGTGGCGGATCGCTTCTGCCGGGTGGGCCGCGTCGGCTGGTTGGAGGCGGCGGGCCTGGAGATCCCGGCGCGGCAGCGCAGCTGGCTGGAGGAGCAGGAGCGGCAGGGGGCCACGCTTCTGGCGGTGGCGCAGGAGCAGGCCTTGCTCGGGCTGGTGGCGGTGCAGGACCAGCCCCGTGCCGATGCGGCCTCGGCTCTGGCTGCCCTGAAGGGGATGGGGCTGCAGCTCGGACTTCTCAGCGGTGATCGGTGTGCCCCGGTGCAGCGCCTCGGAGCGCAGCTGGGGCTTGCGCCCGATCAACTCGCCTGGGAGCTGTTGCCGCAGCAGAAGCTGGAGCGGATCGAGGCGGCCCGGCGCCAGGCGCCGGTGGCGATGGTGGGTGATGGCATCAACGATGCGCCGGCACTGGCCGCGGCCAGCGTGGGCATCGCCGTGGGCACCGGCACCCAGATCGCCCTGGATACGGCTGATCTGGTGGTGCTGGGCGATCGGCTGGAGGCGATTCCGGCGGCCCTGCAGCTCTCGCGGCGGATCATGGTCACCGTGCGCCAGAACCTGGCCTGGGCCTTCGGCTACAACCTTGTGGTGCTGCCGATCGCCGCGGGGGCCCTGCTGCCCGGCTTCGGTGTGCTGCTCTCCCCTCCGCTGGCGGCGCTGTTGATGGCCCTGAGTTCGCTCACCGTGGTGGTGAACGCCCTGCTGCTGGGGCGTGATGGCTGAGCGCGGTCGCTTTCTGGTGCTCGAGGGGATCGACGGCTGTGGCAAGAGCACCCAGCTCGAACGGCTGCGCACCTGGCTGCCCGCCAGCGGCCTGCTGCCTGCTGGGGCTGAGCTGGTGCTGACGCGCGAGCCCGGCGGCACCGCCCTGGGCCAGGCCCTGCGCGCGTTGTTGCTGCATCCCCCCGGCGACGCTGCCCCCGGCAGCAGCGCCGAGCTGCTGCTCTATGCGGCCGATCGGGCTCAACACGTGCAGCAGCGGATCGAACCGGCCCTGGCGGCTGGCCACTGGGTGCTGAGCGATCGCTTCAGCGGCTCCACCGCGGCGTATCAGGGCTACGGCCGCGGTCTGTCGCTCGATCTGATCGAGCAGCTGGCGGCGATCGCCACCGGTGGCCTGCAGCCGGATCTCACGCTGCTGCTGGAGCTGCCGCTGGCGGAATCGCTGCGCCGGCGTGGTCAGCGCCCGGCCGACCGGATCGAGGCCAGCGGTGAAGCGTTTCTGCAGCGGGTCTGCGACGGTTTCGCCGCGCTCGCTGTGCAGCCCGGGTGGTGCCGCCTGGATGCCAGCCAGTCGCCCGAGCAGGTGAGCGCCGCGATTCAGCGGGCCATCCGCCAGCACTGCGCCCTGCCGGCTGGCCCTGGCCATGGCTGAGCTGTTTACCGGCTTGCTGGGGCAGGAGCAGGCGATTGCTCTGCTCACGGCTGCCCTGGTGCAGCAGCGCCTGGCCCTCGCTTATCTGTTCAGCGGGCCCGACGGGGTGGGCCGACGCCTGGCGGCTCTGCGTTTTCTCGAGGGGGTGATCGCCGGAGCGGCGGGCTCGGCGGCAGTGCGGCGGCGCCTGCAGGACGGCAACCACCCCGATCTGCTCTGGGTGGAGCCCACCTACAGCGACAAGGGCCAGCTGGTTCCCGCCTCCCAGGCCGCCGCCGCCGGTGTGAGCCGCAAGGCGCCGCCGCAGCTGCGGCTGGAGCAGGTGCGGGCGGTGTCGCAGTTTCTGGCCCGGCGGCCGGTGGAGGCGCCGCGCTGCCTGGTGGTGATCGAGTCGGTTGAGGCGATGGCGGAAGGCGCCGCCAACGCCCTGCTCAAGACGCTCGAGGAGCCCGGTGATGGCCTGCTGATCCTGCTGAGTGCCGCGCCGGATCGGCTGCTGAGCACGATCCGCTCCCGCTGCCAGAGCATTCCCTTCGCCAGGCTCACACCGGTGCTGCTCCAGCAGGTGCTGGCGGCTCTGCCGCAGCAAGCCTCCGCGGAGGAGGAGCCGCAAGCGTCGATCCCCGATCCGCCGGAGCTGCTGGAGCTGGCCGCGGGGTCACCCGGGGCCCTGCTGCATCACCGGCAGCAGTGGCAGTCGCTGCCCGCCGGGCTTGCTCAGCGCTGCATTGATCTGGCAGCCAGCCCCGTGGAGGCCCTGGCTCTGGCCCGCGACCTCACCGAAGCCCTGGAGATCGAGCAGCAGCTTTGGCTGCTGGATTGGTGGCAGCTGCGGTTCTGGCGCCACCGCCAGGACAGGGCCGCTCTGGAGCGACTGGAGCGCCTGCGCCGCCAGTTGCGTTCGTTCGTTCAGCCCCGGCTGGCCTGGGAGGTGGCCCTGCTGGAGCTGTGCGGCGCGGCAGCCGCCTGAGGCCCGATAGAAGCCCGCTGTGGCGCGTTGGTGCGCCCGTGCTCAGGCGGCCGCCCGGCGGCTGTCGCGGGCGTCCTGCACCATGGCGGCCAGCTCGTTCTGCTGATTGCCGGTGGGCAGCTCGAGGCAGTAGCCGGCGCCGTAGACCGTCTTGATGAAGCGCGGCTTGCGGGGATCCGGCTCGAGCTTGGTGCGCAGGTGGCGGATGTGGACGCGGATCGTCTCGATGTCGTCGTCGGGCTCGTAGCCCCACACCTCCTTGAGGATCAGCGAGGGGGCCACGGTCTGGCCGTGGCGCTGCAGCAGGCAGTGCAGCAGCTCGAATTCCAGGTGGGTGAGGCGCACAGGCTCGTCGAACCAGATCGCCTCAAAGCGCTCGGGCACCAGGGTGAGCGAGCCGTAGCTGAGGATTTCGTTGTGCTTGGCGGAGAGGGGGGCGCGATCGCTGCGTCGCAGCAGGGCCTTGATCCGCACCAGCAGCTCCTCCAGGTCGAAGGGCTTGGCCAGGTAGTCGTCGGCGCCGGAGTTGAAGCCGCTCACCTTGTCTTTGGTGCTGCCCAGGGCGGTGAGCATCAGGATCGGAATCCGGGCAGTGCGCTCATCGCGGCGCAGCCTCTGGCAGAGGGTGAGCCCATCCACCTTGGGCAGCATCAGGTCCAGCAGGACCACATCCGGGGTGTACTGCAGGGCGAGGGCCTGGCCCTTGATGCCATCCTCGGCGCGCTGCACATCGAAGCCGCTGTGTTCCAGGTGCCCGGCCACCAGCTCGCGCATGTCGCCGTCGTCTTCGATCAGCAGGATGCAGGGCTTCATGGGGGCGCTCCGGGGCGGGGTTGGCAGATGGGAATGGAGGTGTTCTTGGGCCGGCGGAGGAGGCTGGCGGAGTGGCGGTGCGTGGCGCCGCTGCTCACAGTTGGATGTTCACGGCACACATTCTCCCTGTCACCTTCAGCTTTTGCAGAACAAACGGTGCGCTTCGCCTTTGAGGCAGATCAGCCGGGACAAGCTGCGCTGCAGCGGGTCTGACCAGTTTTCAGATGAACGATGCCGCGGAAATCTTCAGGAAGTCTTTGGTTCCAGTCGTGCTGTTTCCGGCTTCTTTTGCGGCAACCGCTGGTAAAGCGTTGGCCTGAGGATCTGTCTTGGCGTTGTTGATCTCGGCCGCTGCTGCGCCTGTGCGTGTGGCCGCCGCTGCTGAGGGAGGGCGCTCCTGCGGGAGGACGCAGCGAGTGGACAAAAAAAGACCCCAGCCGGAGGGCTGGGGTGACGAAGCTCCCCGGGCGGGATTCGAACCTGCGACCAATCGATTAACAGTCGATCGCTCTACCGCTGAGCTACCGAGGAATGGGCCCCTTCTGGGACCCGAAGAACTTACCCCTCAGGCCTTCCCGCCGGCAAGGGGGCGGAGCTTCTGCTGCAGGGCTGCGCCGTTCTGCCAGCGACCGACGCTGCCGCGTTCCACCAGGGCAGCAGCGTCGCACCAGCGCAGCTCCTCCAGCCGGTGCGTGATCCACAGGGCGGTGATCGGCTGCTGCTCCCGGCTGCAGAGGGCGCGGATCAGCTCCAGAACCTCCTGCTGGCTCTCGGCATCGAGCAGGGCCGTGGGTTCATCCAGCAGCAGCAGCTGGGCGCGGCTGGCCAGGGCGCCGGCGATCGCCAGCCGTTGCTTCTGGCCGCCGCTGAGGCTGTGAATCGGTCGCTGCCGGAAGCCGCTGAGGCCAACCTGGCCCAGGGCCTGCTCCACGGCATCCAGCCGTTCAGCAGTGCACAGGCCCGCCGGCAGCGAGAGTTCGATATCGCTGCCGCAGCTGGGCAGCAATAGCTGGTGATCGGGGTTCTGAAACACCAGGGCCGGTTTGAGCGGCCGCTGCAGGCGACCCCGACTGGGCTCGAGCAGGCCAGAGATCAGACGCAGCAGGGTGCTCTTGCCACTGCCGTTGCCGCCCACCAGCATCCACAGGCCCGGCCCTGGGATCGAGAAGCTGCAGTGATTGAGAGCGGTGTGGCCGCTGGGCCAGGCGAAGCCCAGCTGGTCGACCACCAGGCAGGGGCCGGCTCCGGTTGCGCCGGCGAGGCCGGCTTCATTCATCGAAGCTGAAGCCGGGGCGCTTGCTGCCGCCGCCCATGGCTGATTTTTCGTAGGTCTGCACCGCCACCACCTCGCTGCTGAGCAGGCTGACGCGCTTGCTCTCCTCCTTCTCGCAGGTGAGCTCCAGCAGGCGGGGATGGCCGCTGTCCATCGCCTGCTTCACCTGCTCATAAAGGGCATCGGCGGCGGACTGCTCCTTGCGCTGCACCGCCACGGGC
>Ga0310098_1000257_pt1 | contig 12386 bp, 16 predicted proteins | sample LakMicMIDCLREDC7_FD_194453 | JGI IMG/M metagenome (GOLD analysis project Ga0310098, IMG submission 194453) | Enriched freshwater cyanobacterial communities from Lake Michigan, Michigan, United States - MI23.DCL.RED.C7 | ecosystem: Environmental > Aquatic > Freshwater > Lake | place: USA...
CTCACAACACAATTTACCAGCCAGAGGGTAGGGGGGCGCAGTGCAAAAAACGCAGCTTCATACCCGTGGCAACGAACACTATGGATCAACGTGGAGCTTGGAGGCCTCGATTGCTATGGCCTGATCCAGGGCTTCGATGCCCATTTCGATATCAACTGACTGATGAGCGCTAGAGGATTGCGTTAGGTCGGCATCGTCTTCAAAGATGTTCTTTTGCTTGTCAAGCTTTGAATACAAAATGCGTACATCTTCGTTCTCTATTGTTTCTGTCCGTTGCCCAGGAGTCCAGGGCATGCTCGCCCCGATCCGAACTCCCTTGAACATGGAAAAAGCTTTGACTCGGCTGCAACCATCAACTTTGCAGGCGTAGTAAAACATGACATCTGCTGCTTTCCTGAGCTTATTGCGGAGCTCCCTGGTCTCTGAGTTGTCCGCTTCCCTGCAAAAGTGATCGTGAATGATCGCAGCGTTGATAAAATCGGGATCAAAGGGATGGCCTAGAACCGTCCAAAGAACCTTAGGTATTGAAGCTCCATCCGTTGGCTCACCTTTTGGCACATGCCACCGCTTGCCATCTGGATCATAAAAAGAAAAGTCAATATAGAGAGTCATGGTATTCTGGTTGTTGTCTTTGTCCTTCATTGGCTGAAGAATGGAGCGGTCGGGCTCAAAGCAATTGCTCCGAGGATGGGACGCCTGCTTGCTCGTCATCTAATCTTGCCAACCTGCCAAATTAGAGTAAGACAATCGTCATTCAGCGTCAATATTGTTTAATTGTTCTAGCCCGTGTTCATGGGGCCTGGCCGGCAGCGCTACAACGCATCCATCGATGGGGGTTGGCATGACGCGCAACGACGGACGGTGCCGCCGCCTCCGCTTGATCCGTGTTGGGAGCGGATTGGGGCTGGCATGGCTGACACTGCCAGCGGCTCAAGCCAACGGAACGAACCAGGCCTACCCGGTTCGACCCGCCCCTCCTGCCACCTCGGTGGTGGCCAACCTGGCCCCCGCCAGCCTCAATGTTGGAGCAGAGCCAGGCCGTTGCCCGACGGCAACGATGGCCCAGGGCCGGCGCACCGTGGCAGTGGCCAGGTTGCGTTATCCCTTGTCCCAATGGGCCGGGGAAATCTCTCCCTTTGGCTGGCGTTATTCCAATGCCCGGAGCGCCTGGAGCATGCATAGCGGCATCGATCTGATCAGCCCGCCGGGAACGCCGGTGTTGGCGGTGATGGGGGGCCAGGTGGCCCGGGTTGACACGATCGGCGGCTACGGACTGGCGGTGATCGTGGACCACGGCAACGGCTGGCAAAGCCTGTATGCCCACCTGCAGGCGGTGGCGGTGCGTCCCTGCACGGTGCTCCCGGCAGGAGGCCAGCTGGGCTGGGTGGGTCGTAGCGGCAGCGCCAGCACGGACCATCTCCACCTGGAACTGAGGATTGGTACGGGGGTCACCCAGGTGGCGGTGGACCCGGCGAAGTATCTACCCAGGCCTTAACCCCTCAGGCGTTTGCTGCAAAACCCGACCAACCTGCCCACCGAGGGCGGCGTTACGCAGGCCAACCGGCAGCGAGTCTTGTTGTTGACCCTGAACGGGCTCAGCGTTCGAGAAGCTGCCAGAAGCTCCACCTCTGGCCGAACGCTTCCCGCAGCCGCCCCACGAAGCTGGCGTGGCTCTCAAAGCCCTGCCAGTCGTCGATCCGGGCCTCAAGCAGCTCGCACTGGCGCAGATGCTCGGCGGCGTAGCGATAGCGCTTGGAGCGACCCATCGACAAGGCAAACACCACCATGGAGCGCAGCAGCAGGCTGGCGGCCAGTGGATAGTCGGCGCTGAGGCGCTCAGCCGCTGGCGCAACGATCGCATAAGCATCACCATCCCAGCGCTGGCCGTGATCGATCACGTAGCGGGCTGCCCGCGGCAAAGAGGGCCAGAAGACCAGGAACTGCAGGGTCGCCAGGGGCAACGGGTGCACTTCCGCCACCGCGAAGGCCCGCTCCTCAGCCTCCACATCGGCGAAGTCATCGAGCCGTTTGAGGTAATCGCGGAGCAGTGGAATCGAGAGTGTCTTGTTGAACACCAGCCAGCGGTGCTGCTGGGCGTCTTCGCTGCGGCTGAGGGCGTCGAGCACGGCAATGCGTGTGGTGTGCCACGCCTCGGCCTGCATGATCTGGGTGGATTTGGCGGCCCGATCCAGCACGGCAAGGGCCTGTTCGGCCCGGCCTCCCCTGAGCAGATGGCCGGCCACCTCGGCGGCGGTGTCAGGCCAAGTGAGCTGGGAGGGCTCGAACAGCTCCAGGTAGCCATCGAGATCGCCCCGCTCCTGGGCGAGTTGCTCCATCGTGGGGCGATCAATCCCGCCGCGTTCCAGCAGGGCCTCCTGCAGCCACAGCAGCCCCGCTTCCCCTAACAGCGGCGCCAAGGTGGGGATCAACCCCTCGAACTGGCCGTAGCCGTTCTCCTGCAACAGATCGGCCGCGTGCTCCACGAGGGCCCCAGTGCTGAGGCCCGCCGCGCCAGCCAGGCTCGCCAGGGCGTCGACCCCCCGCATGAACAGGCCGATGACGGCACCGGTGGAATCAGCGCAGCGGTCCAGCACCCCCTCGCCCAGTTCCAGCAAGCGCACCTGCAGCTCGACAGCGACTGCTGGATCAGCTGTGGCGATCGGCCCGCTGATCGCCTGCTGCTGGGCCTCCAGGTCGGCAACCAGCGCCTTGCGTTTGGTGGAATCGATGAAGGTGGTTGAACGGGCGATCGCCGCCAGCCGTTTGCGCACCTCCCGTGCGGCGTTCTCGGCCCCGTCGGCGGCTGCCAGGGCCAGCCGCAGCCGCCGCTGGATCACGGCATGACCGACGCTCACCTCGATCAACAGCTCCGCCAGAGCCGCCGCGCCGAGCGCCTCCAGGTTTTTGGCGTTGAGAGCGCGCTTGGCGGCCATGGCCTGAGCTGTGCTCCAACGAGCATGCCGCCTCCGGCAGGGCCCGGCACGGCCTCGGAGAGCGACACGCCGGGTCTGAGCAGGGAGCAAAAGCGCCGCCTTGGCGGCGCCGGCTTACCCAGATCGTCCACCAGGAGCAGAGGACGACCCACCTCATGCTGACAGCTGCATCAGAGCGAAGCGTCAAAGCTCCTGGATGACAAAAGCTTTACGGAGCCACGTGTCGTTTTGACTCGCAAAGTTGCTGCACATCACCGCACCTTGCAGTGTGTGCCATTGCCTCCCAGGCAGTGGCAGCGATGGTGCTGGGCGTGCAGCCTTGGGAAAGGAGACAGCACGTGATCGGTGTCACGTGGTTGAGCCAAGTGATTCCAGCATGTGAGACCTACGTTGCTGCAGCTGATGGCTTGACTCAGGTCGAACAGCTTGTCCCCAGCGGCTGCGGAAGTCCGATGCTGGTGGTGGCCGATGCGTTGCATTATTTCGGCCAGCACTTCCGCGACCCGATTCAGATCCCGTCCATGGCTGAATCGCTTGGCATCAGCTTGCACTGCCTTAATTTCAGCTTCGATCGCATCAGAAGCGTCACCCCCCTTCAGGCGTTACAGGAACATCGCCTGAACAAATTGTTCGTCGCGCTCACCGATCAACCGCGTCAGGGACTTGGTCGGGCGATTCGTGCCTGCGGGCTTGCCGAGACCACTGGAGTGCTGGCGCTCTTTGAGCAGGAGTTCGGCATCGCCATGCCCCTGTTTCTGCTCACCTGCCGACGTGCAGCGGAAGACCGGTTGTTCCGAATGGAGCATCCAGAAGCAGAAGCGCTGGTGTTACCCATCTGAGCCCATCTGAATCGCCAGTCCTGCCTCCTTGGTGGTGTCTCCTGTGGCCGCCACAGGCACCAGCTCAGGATTGAGCACAATCACAGCCATGGACATCCACGCCGATCTCGACCAGCGCGCCGTGCTGGACACCACCGCCCTGCCCGCGCCACCTCGATCGTGCGGTACGCCCCGGGGAGTCGCTTTGACCGTCACAGTCATGGCGGCGGCGAGGAAATCCTGGTGCTGGCGGGCTGCGCAATCCACCCGGCAGCGTGCACCGGCCCTGGAGTGAGTCGGGCTGCACCATCTGGGTCAAGTCCAGCCAGCTGCCGGCCGTCCTCGGATCCGAAGAGAAGACGGAATAGATCGCTGCCTTCTCCCTTGATCGCGGTGCTGTAGCGACGTCAAGGCCGCGGATGTTGTCAGAGCTGCCCTGGCAGATGGTGATTGGCGCCGTTGCCTCAATCCTGCAGAGCGATGTTCAGGGTCATCGGCACCGCTGCAAGCCGATTGCGGGGCACCGGGCTGTGCTCCATCCGCTCCCGCATGGCACTGCTCGCTTCCTCAGAGGCGCGAGACCGTGCCTCGGGCGAAGCGCCTGGATCCAGCTGCAGCTGGAAACTGGCCACCACGGCCTCCAGATCCCAGCTGTTGGAGACGGTCACGCTCAGATCAGCCACCACCTGCTGCAGGGGGATCTGCCGCTCGCGGGCCTCGCTGACCAGATGCAAGTGCAGACACAGCAGCAAAGCGATCAGATGGAGACGGAACGGCGGTGTGCTGAGGCTGGGGTTCTGGGGCTGCCAATCCCCCTCCTCGCTCAGTCGCTCCAGCTCGAGGGACTGGCTGGTGAGGTCGGAGCCTCCATGGCTGCTGCGCAGCCGGAACTGGAAGGTGCGTGAGGTCATGGGGTGAACGACACGATCCGAGACAGGAGGACGAAACGGACAGGTGGAACGAGCCAACGGGGGCAGAACGGCCAAGGCGGCAGGCAGGAGGCTTCCTGCCCAGTGATTCAGGACCGTGAAGGGATACGGCGGCTCGTGATGGGGAAGGGCCGCAACGGCTGCGCCGTGCCGGTTGCCTTGGAGTCGTGGCCACCCTCAACCGGGCGCCACGCCTTGCGGGTGCTGTCGCCGTGACTGTTGCCACCGGTCTGCAGATCGGACTGGCGCTTGAGGGCTTCCGATCCCGACAGCAGGGCCGAGCCGAGCAGCAGGGCGGCAAAGCCCTGGCGCAGGCGACGGTCACTCAGTTGGGGCGCCAGGTGTTGGCCTACCGCGGCACCCACAGCCCCGCCCAGCAGCAAGGGCAGCATCAGGGGCAGGCTCTGCTGCGGCCAGTGGCCCAGGGCCGCCAGGGCGACCAGGGCATTGACGACGATCAGCAGCAGGCTGGTGCCGCAGGCCAGTTGCATCGGCAGTCCCGCCAGCAGCACCAGGGCCGGCACGATCGCAAAGCCACCACCCACGCCGGCGATGCCGGTGAGCAATCCCACCAGCACCCCCTGGATCGCCAGCGGCAAGATCGAGCCAGGGCGTTTACCGATCGGGACCAGGCTCGGTGCGGCCTGGCTGGCGCTGCGACGGGTGAGCAACCAGGAGGCGCCAAGTGCCGCCGCAGCGAACACACCCAGTTCCACGGGTTCACTCAGGTAGCCAGCCTTCACCCAGCTGCCACCGATCCAGCTGCCCGCCAGAGCCGGCATCCCCAGGATGATCGCGGGAATCACCGCGAACTGGCCCCGCCGCAGATAGGGGCCCAGGTTGCCCAGGGCCAGCAGCATCACCACCAACAGTGAAAGGGGCACGGCTTCCCGTGTGCTCAAGCCGGCACCCGTCACCAGCAGGGGCAGCAACAGGATCGAGCCACCGGCGCCAAGCACCGACAGCAGAAAACCGATCAGCCCACCGCCAGCGGTGAGCAGGGCAAGGGTTGCGGGTTCCATCAGCGGTTCACCCGGTTCCAGGGCATCAGCGCCAGCAGCCGGGCCATGCCGCAGAAGCCACTGACTCCGGCAAACACCAAACCGGCGCCGACGAACCAGCTGAGCAGGATCCAGTCCGGGCCCGCGACGTGGCTGAGGATCAAGCCCAGCAGGACCAGCGAACCGGCGGCGATCTGCACCTGGCGCATCAGGGGCATCGGGGCGTTGGCCAGGCGGCGCACCGGCAGGCCGGCTTGCTGCCAACTGGGAAGCCCGCCCTGCAGATCGCTGATGGGGTGGGGATGGCTCTGCCGCAGCAGGGTCTGCACCCCCTTGGCGCTGCGGTTGCCGCTCTGGCAGACCAGCACCAGCGGGCCCTGGGGCAGGTCGGCCTGGTGCAGGCGCGCCAGGGGCACGTTGAGGCTGCCGGCGATGTGGCCGGAGGCTTACTCCATCGGTTCGCGCACGTCGATCACGGTGACGCCGCGGCTGCCGAGCTGATCCGCCAGGTCCTGGGCACTGATGCATTCAGGACGGGTGGTGCCCGAGCTGCGGAGGCTGGGACGATTCAGGGAGGGGTTGGCCATGGTGAGCAAGGAAGGGAATGGCGTTGGTGGGCGGTGATCAGCTGGCGGTTACGCGCTCGAGCGGATAGCCCTCATCGCCCCAGCGGCTGAGGCCGCCGCGCAGGTTGGCCACCTGGCGAAGGCCGGCCTTGAGCAGCTGCTGGGTGGCCAAGGCGGAGCGGCTGCCGGAATGGCAGACCACCACCAGCGGCCGATCGCTGGCGATCTCCTGGCGGCGGGCCTCCAGTTCCGGCAGGGGGATGGGTAGCGACCCGTCGATGCGGCCATCGGGTCCGTTCACCTCCTCGAGGGAGCGAACGTCGAGAATGGTGAGCTCGCCCAGGTGTTCGGCCACCCAGCTGGGAGGGAGCTCCGGCAGGCCGGCGTAGCTGCGCACCACTGGAGCCCAGGCGCTGGCGGTTTCGGCGTGCCGGGGTTTGCCGGAGCGCATGTTGCCAGGCAGGGCCTCGGCGATGCGGCCCGGGTGCGGCAGCTTCATGTTCTCCATGTGCCCCACGAAGTCGCGTTCGGTGGCGCTGCCGCCGAGGCGGGCGTTGAAGGCCTTCTCCTCCGCCACCGAGGTGACGCTGCGGCCGGTGTAGTCGTGGCCGGGATAGAGCAGGCACGCCTCCGGCAGCGAGAAGATCTGCTCGGTGATCGAGCGCCAGAGGGTGTGGGCATTGCCCTGCTGGAAGTCGCAGCGGCCGCAGCCCCGCACCAGCAACGCATCGCCGGTGAAGGCCACCGATTGGTCATCGAGCACGAAGCTCACGCAGCCATCGGTGTGGCCGGGGGTGCTGCGCACCTCCAGATGGCGACCGCCGAAGCGAAGAAGGTCGCCGTGCTGCAGCGGCTGGGTGACGTTCTCGGCGCGGGCGGCGGCGGCCAGGGCGATGGCCGATCCGGTGGCCTGCTGCATCAGCCAGCTGCCGGTGACGTGGTCGGCATGGGCGTGGGTGTCGAGGCAGGCCACCAGGTGGATGCCCAGCTCGCGGATCAAGGAAAGATCGCGCTCGTGCTGCTCGAAGACCGGATCGATCAGCACCCCCTCGCCGGAGGGCACATCGGCCAGCAGGTAGGTGAAGGTGCCGCTGGGGGCGTCGAACAGCTGGCGGAAGAGCAGGGCGCCGCCACCGGCGGCCGCCTGCAACAGAGGGGAAGCGGAGGTGGCGACCATGAACGCGCGTTAGCAGCTTTTATGACTGTATGCGCATAACGACAGGACGGCAAGCGGCGAGCTCGGCTGGGGGTGGCGTGGCGCCTCCCGCCAAGGGCACAGAGACCGCATAATGCTTTCATCGTCATACACCGCTCAGCATGGGTGCCGCAGGTTCGATGCCCAGTCCGCAGCTCCTGGAGGAATACAGCCAGTTCTTCCGGCTGCTCAGCGAACCGACGCGCCTGCAGCTGCTCTGTCAGCTCAAGCACAGCGCCTCCATGGATGTCGCCGGCCTGATCGAGGCCACCGGGTTCTCCCAGTCCCACATCAGCCGTCAACTGGGCCAACTTCAGCGTGCCGGCCTGGTCAGCTGCGAGCGCGATGGCGTGCGCACCATCTGGAGCACCGACAACGATCTCGTCGATGATCTCTGCAACCTGGTCCAGAACCGGCTCCGGCAACGCCTGGAGGCCCAGCTGCAGAGCCTGGCGGCCGGTTGAGGTCGCGCTTACGACACCACTAACGCCACCATCAGGACGATCTGATCTGCAGATGGTCCGTGAAGGCGCCATGCGTCTTGATGCGCCCGTCAGCATGACCTGGCGCCGACGGGCCCGGAGGGACTGTTTTCGGAGGATGAGGTCGACAACATCTGCCACCTCGCCATCGCCTCAGGTGGTGGTGGGCTTCGCTGAGATTCACTCACCATGCCCGGAGCCCAATGAGCAAGCCTGAAGCGCTTCCGCCTTGGCGCCCCCTTCTCAGGAGTGCCCGAGAGCGCGAGGGGCGCTCGCCCCAGGCCCGCTGGCTGCAGCTGGCCACGGTGGCGGTCGATGGCACGCCAAGGGTGCGCACCCTGGTGTTCCGGGGCTGGGCTGGGTCCACGGCGTTGGATCTGCTCACCGATGGCCGCAGTGCCAAGCCCGCCGAACTGGCCCATCAGCCAGCCGTGGAATTGTGTTGGTTGCTGCCCCGTGCCCGCTCACAGTTCCGCCTACGCGGAAGCCTGCAAACCTTGCCGATTGAACAGGGCCAGATGGAGCGCGAACGCCACTGGCCGATGCTCTCCCCCGGTGGGCGTGCCTTGTGGGGCTGGCCCCCGCCCGGGAAGCCCTTCGAGCCTGAGGCAGCCTTCCCCGAGCAGCTTCCCGATGGGTCGCCGCTACCGGATCACTTCCAGCTGTTGCGCATCGCCCTGAGCCAGGTGGAACTGTTGGAGCTCACGGGCCATCCCCACCGCCGCCGGCGCTGGAGCGTGGAGAACGGCTGGATGGAGGAGCGACTGAATCCATAAACCTGGGCGACGCCCGGAGCCCTTTAGCGTGAACGCACGCATCCACAGACGGCCCCAACCGCTTCGTCGACAACCACCGCAGCCCCATCCACCGCGTTCTCGCTTGATGCTTCTCCCATCCCTGGCCCAGCGGCACAGGCAACCCGAGTGGATGGACCAGCCCGGCATCGATCCGCTCGCCCACAGCCAGGCTCTGCAGGGTCTACGCAGGATCAATGCCTTCAGCGGAGCGGTCGGTTCCCTGTTCGCTCCGATCCGTTCCCTGGCCCGGGAGCGCTGCGGCCAGCCGCTGCGGGTTCTGGATCTGGCCTGCGGCGGTGGGGACAACACCACCGCCCTGGCGGAACGGGCTCGCCGAGAAGGGCTCGACGTGCAAATGGACGGCTCCGACCTCAGCCCGCAGGCGGTGGCCATCGCGACCCGCAGCGCCGAGGAGCGGGCCCTTGGCGCCAGGTTCTTCCAGGCCGATGCCCTCAACGATCCCCTCCCCGAGGACTATGACGTGATCCTCTGCAGCCTGTTTCTGCACCACTTGGATGAAGAACAGGCCGTCAATCTCCTGCAGCGGATGGGTCGGGCCAGCCGGTGCCTGGTGTTAGTCAATGACCTGATCCGCAGTCCCCTGGGCTACGGCTTGGCCTGGGCGGGCTGCCGGCTGCTGAGTCGCTCCCCGATCGTCCATTTCGATGGTCCGGTCTCGGTGCAGGGCGCCTTTCAGTTGCAGGAAGTGCGGGCTCTGGCGGCCCGCTCAGGCCTTGAGGGTGCCGCCGTGCGGCGCAGCTGGCCCGAGCGCTACCTGCTGCGTTGGCGCCGTTCGCTCGCTTCGCCCCAACTCGGTTCGCCGCAACAGCGATGAGGGCTCCGGAGTGGGACGTGATCGTGATCGGGGCCGGACCCGCCGGTGCCCTCGCCGCATACCAGTTGGCGCGGCGCCAGCTGCGGGTGCTCCTGGTGGAAAAGCGGGCTTTCCCCCGCTGGAAGATCTGCGGCAGCTGCCTCAATGGCGTGGCCCTCAGGGCCCTGGAGACAGCCGGACTGGGCCATCTGCTTGATGCTCTCGGCGCTGTTCCGCTGGAGCGGATCCATCTCGGCCTGCAAGGGCGTCAGCTGGAACTCGCCCTCCCGGCGGGCCGTTCCCTCTCCCGAGGCCGCCTCGACCTGGCCTTGTGCGAAGCCGCCGTCGCTGCCGGCGCTGTGTTGCGTTCGCGATGCGAGGCCAGCGTGGCTGGATCCCATCCCGGCGGCAGGGAGGTGCTGCTGCGCTCCGGCGCCGATGTCCAGACCACCAGCGCCCGGGTCGTGCTGGTGGCCTCTGGGCTGGCCAGCAACGCTCTGGCTCCGGAGCTGCCGATTGAGACGCGGATCAGCCCCCGCTCCAGGATTGGCGCCGGCTGCGAGCTGGATGCCGGAGTGAAGGGCTACGCCAGGGGCACGATCCACATGGCCATCGGCAGGCATGGGTACGTGGGACTGGTGCGCAACGAAGCGGGTGCTCTCAACCTGGCGGCCGCCTTCGATCGCCCCCACCTGATTGCAGCCGGTGGGCCGGCCGCCAGCGCCGCCGAAGTGCTGGCCGAGGCAGGCTTTGATCCCCTGCCCGAAGCCGCCGCTGCCACCTGGCGAGCCACGCCAGCCCTCACCCGTCGGTCCACCCCGCCGGCGGCCGAGCGGGTGCTGCTGCTGGGGGATGCCGCCGGCTACGTGGAGCCGTTCACGGGTGAGGGCATGGGCTGGGCCCTGGTGGGGGCGCTGGCAGTTGTCCCGCTGGTGCTGCAGGGACAACAGGAGTGGAACACGGGCCTTGAACGCGAATGGGCCCGTTCCCATGCCCGCTTGATTGGTTCGCGGCAGCGCTTCTGCCATGGGTTGGCCTTCGCCCTGCGGCGCCCGGGGCTGAGCCGAGCCCTGCTGGATGCGGCCGGGCGTTGGCCGGCCCTGACCGCGCCCCTGCTCCTGCATCTCGAAGGTGCCTCTCGCCAACGGATCACCCCAGCGCCATGTCCCTGACGATTCACGGCCTGGGAACGGCCCTGCCCCCCCATCGCCTGGCCCAGGGCGATGCCGCCATGGTCGCGGCAAGGGTGGCCCTGCCAGAGCAGGAGCCTTCCCCCTCCAAGCGCCGGCTGCTCGAAACCCTGCATCGCCGCTCCGGGGTCGCGATGCGTCACATCGTGCTGGAGAACCTCACCGGCACGAAGTCCAGCCACGAGCAGGGCTTCTTCGGCACCACCAGTCCCAGCACCGGGGAGCGGATGCGTCGCTACAGCCAGGAAGCACCGCCCCTTGCCCTGCGGGCCGTGCGGGCCGCCCTGGAGCAGGCGCAGCTTCCCCCCGAACGCATCACCCACCTGGTCACGGTCTCCTGCACCGGCTTCCACGCGCCCGGCGTCGATCTGGCCCTGATGGCCGCCCTGCCGCTGCGCCCCAGCGTGGCCCGCACCCATGTGGGGTTCATGGGCTGTCACGCCGCCCTCAACGGTCTGCGGGTCGCGGCCGGCTTCACCGGCGCCGATCCCGAGGCCTGCGTGTTGCTCTGCGCCGTCGAGCTTTGCAGCCTGCACCTTCAGTACGGCTGGGAGGCCGAAAGGATCGTGGCCAATGCCCTGTTCGCCGACGGTGCCGCCGCTCTGGTGGCCTGCGGGGAAGGGCAGGCGGCGGCCGTTCCACCAGCGCCAGGGCTGCAGCGATGGATCGCCAGTGGCTCCCTACTGGTGCCCGCCAGCGCCGAGGCCATGACGTGGGCGATTGAGGATCACGGCTTCGTCATGGGTCTGTCCCCCCAGGTTCCCGATCTGATCGCGGCGCATCTGAAGCCCTGGCTGGAGGGGTGGTTGGCGGAGCATCAACTGACGCTCGAATCGATCGGCTGCTGGGCCGTCCATCCCGGTGGCCCCCGCATCCTCTCGGCGGTGACGGAGACCCTGGGACTCGATCCCGCCCTGATCGAGCCCTCCCGATCGGTGCTGAGGGATTGCGGCAACATGTCGTCGCCGACCCTGCTGTTCATCGTCGAGCGCCTGCGGCGCAGTGGGGCACCAGGCCCGTGCCTGGCGATGGCGTTCGGGCCGGGGCTCTGCGTCGAGGTGGCGCTGTTGGCGTGAGAACGAGCAACGCAGCCGCCCATGCCGGCAGGGGATCCCGATGCAGTTCAAACGAGCCGTTGGTGATCGTGAACACAGGCTGGGACGCTATGGCCACCTTCGCTGACCCGGCTGGCGATCCGCGCTTGGTTGAGATCGGTGCTCTCCAGGTGGATCAGCACCATGATCACCTGATAGCCCACAAGGCCTTGGCGCGAGCGATGAAATCGATCTTGGAGGGATGGGAATAGACCGTTTCAAAACAGAAACTCAACCCGTGCTCCAGCAGCTGAAGACGTTGCCGTTCCGCCAATTGGGCGGCCTCATAACGATGGGCTTCCGGGGCCTCCGCAAAGAGGATCCTCGCCAGCACATCGGCATTCACGAAGGGCAGCCCTAGTGGCTCGAGCGCCGGCCGTGCGGTTGCCTTCGTTATCGATCCGCTCCAGCAAGCCAGGCCGGCTGGGGCAGGCCTGGTAGCGCTCAGAGGCCGTGCTCACGGATGCGGCCAGGCTGCCGTTCTGGCGCTGCATCGAGGGCAGCGAACACGCTCTCCGGCGCTACCGCCGCCGCCCGCACAGGTTCCACCCGCAGACGCGCCAGACC
>Ga0310098_1000258_pt1 | contig 12377 bp, 8 predicted proteins | sample LakMicMIDCLREDC7_FD_194453 | JGI IMG/M metagenome (GOLD analysis project Ga0310098, IMG submission 194453) | Enriched freshwater cyanobacterial communities from Lake Michigan, Michigan, United States - MI23.DCL.RED.C7 | ecosystem: Environmental > Aquatic > Freshwater > Lake | place: USA: Michigan...
GTCAATGCGTTCTTCAAGGATCCGCTTAACCCCGACTTCCCCTTAGTGGATGCGGTGGTCAGCCTCACCGGCTTTGCCCTAGTCGGCGGCCCCGCCCGCCAGGACCATCCCAAGGCGATTGAGGTGCTCAAGGGCCTGAATCGCCCCTACATGGTGGCCTTGCCCCTGGTGTTCCAGACCACCCAGGAGTGGGAAGAGAGTGATTTGGGTCTGCACCCCGTGCAGGTCGCCCTGCAGATCGCCATCCCCGAACTCGATGGCGCCATTGAGCCGATCGTGCTTTCGGGCCGCGATGACGCCACCGGCAAGGCCCACACGCTCCAAGACCGGGTTGAGGCGATCGCCGAGCGGGCGATCCGCTGGGCGTCGCTGCGGATCAAGCCCCGCGCCGATAAAAAGCTGGCGATCACGGTGTTTAGCTTCCCCCCCGACAAGGGCAATGTCGGCACCGCGGCCTATCTCGATGTCTTCGGCTCGATCTACCGGGTGCTCGAAGAAATGAAGGCCAAGGGCTATGACATCCAAGCGATGCCGCGCAATCCCAAGGCCCTGATGGAGGCCGTGCTCAGCGATCCTGAGGCCCTGGCCGGTTCGCCCGAACTGGCGATCGCCCACCGCATGAGCGTGGAAGATTATGAGCGGCTCACGCCCTATTCCCAACGGCTGGAAGAGAACTGGGGCAAGCCCCCCGGCAATCTCAATTCCGATGGCACCAATTTATTGATCTACGGGCGCCATTTCGGCAATGTCTTTGTGGGGGTCCAGCCCACTTTTGGCTACGAGGGCGACCCCATGCGCCTCCTGTATTCGCGCAGCGCCAGCCCCCACCACGGCTTTGCTGCCTACTACACCTACTTGGAGAAGGTGTGGCAGGCCGATGCCGTGCTCCACTTCGGCACCCATGGCTCCCTGGAATTCATGCCCGGCAAGCAAATGGGCATGAGCGAAACCTGCTATCCCGATTCGCTGATCGGCGCCCTGCCCAACCTCTATTACTACGCCGCAAACAACCCCTCTGAAGCCACCATCGCCAAGCGCCGTGGGTATGCCTCCACGATCAGCTATCTCACACCACCGGCTGAAAATGCTGGCCTTTACAAGGGTCTCAAGGAGTTGGGCGAACTGGTGGGCTCCTACCAACAGTTGCGCGAAAGCTCCCGGGGTGTGCAGATCGTCAATGCGATCGTCGAAACGGCACGCCAGTGTAACCTCGATAAGGACATCCAGTTCCCCGAAGCTGACGCCTCTGAGCTCGATTTAGATGGCCGCGATGGTGTGGTCGGTGCGGTCTATCGCCAGTTGATGGAGATCGAGAGTCGCCTGCTGCCCTGTGGCCTGCACACGATTGGTAAGCCGCCCACGGCTGAGGAGGCGATCGCCACTTTGGTGAGTATCGGCGCCCTAGAGCGCACCGATGATGGCCTGCGTTCCTTGCCAGCTTTACTTGCCGAGAGTCTGGGCCGCACGATCGATGAGATTTATAGCGGCAACGACCAGGGTGTGTTGGCCGATGTGGAACTCAACCGCACGATCACGGAAACCTGTAGGGCCGCCGTCGGCGCCATGGTCCGCCAGGTCACTGGCGCCGATGGCCGGGTCAGCCTGCGCCAGAACTTTGGCTGGTTCTTTGCCCTGCTGGAACGCTTTGGCGTCCAATTCCCTAGCCCCTGGCTCTCGGCTTGCAAATCCGCCGGCTTTGGCACGGTGGATCAGGCTGAGCTGGACAAGCTCTTCGCCTACCTGAGCTTCTGCCTCGAGCAGATCTGCGCTGACATGGAGATGGAGAGCCTGCTGCGGGCCCTCGATGGGGAATACGTGCTGCCTGGTCCTGGCGGTGATCCGATTCGCAACCCTGGCGTGCTCCCCAGTGGCAAGAACATCCACGCCCTTGATCCCCAGTCCATTCCCACCCGCGCCGCCATTGCGGCAGCGAAGGTGGTGGTGGATCGCCTGATTGAACGCCAGAAGGCCGAGCAGGGTGCCTGGCCAGAAACGATTGCCTGCGTGCTTTGGGGCACCGACAACATCAAGACCTACGGAGAATCGCTGGCCCAGATCCTCTGGTTCATTGGCGTGCGCCCCGTAGCCGATTCCCTTGGCCGCGTCAACAAACTGGAGTTGATTTCCCTTGAAGAACTGGGCCGCCCCCGTATTGATGTGGTGGTCAATTGCTCCGGCGTGTTCCGTGACCTGTTCATTAACCAGATGGCCCTGATCGACCAGGGCGTCAAAATGGCGGCGGAGGCCGATGAGCCCCTGGCCATGAATTTTGTGCGCCGCCACGCCCAGGAGCAGGCTACGGCCCAAGGTGTATCCCTGCGGGACGCGGCCACGCGAGTGTTTTCTAATGCCAGCGGCAGCTACTCCTCCAACGTCAACTTGGCGGTAGAGAACAGCACCTGGGAAGCGGAGAATGAATTGCAGGAAATGTATCTTTCTCGCAAAACCTTCGCCTTTAATGCCGACAACCCTGGCGAGATGAACCAAAACCGCGAGGTGTTTGAGTCGGCAATGAAAACGGCTGATGTCACCTTTCAGAACCTCGATTCCGCCGAAATCTCCCTCACCGATGTGAGTCATTACTTCGACTCGGACCCCACCAAGTTGATTGCCGGTTTGCGTGATGACGGCAAGGCTCCGGCCAGCTACATCGCTGACACCACCACGGCCAACGCCCAGGTGCGCTCCCTCAGTGAAACAATCCGCCTCGATTCCCGCACCAAGCTGCTCAATCCCAAGTGGTACGAGGGCATGCTTGATTCCGGCTATGAGGGTGTGCGGGAAGTGGCCAAGCGGCTCAACTTCACCCTTGGCTGGAGTGCCACCAGTGGCGCCGTTGACAACTTCGTTTACGAAGAAGCCAATGAGACCTTCATCAACGATCCGGAGATGCGCAAGCGCTTGCTTGAGCTCAATCCCCATAGTTTCCGCCGGATTGTGGGCACCCTGCTGGAAGTGAATGGTCGCGGCTACTGGGAAACCAGCGATGAGAATATTGCCCAGCTTCAAGAGATCTACCAGGAGATCGAAGACCGCATCGAAGGCGTTAGTAACCCCCAGGCATAATTATCCCGGCCATCATTGGTCCAATAGTTAATCGTACCCCTGAATCACCATGGCCGCCCCTGCCGATTTGGCAACGCCGATGCTGGCAGTGGCGGTGATCACGGTCACTGCCCAGCTGTTTGGTGCCCTGGCCCAGCGATGTCACCAGCCGCGGGTTGTTGGCGAAATCGTGGGCGGCATCGTGCTCGGCCCCAGTTTGCTGGGGGCCTTGGCGCCGGGCCTGGAAACCCATCTGTTTAACGGGGCCGTGCGCGGCCAGCTCAACCTGCTCGGCCAGTTGGGCTTGGTGCTGTTCATGTTTTTGGTGGGGCTTGAGCTCAATCCCAACCTGTTGATGGGGCGCCTGCCCTTGGCCAGTCGGATCACCGCCGCTGGGGTGCTCCTCCCGTTGATCTTGGGGGTTGGCCTGGCTGGCCTGTTTGAAACCTGGCTTCCTGACCTGCTGCCCGGCCATCGCCTGCTCTCCGGGGCCCTGTTCATGGGTACGGCCATGGCGATCACCGCCTTTCCTGTGCTGGCGCGCATCCTGCGGGATCGGGGCCTCCAGCACCAGCCCGTGGGGGCCCTGGCGATCACCACCGCTGCCATCGACGACGCCCTCGCCTGGATCCTGCTGGCGGCCGTTGTCGCCCTGGCTCGCTCGTCCTCCGCCTGGGGAGCCTTGGGGTCCTTCTTCGGTACGGCGGCCTGGGCCCTGGTGGTGCTGGTTGGAACGCGACCCCTGCGGCTTTGGCTAGAACAGCACTACAAAACGGGCCGCGATCTGGGCCCCCTCCTGCAAACGGTGCTCTTTAGTGGCGCCCTCTTGAGTGGGGTGGTCACCGAATGGCTGGGGGTCCACCTCATCTTTGGCGCCTTCCTCTGGGGCCTGGCCATGCCCCGCTATGCCCCATTGCGGCGCAAGTTGGAGCAGCAGCTGGAAACGGTTGTGTTACGGCTTTTGTTGCCCCTCTTTTTTGCAATTAGCGGCTTGAGCACCCGCATCGGCAGCCTTAACAGTCCGTCCCTCTGGTTGGCCCTGGTGGCTGTTCTTCTGGTGGCCGTCTGCGGCAAGTTCCTTGGCACCTGGGCCACGGCCCGGCTCAGTGGTGTCGAGAGCCGCGAGGCCCAGGCCCTGGGCTGGTTAATGAACACCCGTGGCCTCACCGAGTTGGTTGTGCTCAATGTGGGCCTAGCCCAGGGGGTGATCAGCACCGAACTGTTCACGATTGGGGTTTTGATGGCCCTGGCCACCACCGTGATGACGGGGCCCTTGCTCGGCAGGCTTGGCTACGGCGTGGTGCAGCCTGCTAATCGGCGGGTGGCGATGGCTGAGTTGTAACCAAACCGAGGGGTTTAGCGCCTCTTTATCCCCATGGCTGGGGGTCCCCCCCCGCTGGAGATCGGCTTCAGCTCCCTGGCACGGGCCCCTGTTCAGCTTGGCGAGTCCGCCGGTTTGCGCCAAAGGGCATCAGCCATGCGGGCGGTCTGCACAATCGGCCCCACATCGTGGACCCGCACGATGTCGGCCCCGGCGGCAATCGCCTTGCAGACCACCGCTGTTGTGCCCCAGAGCCGCGCCCTCGGGCGGGGTTCGTTCAGCACCGCTCCGATGAAGCGCTTGCGCGAGGGGCCCACCAGCAGGGGATACCCCTGGGCCCGCAGCCGTTCAAGGCCGTCCAACAGGACCAGGCATTGGGTTTCGCTTTTAGCAAAGCCCAGGCCCGGATCCCAGATCAGTTGGCTGGCCGCCACGCCGGCCGCCCGGGCCCGGCCGCTGGCCTCCTTGAGCTCCCTGAGAACGTCATCGACCAGGTCCCCATAGGCCGTGAGGCCGTCCATGCTGCGGCTATCACCGCGGCTGTGCATCAGCACCAGGGGGCACCCCCAGGCGGCTGCCACCGACAGCAGCTGTGGATCCAGCCGGCCGCTACTGACATCGTTGAGCCAGTCGGCCCCTGCTGCCAGGGCGGCTGCCGCCACCGGGGCGCGAAAGGTGTCGATCGAAAGGTGCACCTCGGGCAGGGCCGAGCGGATCAACTTCAAGGCCGGCAGCAACCTGGCCAGTTCCGCTTCAGCGCCTATATCTTCGGCGCCGGGTCGGGTGCTTTGGGCGCCGAGATCGAGCAGCGTCGCCCCCTGGGCCACCATGCGCCGGGCCACCGCAAGGGCTTGGCCAGGGCCCTTGATCCGGCCACCGTCGCTGAAGGAATCAGGGGTGAGGTTGATCACCCCCATCACATGGGTTCGCTGCCCAAAGGCCAGGCCTGGACGTTGGGATGGGGCAGCCGGGATCGCCAGAACCTCTCCTAGGCCGCTACGGGCACTTGGTAATTGGCGATCCGGGCGAAGCCCACCGGATCGAGGGAGGCGCCCCCCACTAACACCCCATTGATATCCGATTGGGCCATCAGCTGGTCGATGTTGTCGGCCTTGACCGAGCCGCCGTATTGGACCACCACGTCGGCGTAACCGACCCAGCTGCGGATCAGGCCGCAGATGCGGTTGGCTTCGGCGGCGCCACAGGTTTTGCCGGTGCCGATTGCCCAGATGGGTTCGTAGGCCACCACCAAGTGCGCCGGATCCAGTCCGTCGATGCCCTGTTCCACCTGGCGACGGATCACCCGTTCTGCTTCGCCCCCTTCCCGTTGGGAGTCGCTTTCGCCCACGCACAGGATCGGGATCAGGCCAGCTTTTTGGGCTGTGCGGGCCCGCAGGTTGATCTGCTCGTCGGTTTCGCTGTAGTACTTGCGTGGCTCACTGTGGCCCACGATCGCGTGGGTGACCCCGTGCTCCTGCAGCATCGGCGCCGAGATCATGCCGGTGTAGGCGCCGGACTGGTCCCAATGAACGTTCTGGCCGCCGATCTGGATGCCACTGCCCGCTAAGGCCTGGGCCAGGGTGGCGATCGCCGTGAACGGCGGAGCCAGGAGCACTTCCCGATCACTGGGCAAGCTGGCGACTAGGGGCAGGAAGGCACTCGCAAATGCCTGGGCCTCAGCGCAGGTCATGTGCATTTTCCAGTTGCCCGCGATCACCGACTTGCCCACAGCCTTCCCGAGTGATGAAATCCCAACCTAAGGGTCCATCGGCTGGGACCCCAGACCGTGGCTAGCTGCAGGCTGCCCCAGCCCTAAGCGCTCCCGATCAACGGGCTTGATGCACGGCCATCACCAGGAGTCTTGATCTATGGCTGCAAGATGGCCCGAGAGGGGGTCAGCGGCGGGCCTGGAAGGCAGGCACCACCAGCTCCTGGCCAGCGAGCTTGACCCGATCACCAGGCTGCAACTTGCGGCCGCGCCGTTGCTCCAGTTCGCCATTGACGCGTACATCGCCCTGCTGGATCCGGAATTTGGCTTCGCCGCCCGTGCCCACCAGGCCCTGCCATTTCAGGAATTGATCAAGGCGTAGTTCGCTCGGCTGCCCTAGGGAGCTTGAATCGCTCACCAGGGGCTGCCAGTCCCTGGGGCCAGTCGTTGGTGGCTTTAGGGGGCTGGCAGCGGCCGGCTCGCCGTCCCCGCTGCTTTCCCCGTTCGGGCCTGGGGCTGGGGGGAAGGACAAAACAACGCTGATAGCTTGCCTTGATGCTCGCACCTTCCCCGGCCGGCTTCCGGCGCCTGCTGCCGCTGCTGCAGCCCTATCACCGCCAGCTTTGGGCTGGTGGTGTCTGCATGCTTGTTTTTGTGGGCTGTTGGCCTGTTTTGGCCTGGCTAGCGGGTCAGTTGGTGCCTGCTATCGGCTCGGGTGATGTGGCCAAGGTGTTGCAGGTGGTGACCCTGGCCTTGGGAGTCTTCATGCTCCAGAAAATGGCCCAGTTCGGCCAGGACACCTTGCTGGCCGGCCCGGCCCTGCAGGTGAGCCAGGACCTGCGCCGCCAGCTGTTTGCGCGCCTGCAGCGGCTCGAATTTGGGGCCCTGGAAAAACTCTCCGCAGGCGATCTCACCTACCGCCTCACCGAAGACGCTGACCGGGTTGGCGAGGTGATCTACAAAACGATCCAGGACAGCATCCCTTGCGTTCTGCAGCTGGTGGCGGTGTTCGGCTACATGGTGTGGCTCGACTGGCGCCTGTCCCTAGGCACCATGGTGCTGGCCCCCCTGGTGGCCGTGCTGGTGAGCCTGTTCGGGGCCCGGGTGATGGGCGCCGCTGAACGCAGCCAGAAGCAGGTGAGCGAGTTGGCAGCCCTGCTGGGAGAGGCGATCGGCGGCCTGCCGCTTGTGCGGGCCTTTGCGGCCGAACCCTGGCTCCAGGCCCGCTTCGAAACCGAAATCGACCTACACCGCCAGGCCCGCTTTCGCACCCAGCGCCTATTGGCGCTGCAATACCCGGTGGTGGGCTTCCTGGAGGCAGCCGGGATCCTGGCGGTGCTGCTGATGGGTGCAGCGAGGATCCAAAGCAATGAGCTCACTTCGGCTGGCTTCAGTAGCTACGTGGCGGCTCTGTTGATGTTGATCGATCCGATTTCCCACCTCACCACCAACTTCAACGAATTTCAGCAGGGTCAGGCATCCCTGCGGCGCCTGAGGGCAATCGAGGCCGAGCCAATCGAGCCTCCGGATCGGGCCGATGCCCAGGCCTTGGGGGCCGTCAAAGGCGAGCTGGTGCTCGATCAGGTGGTCTACGGCTACGACCCTCAGACACCGGTGCTCCATGGGCTCAGTCTGCGGATTCAACCTGGCCAGGTGGTGGCCCTGGTGGGCCCCTCAGGAGCGGGAAAAAGCACACTCTTTTCCTTGCTCCTGCGCTTTAACACTGCCCAGCAGGGCCGGGTGCTGCTCGATGGCCAGGATCTGGTCGAGTTGCGGGCCGCCGACCTGCGCCGAGCGATCGCCCTGGTGCCCCAGCAAAGCAATGTGTTCTCCGGCACGGTGGCCGAGGCGATTGCCTTTGGCCGGGATGTCAGCCAGGAGCAAATCCGCCGGGCGGCCCGGCTGGCGAATGCCGATGGCTTCATCGAGGCCCTGCCGGGGGGCTACCAGGCCCGGATTGAGGAGCGGGGCAGCAACTTCTCCGGCGGCCAGCTGCAGCGGCTGGCGATTGCCAGAGCCGTGCTGGGCGATCCCGCCGTGCTGCTGCTGGACGAGGCCACCAGCGCCTTGGATGCCGAGTCCGAAGCGGCGGTGCAACAGGGTCTGGAGCAGGCCATGGCCGGCCGCACGGTGCTGGTGATTGCCCACCGCCTGGCCACGGTTCAGGAGGCCGATCGGATCCTGGTGCTCGATGGCGGCCGCCTGATCGACCAGGGCAACCACGACCAGTTGATCAGTCGGCCGGGCCGCTACCGGGACCTCTGCGAACGCCAGTTGATCCGCGGCGGCGGTCGTTGAGTGGGTGCTGGGAGATCCTGGGGCAGCCGATCCCTTTTGGGGCGAAAAACCACGGTCCCGCAAGGGTCGCCTTTGGCGGGTCCCCCTAGCCTGGGCCCATCTTTGAGCAGCAGGATCGATGGCCCAGTGGGAGTACCGCGTCATCCATATCAACCTCGACAGCGGCCAACCTCCCCAGGCCCCCGATCCCCAAATGGCCAGCGAACGCCTCAGGGGCGTGCTCAGCCCGGAATTCATTGCCCGGGAGTTTCCCGAGCAGTACAAGGCAGCCCCCCTGCCCCGCCATCCGGCTGAACAGCTGCAGTATTTCCTCAACCTGCTTGGCAAAGACGGCTGGGAGTTGGTTGAGACGGGTCAGGTGGGCCCGCTGCTGATGTTCTTCTTCAAACGGCCTATCGGGGAATCCGCCCCGTCCCTCGGGCAACCAGTCCTGCCCAAAGGGGCTGGTGATCCCTAATCTGGGGCGCCCACTACTCACCACACGTGACTGAAGAGACCCAACAGCCGATCCTCACCTTCGAGGGCAAGCGCTATGACCTCAATACCCTCCCTGAAGAGCTGAAAGAGCTGGTGCGGGGCATGCAGGTGGCCGATGCCCAGCTGCGTTTGCACGAAGACACCCTCAAGGTGCTTGCCGTTGGCCGTCAGACCATGGCCATGCAACTGAATGAACGGCTCCAGTCCGTGGAAGCCTTGCCGGACTGAGCGCCGCCATTCAGCCGCATCCAGCCGATCCTGATGGATACAACTGGCCCGATTGGGCCGGCAGGGCTGGCACTCAGTAAGTTTTAGGCCTGGCGCTCTGGCGCCAGGCCCCTTTCGTTGAAAACCCCTTCAAACAGTACGGAGCTGAGGTAGCGCTCGCCGGAATCGGGTAAAACCACCACGATCGTGCGGCCGGCAAAGGCCGGTTCCTGGGCCAAGCGAAGTGCCGCCACGGTGGCGGCGCCACAGCTGATACCGGCCAGGATTCCTTCCTCCCGCATCAGGCGCCGGGCCATGGTCACCGCCTCTTCGTCGCTCACCCGTTCGACGCGATCCACCAGGGCCACCTCCAGGTTGCCGGGCACAAAGCCGGCACCAATGCCTTGAATTTTGTGGGGTCCGGGCTGGAGCGTTTCACCCGCCATCAGTTGGCTAATCACCGGGCTGGTTTTGGGTTCCACCGCCACGGACACCAGGGGCTTGCCCAGGGTCTGCTTGATATAGCGGCTCACCCCCGTGATCGTGCCGCCGGTGCCGACGCCAGCCACGAGCACATCCACGTCGCCATCGGTATCGGTCCAGATTTCTGGCCCCGTGGTGTCGTGGTGGATCTGGGGATTGGCCGGATTGACGAATTGCTGCAGCAACACGTAGCGATCGGGCGCCGAGGCGGCAATCTCCTTGGCCCGGTTCACCGCACCGGTCATGCCTAGGCGCCCTTCGGTGAGCTCGAGTTTGGCGCCGTAGGCGGTGAGCAGCTTGCGCCGCTCCAGACTCATGGTTTCCGGCATGGTCAAGGTGAGCGGAATCCCTTTCGAGGCCGCTACAAACGCCAAGGCGATGCCGGTGTTGCCGCTGGTCGGCTCGATCAGTTCCTTACCAGCTCCCAGCAGACCGTCCTTTTCGGCCTGGGCAATCATGGCGGCGCCGATCCGGCACTTCACGGAATAGGCCGGATTGCGACCCTCAATCTTGGCCAGCACCCGGGCGCCCCCGGGGGCGACAACCCGGTTGAGTTGCACAAGGGGGGTGCGGCCAATCGTGAGGCTGTTATCGCTGAAAATCGCGGCCATGCAACGGATGCCAGGGGAGCAGAATCTGGAGACAGCCTAGGAAGGCCCTTGCCCCCTGGCCAGGAGCTGTTGCAGCGGTTCAAGCTTGTTTGCAGAAGCCAGGGCCGAAGGTCGGCTCGGTAGCCGAGTTGTGGGTGCCCTACCGCACTTTGACGGGCCTTGGGATTGAAGGCTATTCGGAAACTGGATTGGTTGGCCTTGACGAAGCGTTTTGCATAACCATCAAAGCATCGGCCCCAATGGCCGATGGAATGGTCGATCGAATAGTCGATGCAATGGTTGTCCAGCTACGCTGTTAATGTTGGGTTTGGTGTATTAATTATCTCGTAATTTGATTGGCATTAGTGGGAATTTCTGCCGACTATTGCTTGACTTGAGCGGAAAGGCCTGCTATCCCACTTCCTGGGCTCCATTGCGCTGATCAATCGCCAGGTCAAGTCCGGCGCCCCCCTTGCGGTGGTCCGGGGTGGCCTGGCGGAGGCGTTCAACCTCCCGGGGTCGGGGCTCCGGGCTCCGGCCCAGGCCCGCAAGGGCGATGGTTGGCCATCATTAGACCCCTGTTCCCAGGCACCATTGGGGAAACGGCAAGGAGAAGCCCCAGCCAGGTGCGCTACAGCACAGCTGTCCGGTGCCCTTGCGGTGACAGAGTGAGCCCAGCTGGCGTGGGGGCCAATGGCATTGGAGGCCGGGAGGGTTCCCCGCTTCGAGCTGGCCCGATCCGCTGGCAGGTCTGGGTCCGCATCGTCCGAACGGCCCGATCGGGCCCGCACGATGCTGCTCGATTTCGCCCTGCTCCTGCTGGGACTCACCGTTGTGGTGGGCATCGGCAGCCTCAGCAGTCAGATGGCCGTCAGTTTCCATCCCCAGGCCCAGCTTCCGGGCGTGGATCTCAACCCCCTGTTGCTGCCTTACTACGCCGCCCGCTCCTCCCTGCGGATGTTCTTCGCCCTGGGGATCTCGCTCGTGATTGCGGTGGCCTTGGGCTCCCTCACAGCCCGCTCGCCCGTGGCCGAACGCCTGGTTCTGCCGTTGGTGGATGTGCTCCAGTCCGTGCCCGTGCTCGGGTTCCTGGCCGTGATTGTGCCCTTTTTTATTGGTCTGTTTCCCGGCAGTTTGCTTGGGCTAGAATCGGCGGCCCTGTTTGCAATCGTCACAGGTCAGGTTTGGAACCTGATCTTTTGTTATCACCAATCCCTGCGCACGATTCCAGCCGAACTGCGCGAGGCTTCACGCGTTTACGGCTTCACCGGTTGGCAGCAGATGGTGCGCTTGGAGCTGCCAGCCAGTGCCATCCCGATGGTTTGGAATGGGATGATGAGTTTTGCTGGCGGCTGGTTTTTTGCTACCCAAAGTGAAGCGATTAGCGTTAATAATTCCAATTATATCCTGCCTGGCATCGGCTCCTATGTGGCAGCCGCGATTGCGCAACAGCGTCTCGACTGTGTGCTTTGGGCCTTGTTAATGATGTTGCTGTTGATTGTGGTGACTGACCAGCTCTTCTGGCGACCGATTGTGACCTGGAGCGAGCAATTCCGCCTTGATACCAATTCAGCTGCAACTCCTAGCCAGTCCTGGTTCCTCGAAGCGCTGCAGCAATCGGAGTTGTTGCGTCAACTAGGCCATTGGCTTGGATCTACCTTGCTCCCCCTGGGCTCCTCCTTAAATCGCTGGACCCGCAGCCGTGGTCGTGATGGCCCAGCGCCCCTGCAGAAGCAGGAGCCCCGCTGGGTTGACAATTTGGTGTTAATGGCTGGTGCCGTAGCCACGGTGCTGGCGTGTCACCACAGCCTCCAGCAGGTGGGTTTGGGCGAAACCCTCAACGCGTTCGGCCAAGGCCTGCTCACCTTCGGCCGGGTGCTGGCCGTGGTGGGGGGCAGCACCTTGATCTTTCTGCCCCTGGCCGTGCTAATTGGCTTGCGGCCCCGCTGGGCCGCCCTGTTGCAGCCCGTGATGTTGATGCTCGCCAGCATCCCCGCCAACCTGCTCTTTCCCTTTTTCACCGTGGTGTTCCTGTTCTGCGGGATGCCGCTCTTCTATGGCTGCGTTGTGTTGATGGCCATGGGCGCCCAGTGGTATGTGCTGTTCAATGTCACGGCCGGCGCCAGTGCCATCCCGAACGACCTGCGCGAAATGAGTCAGGTGTTCCAGCTCAAGGGTCGCCAGCGCTGGAAGCGCTTCCTACTGCCGGCCATGTTCAGCGCCTGGATCACCGGGGCGGTCACCGCCA
>Ga0310098_1000264_pt1 | contig 12206 bp, 7 predicted proteins | sample LakMicMIDCLREDC7_FD_194453 | JGI IMG/M metagenome (GOLD analysis project Ga0310098, IMG submission 194453) | Enriched freshwater cyanobacterial communities from Lake Michigan, Michigan, United States - MI23.DCL.RED.C7 | ecosystem: Environmental > Aquatic > Freshwater > Lake | place: USA: Michigan...
TCTCGTCGCTGCCCGTGTCACCAGCACGGGCCTCGTGATCCTGGCCCAACAGGATCTGCCACCCGGGGCGGGCATGGCGACTCCGGGCAGCCAAGCCCAGATCGACTACAGCATGCGCCAATTGCTTGAGCGCCTGCGCGGCAGCGGCCTGGCCCAGGCCGAACAGGTGTTGGTCGATCCGCAGCTGCAGGCCCAGACCTCGCTCCTCAAGGGCCTGGGGACCAGCCCCGCCCAGCTGGTCACCCGCAGCCTCAGTGATGGCCTGGCCGGATGCAACGCCGAGCAGCGCCAGCAGGTGCAGCAATGGCTGCAAAACCCGAGCCAACCCCTGGCCGACGACAACCCCCTGGCCCAGCTGATGCAGCAGCGGGCCGAGAGCTACGCCAAGGCCATGCCCGCCAAGCAGGCCTCGATGGCCACCCTGGTCGAGCTGAGCTTGGCCTTAGCGGCCAATCCCGGCACTGTGAGTTAAGGAGGAACCGCCATGTCCCCTCTCGATCGCCACTATCACGATCCAATCGATGCCCAGCCGCACGTGGGCGCCGATGCAGGCGAGCTCAATGGCGGCTCCAGCCCCCAGCCGGAGGTGCAGGCCTGGCATCAAAGCGGAGCTGCCGACGACCTGAGCCGCAGCCTGCTCCAGGTGCAGCAGCAAGAGGCCTGGCTGCAGAGCCAGAGCGGCTCCACCCTGCTCGATCCAGGCAGTCACCAGTCGTCAGCGCCCCATGGCTGGGCGGCCGCCCGGGATGACGGCCCAGCAGGCGATGCATCCAAGCGCCTGCTGCTTGTGGTCGACACCAGCAGCCCAGGCTGGCAGCAGCACCTCGATGCTCTGGGCAACCAGCCCCCCGGCGCCGATCTGGTCTTTTTGCAGCCAGGTGCCTCGGGTTTGCGGCAGATCGCCGATGCCCTCGCCCACAGTGACTACAACCAGGTTCAGTTGCTGGCCGGGGCGCCTGAGGGCGGCAGCCTTCAGCTTGGCAGCGATCTGATTGCGCGTGAGGCCTTGGCACACGTGCTGCCCCTTGGGCCAGGCCAGGCCTTTGAGCTGGTCACGTCCGTGGTTGAGCCAGGCCCAGCCATGGCAGCGGTATCGGGAGCCTCCACTGGGATCGCGACAACCGTGCTCGGCGATGCGGTCGGGCTCGTGGATTTTGCCCGCCAAAGCCTGCAGGAGGCCCGAGGCAGGGGCCGGATGGCTGGGGCGATCGCTGCTGCCTTTGCCGAATCCAACCAGGCTGCCATCACCCAAACATTGCAGGCCTTGTTGGCCGGTGAACAACAACCCCAGATCCAATGGGCCCGCTTTGAGAGCAGCCAGGTGCGAGGGGCCTACCTGGGCGAGAGCAACACAATCCTGCTCAGCGAAACCTTGCGCGGCGCTCCTGCGAAGCAACTGCAGGCCGTGTTGCTTGAGGAGATCGGCCACTGGCTGGAAGGGAGCTCCCAGGTCAATGGGGTCGAGAGCGCCGGTGATGAGGGCGAGATTTTTGCGGCCCAGCTCTTAGGCAACCTGACGCTTGAAGCGGCCCAGGTGATGGGGGTCAGTGACGATGCAGCCCGATTGCTGATCAATGGTCGCGAGCAACCCGTTGAACTGTCGGCTGAGCTGGCGGGGATCAACATTGCACCGCAGCTCGCGGGCACCCCCCAAGCCGTGCTGTCCAATATCGCCGAGGATCAGCCCAGCACCCTCAGCACCGCCCAGCTGCTGCAGGGCTTCAGTGATCCGGATCCGGGCGATCAACTGCGTGTGGAGAACCTGCGCGTCAGCAGCGGCAATGGCCGCCTGGCTGTTGACGCCACTGGCCAGTGGACCTTCACGCCCGAGGTCCATGCCAATGGCCCGGTGACCCTGGCCTACGACGTGGTCGATGGCCACGGCGGCCGCCTGGCCGCCACCAACCGCTTCACGATCACTGCGGTGAACGACGCGCCCCGGCGCCTAGATGATGGCCCCAAGGCCCTCTATGTGATTGAGGATGGGGCGATCACGCCGCTGGGCTTGGCCAATCTGGCCTGGGCGACTGGAGCTGAGCGCGATTCGGCCACCGATCAGCTGCTCCAGATCCCGGTAGCCGATGAGGCCACCCAGACGTTGACCTTCACGGTCACGGCATTGCCGGCCGCTCGGTTGGGGCAGATCGGCCTGCTGGATGCCAACAATGCTTTTGTGCCGGTGACGGCCGGTGACCAGCTGAGCCTGGTACAGATGCAGGGTCTGCAGTTCCGGGCGGCAGCGGATGCCTATGGCACCGACACCTTCACCTATGCGGTAAGCGATGGAGCAGCAGCCCAGGGCGGCCTGACGACAACGGAGACCTTCACAATCAACCTGCTGGCGGTGAACGACGCACCGGTAGGAGAGCTGGCACCTCTGCTCATCGATAACACCAAATTGAAAGTCGATCGGGACACAAACCTGTACAAGACTGTGAGCGTTGGCCTGACCAATCTGCTGTTCAGGCCCGGTGGCGATGCGCTCGAGCAGGACAGCCAAGAGCTCCTCTACCGCATCTCCCGGCTTCCGAGTTCCACGGTTGGCCAAGTGTTGCTGGCCGATGGCACGGAGGTGCTCAAGGGCAACGCCTACACCCTGAGCGAGCTGCAGAAACTGATCTTCAGGCCAGCCCGCGGCGTCGAGACGCTCACGGCTGCTGAACGGCTCGTCGAGCTGCGCCTGGAGGTGACCGATACCGCGACGCCGGGAAGCGATCCGGCTCGCACCACCGAGCTAAAGCTGCCGATCCTGATCGACACCAATAAGGCTTCAGGCCGAGCCGGCGTGCGCATTGCCGGGATCACCAGCGATGAGCAGGCGATTCAGGCGGTGCTGGGTCTCGATCCCACCAACCCAGACACCGGATTCCAGAATCCTGCCGGTGGCAACGGCACCGCCAAGGGTCTCAACACCTCCCTTTACAGCCAGCTGGAGCGCGACAACCCCCTCTATCTAGCGGCCATCGGCGGCTATACGTTGCTGGATGGGCAGGAGATTAACTACGCCCCCTCGGCGGTGCCGTTCCTGTTTGATCTACCGATTAACACCTGGGCCCCCACCAGCTGGGCGAATGGCGGCCCCGATCCCACCCACACCCTGGTGTATCGCCCGACCCTCTCGGGCCAGCTGCGCAGCAACGACGAGCTCACCTATACGGTGACCGACCCTGCACCGGCGGGCTTCACGCTCTCCAGCAGTGGGGCCTGGAGCTTTGATCCCCTCGATGCTGCCTACGCCGACCTGACGACCGAAGGGGCTACCGAACAGGTCACCGCGCGCTACCAGGCCGGCACCCGTACCGGCGAGATCACAATCGAATTGCGGCGCACTGCTACCACCACCATCGCCGCAGTGGTCGGCGATGGTGGTGCTATGACGACCAGCCGCGGCGATTGGATCGCCTCCAACCCCGAAGGCCGCGACAAAGATCGCTACTTCAAATATGTCTCAGAATACGTACTCACCAGTTACGGAGCGCGCGACACCGGCGAGAGAAACGGGGCTGGCGAGAAACTCTTTGCCTGGGGTGAGCCGATCGCCACCGCCGATGGCCAGCCGTTGCGCCAGCTGGACGGCACACCCATCACCACCGCGGGCTATTACGACTTCACGCGTCGCGAGGGCCTTGGCGATGGCGTTGAATTTGTCTACGAAACGGTGAGCGAGAGGGGCACCCAGGTGGACTACATCACCGGCATGCGCTTTTTCCTGAGCAACAACGTCTTCGGCGACAATGATCCCTCAGCAGGCAACATCCGCGATCCGGGCGCCCCGGTCACGATTTTGCAAGAGCTTGGGGTGATCACCCCCCTTAACCTCACCCAGGATGCAACACTTGGCAACAATGCGTTATCACCACCAGATCCAGGCTCGATCGAGGTCGAGACCCGCTTGCGTGGTAATCGATCACTGCCTGGCCTGGTTGATAGCGATACCCCTAAATACGAGGTTGCCGCCCAATTCAGCATGCTGTTGAGCTCCGGATCGGAGGGTAACAGCGCGAGCGGGCTGATGTCCTGGACCACCGGTGCCGGACATACCGACGGCTCGAGAACCGGTAGCGCTGCCGATAGCGCTACCGGCGGCATTGCCGGCAAGGGCGCCGATGTCGGGGGACTCGATGCCGGCGCCGACAAGATCGCCAAGGGCGGTGGGCCTGGCGATGGCGGGAACTCCACCGCCGATGGCCTCGGCCAGGGTGCCGGGGAGCGCGGCCTGCGGCTGGATCCGGTGCCCATCCTGGCCACTGCGGCCGTTGCAACACCGGCGTCGCTGCTGGGCAATCTCAGCGAGACAAACATCCTCGGAGCCAACCTGCTTGATGCCCTCGCGCTGGGGGCCGGTTTGCTCTATCTCCTTTACGGGCCCAAGGCAGTGGACCAGGGCAAGCGCGGCCTGCGCGGTTGGCTGGCTGGGGTGGCCGGGGGTCGCCGCCGCGGGGCGGCCGTAGCCGGAGAGCAACGGGTGCTCTCCTTGATCCTCACCCGACAGGAGAATGGGTCTTTGCTGCTGGTGGCGGCCCAGCTCACCGCAGGTGGCGTGAAGCTTGTGGCGCAGCAGGATCTCGCTTCTGCCGAGGCCTGGCAGGAGGCAGCTTCCGCCCTGCTTGCCGGCCTCCAGCAGCAGGACCAGCGCTATGACCTGCTTCTGCTGGACGGGCAGCTCGATCGTGCCCTGCCAGCGACTGATCAGAGCCTGGCTGGCCTGGCGCAGCAGCGGCTTCCCCTGGCGACTGCTGAGCTGGCGGCCGCGGTGGCTGCGGCCAACCCGGCTGAGTTTGCGGCTCTGCAACAATGGCTAAACAAGCCGTCCCAGGCCCTGCCGCCCGACTCGGCGGTGGCTCAGGCCCTGCAGCGCCGCTGCGCCGTTCATGGGCAGGCTCTGCCACCCGACCAGGCCAAGATGGCTGCGATGCTGGAGCTCAGCCTGGCGCTCACCTGGTCGCAGCGCTGAAACCGCTGAGCCTCAGCGGCAGCGCCGCTTGAGGGCCGTGACCAGCATCGGGATCGCTCTGGGGTGCGATTGCATCGAAAACGCTTCCCGCTCCACCTCAAAGCTGCCCCGCGGGTAGCCCCGATAGAGCAGGCCGCTGATTTCAAGTTCAATTCTGCGGTCTAAATCCACCTTCCAGCCGATCGGCTTCAACCGGCCTTTGGGGCAGCCCTGGGCCGCATGCACCGCTTCATGGATCAAGGCGGCGCGCACCAGGCCCAGCTCGATGCTGATCGGCGCGATCGAGATGCGCCGCGTGCGGGTATCGGTGAGACCGTAGGCGCCCTGCTGGGGAGGTTGTTCCAGCCGCACCTCGTAGCGCGCCCGTTTGAGTGCGGCGAGCAAGGGCTGCAGTTCAGCTGGAAACTTGGGTACGGCGCTGCTGGCTAGGGCCGCTAGCGGGGCCTGCAGCGGTAATCCCATCAGCAGGGGCAGCAGCAGGGGCAGCCATCGTTGTGGCGTGGGGCGACGGGTCATTGCACGGTGAGGCGGCGACCCGCGTTGCTCCAGAAGTTGATCGCTGTCCCGGCAGTCCAGGGCTCCCAGCCCAGGTGCACGCCGTGCTGTTGCGCGTTGGCCTTGATCGCCCTGTAGGTGGCGAAGCCGTCACTCTCGAGCACCACAAACACGGCCTGCTTGTCGCGGGCCAGGGCTGCCATCGTGGTATCGAGCCAGGCGCTGCCGCGGCCCTTGAGCTGGGCTGCAGGCACTGTGGGCGGCCCCACCCGTTGCAAGCTCCCCTGGCCGTGGTTCACAGTGACGCGGATCGGCCCCACCAGCTGCTGCCGTGACCAGCCATCGAGGGCGGCATTGCACTGCTGCTGCGCCGCCGCCTTCTGCAGGCTGGTGCAACGCTTCACGGCAGCGACCCGCTCGCGGTCGACCTGCAGCATTTGAGTGGCGGCCGGTTGCAGGTCCCAGATGCCGGCAGCGCTGGCTAGCAGCAGATGGAATCCCTGCGGCGATCGGCGCGCCATCGGCGCCTGGATGTTGAGGCTGCTGGTTGCCGCAAAAATGCTCAACAAAGCCGTAATCAACGCCATCACGCCCACCACGTTGGTGAGTGTGTCGAGCAGACCGATGTCGTCGCTCTTGGGCGCCTGATCGCGCCGGCGTCCGCGCCTTCTCAGCAGCAGCAAGGGGCTGCTCATGGGGCCACGGCGCCTGCAGACGCCGACGGGGGTTTCACGCTCCACTGAGGATCGAGCGGTTCGTAGCCCAAAGCGATGCCCTTGGCTTCGGCTTGGGCGCGGACCAGGTTGAATTCAAGGTAGGTGCCCGGTTTGACACCGATCACCAGGAATTGGGGCGCGGCGGCCTTGGCGATGCGATCGAGAAAGGCGCCCAGCTGCGGGCCCTTGATCGTGGCGCGCTCGCGGCGGCCATCGGCCAACAGCTCCAGCTGGCCTTTGCCTTGCAGCAGCACGTAGTTGGCCACCTTGCCCTCGAGGTTGCCGCCGCTGCCGCTGGGCACGAATTGCACGCTCTGGCCACCCGGCCGAAGCTGCAGCGCGATGATCAGGATCAGCAGGGCCTGAACCCCGATCGTCGCCGCCATGATGTTCATGAAGGCGAACAGATCCACACCCACCGTTGAGCCCATGGCGCGCCGCCTTGCCATCAGTTCCAGGGCCAGCGGCGCTGCCGCTGGCTGTGCTCCAGCTGCTCGCGCTGCAGTTGCTCCAATTGCAGCAGCTGGCCGCTGAGCTGCTCGATCGCACGGCGCAGCGCCATGCTGGCCTTGAGGGTGCCCAGCTCCTCCCCCAGCACGGTGCCCAGGGTGCTGGCGCTTTGCAGCTCGCGCAGCAGCGGTTTGAGCTCCTGCAGCGAAGCAGTGAGCTCGTGGGCGGCCCCATCCATGCTGCCGCGGATGATCTGGGCCTGCTCCTGCAGGCTCAGCCGTGCCTCGGCCACTCCTTCCACCGAATCGCGGACCAAGGTGGTGAGGGGATCGAGCTTGGCCAGGGCGGCTCTAGTGAGCTGGTCGGCATAGTGACGCGCCGGTTCCACCAGCACGGACGGATCGGGCAGGTGCTGCTCAAAGGCTGCGTTGATCAGGGAGCCGAGCTCGCTGGAGCGCAGGTCGGGTGGCGCCAGCAGCGACCCATCACCGGCCTGCCCGACGGGATGGCCCGCACCCCCGGCTACTTCGCCCATCGGGCTGAGCACGAGGACGGCATCGCGCACGCGACCATCGATGGCATTGAGCAATTGCTCTTCGCGCCGCTCGATCGCATTGATCGGAATCGCCAGCAGCACCGAGATCACCAAAGCCAGATAGGTGGTGTCAAAGGCCGTGCTCAGGCCGCCGGTGACCTTGGTCAGTCCTGCCTTGAGGCCATCGACGTTGTCGGCATTGCCCAACACCGACTCAAAGGAGCCAACCGCCTGCGACATGCCGATCACGGTGCCGATGAAGCCCAGAATCGGAATCGCCCAAAGCAGCACCTTGATCAGGCTGTAGCTGTTCTGCATCGCCAGTTGATCGCCATCGCTATCGGCATCGGCGGCTCGCTCCAGCTGAAATGACGATTGGCTTGCCTGCCAGACCGCCAGCAGCCGCAGCATTCGCTTGCCCAGCAAGGAGGCCGATTGCTCCGCCTGCAGCGCGGCCCCATCCAGATTGCCTGCCTGCAGCGAGGACGTGATGCCCTGGCCAAGCTGCTGCAGCTTGCGCTCCTGGCGCTGCAGCAGCAGCCCCTTGCTGACCAGAAAGGCACTGACCATGCCCGCAGCCACCAGGCAGACCACCTGGGTGGGACCGCGCTGGTGCAGGAAGGCATGGAACGGGGCCCCAGGCGGGGAGGTGATCGCCCAGATCAGGAATCCCGCCAGTGCCCCGATCACGCCCCAGCGGTTGAAGCGGGGATCGAGGTCGTTGCCCGATCTCAGGCTCGCCACTGTTCCTGCCGGGTTGGGGGTAGCGACAGCGGCAAGAGGAGGAAAATTAGCGATCACAAGGGTGCGCGCAAAGGGGTGTTCGAAGCGAAATCAGCGCGCCTTGCCGCTGTCCCATTCCTTCCATTCGACCTCCACATCGCCGATTTGATCGGTGCTCGGCGGCGGGATGCGGCTGAGCATCTCGTTGGGCAGGCCGAGGCGTTGGAACACGGCCTGGCGCTGTTCCATCGGCATGCCCGAGAAGGTGCGTACCACGTCGCGGATCTTGTGTTCGTTGTAAACGAGGCGCATCAACTCCAGCTGATCGGGTCCATCGAGCTGTCGAAACCAGCTGATGAAGGATTCGAGCTGCGGTTGGTCGTCTTTGGTATTGGGCTCGTTGATGGGTTGGTTCATGGTGAAAGGTTGGTTTCACTCCGCAGTAGTGCGGATGCGCCGGAGGGAATCGAACATCTTTTCAGCCGCATCGGTGAGCAGAGTGATCACCCGCTTCTCCCGCAAAATTAGATTCACTTGCACGCTCTGGCCCGAACTCACCTTGAACCGTTGCGAGCCGCGGCTGAGGTAGTCGCGATCCAAGCGCACATAGGCAGCAAAGCGCGGTTGGGGGTTCTGTTCATCGGGTGGCAATGGCAGGGTGCCAACGGCCTTGAGTGAGCCGGAAATGGCGCCGAATTGGGTGAATGGAAAGGTATCAACGCGGATCTGGGCCGGCATCCCGGTTTTGACGAAGCCCACGTCGCGATTGGTCAGGAACACCTTGGCTTCCAGCACCCCCCCAGGCACCACCTTGATTAGGGTTTCGCCTGCACTGGCCGCGTAGCCGGGGCTGGAGGGCACGAGCTCGTACACCACCCCCGATAGCGGAGCTCGCAGCTCCTCCTTGGCTTGGGTGTCGCGCACCTCGGCCAGCTGGCGATCCAGATCGGCCAACTCGCGCAGGGATTCCTGCTTCACCTTCAGCAGCTGGGCCTGCACCTCCTGCAGGTTGGCCCGCGACTGGGCGATCTCCGATTGCAGCTGCTCCACCCGGTTTTGCTGCTGCAGCAATTGCACCTTCTGAATGCCGCCCTGGGAGGCCAGCGGCGCGATCTGGCTATAAATCTGTTGTTCCATGCGCTGGGACCGCATCAGGCCATCCGTGCGCTCATTGAGACTTTGGGCCCGGGCCGCAATCGAATTGCTCTCTTCATCAAAGCGCGTGCGCTCTAGCTTGATCTTAGCTTTGAGGGTCTCGGCCCGCTTGCCCGAGACATCAGCATCTAGGCGCAGCAGCAATTGATTGGCTGCCACCTGCTCACCTTCTTTGACCAAAATCTCCTTCACCACACCGGCAAAGGGAGCCTTGATCGGCCGCTCGGCTCCAAGCGGCTGCAGCTCGCCGGGGGCGAGCACCACCTCGTCAATCTTGGCGAAGATCGCATACACAAAGGCCAGCGATGCGGTGCCGATGATCGTCCAGATCAACGCCTGGCTCCAGATTGGTGTCGGCTTGAGGCGCACCTCCTGGGGGTTCACCCCTCGCAGGGCAAGCGCTGAACTGGCTGGCTTCTTGTCCATGGCTCAGCCCATCTCCTGCTGGTGGTAGAGCGTGGCGTAGCGCCCATCGAGCTGCATGAGCTCATTGTGGCTGCCACTTTCGACCAGCACGCCCTGATCCATCACCAGGATCATGTCGGCATGGCGCAGCGAGGCGAGGCGATGGGTGATGAAGAACACCGTCTGGCGGCTGTAGGCCTGCATCAGATTGGCGGTCATGCGCCGCTCGGTGTCCACATCAAGGGCGCTGGTGGCCTCATCCAGCACCAACAGGCGCGGCTTGCGCAGGATCATGCGGGCGATCGCCAGGCGCTGGCGCTGGCCACCGCTCAAGCCTGCACCCCGCTCACCCACTGAGCTGGTGTAGCCCCCCGGCATCGACTGGATGAAATCGTGGGCGCAGGCGATCTGGGCTGCCTGGCAGACCTCCTCGAAGCTGGCATCAGGGCGGGTGAGGGCGATGTTGGAGAGGATGGAGCCGTCAAACAGCAGGCTGTCCTGCGGCACCACGCCGATCTGGGCCCGCAGGGAGTAGAGGTCAACCTTGGTGACGTCGTTTCCATCGATGCGGATCACCCCTTCGAGCGGCTCATACAGGCGAGTGATGAGCTTCAGCAGGGTGCTCTTGCCCGAGCCGCTGCTGCCCACCACCCCCACAAAGGATCCCTCAGGAACCTTGAAAGACACGTTGCTGAGTTGCAGGCCGCCCTGGCTGCCGAAGCGGAAGCTCACGCCGCTGTACTCGACCTCGCCCACGATTGGCGGGATCGGCGGCTTCTGCTCGCCCATGATCTCGAGCTCTTCAGGATGGTCGACGATGTCGGCCAGGCGCTCGAGCGACAGGGCCGTTTCCTGGAAGTTCTGCCAAAGGTTGGCAAGGCGCAGCAGCGGGTTGGTGACATAGCTCGACAGGATGCGAAACGCGATCAGCTGGCCCAGGGTCATCTCCCCCTTGAGCACCAACGAGGCCCCCACCCACAGCACCAGCAGACCCGAGAGCTGCTCGAGAAACTGGCTGGCCGAACCCGCCGCCGTGCTGGTGATCACATTGCGGAAGCCCGACTGGATCTGGGTGCCATACAGCTGTTGCCAGCGCCAGCGGCTGTGCAGCTCCATGCTCTGGCCCTTGACCGTTTCCATGCCGCCGAGCGTTTCGACCAGATGGCTCTGCACGCGGGCATTGGCTTCGGCCTGCTCGCGCAGCTGCTTGCGGATCAGCGGCGCACTCAGCAGCGTCACCCCCACGAAGAACGGCACCACCGCCAGGGCCCAGAAGGTGAGCTGAACCGAATACAGCAACATCACGGCGATGTACATCACCGCGAACACGGCATCGAGAATGACCGTCAGTGCCGTGCCTGTCAGGAAACGGCGGATTTTCTCCAGTTCGTTGATGCGGCTGCTCACCTCGCCCACGGGCCGATCGGCGAAGTAGCCGAGCGGCAGCCGCAGCAGGTGGTCGATGATCGTCGCCCCCAGGGTGATGTCGATCCGGTTGGTGGTATCTGAGAACAGATAGGTGCGCAGCGAAGCCAGCACCCCCTGGGCCAGGGCCATGCCGACAAGCAGGGTGCCCAGCACGTTGAGGGTGCTGATGTTGCCCTGGCTGATCACCGCATCGATGATCTGCTGAATCAGCAGCGGGTTGAGCAGGCCAAACAGCTGAACGAAGAAGCTCGCCACCAGCACCTGCACCAGCACCGCCTTGTGCTGCTGCAGCGCCGGTAGGAACCAGGCCAGACCAAAGCGCTTTTTGGGTGTGCGGGCGCTGCGCTCGACGCACAGCACGTCGAGCAGCCCGTCGTCGTTCCAGCCCGGCAGGCTGCTGGCGGCCACCAGCCCCTGGCCGGCCACCGGATCACCCAGGAGCAGCTGGTTGCTCGGATCGATCGACCAGATCACGACCGGACCGCTGGGCCCCATGGTGAGCGCCGGCAGCGGCAGACGCTTGAGCTTGGCGTCATTGACCTGCATCGGCGAGGCCCTCAGCCCCATCAGATCGGCGATCACCGCCAGCTGCAGCAGGCTGATGCCCTGGTCTTCGCTGTCGCGGGCGAGCTGGTCTTCAAGGATGCGGCGCAGCACATCGCGCCGAAACGGCAAATCAAACTGCCGCGCCAGCATGCGCAGGCAGGCCAGCGGCACCTCGACTGGACCCTCGCCGCCCAGATGGGGATAGCTGCCGTCGTCGCCCAGTCGGCCATACCAGTCTTCGAGCGCCTGCTGTTGCTGCTCGATCGCCACGATCGCGGTGGAGCTCTCCTGCCAGTCGGGCTCGAGTAGCTCGGCTTCGGCGGGTTGGGCCTCATGGGCTCCGGCCTCGGGGGCCACCACCAGAGCCGGCGGACGGGCCCTTGGTGGGGTGGCGGCCTGCTTGGCGATCAAACGCGCCGGCAACTTTCCGCGCACCGTCACCTTGAGCGGGCCCAGCAACTCATCGCCCGGTGACCGTCCGCTTACGTTGCTACTGCTGAGCAGCCAGGGGCCCCAGTCGGCGCCGAAACCGTGCTCTCCTGGCGGGACCAGCAGCACTTGTTGGCTGTCGGCCGACTCGGTGAGCTGGTTGCTGGCCCAGTCGCGCAGCACCAGGCGTTCCGGTGTGCGGGGCGATGGGCTTGCCGCCGCCACCGCATAGAGCTCCTCGAGATTGGGCTGGGCTAGGGCTCGCTGCAGCCCCTCATCGGCTGCGACCGCCTCAAAAAAGGCCTGCTGGTGAATCAGCCAGAGCTGGCTCGGCAGCGACGCGGCAACCGCCTGTCCGGTGACGCCACGC
>Ga0310098_1000265_pt1 | contig 12205 bp, 6 predicted proteins | sample LakMicMIDCLREDC7_FD_194453 | JGI IMG/M metagenome (GOLD analysis project Ga0310098, IMG submission 194453) | Enriched freshwater cyanobacterial communities from Lake Michigan, Michigan, United States - MI23.DCL.RED.C7 | ecosystem: Environmental > Aquatic > Freshwater > Lake | place: USA: Michigan...
CGGCGGTGTCGTTGAGCAGCACATTGCCGGTGGCATTGGAGCCGACGGTGCCGTTGCGTGTGCCGCCTGCCTCCAGTGCGGTGCCGGTGTCATTGACGGCAACGGGTGCATCATTGGCGCCGGTGATGATGATCGTCAGCACCGCTGTATCGATCAGACCACCGGGATGGTCGAGCAGGCTGTAGTTGAACAAGTCGCGCAGTGTGGATCCGGCGTCGAGCGAATCCACATCGAGGAGGCTGTTGTCAACCACATACACATAGGAACCGTCGGCCTTGAGCGTCAGCGCGCCATAGAGACCCTGCAGGGCTGTTCCCACGACCCCGCTCGTGCCGCTTCCTTCCTTGTCGCCCGTGCGCACGGCCGTGATCGTGCCCTGCGGCGGCCCTGTGAGATTGTTGCCATCTGCCGCGTCCACATCGCGGTCGTTGCTGATCACGTTGCCCACGGCATTGCTGCCTGGGGTGCCATTGCGGATACCTCCGGCCTCGATGGCGTTGCCGATGTCATCAGCGGCCACAGGTGCATCGTTTGCTCCGGTGATCGTGATCGTCAGCACACCGATATCGGTGAGTGCACCGTCGGAGACGGTGTAGTTGAACGATTCGCTCAGGAAGGCGCCGGGATCGAGTGCATCAACCGTCGGATCGGCATTGTCGACGACGTAGACGTAGGTGCCATTGGCCTGGAATGTGATCGATCCGTAGAGGCCCCGCAATGGCACACCGATGGCACCGGCTGTTCCAGAGCCTTTGCTCGCTCCGGTTCGGAATGAGACGACATTGCCGTTCAACGACGGTGTGTCGTTGGAGTCCACATCGGTGTCGTTGAGCAGCACATTGCCGCTGGCATTGGCTCCAGGCGTGCCGTTGAGGATCCCACCGGCCTCAATCGCCGAGCCCACATCGTTGCTGGCCACCGGGGCATCGTTGCTGCCGCGGATCGTCAGGGTGAGAACGGCGGTATCACTCAGGCCTGCCGGGTGATCCAGCAGGGTGTAATTGAATGCCTCGGTGATGGTGTCACCGGGGTTGAGTGCATCCACCGTGGGATTGCTGTTGTCCAGTACATAGCGGTAGCTGCCATCGGCATTGAGTGTCAGCGAGCCATACAGCCCCTTGAGTGCCACGCCCAGGCTGCCCGTGGTTCCGGATCCCTCCTTGCCTCCGGTGCGGAACGACGTCACCTTGCCCTGGGGAGGTGCCACCAGATTGTTGCCATCGGCGTTGTCGACATCGCGATCGTTGCTGATCACATTGCCGCTGGCATCCGCCCCGGGGGTGCCATTGAGGGTGCCCCCCGCTTCGATGGCCACGCCGTTGTCGTCGTCGGCCACGGGGGCGTCATTGACGCCCTGGATCGTGATGGTGAGCAGCCCGATATCGCTCAACGCCCCATCGGAGATGGTGTAGTTGAAGACTTCTGTGAGCGTGGCGCCTGGATCGAGGGCATCAACACGCGGGTCATTGTTATCGATCCGGTACGTGAAGCTGCCGTCGGCATTGACGATCAGCTGCCCGTAGGTGCCCAGCAATGGCGATCCCAGGGTCCCAGTGCTGCCCGCTCCCTCGGTGGCTCCCGTTCGGATGCCGGTCACCGTTCCCTTGAGGGGCAGCGGGTTATCGGCTGGATCGGGGTCGGTGTCGTTGGCCAGCAGGTTGCCGCTGGCGTTGGAGCCGGCAACGCTGTTGAAGCGACCGCCGGCTTCGACCGCGGAGCCCGTGTCGTTCACCGCCACCGGAGGGCGGTTGGCGATCAGGATCAAGGTCTTGCTGCTCAGGTAGTCGTTCAGACCACCGGGGCCGTCGCTGCCATTGCGCTCGCCGTTGGCAGCGCCCGATGATCCCGGGGTTGTGCTGCCGGTGCTGTTGCCACCGCTGCCGTTGGCTGTACCTGTGCCCGGCAGGCTGGTGTAGCTGACGCTGGCGCTGTTGGTGAGGGCTGTGCCCGGTGGCAGGGTTGCCGCCAGAACCCCCTGATAGGTGATGGTGACCGACTGATTGATGTCCAGCTCCGGCACCACCAGCTGGATGCGGTCGCTCAGGCCGTTGTTGCCGTTGAAGATCGAGTTGTCGATCACCGCGGGCGCCGCCGGCTGGCTCTGCACAACGGCAGGCGCTCCGCTGAGATCGAAGTTGATGCCCAGGGCATCGAGGTTGTCGTCGATGACGAGGTTGAAGGCCTTCGCCGTACCTGTGTTCCGGATCGTGACCGTGTAGACGAGCGTGTCGCCGGGGGTGGCGTTGGCGTTGCCGCTGGCCCCGGTCTTCTGGATCACCGCCGTCTTATCGGTTTGCAGTAGCGGTTCCCGCACCGACAGGGGCGGTGCGCTCGAGGTGCTCTCCACCACAGCACCGTTGAGGCCGGCGCTGGCGATGAAGCTGTTGGTGATGGTGGTGCCGGCCTGGTTGCCGGCCACATTCGCCACCAGGGCATTGAACTCGATCACCACCGATTCGATCTGTTTCGGATCGGCGTTGCGGTTCACGATCGCTCCCAGATCCCAGCTCAGCGTCTGCCCCGCGATCGTTGGCGCGTAGCTGGCGGTGGGGATCACCGTGTTGTTGTTGCCGATGCTTGGCAGGTAGTACGGATCGATCGGCCCAAGGTTCCAGCTCAGATCGGCGGCATTGACGGCGACGAAGGCCAGGGTTGCCGTGTTGTCATTCAGGAAGGCCAGCCCGGAGGGCAGGGCGTCGCGGATGGTCGCTTTGCCGACGGTTCCCTGGGGGAGGTCTGTCTTGAGCCGAAAGCGCACGATCTCGCCGATCACCACGTCGTTGCCGCTGGTGTGGGCCTCGGAGGTGAGCCGGGTGCTCTTGATGGCACCAAGGGCCTGGCTCACCACCGATTGATTGGCGCTCTTGGTGTAGTTGTTGAGGCTGCCGCCACTGCCGTCACGCTCGCCCGTGGTGCTGCCGGAGGCACCCGGGGTAGTGCTGCCGGTGGTGTTGCCACCGCTGCCATTTGGCGTGCCGGTGCCGGGCAGGCCGGTGTAAACAACGTTGGCGGTGTTGGTGAGGGTGGTGCCGGGTTGAATGGCGGTCAGCACCACGCCCGTGTAGGTGAAGCTGAAGCTCTGGCCGCTGTTCAGCCGATCGATGCTGAGCTGGATCCGATCGCCCGCCGCGGCGCTGGCGGCGCCCGTCACGGAGGTGTTGATGATCGAGCCTGTGCCTGCCGGCAGGCTGCCTGGCAGGTTGACGCTCTTCAGATCGAAGTTGCTGCCCAGGTTGCCCAGGGCATCATTGAGCACGAGATCGAAGGCATCGGCGCGACCCGCCGCATTGCTCACCGTCACCGTGTAGGTGAGCGTGTCGCCGGCCTGCACGTTGCTGGTGGGGCTGACCGCCTTGGTGATCGTGATGCCAGGCTCGCTGATCTTCACATCGGCGCTGCCGCTGGCGCTGCCGCCGGTGAAGCTCACCGTTGCGGTGTTTTTGCGGGTGGTGCCGTTGGTGTTGCCGCTGATGTTGGTGACCAGGGCGTTGAACTCGAGCGCGATCGTGTCGTCGATCGTGTTGTCGCGGTCGCTGTTGCTGAGGGTGCCGAAATCCCAGGTGAGGTTGGAACCGGAAATCGTCGGCGTGAGCGGGCTCAGGCTGCTGCTCACTCCTGCCGAGAAGATCGGGGCCGAGGCGGTGCCGTCGTTCAGGAACGACAACCCAGTAGGGAGGGCATCCACCAGCTTGAAGTTGGCCAGGTTCCCCTCGGGGACCGTGACCTGCAGCCTGTAGCGCACGATCTCGCCGATCGCGACGTTGCTGCCGCTGGTGGAGCTCTCGGAGGTGGCGACGACCGACTTGCTGACGGTCGCGTTGCGCAGGGCGATCGTGGCGTTGTCGCTCAGTTTGGTACTACCGGGCAGGTAGCTGCTGCCGCCGCTCGGGACGTTGGTGTAGTCCTCCAGGACCCCCACATTCGTGAGGTTGCCGCTCACCAGCCGGCTGTAGGCATCGTTGTCGACGCGGGCATCAAAGCTGACAACGGCGATGTTGCGGCCGCTGCCGGCGTTGTAGCCATCGATGGCACCTCCGCCGACTCCGTTCGCATCAGCCGGTGTGGAGCCTGGGTCACTCAGGCGGATGCCAGCCGTCGTGAAGATGTCGGCATCCGTGGCGGCCGTGCCATCCGGCCGGGTGAAGCTCAGCGCAGCACCACTGCCATCAACGATCCGCAGGCTTCCAGTGGTGAAGGTGAGTCCGGCCGGCAGCTCGTCGCGAAGCTGAACATTGAAGGCGCCGCGGTAGCTGGTGCCGATGTTCTCGATCACGATCACGAAGCGGACGGTGTCGCCCGCATCCAGCCCCGTGACGTTGGAATCAAGGGCATTGCTCTTAACGGCACCGGTGGAGCCGTTGCCGCCGGCCACGCTGATGCCGCTGCTGCTGATGGTGCCGCTGAAGGGTGCAGCAGCAAGCGCGGCAGGGAAGGTGGCACCGCCGGTGTTGAGACCCGGTGAGTAGGTGGCTTTCTGATTACCGGTGAGGCTGTCGCGGCTGGTGACGACGATGCCCTTGCGGATCTTCAGGTTGGGGGCCAGCACCTCGCCGGTCACCGCTGAAATCTGGTTGGGCCGGCTGACGCCGTTGGAGTCAACGGTGCTGGCGTTGGCGATGTTGGTGATCGGCAGACGATCGGCGATCGCTGCTCCTGTCACCGTGACCGTGTAGTAGAGATCGAGGATTCTTGGGGTATTGCCCGGATCGCTGGTGTTGGGGATTGTCGCGATCAGATCATTGACAGCTGTTCCGGTTTTGAGCTGGTTGTCCACCAGCAAGGGCGCCGTGTTCAGGCTGCCGTAGCTGAAGAAGCCCGTGGGGGGAAGGCTGCCGGGGTTGCTGACGGTGGCATTGGAGCTGAACAGCTCGAAGGCCGTGCTGCTGCTGCCGCCGCTGGCTTCTTTGTCGACGTCGTAAACCGGTGTGGGCAGGTAATCCGCAAGCTTGAAGCCCTGGATATCGCCGGTGGGGAAGCTGGTCTGAATCCGATAGGTGACCGTGTCACCGGGGGTGAGAACCAGCGGACTGGAGCCCAGGGGCTGACCGTTGCGCGCCACGGCTGTTTTGCTGAAGCCGATATCGACCTTGCTCAGTCCCACCGAACTGGTGTCGCTGACCAGGCGGTTGGTGTCGATGAAGCCGCCTAGCAGTGGCTTCTGGATATCTCCCTGCAGGGTGACGTCGTTGCGCAGTTTGTCGCCCGCTTTTATGTTCTGACCGGCGACTTTCGGAGCGGTGAAGGCGTCGTCGATGCTGGCCGTGAATGTGATTGTGCCTCTGGTGGCACCCGCTGTGCTGCTCCTGACCCGTCCGCCCTGGAGAATGCCGTCGTCGCCGATTGATGTCAGCCAGCGGCTGAGATCGAAGCTGAGGCTGTCCTTGCCGTCGACGCCGGCGCCTGCAACATCAGGCAGGTAGCTGATATAGGCCTGATCAAACGCGACGTTACCGCCACCGGTGAGAGAAGCGCCCTGCTCCTGCAGGTTGATCCTGGCACTGCCCGGTGTGAAGGTGAGGCCATCACCGAGCAGATCTTTGACAATGAGATTTCCGAAGGCAAAGTAATCGGAAATCTGAAAGTTAAGCGTGAATGAGACATTCCCGCCTGGTAGTACTGAGCTGGTGCTGGCATATTTCTGAATTGCCAGCGCCTTGGCTGTCACCGTGTTGCTGCTGGCGACATCGAGGTTGACGCTGCCGCTTGAGCCGTTGCCCCAGGTACCTTTGACTGAGGCCGTGTTGCTGTAGGGGATGGCCCCACCGGTATTGGGATCGAGGGTGTCGGGGATGTAGAAATTGATTCGTGCCGCCACCTCTTCAGCGCTGGTGGTGCCGGTGGTGGGTCCGCCATAGTTGATCACCACCTGGTTGTTGGCCGGCGCGCTGGTGGGATTGCCTGTTGGGGCCTTGCTGAGGGTGCCGTTGAGCCCTGCGGGCAACACCAGGTTGGGATTGATGGCGGCCTCGCTGCCGTTGGGCACCAGGAAGAGGTCGCTGGGCAGGGTGTCGTTGAAGATCAGGTTGCTGATCTCGGCCCCCTTGGCGATGTTGGCCGACAAACGCCAGGCGCTGATGAAGTTGGGCCCGGTGGCCGTTTCCGATTCCGGATCGTTGTTGGACTTGGTGAAGGTGAGGGGGCTGGGGATCACCTGCCCCGGCTGGCTTGGGGCGCTGATCGGTGGATCGACCAAGGGGTTGTTGAGCGGGTCGCTGCCCAGCGCGTAGCCACCACCGGCCCGCAGGCTCACCGCGCCGAGGGTGGGGCTTCCCGGGTTCACCGTCACGGGGATGTCGACCACCACCGCGGGCGCCGCCACCGTGTAGCTGCCGATGGGCAACTCCCAGATCAGCAGTTTGTCGGGGGTGGTGCTGCTGAGGGTTGCGCCGGTGAGTGGATGCGCCAGCGTGTAGGGGCCGCTGCTGCCGTTGCGGCTGAAGGTGTAGGTCTTGCTGGTGAGAGGCAGGCCGGCCCAGCTGGCTGCTCCGAAGCTGAGGTGGTCGCTGGGGGCGGCGACCTGGAGTTCGAGCCAGGGTTTGAATCCCGTGCCTGCCGTTTCAGCGAAGCTCAGCCTGAGACTGCCCGTATCTCCGTAAAGCAGGGTCAGTGCATCAGGGCCAAGTCCGATGACGGGGGAGGGGGACACCACGGATCGATCAGGAACACCAATGTCCATCAAGGTAACAATGGCTATGGGCCTGGGCCCCTTGATTCCGGCAAGATTTCAGCTTGATCCCGTTACAACTTGCGACTCAATTTCACCCATTCGGGTAGGTGCGTCGCTGCCGGATCCTCCGCTCGGGAGCATCACATCCGTTGGCGTGTTCCGGCAGCGGGGCTGGCGTCGTCTGCTGATCCTCGGGCGATCGCTTGGCCCGTGCCGGCTGTTCACGTGGCAGTCCAATGGTTGGATTCGCTGACCGGTTTTCCGGCGCAACCGTTGACAGCAGCAGCTCTCTTGCGCAGGATCCAGCGAACTTCCAACCTCTGCATCCGCCCATGCCCGGCACGGTGACATCCCGATCCCTCCCCATTCGCCTTGGGATTGCCGCCTCACCGTTGCTGGCACTGGCGCTTCCTCTGGCGCCAGCCCGTGCTCAGGCCATCTGTCCGGATGGAACCGAAGCCGAGTTCTGCTTCCCGCCGCCGGCGCCCGCGGCACCGCCGCTCTCGGCCAACGCCTATCGCCCCGATGCCCGCCTGCAACCCTTCGGCATCGGCCAGAGCTGGCAGGTGTTCGGGCGTGACCTGCTGGAGATCCTGCCGCAGAAGGTGCCGTTCGATCCTGCTCTGGATCCAGGCAATGAGGCCAACCGCTACGTGGCGCCTGGGCCGGAAACGAGTTCCGATCCGAATTTCCGCTTCAGCACCACGCCCGGCGCGTACTACGCGGAGCGCACCGGCTGGCGGCTGCGGGTGTTCGGGGATGGCTTCGGCGGGCCGGTGATCCGCTCCAGCTCTTCCGTTGGGTCGTCGTCGTTTAACGGGGCGCAGCTGGGCCTTCGCCTTGATTACGCCTTCAGCCGTGATTTCGTTGCCGGTGTGTTCGGCCGCTACGGGCGTGGCTGGGCCAATGGCGGCTCACAGTTCAGCAATGGCACCAGTTTTGGCGGCACCTCCTCAACCCTGAACTGGGGTGGTGGCGGGCTGTTCGCCCAGTGGTCCAGGCCGGGTTGGTTCATCAGCGGTGCCATCGGCGGTGACGGCATCAGCAGCCAGCAACCGTTTGCGATCAGTAGCAGCAATGCCGCCGGTATCCGCTCCAGCTCGCCCACAATCGGCGGCGGTGCCTTCAACACGGCGCTCAATCTCGGCGGGCGGATCAAGCTCTCGGAAACCCAGCTCCTCGAACCGAGTGCTCTGCTGGGCACCTCCACCGTCTCCCTCGGCCAGGCCAGCATCACCGACGGACCCACCAATCAGCGTTGGTTGGTGCCCTCCAGCAACAGCACCGTGGGCACGGCCGACATCGGTGTGACCTGGCGTGCCCCGATGCGGGACGGCAAGAACCTGTTCACCCCCTCCCTGCGGGTCAGCTGGCTGGGTGCCGGCTTCCTCGGCGGTCAGCCCGCCACCGTGATCAGCAACAGCAGTGGCAGCGAAGCCACTCTCCCCACGGGATCGCTGGCGGCCACCAGTGGCCTGGGCCTGCAGGGTCAGCTGGCTTACACCCTGAGCGATAACACCACCTTCTATGTGCGCGGTGGTGCCGGCCTCTATTCGGGTGGCACCAGCTGGGATGTGGGCGGCGGCGTGAAGCTGCGCTGGGGTGGGGCCGCCAAACAGGTGGCGGTCGCGCCCGAGCCTGCACCGCAGCCCGTGCCTCAGCCGGCACCGGCCCCCGTGGTGCAGCCGGTTGAGCCGGCGCCTCAGCCGATCCGCGGCCTGTGGTGAGCCGCGGCGCGCACTGAAACGTAAAAAGCCCCCGGGGTCGCCGGGGGCTTGGATCGCCTGAAGCGTTGTCGCTTCAGGCCATATCAGACGGTGGGTCAGGCGGTGGCCAGGTTGGCAGCCACGAAATCCCAGTTCACCAGCTTGTCGAGATAGGTGCTGATGTAGTCGGGGCGGCGGTTCTGGTAGTCGAGGTAGTAGGCGTGCTCCCACACGTCCATGGTGAGCAGAGCCTTCTGGCCATGGGCCAGGGGCAGATCGGCGTTGCCGGTCTTGGTCACTTTCAGGGTGCCGCCATCGAGGACGAGCCAGGCCCAGCCGCTACCGAACTGGGTGGCGCCGGCGGCCTTGAACGCCTCCACGAACTTCTCAAAGCTGCCGAAGTCGGCGTTGATCTTGTCGAGCAGGGCGCCGCTGGGGCTGCCGCCGCCGTTCGGCTTGATGCACTGCCAGTAGAAGCTGTGGTTCCACACCTGGGCGGCGTTGTTGAACACACCGGCCTTGCTGGCATCACCGGCAACGGCGGTGATGGTGTCTTCCAGGCTCTTGCCCTCCAGCTCGGTGCCGGCCACCAGGTTGTTCAGGTTGGTGACGTAGGCGTTGTGGTGCTTGCCGTGGTGGAACTCGAGCGTCTGGCGGGAGATGTGGGGCTCCAGCGCGTCGAGGTCGTAGGGCAGCGCGGGCAGCGTGTGAGCCATGGGAGGAGGTGACGTGCGTTCGGTGCCCGGCCGGTTGCCGGACGCCGGCGAATCCTAACGATCGCTACAGGTTTCGACAGCCCGGAGAACCGCCCCCCGGCCCGGCTTCAGCGGCCGATCTTCAGCAGTTCCACCTCGAAGATCAACGTGGCGTTGGGAGGGATCACGCCGCCGGCACCGCGCTCGCCGTAGGCCAGATCCGGTGGGATCACCAGCTTGCGCTTGCCGCCCACCTGCATGCCGGCCACACCTTCATCCCAGCCCTTGATAACCCGGCCGGCGCCGAGCGGGAAGGAGAAGGGGCCACGGCCATAGCTGCTGTCGAACTCCTTGCCGCTCTCGAGGGTGCCGCGGTAGTTCACGCTCACGGTTTCGCCGGCGGTGGCCTCGGGGCCGTTGCCGATCACCAGGTCGGTGATGCGCAGGCCGCTGGGGGTGAGCCGCTCCTTGGCGACCACCAGATCACCACCCAGGGCGCTGGCGCCTGCATTGGCGATCTGATCGGGAGACACGTCGCTGGCCATGGTGAACAGGGTGGGGTTGGGATCTTCAGGGTCGAGCTCGAAGGCGCCGGTGTTTCTGGCCGGGGTGGCCGCCGCGCGCACGATCGCCGCTTCGGCGCCGCCGGTGGCGGCCTGCACTGTGGAGGCCTGAACCGTGGAGGGAGCCACCAGCTGGCTCACCAGGGCCAGCAGCAGGCAGGCCACACAGACCGCTGAGCTGATCAGGATGTCGCGCATGGGGCTGGATTGAGCGGACCGTGGCCGGATTCTGCCCCAGCCGGCGCAATGCTGAGGCCCGTCAGTCCGGCAGCTCGCCGTAGGACTCGGGACCGCCGCCTGAGCCGTTGCGCAGCTGCCGCTCCAGCCGGTCGATGCGGCCGCGCAGTTCATCAAGCTCCCGCTGGCGGGCCAGGCCGAGGTCCTGCAGCAGCTGGTCGAGGTTGCGCTCCATCTTGCGCTCGGCCTGCTTCTCCAGCTCCGGGTTCTCACCGCGCAGGCTGGCCAGAACCTCTTCCACCAAGGTGGAGGCCTGGGCGGGATCGAGGCGGCCGCTGCTTACCCAGGCCTGGGTGACGCCCCGCAGCCGCTCCGCCACCAGGGTCGTGGTGCCCAGGCCGCGCACCAGCAGTTGTTGCAGCGGGTTTGTGGTGTCCATGGCGACTGGGGGGCGACGGTGAGGCGACTGGGGGGAGGAACGCGCGCCGGCGTCCGGTTGACCTGCCAGAACCATGGCGCTTCTTATGGTCTGTTGCCATGGCAGACAACCGGCCGTTCTGGCGGATCGCCGCCCCCCTGGCCGCTCCTCTCGGAGGCCTGCTGGCAGGCCTGGCACTGCCTCCCCTGGGCTGGCCCCCACTCCTCTGGCTGGCGCTGCTGCCCCTCTGGGCCCTTGGCCCACGGGCTGCATTGCTCTGGGGCGGCGCCGCTGTGCTGATCAGCCACCGCTGGCTGCTCTGGCTGCACCCGCTCGACTGGGTGGGGGTGCCGCTGCCCCTCAGCCTGCCTCTGTGCGTGGCTTTGCTTCTGGCCATCGCCCTACTGGGGGCTTTGCTGGTGGGCAGCTGGCGCTTGCTGGTACAGCGACTCGGGCCGGAGCGTTTGGGCACGGCCCTGCTGGCTTCGGCCCTGTGGGGGCTGGCGGAGGTGCTGCTGGCCAAGGGGCCGCTGTTCTGGATCGGGCTGGGCTCCGCCGCCCTGCCGGGCGACCGTGCCTTGGCGGGGCTGGCCCAGCTGGTGGGGGCCGGCGGTTTGGCGGCGGTGCAGCTGCTGCTGGCCTGGGGGCTGTGGCGGTTGCTGGTGGCGCTGCGCGGCCGGCGGCGGCCCTGGCGACAGGCTCTGCTGTGGCTGGCTCTCGTGCTGCTCCTGCACGGCCTTGGCTGGCAGCGCCTGGCGGCGGCGGCGCGGCCCGAACCGCAGGCGCGTGCGCTGCCCCTGCTGGTGCTGCAACCCGCGATCCCCACCCGCCGCAAGTTCGACGGCGATCAGCAGTTGCTGTTGCTGCAGCGGCTGGTGCGGGCGCTCGATCAGGCCGAGCGTCTTGGCCGTTCGCTGCTGCTGCTGCCGGAGGGGGCGTTGTCGCTCGGGCAGAGCCTGCCGCGGCCGGCAGCCGTGGAGGTGCTCAGCGGTGGTTTCCGGCTTGAGGGTGAGCAGCTGCGCAGTGCCCTGCTGGCCTTCACTCCTGGTGCTGTGGAGCCGGCGGCCGCCCTCGACAAGCACCGTCTGGTGCCGCTGGGTGAATGGATCCCCGGGGGCGATCTGTTCCGCTGGGCTGGTCTCTCCGCTGTGGGTGGGCTGAGCCCCGGCGCGGCCTCGCGGCTGTTCGAGCGGCCCGAGGATCCGGTTGCGGTGGCGATCTGCTACGAGCTGGCCGATGGCCAGGCCCTGGCTGCAGCCAGCCGCGCGGGGGCAGGCTGGCTGCTGGCAAGCGCCAATCTCGACCCCTATCCGGCGCAGCTTCAGCGGCAGTTCGCTGCCCTCGCCCAGCTGCGGGCGATCGAATCGGGCCGCTGGCTGGTGAGCAGCGCCAACACCGGGCCGAGCCTGGTGGTGGATGCCGCCGGCGCCGTGCGTGCGGCCCTGCCGCCCGGCCGTGCGGGCACGCTGGAGGCTGTGCTGCAACGCCGGCGCGAGGTGACGGCCTATGCCCGCTGGGGTGAGTTGCCGTTGGCGCTGCTGGCCGCGAGCGGCATTGCCGTTTCGCTTCGCTCTTGGCTGCGACAAGCCTGAGAGGCGTCTGTTGGGTTTGCTTGCCCTGCGCTGGCTTTCCGAGGGTTCGGCTCGCCGCGGGGCCCTTCAGAGGTGGCCATAAAAAAGCGCCCCTGCGGGGCGCCGATGGTCAGGTCCGAACGCGACTCAGATGATCGCGGTGCGGCTGTTGCTGACGCTGGCGAGCTGGGCCTGATGCAGGCGCTGGGCCTTCAGGATCCGCTCGCGGATCAGGACGAGGTGGTTCACAACGTGCCTCCACAACGGCAGCCCCGTTCCCTGCTGCCCAGGCATGCGTCCCGCGTGGGGATGAACGTGCTCAAAAAGTAGCAACGGCTACGAGTGCTTTGGCGTTCATTGTGTACCTCTGCAGCGGATTTGGGTCGTGGCGAGAACGCGCGCTTGTGG
>Ga0310098_1000272_pt1 | contig 12080 bp, 12 predicted proteins | sample LakMicMIDCLREDC7_FD_194453 | JGI IMG/M metagenome (GOLD analysis project Ga0310098, IMG submission 194453) | Enriched freshwater cyanobacterial communities from Lake Michigan, Michigan, United States - MI23.DCL.RED.C7 | ecosystem: Environmental > Aquatic > Freshwater > Lake | place: USA...
CCCCCCAGAAACCCCGCCACCTGCTCCAGCAGGTTGGGCATTCCCTTGGGCGAAAGGCCCATCCCGGAGCGGGCGCCGCCATAGGCATGGTTCGTGCCGCCGGCCAGGGAGTGGAGCAGGGGAGGCAGACCCAGCTGCTCCGCCAACTGCTCCACCCACACCGGGCCATCGCAGCGGCGGCCCCGCCAATGGGGCGGGCAGGGGAAGGCAGCATCACCCCGGAGTGCGTAGGCGTTGCCCCCATCGCAGAGGCTGTCGCCGAACACGATCAGGGAGGTCACGGCAAGCTGCGCGCGGCAGGGTGGTCAGGCGCATCCTGGCTGGCGGGAAGACTCTGCTGCAGGGTCTCGATCCTGCAGCAGGCGTCATGCAGCACCTTCAGGCTCACGAATTCGATCGAATTGGGATCGGCGAAGCTAAAGGGATTGTCGATGTCGAGAATCAGGCGCAGCAAAAAAATCAGGTTGAAGGCGATCACCCCCAGAAAGAACACCGCCTCATGGATGGCGGCGATGCGGGTGATGATCAGCCCCACGCACAGCAGGCCGGTACCGAGGCTCGCCAGCCAGTAGACCAGCGGCACGAAGTGGGTCTGGCGGATGGTTTCGATGCGGTTGATCATCTGAAGCACATCGCCCATGTGACCCATCAGCCGCCCCTGCAGGGTGGAAGAGGAGAGCAACACAACGGCGCGCACCACCGAGCCATGCACCTCGCGATGGAGGGCGGTCAGCCTGGTGGTGGCCAGCCCCCCCAGCAGCCAGGTATGGACGCCGTAGGCGAGCCGTAACACCGCCGCCACCTCAGCGGACACCTCGGCTCTGGGGTTGTGCTGCGGCACGGCCGCGATCTCCAGGGCGAGGTTCTCCAGCACGCTGGCGAGCTGGGCGGGCAGTTTCTCGCTCTCCTTGAAATCACTCAGCACCCCATTCAGCAGAAAACCCTGCAGAAACACGGTGGCCGCCACCAGGGCCGAGAAGAGGGGGTTGAGGCCGATTCGCTCAAAGCCGAGCGCATGAACCAGCAGCTTGAGCAGCACCAAGGCCAGCACCGCCAGCGCCACCTTCAACACCAAGCGAAGACGGCGGCGGTGGGTGCCGCGGAACGGGGAGAGAAATGGCATCAGCCAACGCAAGGAGCGCGGCAGGAGCACTGGGAACGGAGCACGGACTCCAGGCTTCGCTCCAATCAACGAGGTCTGACGGCGACCAACCACCCTATTCAGGTCCAGCTGACCAAACCACTGCCGCTACAGCGACAGGTGTTGCACGACACATGGCGTCCAGGCCGGGGTGGGCGGTGGGGCCAGCTCAGGCCAACGGTCCGCTGGGATGCACGCAGAGCCGGTTGCGGCCGGCCGCCTTGGCCGCATAAAGCATGGTGTCGGCGGCGGCCACCACCTCCTTCGGGGCCTTGCCGGGTTGTGCCGCCCCTGTGGCAAGCCCGCCGCTGAGGGTGACAACCCCCGCGCTGCCGCCCAGCTCGTGGGGGATGGCCAGCGTGGTCACGGCGCTGCGGAGGGTCTCGGCCAGCTCGGCCGCCTCCGCCTCCGCCAGGCCACTGAGCACCAACACGAATTCCTCACCGCCATAGCGGGCGATGCGGTGACGCTCAGCGGGGCTGAGGCCGGCCGCGAGGCTGCGGGCCACCCGTCGCAGCACCCGATCTCCGGCCGGGTGGCCGTAGTGGTCGTTGTAAGCCTTGAAGTGGTCCACATCGAAGACCACCACGGTGAGGGGATGCCCCGCCTGCTGGGCCCTGGCCCACTCCCGATGGAGCACCTGCTCAAAGCTGCGGCGATTAGCAATCCCCGTGAGGGAATCGTGGCGGCTGAGGCGCTCAAGGCGGACATTGGCCGCCTGGAGCGCCCGGGTGCGCTCCTCCACCTGGCGTTCCAGCCGCAAAGCCTGGGCCTGAAGGCCGGCCAACAGCAGGCGGCGCTCCTGGTTCGCCACCACAACGACCAGGGCGAGGAACTGGGCATAGATCACCAGCCGCTGCATGGTCATCAGGCCGAGCCCGTTGAAGCGTTCAACGCCGCCGGCGCCCACCGGAAAGGGAATCCAGAGCACGACAACCGCGAGCAGGCAAAGAATCGCCGCAACACCGAGGGGCTGGAACCGGAAGGCCGCCATCACCAGGAGCGGCAGGATCACCGCCATCGGCGTGGGCCGCAACAGAGGAATCACCCCCCCCTGGATCAGGGACCAGATGAGGAGCACAGCAGCTAGAAGCAGCCACCAGTCCCAGCGGCGGAAGTCCTGCAACTGCTCCCGGCGGCTGGCATCCAGGCCGACCAGCACCAGCGGGGCCACGGTGACCATCCCGACCAAGCGACTGAGGGCGGGGGGCATGCCAGCAACACCTCCAGGAACCACCCCGGCCAACAGCGTGGACAACACTCCCCCCAGCCAGCATGCGAACAAGAACACCAGCAGCTTCGGCAGGGCATGGAAGACATCGCGCTGGCGCAGCCAGCGGGAAGCCAGCAGAACCATGATTGGTTCCACACACAACAAACCGCCGATGGCGAGCGCGCCGGGCATCGGCTGGTCCGGCAGTGCCCCCAAAACAGAGCCCAGCCAAAGGCCCGGCAGCACCGACCAACCCCAGCGGAGAGCGAGGGCGCTGGCCAGGCCGGTCGACAACCAGATCGGCGGCACTCCGTCCACCTGAGTGAGTCGGCTGATCAGGGCGAGCAGCACCAACGCAGCAACGGCCACTCCGTTCCGCAGCAACGGCAAGGAGCGCGGCATCAGGCTTCTAGGCAGCATTGAACGAGCGGGAAGGTCGAGATCCCTCGTCAGCTGCCTGCCCATCAGGATCGGATCAAGCGAAAGGTTTCGGGATTGGGATACCCAATGACCCGACGATTGCAACCTTAGCGGCCACCAGCGCGATCCCGGGCAGCCCTGGCACCCCAGCCAGCCCTGGCAACAGGAGCATCAGCTGGGAGCAGCCGTGACGCGAAAGCCCGCAAAGCGATGCATTTTCAATAACAAGAAGCTCACTTTTTGCGGCCTATCGATCTTTCCCGATCTCTTTAAAATTGATATTGCTTCACGCAAACAACCCCATGCTCCGTCATCATGCTTCTAAACTTGTTGCAGCGGGAGGCCTCTGCGCTGCGGCGATAACCCTCTGCCCCGGCCAGGCCATCGCGGGCTCGATCAGTCCCTCCACCTTCAACGCTTCGATCGCGATTGGCGAAACCGTGAAGGTGGTCAAAAAGATTGTCACCGACGCTGGCGGCGGCCTCGTGGACTTCCTGTTGTTGGCCGACAACACGGGCAGCATGGGTGGCGTGATCGGCAATGTTCAAACTGTGGCAAACCAGCTGGTCACGAACCTGAAGACCACCTATGTCGGCTCCCAATTTGCCGTTGCCCGCTATCTTGGCGATCCTTCCGAATCAGGTGAAACCTTTAGCAGCGCCTATCAAGTTATTCAAAAGAATACGGCCAGCGACGCCGCAACCGTAGCAGCAATTGGCTCCTGGTTTGCTAGCGGTGGTGGCGATGGTCCCGAGGCCAATTTCTATGCCCTCCAACAAGGAGTACAAAACGGCGCCACCACCTGCCCGGGCCTGGGCTCAACCTCTGGCTTCTGCGGCACGAGCGGTCAAACGGTGGACTGGCGTCCCAGCGCCCGCAAAGTGGTGCTGTGGTTCGGCGATGCACCCTCGCATCAAAACACCGTGACCATGGACAACATCAAAGCGATTCTCGGATCGGAAAAAGCTTCCCTGGTGGCCTTGAATAGTGGGTCCGCCTCAACCGCCCTCGATTCCAACTTTAGCGATGGGGGCCAAGCCGGAGACCAGGCCAGCACCGTCACCAGCTCCCTCGGAGCCCAAGGGGCCCTGATCAATAACTTTGCCTCCGTTCCGATCAGTTCGATCCTCAGCACGGTGGAAGCGGCCGTCGGCGCCGTGACAGCCACCCAGGACGTCAGCCTGAGTGTGGTGGGTGGCGTGCCCGCCGGACTGGAGGTGAGCTTCGACTGCACCGATCCCCTCGGTTGCACCGACGTCATCGGTGGTGACTCCCGCGAAATCACTATGGCCGTCAAGGGCCTGATCGCCGGCGAATACAACTTCTCGGTGGTGGCACCGGGGGTGGCAGGGGCGATCGAGGAAGATCGCATCGTGGTTGGCGACGGTGATGTCACTGTTCCTGGCCCCCTGCCCCTGCTGGGTGTCAGCGCGGCCTTTGGCTGGAGCCGGCGGCTGCGCCGCAACATTCAAAAGCGCGAACCCCTGGCCACGACCACCTGAACCCCAATCCCAATCCATCAACCCATCGCCCCGCCTAAGCAGCGGGGCTTTTTTTTGCCATCAACCAAACCGATGGGGACAGACACCGTTCGGACGATCCCTGCCAACCTGAGGCCGCCGCAGCCCAACGTCCTGCCCCGCCGATGGCCAGTGCCGCCCCTTTGGAGTTCATCCCGCCCCAGCTCGATGGACGGGTGGTGGCCGGGGCCCGGCTGCTCCTGCCGCTGTGGCTGCGCCAAGGGGGTCTGCGGGCGATTGAGGTGGAGGAGATCGGGCGGCTGCAGCGGGCGATGGAACAGTTCCAGGCCGGGGAAAGCCGGCTGTTGTTGGCCTTTCGCCACCCCAGCCTGGATGATCCGGCCGTGATGGCCCACCTGCTCTGGTGCGACCTGGCCCGGGCCGGCCGGCCCGCCGGCCGTCGGGATGGCCGGCGCTTCAAGCCCCGCCCCCACGCCCAGTTCCTCTACGACCGGGGCATCCCCCTTTGGGCCGGCGCCTGGATGGGCTGGTTGCTCTCCCACCTCGGCGGCTGCTCGATCCAGCGCAGCAAGCTCGACCTGCCGGCCCTGCGCACCGCCCGCGCCCTGCTGCTCGATGGCCCCCATCCCTTCGCGGTGGCGCCGGAGGGCGCCACCAACGGCCACAACGAGGTGATCAGCCGGCTGGAACCGGGGGTGGCCCAATTGGCCCTCTGGACCGCCGACGACCTCGACAAGGCTGGCCGCGCCGAAGCCATCCAGGTGCTGCCGATCGGCGTGCAGTACAGCTTCACCGAATCGATCTGGCCCGCCATCGAAGCCCTGCTCAGCGAACTGGAGGCGGAGGTGGGCCTGGCCCCCGCCGCCAGCCATGGCACGGATCCCCAGCAGCTCTACGGCCGCCTCTTCAACCTGGCCGAGCGGATCCTCAGCCGCATGGAAACCTTCTACCGCGAGGGCTACCAGCGGAGCCTGCCCAGGCTTCCAGAGCCGGCGGCGGACCCCGCAGCAGCGCCACCGGAGGGTGCCCTCCCCGACACCAACGCCCTGCTGGGGGAGCGCCTGAACCGACTGATGGAATCGGCCCTGCGGGTGGTGGAGCAGGCGCTGGCGGTGGAACCCCACGGCGATCTCACCGAACGCTGCCGGCGGCTGGAGCAGGCCGGCTGGGACCGGCTGTACCCCAGCAGCGGGGCCAACAGCAACGGCACCCCCAGCGCCCTTGACCAGGGCCTGGCCGACCGGCTGGCGGAGGAAACGGAACAACACCTCTGGCACATGCGGATCGTGGAGTCCTTCGTGGCGGTGAGTGGCCGCTACGTCAAGGACGACCCCAGCCAGGAACGCTTCGCCGACACCCTGCTGATCCTGTGGGACACCCTCTGCCGGATCCGGGGAGGCAACCCGGAACGGCGCCCCCGCCTCGGACCACGCCGGGCCCACATCCGCATCGGCGAACCGCTGGCGATCACCCCCCGCCTGGGGGCGTACCGCGCCGACCGCCGCGGCGCAGTGGCGGCCCTGACCACCGACCTGCAGGGGCGGCTGGAGGGACTGATCCTGCCCTCAGGCCAGGCGAGCACGACCTGAGCTCCGCCGCAGCGACGGAGCTGGTGGAGCATTCCCTAGGGGTGGGCCAGGCGCTGCCAATAGCCCTCGCGGCTGCCGGCGTTGATCCAGCCCGTGGCGATCGTCTTGGTGTGGGTGTGACTCACCCGGCCGCGGTGGATGTGGGAGAGCCCCGCCGGAAAGATCGCCAGCTTGCCCCGCTCAGCCGGCTCGTGGTGCCCCTGCCAGTGGAATTCGGTGCCCGCCTCATCCACGTCGTTGCAGTAGAGGATCCAGGCGAGCACGCGGCGGATCGGCTCCGTGGCCTCGTCGCTGATGGTCCAGTCGCAGTGCCAGCGATGGAAGCCCTCGCCGGGGGCATAGCGCTGCAGGTTGAAGATCGGGTTCACGAACAGCTCCTGCTCCGGGCAGCAGTCGCGGAACAGGGGCCGTTCCTCGAGCCAGCGGTTCAGGCCGGCCGTCACGCCGCGCAGGATCACCTCGGCCAGGGCGAAGGCCTCCGGATCGCTGCGGTCGATCGCCACCAGGCTGATGTCGGTGGACACCTTGGCCGGGTCGCCCGCACCGCCGGGCCCGAAGGCCACGCCGGGCCGCTGCAGATCGCCGCGACGATCGAAGAAGGCCATCACCCCATCGGCCAGGGCGGCGTAGCCGGCGTTGCGATAGGTGCCGATCAGCTGCATGGGGAAGGAGGCGGCAGAAGCTGGAAGCGGGACGGAGCGGGACCGGACGGCGGGCTCAGCGGAACGGAATCAGCACCACCCCACCCTGGCGCTGCCAGCGCTGCCGGTCCGGCACCACCAAGACGGTGAGACCCACCGCATCCAGGGCGGCGGCCACGGCCTCCAGGTCGGACTCCTGTGCGGATGCATCCCCGGCAGCGGGCAGCCCCCCCTGCACCAGCACCTGGCCCTCGGCCGGGTCCGCCACCAGGCGCAGACCGGTGGCCTCGAACTCCCGGCTGAAGAACAGGCGCCGCAGGCGGCCGGAGCGCTCCGGGCCCAGCGATGCGGCAAAGGCCTCCAGGGAGGCCGTGTCGCCGGCGCAACCGCTGTTCAGCGCCAGCCAGATCAGCAGCTTGGCCCAGCACTCGATGGTCCAGGGCGGCGGAAAGCTGGTGCGGTGCTGCCGCACCAGCTCCGCCAGGGCAAAATCAGCCAGATTGGCTTGCAGGCTGTCGTGGGAAAGCACTGCCTGGGCATTCCCGGCTGGGTGTGGCGGCGCTGATCGAAACTCGTCCATGCCCCCATCTTCCCCGGCGGGGGGCAAACTGCAGAGGCATCCAACCTGCAGGAGAGGCCCGATGGCCCTCGATCTGAACGATCCGGAACTCGAGTTCAGCGACCTGGTGACCGCCTACCAGAGCTGGGTGATGGCGGTGATCAACGACGAGAAACTCGGGGGCGAGAAGCTGCTCACCGACGAGATCGCCGATGACGCCATCAACGCCATGCGCTTTTTGCCCGATGTGGTGACCAGCGCGATCGAAACCACCCTGGCCCGGGTCTACGACGTGGATCCGGAGGAACTCTCCGACCTGCTCTACCCGGAGGACTAAGGCTCAGGTCGCAGGCGCGCCGCCGAGCTCAGGGGCGCGCCTGCGATTGGACCGGCTGTTCGGGCTCCTCGCTCACCATCCACTCCTCAGGCCACTCCTCGGGGGGATGAAGCTTTGTGAACTTCCGTCGGAAGCTGAAGCGCAAGGGCCATGGGAACGGCCAAGGCAGCGACCAAGGCCGATCGCTGAGCATGTCCTGACCGAAGTATTCGCCCACCTTGTGGCCCGATTCGACCATGGCGCCCAGGTTCTGACGGCGAAGCCCCGCCAGGCCGGCGGCGGCCACCAGGGCCACGAAGGTGCCGGAGATGGTGCGCTGGAACAATCCCTCCAGCCGGCTGCTCCGCTGGTCATCGAGGCGGGTCCTGAGGCGGGCCTCGCCATTGCGCAGGGCCTCGGCAAGCCTGTCCTTGAGCTGGCTGGCCGATTCGCCAGGGGCCACCGCCATGGAGATGGCGGGATAGGCCTGCATCACCTTGGCCACGCCCAAGGGTGAGCTGAGCGGGGCCACCTGATTCAGCAGCTGTTGGCTGCCGTTGCGGTACAGCTTCAGCTGGCCGTCCATTTCCGACTGCACGCTCCTGTTGAAACCAAGCGCATCGCTGATCATCAGCGGCACCAACAGCAGATAGGCCACGAGCAGGGGCAACAGCAGCCGATGAAGCAGCTGCACCGGCCACTGCTCACGGCTACGCCGCGCCATGTTGCCCTGCAGAAAGATCAGGGCAAGAGAAAGCAGCAACCATGGCACGAAAGCAATCAGACTATTGGCGATCGAAAGCCGGCCAGCAGTGCTTCCTAGGAGATTCGGCGAGAGGATACCCGAGAAGAAAAGATTGATCACGCCAACAGCTAAAAGGCCATAGCCGGCAAGGCGCAACGGGTAAACGATCATTCTTCCGACGAGTCAAACCCCGGGCGAACTATCAGCAAATCTATGGACGAAACCCGGTCAATCCCCATTTCGCAGCGGATGTGCGCAACCCTGCACCGCAACAGCACCTCGACCGCCCATGGCGCGCACCAGCCGCCTTTGCTTATGCCTTGGCGGGGCCGTTCGGCGATCCGCCCAGACGGGGGCACAGGAACCGTGTAAGGTTTGATTGATCCGGAGCGGACGAGGTTGATCCTCGACGTGAGCCCTCCAGATCAGCCCAGAATCACCATCAGGGCCCGCGCTCCCGAAACGCGACCAGCCCCGATCTTCCGTCTGCGCTTCAGCAGGGCCTGAGCCATCCCCGAGAAACCCGGGATCGGCCATGGCCCAACACCCCACCCCATTCGGCCCGGCGAGTAGCCCCGCGCAGCGGGCAAACCGCCTGGAGACCGTTGGCCACTGCAGCCCCGAACGAGGGCATCGACCACACCACCATGTCCAAACCGACCATGACAACCACAACACCAGGCCTCCCCATGGCCCGGGCCCACCCCTCCCGGGGGGCGAGCCCCTGGCCCACCCTGTCCCGTTCCGGACAGGGACCCCACGCCACGGCAACGGCTCCCTCCTGTCCCCTGCCGCGCCGCGCCGCCGGGATCCCGGGCCGGCCGGCCCCCACCTGGGAAGAACTCCTGGGTCAGCGCTGAGGCTCCGGAAGCCACCGCCCCGGCGGCGCGCCTTACCAGGGCAAGGGAGCCTCGATGCTGAGGGGCTCTCCCGTTCGGGGATGCACCAGGTTGAGTCGCCAGGCATGCAGCCGCAGGCGGCCAGCGGCGCCCCGACTGCGGGCATGGCCATAGAGAGGATCCCCCAGGATCGGGTGTCCCAGCCAGGCCAAATGCACCCGCAGCTGATGGGAACGACCGGTATGGGGCTCCAGCCGCAGCCGGCACCAGCCATCCCCCCGCTCCTGGCACCACCAGTCGGTGCGACTGGGCCGGCCGGCGGGATGCACCCGATAGAGGGGCGGCCGCTGGCGGGCCTTCGCCAGGGCCGCCTCCACACGACCGGCCGGCTCCAAAGGCCACCCGGCCACATCGGCCAGATAAGTGCGCCGCACCCGCCGGGCCTCCAGGGCCATCGAGAGGCTGCGGTGGGTCTCCGGATCCCGGGCGAGCAGCAACAGGCCCGAGGTGTCGCGATCCAGGCGATGGGGCAACCGCAGCGGCCCCCAGACCGGCTCCAGACGGGCCGGCACCGCATCGGCCAGGGCGGGCCCGCGGCCGCTCTGGCTCAGCAGCCCGGAGGGTTTGTCGATCACCAACAACCAGGGATCGGCATGGAGGACCACGGGATCCGCCGGGGCAGGACTCGCCATGGCAGGCCACCACACCTCCCCATGCTGCAGCGCGGCCGGCTTCCGTCCATCGCTCGATGGCACGGGAACGGTTGAGCGCTCAGGAGAACTCGCTCCCCGCCGGATCGGGCAGGGGGCAGGTGGTTTCGATCCGCTCCGCCAGGGCGAGGCAGCGATCCATCTCCTGCCAGAGCAGTTCGCGCCGCTGGGCATCAACGGCGAAGGAGCGGTGATGCAGATCCCGGCCCACGTAGCGAAGGGCATCGCGAAGGCGCAGCCAATCGTCGGGGCTGAAGGCGGGATGCGAAGACTCCATGGCACAGAGGGCTGGGAAACAGGGGCGGCGGGCCGGGCGGACGGGCGAAAGCCCCGGCTCAACCGGAAGGCCGGCAGCGGGCCTTCAGGGCGATGCGAAGGCGGGCCACCGCATCATCCTGACCCTGCAGGGCGAAGGCCTCCTGCTCCAGCAGCCGGCTGCCGTGGTGATAGCGCGTGGTGAGAATGCCGCCGATCTCCTGACGCACCACCGGATCGAGGCTCAGCCGCCAGCCGATCGGGGTGAGCCGCCCATCGGGGCAGCTCTGCACGGCATGCACCGCCTCATGCAGAAAGGTCTGGGGGCCGATGCCCAAGTCGAAAGCGATGGGCGCCACCCAGAGGGTGCGGCTGGCGGGCACGTACTGGCCGTAGGCCCGCGCCAAGGGAGGTGGAGCCCAGCGCAGCCGGAACCCATGCCGCTCCAGATCCCGGGCCAGAGATCGAAGCTCCGGAGGCAGGCCGGCCGGCAGGACAGACGGCGGGGGTGAGGCAGGGGGAACGAACGAGACCATGCGAAGGGGGCGGCTAGCTCAGGCTCCCATCAGGTTGATGCGGTAGAGCACCTCCTCGAGGGCCTCTGCGGCCCGCACCCCGGCCCAGCGCTGGGGGTTGGCGGCGGTGCAGCAGGAGGCCACCGGCGCCAGGATCGTACTGGGCCGGGCGTGGCAGAACTGCACCACGCTGTGGCGCTCACCGCTGGCGCCGGCAGGGGCCACCACCCGGTGCCAGCCGGCCGGAATGGTGCCGTTGCTGAGGCGCTCCAGCATCAGGCCGGTGTTGAGGATCACCCCACCCTCCGGCGGTGCGGCCGCCTCCCAGCGGCCGTTCACCTCCACCTCGAGGCCGGCGGCGGTGGCGCGGGGCAGGGCGGTGATCAGGTTGATGTCGGCATGGGGGGCGGCCCAGAGGTGCCCGGCGGCCGGGGCGGCGGCCATCGGGGGATAGCGGATCGCACGGGTGAGGATGGGAGCTTCGTGCACCATCTCCTCGAAGAAGGTTTCAGCGCAGCCCATCCCGAGGGCAATCACCCGCAGGAAGCGCCGCTGCAGGTCGGCGATGGCGGCATGGAAGCGCTCCAGCACCACCGTGATCCCCGGCACCACCGCCTCGGGGAGCAGGGGCTCCGGATATTGCACCGGATAGCGCCGCCGCAGCGGATGGCCGGTGGGCAGCGGCGCCGACCAATTGAGCATCTCCTTCCAGTCGGCCCGGTCGTTGCCGGCCGCGGTCTCCACCAGCAGGCCGGTGTAGCCGCTCTGACCATGGCTCATGGGCGCCTGGAAGCGGGCCTTGCTCGCCGGATCCAGGGCAAAGAACTCCTGCAGCAGGCCGTAGGCGGTGTCGAGCAGGTCTGGGGGCAGATCGCTGTTGGTGTAAACGAAACCGGTGGCCAGGCTGCGCCGCACCCCATCGACCACGGCAGCCCGGGCCGCCCCGTCCCCCCGCTCGAAGGCCAGCAGGTCCACATCGAGGATGGCCGATTCCGCCATGGGCCGGGCAGCGCGAGAGTCCCCCGATCCTGGGCGACGGCCGGTGTTGCCGCGACACCCCCTGCCGCCCAGCGAGCTGCCGACCTGGATCACCACGGCCCCAGGGCTCCCGCGCGCCGCCGGGAGAATCCGCTCACCCGGGTCTCAATGGGGTCCTGCGACCGTCGCGTCCTCTCCAGCCGAGGAGGCTGCCCCGCCGGTGTCGATCAGCTGCAACAGCACCTCCCGCTGGCGCGGGCCATCCAGCTCCACCAACAGCACCGACTGCCAGCGGCCGATGCCGAGCCGCCCATCCACCACCGGCAGGCTGAGCTGGTTGCCGAGCAGCATCGCGATCAGGTGGGCGTGGGCATTGCGCGGCTCATCGGGCGGGATGCCCTGGCGTAGGTGCAGGTCGTTGTGGAGCCAAGGGCGGTCAGGCGGCGCGAGGGCGAGGAAGAAGGCCTCGATATCGAGCAGCAGCCGCTCCTCGTTTTCATTGAGCACCAGGGCCGTGGTGGTGTGCAGGCCCACCGCCACCAGCAACCCCTGCCGCACCCCACTTCGCTCCACCAGCGCCTGCAGGTCGGCGTTGATGGCGTGGCAATGGAACGATCCTCCGGTCTGGATCTGGAGGCGCTCAACGAAGGAGGGGTTGATCAACGGCCTGGGGAGGGG
>Ga0310098_1000276_pt1 | contig 11941 bp, 12 predicted proteins | sample LakMicMIDCLREDC7_FD_194453 | JGI IMG/M metagenome (GOLD analysis project Ga0310098, IMG submission 194453) | Enriched freshwater cyanobacterial communities from Lake Michigan, Michigan, United States - MI23.DCL.RED.C7 | ecosystem: Environmental > Aquatic > Freshwater > Lake | place: USA...
GGAGCGCGGCCTTGACTTCGTCGCCCACGGCGAAGAGGCCTACGATCCAATGACGTACTGAGGCACCCATGAAACAAATCACCGCACTCATTCGTCCCTCCAAGCTCGATGCCGTCAAAACGGCTCTTGTTGCCGTTGATGTTGTTGGTCTCACCGTTTGTGAGGCCCGCGGTTTCGGCCGCCAGAAGGGTCAAGTGGAGCGCTACCGCGGCAATGAATTCACCGTCGACTTCCTGCCGAAGGTGAAACTCACCGTTGTGGTGACTGACGAGAAGGTGGAATCGGCGATCGAAGCGATCACCGGAGCCGCTCGCACCGGCGAAATCGGCGACGGCAAGATCTTCGTGATGCCCGTGGAAACCGCCATCCGCATCCGCACTGGCGAACGGGGTGATGCGGCGATCTGAAGCCTGAGCCTGGGCATTTCAGCTTCGCCCCCCAGGGCCCCCTAGCCCCCGGTTCCCACCGGGGGCTTTTACTTGGCCCGGCGCATTGACTCGGGCTTTCGGCCCGGGGCCCCAGGCGGGCTGGGGCCCTTCGGGTTAGGGCTAGTGGAAGGTCTGAGCGTTGGACCGGCAGCCGGTCAGCCGGGCCCCATAGAGTTGCCGCAAGCCGTGATCAGCCCTTTGGATACCCATGCCTTCAAGCGATCGCTGCACCACTCGGAGCGCTACAACCGCCGGGGTTTCGGCCGCGCTGAAGAGGTGGCCGGCAGCCTGGAGCAGGCCTACCAGAGCGATTTGGTCGCCAAGATCCGCGAAAACGGCTACGCCCTCGAGCACGGGCGCCTGAGAGTCAAGTTGGCCGAGGCCTTCGGCTTCTGCTGGGGCGTGGAGCGGGCCGTGGCCATGGCCTACGAAACCCGGCGCCATTACCCCACCGAACGGCTGTGGATCACCAACGAGATCATCCATAACCCCTCTGTGAACCACCATCTGCGCGAGATGGATGTGCTGTTCATCCCGGTGGAGGAAGGGGTGAAGGACTTCTCTGATGTGGCCAGCGGCGACGTGGTGATCCTGCCGGCCTTTGGCGCCACCGTGCAGGAGATGCAGCTGCTCAACGAACGCGGCTGCCACATCGTGGATACCACCTGCCCCTGGGTCTCCAAGGTGTGGAACACGGTGGAGAAGCACAAAAAGCATGCCTTCACCTCGATCATTCACGGCAAGGTGAAGCACGAGGAAACCCTCGCCACCAGCTCCTTTGCCGGCACCTACCTGGTGGTGCTCGACCTGGCGGAAGCCCAGATGGTGAGCGACTACATCCTCGCCAGCGGCACGGGCGACGCTGCTGGGACCAACCCAGCCGAGGACAGCACTGGATCGGCCCTGGATCGGGACGCCTTCATGGACCGCTTTGCCCGGGCCTGCTCGCCAGGCTTCGATCCCGACCGGGACCTGGTGCGCATCGGCGTTGCCAACCAGACCACCATGCTCAAGAGCGAAACGGAGGAAATCGGCCGACTGTTCGAGCGCACCATGTTGCGCCGCTACGGCCCCCAGGAGCTCCAGGAGCACTTCCTGGCCTTCAACACGATCTGTGATGCCACCCAGGAGCGCCAGGATGCCATGTTCTCCCTGGTGGACGAACCGCTCGACCTGATGGTGGTGATCGGCGGCTACAACTCCTCCAACACCACCCACCTGCAGGAAATCGCCGAAAGCCGCGGCATCCGCTCCTTCCACATCGACACGCCCGAGCGGATCGGACCGGGCAACCGCATCGAGCACAAGCCGCTTGGCGCCGAGCTGGAGCTCCTGGAGCCCTTCCTGCCAGCCGGTCCCCTGCGGGTGGGGATCACCTCCGGCGCCTCCACCCCGGACCGGGTCGTGGAGGATGTGATCCATCGCCTGATGGATTTGAGCGCCAACTGACACCGAGCGCCAAGCCAGACCCTGGCAATCAGCCAGAACCAAGATCCCCACTGGCGCTGTCGCATTTGCTGCCAAGCCAATCAGGCCCTGGCTTTACATTGGTTCATCGATTGCGCCTGCGGGCGTTGAGGAGTCTGCAATCCCTTTGACCACCTCACTCTCCCCTCCGAGTGCCGCCGCTGAGCTCCCGGGTCTGCTGCGCGACAGCGCCGACCCGAAGCTGCGCTGCTACAGCAGCCATTTCAGCGACCTCATGGAGATGGGGGCGCCGGCAGCCACGGTGGAGGCCTATCTGGACCGCCATGAGGGCTGGTTCCGCCGCTGCGCGGCACCGATGCGGGTTGATCCGCTCGGCCACAATGGTTATGTGCTCACCCTGGGGCGCTTCGGCAACTTCGGCTTTGAGGTGGAACCCACCATTGGCCTGGAACTGCTGCCCCAGAGCGCCGGCGTCTACCGCATCGTGACCGTGCCCCAGGCCGCCGGGGAGAGCAAGCTCCAGGAGCTCTACGACGTGGAGTTCAACGCCTCCCTGCGGCTCGACCAGGCTGGCGACGCTGCAGCCCTGACCCTGGTGCGCTGGGAACTCGACCTGAGCGTGTGGATCAAGCTGCCTGGCGTGATCACCCTGCTGCCGGAAAGCCTGGTGCAGAGCAGCGGCGACCACCTGCTGCGCCAGATCGTGCGTCAGGTGTCCCGCAAGCTCACCTGGAAGGTGCAAGAAGACTTCCACGCCTGCCACAACTTGGACTGCCCGCCGCGCAAGCGCGCCCAGTTCTAAGCCACTCACTTCAGGCCCCTGGCGTTGGGGAGGGCACCGGTCCATGGGCATGGGGCCGGTCCAACCGGGTGGACCGGCCCCTCCGGCTTGCCCCCTAAAGCCAGCTCAGCTGCGGCTCGTCCAGATCTTGTTGACGATCTGCATGCCTGTGACGGCCTGCCAGAGGAACAGGGTCATCAGGCCCATGTTCAGGCCCACATGGATCTTGCGGGCAATCAGGTTGCCCTTCTGGATCAGGGGGATCAGGGAGGCGGCAAGGGCGATCAGGCAGGTCATGGCGATCCCCACCAGCAGGTGGGGGCCGACAAACAGCTTGCCGTTATTGAGGTAGGTGACGGCCATGCCGCCGAAGGTGCCGAGCACCATCACGGCCAGAACGATGCTGCCGATCTGGAAGTGGCGTGTGCCGTACTGGCCCTTGATCAGGGCCTTGCGCTCTTCAGGAGTGGCGGTGCGGGTTTTCTTGGCCTTGATGCCAAGAAACATCGAATAGCCCGACAGGGCCAGTAGCCCCCACATCATCAGCGGATGGAGGAAGTTGAGATTGAAGGCGAGGGCGTCCGGCATCGGGGGGACTCGGCAATGGAGGCGAAGCTACTGCCCGCCCAGGCCACCCTGCCCGGGCGGCGCCAGCCAGGGCCCCGTTCGAGACGAAGGCAGGGGCTAATCCAGGGCCTAGGGCGGGACTCAAGGAAGGGCCTAATGAAGGGCTTAATGCAGAAAGTGGCGCCGACCGGTGGTCAGCATCGCCAGACCGAGCTCATCGCAGGCCTTGATCGAGTCGCCATCGCGCATGCTGCCGCCCGGCTGGATCACGGCCGTGATGCCATGGGAGGCCGCTAGCCGCACCGTGTCATCGAAGGGGAAGAAGCCATCGCTGGCCAACACGGCTCCCTGGGCCCGCTCCCCGGCCGCCTCGAGGGCCAGGCGGGCCGAGCCGACCCGGTTCATCTGACCGGCGCCAATCCCCAGGCTCTGCCCCGCGGCGGCCACCACGATGGCGTTGGAGCGCACGTGGCGCACCAGGCGCCAGGCGAAGCGCAGGTCGTCGCGTTCGGCGGCGCTGGGCTGGCGGGCACTCACCACCTGCCAGTCCTCCTCCTGGGCCGGCTGGTCATCGAGGTGCTGCACCAGGACCCCGCCCAGCAGGCTGCGCAGCTGCACCCCCGAGGCCAGGGCCAGGGCGGCCGGAGCCAGCTCAAGCAGGCGCAGGTTGGGCTTGGCTGCCAGCAACTGGCGCGCCTCGGGGCTGAAGGCCGGCGCCACCACACATTCCAAAAACAGGCTGGTGAGCTGGCTGGCCGCAGCGGCATCCACCGGGCCGTTGAGGGCGACGATGCCGCCAAAGGCCGACACCCGATCGGCATCGAGGGCCCGGCCCAGGGCCCCAGCCGGATCCGAGCCCGTGGCCACACCACAGGGATTGGTGTGCTTGACCACGACAGCGGCGCTCTGGACAACTGCCCCCTGCCCGGGGAACTCTGCCGAGGCAGGGCCATAGCCGAACTCGCGCACGGTGACCAGGGCGGCCTCCAGGTCGATCAGGTTGTTGTAGCTGAGCTCCTTGCCCTGGAGCTGGATCGCGCCGCCCCAGCCGGCGCCGGCCTGGCTGTACCAGCGGGCGGGCTGGTGGGGGTTTTCGCCGTAGCGCAGGCTTTGCTGCAGGGGCAGCTCCAGGCGCAGGGGGGCGCCTTCCCCTAGGGCGGGCTCCTGGGTTGGAGATCCTGCGGGACTAGCCAGCTCGGGGCGGGAGGCCATCCAGCTGCTGATGGCGCTGTCGTAGCTCGCCGTGTGGCGGAAGGCTTCCAGGGCCAGCTGGCGGCGCAGGGCGCCATCGACGCGGCCGGCGGCCATTGCAGCCAGGAAGGCCTCGTATTGGTCTGGGCTGGTCAGCACCGCCACATCGGCGTGGTTCTTGGCGGCGGCGCGCACCATGGCCGGGCCACCGATGTCGATGTTTTCGATCGCCGTGGCCCAGCTCACGGCCGGATCGGCAACGGTTTCGCGGAAGGGATAAAGGTTCACCACCACCACATCGATCGGATCGATCGCCTGGGCGGCCAGATCGGCCTGGTGGGAGGGGTCGTCGCGCTTGGCCAGGATGCCGCCATGGACCCGCGGGTGCAGGGTCTTGACCCGGCCGCCGAGGATTTCCGGGGCACCGGTGTGCGCCGCCACCCGGGTCACCGGCAGGCCCGCCGCCTCCAGGGCCGAGGCCGTGCCGCCACTGGAGAGCAGGCGAAAGCCATGCAGCCGGTGCAGGGCTTCGGCCAAGGGCACCAGACCCCGCTTGTCCGACACACTCAGAAGGGCCGTAGGGGCCATCGCGCTCACTGGGGCTGGGGCCAACCTACGCAGCAAGCCCGGGCGCCGCCCGGGGATCGGAGCCCCTCAGGCGCCAAGCCCCCGAGCCCATCGGACCAGGCGGCCGCAGGCTGGGACCTGGAGCCGGAGACCTCGGAGCCGCCACCATGGAGCCGCCACCTAGGAGCTGGGTCCTGGGACCCATCAGCATGGGGTCCAGTCGATGCGCGGCCGCGCCGGAACCGATGGAGACCTGGCAAGGAGATCAAGCGGTCGGCGAAGCCCTGCAAAGCGGGCCCAAGGCCGCCGGCAAACGCCTGGTGCTTCTGCACGGTTGGGGGGCCGATGCCGATGACCTGCTGGAGCTCGGCCGGTTGCTCTGTGGCGAGCGGCGCCAGCTACTGGCCCTGCGGGCGCCCCAAGCCCATCCGGGCGGTTTCGGCCGCCAGTGGTACGACCTGCAGAACCCCAACTGGCCGGACCTGCCCCAGGCCCGGCTGGCCCTCAGAGCGCGCCTGGAGGCCCTGGGCCGCAGCCTGCCCCTGGAGGACACGGTGCTGCTGGGCTTCTCCCAGGGGGCGGCCATGGCCCTGGATGTGGGCAGCGACCTGGCCTTGGAAGGGATCGTGGGCTGCAGCGGCTACCCCCACCCGGGCTGGCAAGCCAAACCGGCCATGGCCAAGGTGCTGCTCACCCATGGCAAGAACGACCCGGTGGTGCCCTACGCAGCCAGCGAGGAGCTGCTGCGACGCCTGCAGGCGCAGCAGGCGTCGGTTGAGCTGCTGAGTAGCCAGGGCCAGCACGGCATCGATCCGGAGCTGCTGCCGGCGATGGGCCGCTTCATCGATCCTGGCCAGAGCTGAACGCCCAGCGGTCCGAGGACCAAAAAAAATCCCCCCGCTCCTGCCCCCTGGCGACGGGGACAAGGGCGGGGGGATTGGCTGAAGGGCCAAAGATCAAATGAACAGGGATCGGGCGGGCCCTAGGGGTCTGAGCCGGACCTAGGGCAGCAAGCTCAAACGAAGGCGTACTCGTACTCCTCCATTTCCTCCCAGTCGTCGGCGGCCATGGCTTCTAGGCCGGCGAACAGGGCGTCTTCACCGATGCGATCGACGATGGCGCGCAGGGACGGGAACAGGAAGTGGTTCTCCTCGGCGTACTGGGCGCTAAACAAGCCCTTCTCGCCCCAGAAGAAGCGATCGGTGGTGTGCTCGTTGCGGCGCACGTTCAGCAGGGCTGGTGGCACTAGGGAGGACTCGGCGATATAACGGCGAGCAGCGGTGACCGGCTTGTGGTCGCCGGTTTCCAGGTTGTGGGTCGGGACATGGGCCAGCACGCGCTGTCCGGCCAGACGACGACGGCTGATGCGCTTGCGCTTCTTGGACATGGACTTCACTCCCCGAAAGGGAGGCTGAGGGATGGGACTCAAAAGGAAAGGGACGACACCGCACCAATCCGGTCTGGCTAGGGGACCCGCCCGATGGCGAGGCTCCTGGCCCTGGAACGCCCAAACGTCTGTCTACCGGGAGGGAGAGCGCCGCAGACCACCCGGTGAGGGGCAGGCCTTGGCAACCGCACTGACAGCGACACAGCCACCTGGTGGGCAGGCAGCCAAACAGCAAGGGGACGTAACTGCTCCTGCTGTAGCCTGATTGCGGCAAACCCGCAACAAAGGCCGTCGCGACAGTGCCCTTGGGTCCGTTCCCGGTCCGCGAGGTATTGGTCGATACCAGGATCTTAAGACTTTTTCCCGGATTTCGAACACGGGATCCGAAAATTTCCCACCAGCTTCGGGATGAGCGCCGATGACGCCTGTCTCCGTCCGCCTGGTCGCCCTGCTCAACCAGCAACTCGCCCAGTTCGGCGATCGCCCCGACCTGGTGGCCCTGGTGGTGTATCTCACCATCCCATCTGACAACGGCAAGCCCGCCCTCGAGCCGATCGGCCAGTGGCCCGATTCGGCCCAGGCCCTAGTCGCCGGCCCCGACCCCACCGCCCTGGAGCTGGCCCCCATGCCCCAGGCCGTCACCCGTCGCTGGCTGCCCCTGCGCGATGGGTCCCAGCTGGTCGGCGCCCTGCGGGTGGACAGCCGGGTGTGGCCCTGGCCCCAGGCCCTGGCCGAGCGCCTGCAAGCCACGGCCGGCTGCCTCACCGAGGCCCTGGGCCTGGACCTGGAGCAGCAGCGGCTCAGCCGCGCCCTGGCCGAGCAGGACGACCAACTGCAGCTGCTCGTGCACCAGCTCCGCAACCCGCTGGCCGCCCTGCGCACCTTCGGCCAGCTGCTTTTGCGTCGGCTGGAACGGGATCCACTCAACCGGCCGTTGGTGGAAAACCTGCTGGCCGAGCAACGGCAGCTCAACCGCTACGTCGATGCCATCGACCAGCTGGCCCGGCCCACCCCCCTGGTGGCCGCCGGCCCCCAGGCCGAGCCCCTGCTGCTGCCCCCTTCCCTCGATGGCCCCGCCCAGCAGCCCCTGGCCGAATGGCTCACGCCGCTGCTGGAGCGGGCCGCCGCCACCGCCAGCCTCCAGGGACGGATCTGGCAGGGCCCCCAGCACCTGCCGCCCTGGTGGGGCTCCGGCGGTGCCGTGGCCGAAATCTTGGCCAACCTGTTGGAAAACGCCTTTCGCTACAGCCCGATCGAGGCCCCGATCGGCCTGCACTGCGTCGCCTTAGCCAGCGATGCTGATGGAGGTGCTGGGGGTGGGCCCACCGCCGTCAGCCTCACCGTCTGGGATTCGGGTCCGGCGATTCCGCTTGAGGAACGGCAGCGGATCTTTGAGCGCGGTGCGCGCGGCCGGGCCCAGGGCGCCATCCCTGGCAGCGGCCTGGGGCTGGCCCTGGCCCGGGACCTGGCCCGGCGACTCGGCGGCGACCTGGAGCTGGTGGTACCACCCCAGGCCGTTGATCCGGCCCTGCCGGACCAGGGCAACGCCTTTCGCCTGACCTTGCCGGCGCCAGCGCCTGCATCAACCACGCCCCCGAGCTTCGACTAGGTCCCTATTTGAGGGGGGCGTTTCAAGCCCTCGGCGCCGGGGACCAGACCCTTTTATGGGACTGGGAGCATCAGCGCCAAAGCGATCAACAACAGGGTCCAGCTGCAGGTCCATTCGACGCAGGCCCCGTAGGTATCACCGCTATGGCCCCCCAGGCGCCGCCCCAGGCCCCAGGGCACCAGCACCGCCGGCACCAGCCCCAGCCAGCCCTGCCAGGGCAAGCCCGCGGCCGCGCTCCAGGGGCCCAGCAAGCCGAGGAGCAGCAGGGCCGGCAGCAGCTCCTGGCCAAAACCGGCCCAATGGCGGCGATGGAATCCGGCACTGCCGCCAACCCCGGGTTGGTCGCGCAGATAGGGGAAGGCGCCCATGGCCACGAGGGGGGCGATCCGCCCCCACACCGAGGCCCAGACGAGGGCCCAGGGGGCTGCGGCCGCCAGGGTGACCAGGGCCGCGGCCCGCAACAGCAACACCAGCACCAGGGCCTGGACGCCACTGGCCCCGACCCGGCTGTCCTGCATCGCCTCCAGGCAGCGGTCGCCAGCGGCCAGGCCATCGGCCGTGTCCATGGCGCCATCGAGGTGGAGGCCGCCGCTGAGCCAGATCGCCAGGGCCATCACCAGGGCCACCTGGGCTAGCAAGGGCAGGTGGCCCTGGCCGAGTTGCCAGGCCAGGGCTTCGATCGCGCCCAGCAGCGCGCCGATCCAGGGGGCGAAGCGGGCGATGCGCTCAAACCGGGGCCGGGGCCAGGGCGGCAACGGCAACACGCTGTAAAAGATCCAGGCCCCGGCCAGGTCGGCAAGCCAGCCAGGCGTTTTCGCCAACCGCAAGGGGGCTTGGGGTGGAGCCATCAACGCAAACCCTCCGGCGCAGGCGGCCCGATCCTGGCGCCACGCCTTCTTAAGTTCCAGGTCTTGTTGATCCAACGCGCTCCCTTGAGCTCCAGCGGCCCGACCCAGACCCCGCTCTGCGGGGGCGAGACCGTCCAGCCGGCGCCGTTTCGCTTTGAAATTTCTGCCCGCAGCAGCCGCAACCGGGCCCGCTGTGGCTGCTTCCACACGCCCCATGGGGTGGTGACGACGCCGCGGTTCATGCCCGTGGGCACCCTGGCGACCGTGAAGGGGGTGAGCGCCGCCCAGCTGGCCGACACCGGCGCCCAGATGGTGCTGGCGAACACCTATCACCTCCATCTCCAGCCCGGCGAGGCCGTGGTGGCGGAGGCCGGCGGCCTGCATCACTTCATGGGCTGGAGTGGACCGCTGCTGACCGATTCCGGCGGGTTCCAGGTGTTCAGCCTGGGCGGAATCAACAAAATCGACGACCAGGGCGTGGTGTTCCGCTCACCCCGGGATGGGGCCCGCATCGAGCTCACCCCCGAGCGGGCCATGGAGATCCAGATGGCCCTGGGGGCCGATGTGGCCATGGCCTTCGACCAGTGCCCCCCCTACCCGGCCAGCGAGGCCGATGTGGCCGCCGCCTGCCGCCGCACCCACGGTTGGCTGGAGCGCTGCATCAGCCGCCACAGCCGCCCCGACCAGGCCCTCTTCGGCATCGTCCAGGGGGGCTGCTTCCCCCACCTGCGGGCCGAATCGGCCCGGGTGGTGGCGTCGATGAACCTCCCAGGCATCGCCGTGGGGGGCGTGAGCGTGGGCGAACCGGTGGAGGAGATGCACCGGATCGTGCGCCAGGTGGGTCCGCTGCTGCCTGAGGACAAACCCCGTTACCTGATGGGGGTGGGCAGCCTGCGCGAGATGGCGATCGCCGTGGCCGAGGGCTTCGACCTGTTCGACTGCGTGCTGCCGACCCGGCTGGGGCGCCACGGCACGGCCCTGGTGGAGGGGGAGCGCTGGAACCTGCGCAACGCCCGCTTCCGCCACGACCACAGCCCCCTCGATCCCAGCTGCCCCTGTCCGGCCTGCCGGCACCACAGCCGCGCCTACCTGCACCACCTGATCCGCACCGAAGAACTGCTGGGCCGCACCCTGCTGAGCCTGCACAACCTCACCCACCTGATCCGCTTCACCAGCGCCATGGGCCGGGCGATTGCCGAGGGTTCTTTTGCAGAGGATTTCGCTCCCTGGGAAGCCAACTCCCCGGCCGCCCACACGTGGTAGCGTCCGCAGACCGATCGCCTATGCACCCAGGAATGGCCCTCTCCGCGCTGCTGGCCGCTTCCGCTGTTCACCCCCTGGCCCAGCTGCCAGAGGCCTACCAGGCCTTCGCGCCGTTGGTGGACATCCTGCCGATCATTCCCTTCTTCTTCCTACTGCTGGCCTTCGTGTGGCAGGCCTCGGTGGGCTTCCGCTGAGCTGACCGCCCAGACCGGGGTTGTCGCAGTCCGGGTTTTTCGAAACCCGAAGTCGCCGCCCTAGCTTTTGCGCCCTGAAGCTTCTTAAGGGCATGCCAGATGGTCTTTGACAAACCGGCCGGAAGCCTGGGGTTTCTGGCCGGTTTTGTTGTGGGTGGACTAGCCCTGGCGCAGCACCTGCCAGGCGAAGGCGGGCAGGGAGAGCATGCGGCGCCAGCGGCTGGGCTCCTGGATCAGGCGAAAGAGCCATTCGATGTGGCACCGGCCCATCCAGCCCGGGGCCCGGGTCTTAACGCCGGCCCAGACATCGAAACTGCCGCCCACCCCCATCCACAGGCCTGGCCGGCCCCGGTGGACCCGCTGGGTCCAGGTTTCTTGGCGGGGCACCCCCAGGGCCACCAGCACCAGATCCGGTTGCAAGGCCAGCAGCTGCTGCTCCAGGGCCGGCCAGGCCCCAGGCTCCTGGTAGCCATGGACCGCCATCACCAACCGCAGGCTGGGCAGGTCCTGGGCCAGGCGGGAGCGCAGGGCAGCCATCACCGCGGGGCTGGCGCCCACCAGCGCCACCCGCCACTGAACCTGGGCGGCGTGCTCGAGCAGGCGCCAGGCCAGTTCAATGCCGGGGCTACGACGCACGCGCTGGCCCTGGCGGGATAGGGCCCAGACCACGCCAGCGCCATCGGGGATGACCAACTGGGCGTCGGCGATCGCCGCGCCCAGGGCCCGGTCGGCCCGGGCCGCCATGGTCATCTCGGCATTGAGGGTGACAATCTGGCCGCCGCCGCCCTGGTGCAGGGCCACCGCCGCGGCAAACACGTCGGCGCAGACCGCCACGGGCACCCCCAGGACGGGCACCTGGGCGATGCTGTTTTCAAGGCCAGAAGCGGCCGGATGGCTCGGATGGGCAGTCGCCATTGATGCCATGGGCTGGACGGTCGGCGCGAGAGAATCTATGGCCCCTGCCCTGGACCCCGCCGGCATGGTCTCCTCGCCCGCATCCGGAACCCCGGCCCCGTCCGAGCTGGAGTGCAGCACCCAGGCCAACGCCGGCGCCCGCCAGGCCCCCCTGCAGCTGGATCCGGCCGAAGCCTGGCGAACCCTGCAGGCCCTCGATGCCCAGATCGAGGCTGTGGTGCTGGCCCGCCAGCACCCGATCAGCGGCCTGCTGCCAGCCAGCACCGCCCACACGGTGCATGGCAACTACGGCGATGCCTGGGTGCGGGACTGCGTCTATTCAATTCAGTGCGTCTGGGGGCTAGCCCTGGCCTACCGGCGCCTGGGCGGCCACGACACCCGGGCCTTCGAGCTCGACCAACGGGTGTTGCAGCTGATGCGCGGCCTGCTGGCGGCGATGCTGCGCCAGGGCGCCAAGGTGGAGCGCTTCAAAACCAGCCTGGCGCCCCTCGATGCGATCCACGCCAAGTTCGACACCGCCAGCGGCGATCCGGTGGTGGCCGATGACGGCTGGGGCCACCTGCAGCTGGACGCCACGGCCCTCTTCCTGCTGCAACTGGCCCAGCTGACCCGCTCGGGCCTGGTGGTGGTGCAGACCAGCCACGAGCGCGACTTCCTCCAGAACCTCGTGTACTACGTGAGCCGCGCCTACCGGGTGGCGGACTACGGCATCTGGGAGCGGGGCGACAAGGGCAACCACGGCCTGCCGGAGCGCAATGCCAGC
>Ga0310098_1000278_pt1 | contig 11925 bp, 11 predicted proteins | sample LakMicMIDCLREDC7_FD_194453 | JGI IMG/M metagenome (GOLD analysis project Ga0310098, IMG submission 194453) | Enriched freshwater cyanobacterial communities from Lake Michigan, Michigan, United States - MI23.DCL.RED.C7 | ecosystem: Environmental > Aquatic > Freshwater > Lake | place: USA...
GAGCGGCTGGAGCTGGTCAATGATTTCGCCGTTCTGATCTACGGCCTGCCCCACCTGGCCGCCGACCAGCAGGCCCCGCTCTGGCAACCGGCCGGCGGCTCTGATCCCCAGGCGCCAGTGGCCATCCTGGGCGCGGGCACGGGCCTCGGCGTGGCCCTCGGGGTGCCAACGGACAGGGGCCTGGTGGCCCTGGCCACCGAGGCCTCCCACGCCGAATTCGCCCCCCGCAACCGGGACGAATGGGATCTCAAGCAATGGTTGATCCAAGACCTGGGCCTGGAGCGGGTCTCGATCGAGCGCATCGTCAGCGGCACGGGCCTGGGGGAGGTGATGCGCTGGGTGCTGAGCTGCAACCAGGCCAGCGATCCCCACCACCTCGCCGCTGTCCCCCTGGCCGACCTGCCCGAGCGCACCCATCAGTCAGCGGCAGCCGGTGACCCCCTGGCCCATCGCGCCCTGGGCCTGTGGCTGGGGGCCTACGGCTCCGCAGCCGGCGATCTGGTCCTGCAAAGCCTCTGCCTTGGCGGCCTCTGGGTGGGCGGCGGCACGGCAGCAAAACTATTGCCAGAACTCGCTTCAGCCCGATTCCTCGATCCCTTGTTGGCCAAAGGTCGCATGGGCGCGATCGTGCAGCAGGTGCCGATCCAGGCCCTGATCGACCCAGAGGCCGGCCTCTTTAGCGCCGCCTGCAGGGCCCGGATGCTGATGGCCTGAGCCCCCAAGGGCCGTAGCCGGGCCAACCGACACCCCTGCCAACGGCTCAGTTGCCGTCCCAGGGGGTGGGACACTGAAACCTAGAAGTAAGGATTCCATGGTGCGCCCCGACATCGGAGAGGGGGTTGTGGTCGATGTTCCAGCCACCACAGCCAACCTCGGACCGGGATTTGATTGCCTTGGCGCCGCTCTAGAACTCAACAACCGCTTTGAGTTGCGTAGCATCGAAGGTGATCAGGAGCGCTTTGACCTGATCATTGAAGGCAGCGAAGGCTCCCACCTACGCGGCGGCCCGGACAACCTGGTCTATCGGGCCGCCCAACGGGTTTGGAAGGAAGCGGGCGTGCAGCCGATGGCGATCGAGGCCCGAGTGCGGCTCGGGGTGCCCCCCGCCCGGGGCCTGGGCAGCAGCGCCACGGCAATCGTGGCCGGCCTGATTGGCTCCAACGCCCTGATCGGCGAACCCCTGAGCCGCGAAAAATTACTAGAACTGGCGATTGACATTGAAGGCCACCCGGACAACGTGGTGCCTTCCCTCCTGGGCGGCCTCTGCATGACCGCCAAGGCCGCATCCCACCGCTGGCGGGTGGTGCGCTGCGAGTGGTCGCCGGAGGTGAAGGTGGTGGTGGCGATCCCGGCCATTCGCCTGGCCACCAGCGAGGCCCGACGGGTGATGCCCAAGCTCATCTCCGTGGCCGATGCGGTGGTCAACCTGGGCTCCCTCACCCTGCTGCTTCAGGGGCTGCGCACGGGCAATGGCGACCTGATCGCCGATGGCATGCACGACCGCATCCATGAGCCCTACCGCTGGGGCCTGATCCAGGGAGGCCAGCAGGTGCGGCGGGCCGCCCTGGAGGCGGGGGCCTGGGGCTGTGTGATCAGCGGCGCTGGCCCGAGCCTGATGGCCCTCAGCTGCGAAGGCCAGGCCCAGGCCGTGAGCCGGGCCATGGTTCGGGCCTGGGAATCGGAAGGCGTGGCCTCCCGCTCGGAAGTCTTACCCCTGCAGCAGAGCGGCAGCCATTGGCGGCCCCTCTGAAGCCGCTCCCCGGTGGGCTGCGGGTGGGGCTGGCGGGGTTCTGAAGCGCCCGGTAGGCCCCTCGCAACACCGCTGGGGCTTTTGCGCTGGACTGAGTAAAAAGACTCAAACTGTTAGATTCGTCCGATCATGGGGTGGAGCTGGGTATCAGCCCACCTTCACTTCTCCCTGCAGCCAAGTTGTGATGGACGCGAATTTGCCCCTGTCGGCCGCGTCCTCCCTCTCCTCTGGCAATTGGCCCTGGTTAAGCCTGATTTGCCTGCTTCCGGCCGCGATGGCGCCGGTGCTGATGCTGCTCCCCGGCGACTCCAACGATCCCCGCCTACCCCGCAGCATCGCCCTGGCTGTGCTGCTGGCCGATCTCCTGCTGATGGTCTGGGTGTTCAGCCAGCGCTTCGATGGCTCCAGCAGCGCCCTGCAATTGGTGGAGCGGGTGCCCTGGCTGCCCTCCCTGGGGCTGGAGTGGTCCCTTGCGGCCGATGGGCTCTCGGCGCCCTTGGTGGTGCTCTCGGGTCTGGTGACCCTGCTTTCGGTGGCGGCCAGCTGGAACATCCATCAAAAAACCAGGCTTTACTTCGCCCTCTTGCTGCTGCAGGCCTCGGCCCAGGCCCTGGTGTTTCTCTCCCAGGACTTCCTGCTGTTTTTCCTCTCCTGGGAACTGGAGCTGGTGCCGGTCTATCTCCTCATTGCGATCTGGGGAGGGACCCAGCGTCAGTACGCAGCCACTAAGTTCATTCTCTACACCGCCACCGCCTCGCTACTGATCCTGCTCAGCGGCCTGGCCCTGGCCCTCTCTGGCGACCATTTCACCCTCAACCTGTCCGAATTGGCGGCCCGCTCCCCTGGGGGCACCTTTGGCCTGCTCTGTTATCTGGGCTTCCTCATCGGTTTCGGCGTCAAGCTGCCGATGTTCCCCCTGCACACCTGGCTGCCCGATGCCCATGGCGAGGCCAATGCCCCGGTGTCCATGCTGCTGGCGGGGGTGTTGCTGAAGATGGGCGGCTACGCCCTCCTGCGCTTCAACGTGCAAATGCTGCCCGAGGCCCATGTGCAATTAGCGCCGGCCCTGATTGTGCTTGGGATAGTCAATATTGTGTATGGGGCCCTCAATGCCTTTGCCCAGGACAACGTTAAACGCAGGATTGCCTGTAGCTCGGTGAGCCACATGGGGTTTGTGTTGCTCGGTATCGGCGCCGTCGACAGCCTGGGACTCAGTGGAGCCATGCTGCAAATGATCAGCCATGGCCTGATCGCCGCCGCCATGTTCTTTGTGACTGGCGTGTTCTACGAGCGCACCAAAACCCTCTCGATTCCCAACATGGGCGGCCTGGCCAAGGTGCTGCCGATCACCTTCGCCTTCTTTCTCGCCAGCTCCCTGGCGTCGTTGGCCCTGCCGGGCATGAGTGGCTTCGTCAGTGAAATCACCGTGTTTCTCGGGGTCACCAGCAACGACGCCTTCACCGTGCCCTTCCGGATCATTGCGGTGGTCCTGGCCGCGATCGGCCTGGTGCTGACACCCATGTATCTGCTGTCCCTCTGCCGGCGGGTCTTTTTTGGCCCCCGGATTCCGGCCCTGGCCGTGGTGGGCGACATGAAGCCCCGGGAGCTGGTGATTGGCCTGTGCTTACTGGTGCCCACCCTCACGATCGGCTTCTGGCCCCGGATAGCCATCGACTTCTACGAAGCCAGCACCACAGCCCTGGCCAATGATCTGGCCCGCCACAGCCTGGTGGCCCTGGGCCGGCTTCCCGCCCTCGGCTGAACCACGTCGCTTTCAGACTTCAGGTGAAATAGGGGCAGTCCTGGCCCCATCCGATGAACGGCAGTCCCATGGTTAAGGCTCCCCTGTTGGTGGGGGAGGGCTTGCCCGCCTTTGGGGCCATTACGGCGGCCCAGGTTGAGGAGCACATTCCGGAACTGCTCTCGCTCCTGAACGGCGAGCTCGATGCCCTCGAAGCGCTGCTCTCCCAAGCCCTGGCCGCAGGACGACGACTCGATTGGGCCGAAGTGATGGACCCGCTGCAACGGCTGGGCGAGCAGCTGCGCTGGAGCTGGGGCGTGGTCGGCCACCTCAATGGCGTCTGCAACAGCCCGGAGTTGCGGCTCGCCCATGCCAGCCAGCAGGCGGCGGTGGTGGAATTCGGCAGCCGGGCCGGCCAAAGCCAGGCAATTTTTCGGGCCCTGCAAACCCTCGAGCGCCAGCACCTGGCCGCCGATCCCGGGGCCCCGGGTCGGCTCGATGGCACCCAGCAGCGAATCCTGGCGGCGGAACTGCGGGACATGCAGCTGCGCGGCGTGGGCCTGGAGGGGGAAGTGCAGGCCGCCTTCAACCAGGCCAGCCAGGAGCTGGCCGAGCTCTCCACCCGCTTCAGCAACCAGGTGCTTGATGCCACCAACGGCTGGACCCTGACCCTGGATGATCCGGCCCAGACCGAGGGCTTGCCGACCAGCCTCACCGACCAGCTGGCCCAGGCGGCCCGCGCCGCAGGTCTTGTGGCAGCCGATGGCAGCGAACCCAGCTCCGAAGGCGGCCCCTGGCTGCTGGGCCTGGACATGCCCCGCTATGCCCCCTTCCTCAAGTACAGCCGCAACCGGTCCCTGCGCGAGCAGCTCTACCGCGCCCATGTCAGCCGGGCCTCCGGCCAGGGCGGAGCCGCCGATGCCAGCAGCAACAACAGCAGCAACGAAGCCCCCACGGCGGGCCCGCTCAATAACTGGCCCCTGATCGAAAAAATCCTTACCCTGCGGGGCGACCAGGCCCGCCGGCTGGGCTTTGCCAACTGGGCCGAGGTGAGCCTGGCCGCCAAGATGGCTGAGTCGGTGACTAGCGTCGAGGCCTTGCTAGACGAGCTGCGCGCCGCGGCCTTCCCCATGGCCGAGGCGGAACTGGACCAGCTGCGCCAGTGCGCCGCCCGCCACGGCGCTCCCGAAGCCACCGACCTGCAGCCCTGGGATGGGGCCTTCTGGGCAGAAGTGTTGCGCCAGGAAAGCTTCTCGCTCGACAGCGAAGCCCTGCGGCCCTACTTCGCCCTGCCGGCGGTGCTGGATGGCTTGTTTGCCCTCTGCGGCCGCCTGTTTGGCATCCGCATCGAGGCCGCCGATGGCCAGGCCCCGATCTGGCATCCCGATGTGCGCTTCTTCCGGGTGCTGGAGGCCAGTGGTGGGGCGGCCTCCGCAGCCGACCAGGAGCCTCAGCCCGGCGCACCCCAAGCCCCCTCAGCCGGGACCGGCCAGCCGATCGCCGCCTTTTACCTCGACCCCTATAGCCGTCCTGGCAGCAAGCGTGGCGGCGCCTGGATGGACGAATGCCTGGTGCGCTCCCTCGGCCCCGATGGCACCCCGGTGTTGCCCGTGGCCTACCTGATCTGCAACCAGAGCCCGCCGGTGGGGGACACTCCGAGCCTGATGACCTTTGAAGAGGTGGAAACCCTGTTCCACGAGTTCGGTCACGGTCTCCAGCACATGCTCACCACCGTGGATCGCCCCCAGGCCGCCGGCATCAACAACGTGGAATGGGATGCGGTGGAACTCCCCAGCCAGTTCATGGAGAACTGGTGCTACGACCGGGCCACCCTGTTAGGCATGGCCCGCCACTGGCAGAGCGGAGCCCCCCTACCCGAGGCCGAGTTCGCCAAGTTGCAGGCGGCCCGCACCTTCATGGGCGGTTCGGCCACCCTGCGCCAGGTCCATTTGGCCCTCACCGACCTGCGCCTCCACAGCGACTGGTCCCCGACCTGCGGGGAGACCCCTGAGCAACTGCGCCGCCGCATCGCCACCACCACCACGGTGCTCGCCCCGATCGATGCCGATGCGTTCCTCTGTTCCTTCGGCCACATCTTTGCCGGTGGCTACGCGGCCGGCTACTACGCCTACAAGTGGGCCGAGGTACTCAGCGCCGATGCCTTCAGCGCCTTTGAAGAGGGCGGCCTGGAGAATGAAACCCAGATCCAGGCCGCGGGCCGCCGCTTCCGCGACACCGTGCTCAGCCTGGGCGGCAGCCGCAGCCCGGCCGAGGTGTTTGAGGCCTTCCGCGGTCGCCAGCCCTCCACCGAGGCCCTGATCCGCCACTCCGGCCTGGTGGCCGCCTGAGGGGGCCGGCGGCGTTCCAGGTGGACCCTGCCGTTAAGGCACCAACAGATCAGCCACAATCGGGCCTAAGGCCTGGGGGTTGATGATCAGGTTCTTGTGGGACAGCACTGGCAAGGCCCGCACCGACCCCACCGGCAACACCCCCCGCCAGGGGGGGATCACCATCTGATCGGTGCGGCAGTAGTAGCTGTGGCACTCGATCCCCGCGAGGACCGTGAAATCGCCATTGAGCTGGCGCATCAGGGGACTACCCAGCTTCATGTCGGCCACCGTGGGCAGCCACCAACGGGGCCAGGGCTGGGCCGTGAGAGTGCCCCGCTGGGGGCTGCCCACACTGAAGAACCGGCGGGTGCGGCGGTGGCCACCCAGCAGTTGGATCCAGATGCGGCCGACCACCCCTCCCATCGAAAACCCCAGCAGGTCAATCGGTTGTCCTGGGGCAAAGCTGCTGGCAATGAGTTGATCGAGCTGGACGGCCATCTCCTCTAGGGGCCGAAAGCCAAGGCCATGGGGGAGGTGGGGGATCAACAGGGGGGCCCGCCGGCCGGCCAGGGCCGCTTCTAGGCGCCCAAACAGGCGGGGCGAATCCCAAATGCCATGGACCAGCACCAGGGGAACGGGCGCAGCCAGGGCAGGGCAAGCAGGGGAATCGGGGGGCACGGCGGGCCGGCAGCAGGTCCCTGGTCAACCAGCACCAGGCCCCATCCCGAGGGTCCCGCTGGACCGCCCCGTACGGGTGTTCCGATCATGCCTGAATCCGCCTAGGGCTGACCGCCGACTGGGCTGGGCGCGTTTCCGTTCCCGTTTCCGTTCCCGTTACGGCGTGGGGCCTGCTTGCCCAGCGGGACGGCCATCCCTGGTTGCCGCCCATGGGGGACCTAGCTGTGGCGTAGGTGGGCCATGGCACTGGCCTGCAGCCGGCGGGCCTGGGCATGGCGCTTGGCCCAGGCCTGCACCTGGCCCGCCACATCGCCGCTGTCAAAGGGATCGGGGTGGCCGATGAGCTGGGCCGCCAGAGCCGCCTTGAGGCGTTTCTGGCGCTGGTTGGTCCTAGCCCAGGCCAGGAATTCCGGATCCACCGGATGGAGGGACGGGGTCGGGGTCGGGGTCGGGAACGCCATGGCAAATCACCTCGGAGAAATCGACTGCCCACATTCTGTAGCCGTTGCTACGAAACCGCTGGTTGCGACATCAAACTTCGTGCCCGCCGGCGGGCCGGACTTGGCTCCATGGGCAGGCAGGCCAGGGCTGGCTGGGCCGCCAGGGCGAAAGCCAGGCCAACCAACCCGGGCCCAAAAGCCACGCCTAGGCGACCAATCCGTTGGAATAGGTGCCAGCAACGGCCCTGTTAACGCGCGATGGCAGCCCCCTTGACCCGACTGGCTTACCAGACCCTGCAGCAGGGCAAGAGCCTGATGGGGCTGGCCCACAAGGAAGTCAGCCTGCGCCTCATGGGCGCCCTGGCGCCGGAGGGAGCTCCGAGCTCGGTGGCGGTGCCGCCCCAGATGCTGCAGGCCATGCAGGCCTCCTTCCAACGCCTACTCGATGTGGATTGGGAGGAAGCGGAGCAGGGGATTTACCCCCCCTCCCTGCTCTTTGATGCCCCCTGGCTGGAATGGGCCAGCCGCTACCCCCTGGTCTGGCTCGATCTGCCCGCCACTTGGAACCGCCGCAAACAACGTCGCGTCGACGATCTGCCCACCACGGTCAACCGCAGCGACTATCCCAGCTATTACCTGCAGAACTTCCACCACCAGACCGACGGCTACCTGAGCGACCACTCGGCCTCCCTCTACGACCTGCAGGTGGAAATCCTGTTTAACGGCACCGCCGATCCGATGCGGCGGCGCATTCTCAAGCCCCTGGTCTGGGGCTTGCGGGCCTTCGCCGATCGGCCCGCCAGCCAGCTGCGGGTGCTCGATGTGGCCACCGGCACGGGCCGCACCCTGCGCCAGATCCGTGCCGCCCTGCCCGAGGCCCGCCTGGTGGGGCTCGACCTCTCCAGCGCCTACCTGCGCCAGGCCAACCGCTGGCTCAGCCAGCTGCCCAACGAATTGCCCCAGCTCGTCCAAGGCAATGGCGAAGCCATGCCCTTTGCCGACGCCAGCATGCAGGCCGTGACCTGCGTGTTCCTGATGCATGAGCTGCCGGCTGAGGCACGCCAAAACGTGCTCAACGACTGCTGGCGCGTGCTCGAACCCGGCGGCGTGCTGGTGCTGGCGGATTCGGTTCAATTAGCCGATGCGCCCCAATTCCGCCCCGCCATGGAGAACTTCCGCCGCATGTTCCATGAGCCCTACTACCGCGATTACATCAGCGACGACATCGACGCCCGCCTGACGGCGGCCGGCTTCAAGGCCGTTCGCGCCGAATCCCACCTGATGACGCGCGTCTGGACAGCGACGAAGTCCTGACCGGTCCCTTGCATCAACGCGTCGAGCCCATAGGGTTTAACAACTCCGGTTGAGCGATCGAATGGCCAATCCGTTCAGCGTGAGGTGGTTGGAAGGCTGGACCTTCCAAACCGTGCTGATGGAGGGTGCTGTTCAGGTCGAAGCCCACGGCTTTGGCATCTGCCTACGCACCCCCGTACTGCCCGGCGAAAGCCCGGTGACGGCCGCCGACCGGCTGGTGTTAGCCGAAGACCGCCGCCGCAAGACCCTGCGGGCGGCCTGGCTGCAGGGCATCAACCGCCCTGACACGGCCTGGGCTCCGGACCTGGAGGGGGCAGCGCCGGAACTGGGACCGATCATCCGGGTGAAGGTCTCGGTCTAGAACTAGGTCGAGTCAGGGCCGGGTTGGGGGCCTGGGCCGGGTCATCCGGGCCAAGGGGGCAGCGGCTGGGCCGTAGGGCTCAGCGGTGCAGCCATAGGGCCAGCACCAGGGCGGGTCCGCCCCAGCGCAGGGCCGTCCAGACCACCTCCTCAGGCCAACGGTTGGCCCGCAGGGGCTTGGGCAGGGGATCGAACAGCCGTTGGGCCAGCAGCATCCGCTGGCGCAGGCGGCGGCTGGCCAGGCTGCTGTCGCCTTCGCCCAAGCGTTCGGCCCGGCTGACTTCAGCCAACAGAGCGGCCAGCTGGTGCAACCAGCGAATCGGCTGGGCTGGGGGGCGCTGGGTTGGGGACCGTCGGGTTTTGGCCATGGCGCCAGGATGGGGCCACCCGCCGCCCCCCGTCCAGTGGTTCCTGAGAGGCCCCAACCGCCGCAGCCAGCCCGCTGGCCCGAGGACAGCGCTGCCAGCGCCGCCCAGCTGCATCAGCTGCTGACCATCACCGATCGCCAGTGGCACGCCTTCAAGGGCCAGCCCCAACGGCGCGCCGCCGAACAGTTGGCAGCGGCCCTGGTGCTGCTGCTGGATCCGGCCAACCCGCCCCAGGCCCCCGTGGCCACGCAGCAACGCCTGGCCAGCATCGCCCTGGTCGAAAACGGCCTGGCCTGGTTGAGGGGGGATCTGCGCGATCCCGGCTGCCCCCAGCACGGCCCGGCCGCCCCTGGGGCTAAGGCAAACGGGTAAGCGCGGGCAGCCCCGGTGCAGTCAAGGTCCCGGGCCAGTTCCGCCGCCCTTGCGGTGAAGGCGATCCCTGGTCTGGGATCAAGCCCGATCCGATCAGCCAGCCCAACCGATGCGGCGCACCGACACTTGCACCCGGTTGCCGCGGCGGCTCCAGCGCACGTCATCGAAGCAATGGTGGATCAGGAAAAGGCCCCGGCCGCCCCGGGCATGGGGCTCAAGGGGCAAGGCGCAAGCGCGTTGCTGGGGCGTCAGGCCCCGGCCCTCATCCTGCACCTGCCAGATCAGCCAGCGGGGGGTGAGAATCCGGCGCACCCGCAGGCACTTGCGCGGGTCATTGCCATTGCCATGGCGCACCGCATTGACCAGCACTTCCTGGAGCCCCAGCTGCAGGCTGGCGAGCTGCTGGCTGCCCTGGATCGGTTCCAGCAGTAACTCCACCAACGGCGCCAGTTGCAGCGTCGAGGGAGTGATGAAATCAGTCCAGCGCAACACCATCGCCGCTTGGTATGGACCGGTTTCAACCTACCCCGCAGGAGCGAGCGACCAGCCATTGATGAAGCCCAAGCCCAATCCTGCAATCAGGAGGGCAGGCGACCCTTGAGGCCGGGATGGCTGAGCAGGGCATCCATCAAACGAACGCCCCGCAGCTGGTTGACCAAGGGCAGGTGCCCCTCCGGTGCGGCCAAGGACCAGGTGAAGGAGCCCGGATAGCGAGTCCAGGTGCCGTTGAGTTTCCAGCCCAATTTCGGCCAGAGCAGGTCCCAGCGGTCGCCACAACTGCGCAGGAGGCGCAGCTGCACGGAGAACCCGAAACGGCCCTGGGAATAGGTGAGCCAAAGGCGATCGAGACTTTCGAGGTCCACCGCAGCGATCGGCGGCACCTCGCTGTAATACACGTACCCCCGGGTCACGGCGGCCTGGCCCGCCAACTGACGCAGGCTCTCGCTGGTGATGCGATCGGCCAACTCGTAGTCCTGGGCCATCAGGGCCCCCTCGAGGGGGGCGTAGTCCAGGCCCTGGGCGCTGGTCACGGCCAGCCAGCCGGAGCGATGGCGCTGGCGGAAGGCCTGGCTGAGGCCATCGTCCTGCTGGAGCAGCAACTGGATCAGGCTGCCAGCCGCCCAGTCATCGCTTGTGGCATCGAGCCGGTCAAGCCGCTCGCCGATCAGGGGCCGGATCTGGTCGACCTGCTGGTCCAGGGCGGCCAACAGGCCCCGGCGCTGGCGGGGCGAGCTGCTGACAAAACGGTCCAGAAGCTGGTCGGGGCTGGCCGTGGTGATGGCGGGTGGTCCGGAAAGCATGGGCACGGGCCGGCCTGACGGTGAGCCAGCGTGGGGACACTATGTCAGGCCAGACCAAGCGCCGATGCCCCAGGCACTCCAGCAGATGCGGCTTGAAATTGAGACGTTTCTTAGCGGCCAGGGAGCCGTGGTTGATGTGCGCAGCCCCGGCGAGTTCCGCCAAGGCCACATTCCTGGCGCCCACAACCTGCCCCTCTTCGATGACGGCCAACGGGCCCAGGTGGGCACCACCTACAAACACAAGGGCCGCCAGGCAGCCGTACTGGAGGGACTGGCCCTCGTCGGCCCGCGCCTCGAGAGCCTCGGCCAGGAGCTGGTGCGCCTGGCCGAGCGAACGCCGGCAGCCCCCCTGCGGCTGCACTGCTGGCGCGGCGGCATGCGCTCCGAAAGCGTCGCCTGGCTGGCCCAGGGCCTGGATCTACCGGTGGTGGTGCTGCAAGGGGGCTACAAGGCCTATCGCTCCTGGGCCCAGGCCCTGTTTGGGCGGCCCTGGCCCCTGCGCCTACTGGGGGGCCGCACCGGCAGCGGCAAGACCGAGCTGCTGCTGGAACTGCGAGCGCGCGGGGTGGCGGTGATCGACCTGGAGGGGCTGGCCAACCACCGGGGCAGCAGTTTCGGGGGTCTAGGCCAGGCCGAGCAACCCAGCAGCGAGCACTTTGAAAACCTGCTGGCCACGGCCCTTTGGCCGTTGCGCCAGGCACAGACGATCTGGCTGGAGGATGAAAGCGCCCAGGTGGGGCGCTGCCGGATTCCCGCCGGTCTCTGGAGCCAGATGAAGCAGGCGCCGTTGTTAGCGGTGCAGCGCCCCCTGGAGGCGCGCCTTGATCACCTGGTGACCCTCTACGGCAACCAGGGGCAAGCGGGGCTGGCCGAGGCCACCCAACGGATCGCCAGGCGGCTGGGACCCCAGCGCACCGCCCTAGCCCTGGAGGCGATTGCCCAGGAAAACTGGCATGGCGCCTGCCGGCAGATCCTCGACTACTACGACCGCTGCTACGACCATGGTCTCCAGGGGCGCCCAGCCCTGGCAGCCCCAGGTCCGGCAGGGGAACAGCCCAGGCCCTGGGACATGGGCCTTGCCCCTGCCCCTGAGGCGGCCGAGCAGCTGTTGGCAGCGGGACTGATCCGCCCCATTTCGCTGAGCCTGGGGCCTGATTAAGATCATTTTTTGTGGGCACCGGCATGGCCGCCATTCAGTTCTTCCCCGGTGTGGACGAGCCGGTGGTGCCCGACATCCGGCTGACCCGGTCCCGCGATGGCCGCACGGGCCA
>Ga0310098_1000290_pt1 | contig 11733 bp, 11 predicted proteins | sample LakMicMIDCLREDC7_FD_194453 | JGI IMG/M metagenome (GOLD analysis project Ga0310098, IMG submission 194453) | Enriched freshwater cyanobacterial communities from Lake Michigan, Michigan, United States - MI23.DCL.RED.C7 | ecosystem: Environmental > Aquatic > Freshwater > Lake | place: USA...
TCGGTGCCTTGCGGGCCTGGGCCTCCTCCACGAGGGCAATGATGCGGGCCACGGCGCTGTCCGAGCCGCTGCGCAGCACCTGCAGGGTGAGGGGTGCCTCCAGGTTGAGGCTGCCGGCCGCCAGTTCACTGCCGGGCCCGGCCTGCAGGGGCAAGGGTTCCCCCGTGAGGCTGGACGCATCAACGGCCGAGCGGCCCTCCAGCACCAGGCCATCGACGGGCACCCGGTCGCCGGGCAGCAACAGCACCCGATCCTCGGGGCGCAATCCGCCCACCCGCACGGGCCTAGGCGGCCCGTCTCCGAGCACCAACAGGGCCGTATCGGGCTGCAGGGCGGCCAGCTGTTCCAGGGCGCGGCCGGTGCGGAAGCGGGCCCGCTCCTCGATGAAGCGGCCCAGCAACACAAAGCCGAGCAGCATCACGGGCTCGTTGAAAAAACACTGCCAACCCAGGGAGGGAACCAGCAGGGCCACCAAGCTCGCCAGATAGGCGCTGCCCATGCCCAGGCCCACCAGGGTGTCCATGCTGGGCACCCCGCCCAGGGCCCCCACCAGGCCGCGCACCAGGATCGGCCGACCCGGCAGGGCCAGGGCCAGGGTCGCCACCAAGGCGTGGAGGCGGATATCGGCCAGCAACGGCAAGGGCAGGTCGCCCGCCTCGCTCAGGTGGCCCAGCACCGACACCAGCAGCAAGCCCAGGGCCACCACCAACCGGCGCCACTGCTGCCACCAGCTCTCCTGGCGCTGGCGCTGGGCCCGGCTCAGGGGCGTGGAGGCCTGGTCGCGGCGCTGGGCCTGGAAACCCAGGCCCGCTAGGGCCGCCACCAGGGGGCCCGAGGGATCCCCCTCGAGGGCGGGATCCAGCCCCACCCAGGCGGTGCGGGTCATCAGGTTGACGCTGGCCTGGCGCACGCCCGGTTGTTCCAGGAGCCGCTGCTCCACCGCCCGCACACAACCGCCACATTTCATCCCCTCCACCTGCAGCAGCAGCGGCGCGACGGCTTCAGCGGCAGCGGACACGGCGCAGGAACTAGGTGCCCCAGGCTAGGCAGCTCCCCTTGCCGTGCCCCGCTGGGCAGGCGCCAGAACAGGGGGCCAAGACCGTTCAGGCGGCCGCCACGGACGGCAAGGTCCCTGGTGCCGATGTCCGCCGATGGGCATTTGCCCCGGACTCCGCTGATGCAGGGGAGGATGGGAGCACGCCGATCCGAACCCCAGCCGTGCCCCGCTCCCAGCGCAACGACAACTTCATCGATAAAAGCTTCACGGTGATGGCCGACCTGATCGTGAAGCTATTGCCGATCGATCCCAAGGCCAAGGAGGCCTATGTGTATTACCGCGACGGCCTCTCCGCCCAAAACGACGGCGACTACGCCGAGGCCCTCGACAACTACGAAGAGGCCCTGCGCCTCGAGGAAAACGCCGTGGACCGGGGCGAAATCCTCAAAAACATGGCAATCATTTTCATGAGCAACGGCGACGAAGAAAAATCCCTCGACTACTACCGCCAATCCCTCGAAGAAAATGCCAATTCGCCGTCTTGCCTCAAAAACATGGGGCTGATCTACGAGAAATGGGGCCGGATTGCCGCCGAAAACGGCGACCAGGACGGCGCCGATCGCTGGTTTGACCAGGCGGCAGAATTCTGGGGACGGGCCGTGCGCCTCTATCCCGGCGGCTATCTGGATATTGAGAACTGGCTCAAGTCGTCGGGCCGCAGCAATGTGGATGTGTATTTCTGATCTCTGAATTCTGAAATGCTGAACCGGGGCCTGGAGCCGGCATGGTGTGCTGATCGGAGCCACCCGAGGCCAGGAACCCAAGCCAAGCAACCGACCGCCGGGCGGGGACCCGGCCAGGCTGAGTTCAAGCGCGATCGTCCGCCGGGTTCACGCCTAGGGCCAGGACCAGGGCTTCGGCCACCGTGCCGGCCTCCAAGAGCTGGAGGTCGATGCCGGCCGCCATCGGCCCCAGGCCGCTGCCCTTGGGCACCACGGCCCGGCGGAACCCCAGCCGGGCCGCCTCCTGCAGGCGCAGCTCCAGCTGGCCCACGGGCCGCAGCTGGCCGCCCAGGCCGAGCTCGCCCACCAGCACCGTGCCGGGCGGCAGGGTGAGATCGCGGTAGCTGGCCACCACGGCCGTGGCCACGCCCAGGTCGGCCGCCGGCTCCTCCACCTCCAGGCCACCGGCCACGGCCAGGTAGCAGTCGAAGCGGGAGAGGGGCAGGCCCAGGTGTTTCTCCAGCACCGCCAGGATCTGGTGCAGGCGGTTGGTGCCGATGCCGGTGGCGGTGCGACGCGGGCTGGCGTAGCTGGTGGTGCTTACCAGCGATTGCATCTCCACCACCAGGGCCCGGGTGCCCTCACAGGCCACGATCGTGGCCGTGCCGGCCGAGGGCTCGTCGCTGCCGAGGAACAGTTCGCTGGGGTTGGTGACTTCCACCAGGCCCCGGTCGCGCATCTCGAACACACCGAGCTCATGGGTGGCGCCGAAGCGGTTTTTCACGGCCCGCAGCAGCCGGTGGCTGGCGAAGCGGTCGCCCTCAAAGGTGAGCACCGCATCCACCAGGTGCTCCAGCACCTTGGGGCCGGCCAGCATCCCCTCCTTGGTCACATGGCCCACCAGCAGCAGGGCCGTGTCCTGGCGCTTGGCGATGCGGGCCAGGGCGGCGGCGCATTCGCGCACCTGGGCCACCGACCCCGGAGCACTGGCCAGTTCGCCGTCGTGGAGGGCCTGGATGCTGTCGATGATCGCCACGGCTGGCCGCAGGGATTCGAGTTCCTGCAGAACGAGTTCCAGGTCGGTTTCGGCCAGCAACTGCAGCTGGCTGCCATCGCCGCCGAGGCGGCGCCAGCGCAATTTCACCTGCTGGGCCGATTCCTCGGCACTCACATACAACACCGAGTGACGGGCCGCCATCGCCTCGGCGCTTTGCAGCAGCAGGGTCGACTTGCCGATGCCGGGATCGCCGCCCACCAGCACCAAGGATCCGGGCACCAGGCCACCGCCGAGCACCCGGTCGAGCTCGCCGTAGCCGCTGCCGAGGCGCTGCAGGGGCCGCTCCCCGACCGTGTGGATCGACTCAGATCGGCGCGAGCGCGGCGGCAGATCGGTGGCGCCTAACGCCCCGCTGGCCGCTCCTGCAGCGGCTGCAGCACTGGCTACCGGCCGGCGCCGGCGGGTATCGCTGGCGGTCACAACCTGCTCCACCAGGCTGTTCCAGCTGCCGCAGGCGGCGCAGCGACCGAAGAACTGGCGGGTCTGGGCCCCGCAGGTCTGGCAGACGTAGAGGCTGGAACGTCCCACGGGGGTGCACGAAGGTGTATGAAGATTGATGGCCCTTGGTGAACCCACGGGGCCTTCGGCCTTTTCAGTGGGTCGATCTACTCAAACCCTTCGGTCCGCCTGCCGCAATGACGGCTTCTGCCCCCGCCAAGGAAACGATTCTGGTCGTTGATGACGAAGCCAGCATCCGCCGCATCCTCGAGACCCGGCTCTCGATGATTGGCTATCAGGTGATCACGGCCTGCGATGGCCTCGAAGCCCTCGACGCCTTCCGGCGCACCAGCCCCGACCTGGTGGTGCTCGACGTGATGATGCCGAAGCTCGATGGCTACGGCGTCTGCCAAGAGCTGCGCAAGGAATCGGACGTTCCGATCGTGATGCTCACGGCCCTAGGTGATGTGGCCGACCGCATCACCGGCCTGGAGCTGGGCGCCGACGACTACGTGGTCAAACCCTTCAGCCCCAAGGAGCTCGAAGCCCGCATCCGCTGCGTGCTGCGCCGGGTCGACAAGGACCAGGCCGCCGGCATCCCCAACTCCGGCGTGATCCAGGTCAGCGACCTCAAGATCGACACCAACAAGCGCCAGGTGTATCGGAACGACGAACGGATCCGGCTCACCGGCATGGAGTTCAGCCTGCTGGAGCTGCTGGTGGGCCGCTCGGGCGAACCCTTCAGCCGGGGCGAAATCCTCAAGGAGGTGTGGGGCTATACCCCCGAGCGCCACGTCGACACCCGGGTGGTGGATGTCCATATCTCCCGGTTGCGCTCCAAACTGGAGGACGACCCCGCCAACCCCGAGCTGATTCTCACGGCCCGGGGAACGGGGTACCTGTTCCAGCGCATCATCGAAGCCCTTGCCCCCGAAGGACACTGACATCACTGGCCGCAGCCCCAAGCGTCGGCGGCCCCAGGCGATTCGTCGCCTGGTGATTTGGTATCGCCGCAATGCGGCAGTAACGAGCCTCGTGGGCACGGCCTCGGCCGCTAGCTCCGTGGCCGGGTCCATGGCCGGCTCCGTCGCGGGGTCGGTAGTTTCCACAGCCGGCAGCGTCGCTGGGGTGGCAGGCAATGTCGCCGGCGTTGCCGGCTCGATGGCAGGCAATGTCGCCGGCGTTGCCGGCTCCGTGGCGGGCGCCGCGGGCTCGGTGGCCGGCTCGATGGCCAACTCGGTGCTCCAGCCCCTGGTGTTTGATCCCCTGCGCCGTCTGCAGCAAGGGAGCAGTCCCGATGGCGAGCTCAGGATTGTCGATGCCGAGCGGCTCTGGGTGGCCGTCGATGGCATGGGCGGCGACCATGCCCCCGGCCCGATCTTGGAGGGCTGCCTGCGGGCCGTGGCCCTACTGCCCGTGCGGGTGCGCTTCGTGGCCGAAACCGCCGCCGTGGATCAGGCCGTGGCGGCCCTCGGCCTCGGCGAAGAGCTGGCCGCCGCCATCGGCGCCGGGCTAATCGAGGTGGTCGCCAGCGGCCCCTCAGTGGGCATGGACGAAGAGGCCACGGTGGTGCGCCGCAAGCGGGACGCCAGCATCAACATGGCCATGGACCTGGTCAAGGCGGGTGAGGCCACGGCGGTGTACTCGGCGGGCAACTCCGGCGCCGTGATGGCCTCGGCGATCTTCCGGCTCGGCCGGCTCAAGGGCATCGACCGGCCCGCCATCGGCGCCCTCTTCCCCACCAAGGATCCCAACCAGCAGGTGTTGGTGCTCGATGTGGGCGCCAACATGGACGCCAAGGCGTCCTACCTGCACCAATTCGCCCTACTCGGCAACATCTACAGCCGCGATGTGCTGCAGGTGCAAAGGCCCAGGATCGGCCTGCTCAACATTGGCGAGGAGGAGTGCAAGGGTAACGAGCTCTGCCTCAAGACCTACCCCCTGCTGGCGGCCGACGACCGCTTCGTGTTTGCCGGCAACTGCGAAGGCCGGGACGTGCTCTCCGGCGATTTCGATGTGGTGGTGTGCGATGGCTTCACCGGCAACGTGCTGCTGAAGTTCCTCGAATCGGTGGGCAGCGTGCTGCTGGATGTGTTGCGGGCCGAACTGCCCCGGGGACGCCGGGGCAAGGTGGGCTCCGCCTTCCTGCGCAGCAACCTGGTTCGCATCAAGAAACGGCTCGACCACGCCGAACATGGCGGCGCCCTGCTGCTGGGCGTCAACGGCGTCTGCGTGATCGGCCACGGCAGTAGCAAGGCCCTCTCGGTGGTGAGCGCCCTGCGGATAGCCCATTCCGCCGCCAGCCATGGCGTGATGGACGACCTGCACAAGCTCAGTGACAGCACCGATGCGGCGGTCGCCTGTGGTTGACTGACCGCCAACTGGGGTCGTTCAGGTGTCGCTCAGCCCAATGGCGGAGGCCGTCGGCATGGCCCTGGTGGGCTGCGGCAGCGGCCTGCCAGCCGTGAGCCTCAGTAACGCCCAGCTGGGGGAGCGGGTCGAAACCAACGACGACTGGATCCGCAGCCGCACCGGCATCGGCGCCAGGCACGTTGCCGGCCCGGGCGAAACGGTCACCAGCTTGGCCAGCGAGGCAGGCCGCCAGGCCCTGGCCCATGCCGGCTGGCAAGCCAGCGACCTGGACCTGATCCTGCTGGCCACCTCCAGCCCCGACGACCTGTTCGGCACGGCTCCGCGGGTGCAGGGGGTGCTGGGGGCCAGCAACGCCGTGGCCTTCGACATCACGGCCGCCTGCAGCGGCTTCCTGTTTGCCCTAATCACCGCCAGCCAATACATCCGCGGCGGCAGCGTGCGCCGCGCCCTGGTGATCGGCGCCGACCAGCTCAGCCGCTGGGTGGACTGGGACGATCGCCGCACCTGCGTGCTGTTTGGCGATGGCGCCGCCGCCGTGGCTGTAGAGGCCTGCCCGGGGGCCGACAACGGCCTGCTGGGCTTCCGCATGCGCTCCGATGGCAGCCGCAGCGGCTGCCTCACCTTGGCCCAAAGCGAGGAGCACACCACCGTGGTGGCCGGCAGCCAGGCCCAGCGGGGTGGCTTCGAACCGATCCAGATGAATGGCCAGGAGGTCTACAAGTTCGCCGTGCGCGAGGTGCCGGCGATCCTCAAGGACCTGCTGGATGGCACCGGCACCAGTGCCGACCAACTCGACTGGCTGCTGCTCCATCAGGCCAACCAGCGGATCCTCGATGCGGTAGCCGAGCGCTTTGCCATCCCCAGTGAGCGGGTGCTCAGCAACCTGGCCCGCTTCGGCAACACCTCCGCCGCCACGATCCCGCTGATGCTCAATGAGGCCGTGCGCGACGGCCGGGTTCAGCCGGGTCACCTGATCGCCAGCAGCGGCTTCGGCGCCGGCCTGAGCTGGGGCGCGGCCCTGCTGCGCTGGGGCGGTCCCCAGGCCAACTGAGCCTGCGAGGCGGCTGGCTGGGCTTGAGCCAGCTAAGGCCTACCAGGCCCACTCTCGGCTGGGCCCCCACAGCCGCGCCGTAGTCTCCAGCCCACAAATGCGCAAGCGCCACCATGGGGATCGCCTGGGTGTTTCCGGGTCAGGGATCACAGAAGCTCGGCATGGCCACGGCCGTGCTCGATCTGCCTGACGCCAGCCAGCGTTTTGCCCTCGCCTCCGAGCTGCTGGGCCGCGACCTGCTGGCGATCTGCGCCGGCGAAGGGCTCGACGCCATCGCCGCACCCACGGACCTCAACGACACCCGCAACACCCAGCCAGCCCTGTTCGTGATCGAGAGCCTGCTGGTGGATGGCCTGCGCCAGCAGGGCCGCAGCGCCGACCTAGTGGCCGGCCACAGCCTGGGGGAACTGGTGGCCCTCTATGCGGCCGGCGTGTTCGACTTCGAAACGGGACTCGCCCTGATGCACCGGCGCAGCACCCTGATGGCCGCCGCCGGCGGCGGTGCCATGACCGCGGTGATGGGCTTCGATCGCGGCGAGCTGGATGCCCTGGTGGCCGCCACCGAGGACGTGGTGATTGCCAACGACAACAGCAGCGCCCAGGTGGTGCTCTCCGGTAGCCCCGCAGCCGTAGCCAGCGTCAGTGCCCAGCTGACCTGCAAGCGGGCGATCCCCCTGGCCGTGTCGGGGGCCTTCCATTCACCCTTCATGGCCGGAGCCGCCGCCGCCTTCGCCCAGGAGCTGGAGCCCCTGCCCTTTGCCGATGCCCGCATCCCGGTGTTGAGCAACACCGATCCCACGCCTGAAACCAGCGGTGAGCGCCTCAAGGCCCGCCTGATCGGCCAGATGACCAGCGGCGTGCGCTGGCGCGAAACCATGGACCAGTTCGCCGCCCAGGGGATCGACACCACCGTGGAGATCGGCCCTGGCAACGTGCTCAACGGCCTGATCAAACGCAGCCTGGCCGGCGTCACCACTGCCCAGATCGCCTCCGCCGCGGACATGGGCCTGTGAGCAAGCCTGGAGAACTTGGCAGTACGGGCGCGAGCAGGGACCCCAACGGTCCTGGGATTGGCTCTAGCGGCACCGCGGTTGGCTCTGGCGCCATCGTGCCCGCCGAAGGCGGCCGCATCAACGCCATGCGCCGGGCCCTACGGCGCCGGCGCAAACCACCCGAACCGCCGGCCCTGCTGAACAGCCCCAAACCGAGCCTTACCTACCGAATCATCAGCTACCTGCTGGTGTTTCCGATTTATCGGCTCCTGTTCCGCGGCCGCACCGCCGGCAACGGCAACGTGCCGATGGAGGGGGCCCTGGTGGTGGTGGCCAACCACGGCTCCCACCTAGATCCGCCCCTGCTGGGCCATGCCCTGGGACGGCCGGTGGCCTTCATGGCCAAGGCCGAACTGTTTCGGGTGCCCCTGCTGGGGCCGATCATCCGGGCCTGCGGCGCCTATCCGGTAGCCCGGGGCGCTAGCGACCGGGAGGCGATCCGCACCGCCACCGACCGGCTCGACCAGGGCTGGGCCACGGGGGTGTTCCTCGATGGCACCCGCCAGGCCAATGGCCGGGTCAACGCGCCCCTACCAGGGGCGGCCCTATTGGCGGCCCGCTCCGGCGCACCCCTGCTGCCCGTGGCGATCATCAACAGCCACCGGGCCATGGGCACCGGCCGCCAGGCGCGACTGGTGCCGATCCACATCCGCATCGGCACGCCCATCCCGCCGCCGGCCTCCAGGCGCCGCGCCGACCTGGACATGGTGACGGCGGCCTGCCAGGCCCAGATCAATGCCCTGCTGGATTTAGGCCCGCTGCAGGCGGATGAACCGGTCGGCCGGCTCCATCCAGCAGCGGAGCAAACCGCTCTGCCGCCGACAACCTGAGGTCCCGACCGGTCAGCACCCACAACGCCGCCCGCAGGCCGTCGCCCCAGACCTTGCCCTTGCGCTCAGGCATGCAGTGCTGGCCGCAGGGCACGGCCACGGGCGTGAGGCCGATGCCGCGGCTGCCGGCCACAATCCGGCCCACGAGCAGGGCCCGGGGCATGTGGTCGCTGCTGGTGACGAGATACACGTTGCGCACCTTGGAACGCTTGAGGTCATCGGCGACCGAGGTGAAATTGCTCAGGGTGTCGTGGGCGCGGTAATCGAGCAGCACTTGGCCGGGATGGAGCCCCTCGCGACGGAACTCCCAGGTGGCGTATTCGGGATTGCTGCCGCCGCTCACCAGCAACGGCAGGCCCAGGCGCCGGGCCAGCCGGGCCGCCTCCTGCTCCCGGGCCACATCGCCGCCCAGCACCAGGATCAGCTGGGGGGGCGGCAGCGGCGGTAGCCACAGCCCCCGCGAGAGCCAAAGCAAGCCCGCAGCCACCAGGGCCAGGGGCCACCAACGCCCCAGCCGCCGGCGGGAGCCCCGGCCCGGGCCGCTGCCGGAGCGCCCCGTCCGCAACCGGCGGCGCCGGCCCGGCCCCGGCGACCGCCGGGCTGGCAAAGCGGACCGATCGCTGCGGGGTCCAGGGCCAGCCATCAGCCCCCCCCGCTGCCAACACCTGGCAGGGGAGCGCTGGGCACGGGAGCGTTGGGCAGCGCTGTGGTGGCGACCTGGCTGGAGGCCTGGGGCGTGAAGTCCACCGGACTGGTGGGATAGATCGGCAGCACGGGCTGCCAGGGGCCAGCCAGGCCCTGGGCCGCCGCCGCCTGGCCGAGGACCAGCAGCTCCAGAACGTCGAGGGGGGCCTCCACAGCCGCCGGCAGGATCAGCGCCGGCGCCAGGCCCTGGGCGAAGGCTTCGCCGGGGAGAAACAGCCGCGGCTGCTGCAGTTCAGCCATGGCGCCAAGGGACGCCGGATCGGCGCCATAGCAACCCGCCACGGTGCCGCGCCGGGGCAGGTCTTGGATCAGCCAGAACCGCTCGACTTCCGCCAGCTCAGGCCGCTGGCGCACCAGCCGCCGCGCCACGGGCAAAAAACTACCAAACCCATGCAGGGGCACGGCCAGCTGCTGGGCCAGGGTGCGGGCCAACACCACCGTGAGCCGGGTGCTGGTGAAGCCGCCGGGCCCCGTGGCCACCACCAGTCGGCCAATTTCGGGCCAACGCTCGGCGGGGAGTAGCTGCTCCAGGCAGGGGAGTAGGGCGCCCGAGAGCTGGCGTCCGAGGGGGAAGGCCCGCACCTGGGGGGGCTCGCTGCCCGATAGGGGCTGCAAAGCCACGGCCAGGCAGTCACTGGAGCTGTGCAGAGCCACCAGCAGGGACGCTTGGGCGCTCATGTCGGCTGGGCCTGGCCGGGCCGCAGCCGCAGCCAGCGGCCGGGCTCGGCCTCAAAGCTGTCGCAACCGCGCACATCCCATTCCACCCCCACCTGGGCGTCGCCGAGCTCAATCACCGACACATGGATCCGGGGGGACTGGGGCACAAAACTGGGGGCGACGCAAAGGTGATCGACCCCATGCTGCCGCTCCACCGCGTGATAGGCCTGGCAGCGGTCCACCCAGTGGCAATCGACGCAGATGCACATGCCACCGACTGATTGCCCCCGTCTATTCTGGCGCGCCCCCCGGCGGTGGCCCCCTGGGCGTGTTCAGGGGCTTGCCCGGTTGCCGTTGACGGGACAGGACCGATGACGCCGCCGCTGACACCAGGCCAGGGCCCGCTAGAGCCACCCTTGGGAAACCCTGCCGGGCCGCTGGCCCTGACGCCCGAGGCCGCCGCCGAGTTGCTCTGGCAACGGCTCCATGCCGATCGCTGGCCGGTCCCCCGGGCAGCCCTGCCCGCCGATGCCGCCCTGGTGGGCGGGGCCGTGCGCGATGGCCTGCTGAATCGTTTGGTGGAGCGGCCCGACCTGGACCTGGTGGTGGGCTCGGACGCCATCGGCCTCTGCCAGCGCCTGGCCCAGGAGCATGGAGGCTGCGCGGTGGTGCTGGATCCCCAGAGGGACATCGCCCGGCTGGTGGTGCGCGGCTGGAGCCTGGACCTGGCCCGCCGCTGCGGCGGCAGCCTGGCGGCCGATCTGGCCCGGCGGGACTACCGCATCAATGCGATCGCCCTGCCCCTGGGCCCGGGCGAGCCGCTGCTAGATCCCCTCGGCGGCCTGGCCGATCTGCAGGCCCGCCAGTTGGTGGCCGTAGGCGAGACCAACCTGCTGGACGATCCCCTGCGCCTGTTGCGCGGTATACGCCTGGCCGCCGAGCTGAACTTCATCCTGGAGGCGAGCACCTGGACCTGGATCCAACGCCACCACCAACGCCTGGCCAGCGTGGCCGGCGAACGGGTGCTTGCGGAACTGGACAAACTGGCGAGAGCCTCCCGGGGCCACCAGGGACTGCAGCAAGCCCTGGTGGCTGGCCTGCTGCAGCCCTGGGGCGCCGACGCCCGGGCGGGAGCGGCCCTGGGGCGGCTCAGCCCGGAGCAGGCCCAAACCTGCGGCCTGAACCCCGAAGAGCGGCAGCTGGCCCTGCCCTTGGCCCGGCTGGGCCGCCTATTTGACGCCAAGGCCCTTGAGGGCTTGCGGGCCAGCCGCAAGCTGCAACAGCGCTGCCAGCGGCTGCGGCAGTGGTGGCAGCGGCTGGAGCCTGGGGCCCCTGGGCAGGAGGCAGACCTGGACCTGGATCCAGGTCCCGCCATCGCCGCCCTGGCCGAGTCGGAGCGCCTGGCCCTACAACGCCAGCTGGAGGACGACCTACCGGCCCTGCTGCTGGCGTGGCCCAGCCCCCTGGGCCAGGCCTGGCTGGAGCGCTGGCGCAACCCCAACGACCCCCTCTTCCATCCCAGGTCCCCCCTCGATGGCCGCAGCCTGCAGGCGGAGCTGGGCCTGGCCCCCTCCCGTCGCCTGGGGGACCTGCTGGACCAACTCATGTTGGAGCGGGCTTTTGGTCGCATCGGCGACCGCGAGCAGGCCCTGGCCTGGTGTCGCCAGGTGCTAAGGCAGGCCAACACGCCTGGCTAAAAGGACCCACGCCGTGATTAACTTCTAAGGCACAGTCGTTGCTAACGACCTGAATCGCGCCTGTTAGGGCAAAGCTCTCGTTCTGAAAGCCTCCGTTCCGGATCCTTCCAAACAGACGGTGATCCCCGGACATCAGGACAACGCAAAAACGGAC
>Ga0310098_1000291_pt1 | contig 11660 bp, 8 predicted proteins | sample LakMicMIDCLREDC7_FD_194453 | JGI IMG/M metagenome (GOLD analysis project Ga0310098, IMG submission 194453) | Enriched freshwater cyanobacterial communities from Lake Michigan, Michigan, United States - MI23.DCL.RED.C7 | ecosystem: Environmental > Aquatic > Freshwater > Lake | place: USA: Michigan...
GGCTTTCCAGTTGGGATGGGGTAAGCCAGGGACCCAGGCTGAGCCGCAGGCCCGATCCAGCCAGTTCGGGGGCGTACCCCATGGCCCGCAGCACGGGACTACCGCTGGCCCGGCCACTGGCGCAGGCCGTGCCACTACTCACCGCCAGACCCCGCTGCCAGAAACCGCTGACCACCTGCCGACCCGGCAGGGGCTTACCACTGGGGCTCGTCAACACAAGGCTCAGATGGTGGGGCAGGCGCGCCATGGGGCAGCCAGTGACCGTGACGCCCACAATGGACGCCAGGACAGCCAGGAGCCGGTCCCGCTCCGGCTCGAGCGGATCGCGGCCTCCTCCCTGCTGCAGCCTGAGCTGGGTGAGCTCGATCGCGGCGGCAAAGCCAGCCGCCAGGGCTACCGCCTCGGTGCCGCCCCGGCGGCCGGCCTCCTGGCCGCCACCGCCGATCCAGGCGCCCAGGGCCAGGTCCGGCGAAGCCACTAGGGCGCCGATGCCGCGGGGGCCCTGGATTTTGTGGGACGCGAACGTCAGTAGGTCCACGGGCAGGGTTTCGATCGCTAGGGGCTGGTGGCCCAGCACTTGAACGGCGTCGCTGTGGAAGAGCACCCCGGCCCGTCGGCAGGCGGCCCCAATCGTTTCGATCGGCTGGACGGTGCCCACTTCGCTTTGGCCCCAGAGCACCGACACCAATCGGGTCGGCGGCGCCAAGAGGCGATCGAGCCAGGCCAGGTCCACCCGGCCCACCCCATCCACCGGCCAGATCGCCAACTCCCAGCCCTGGACCTCCAACTGGCGGGCTGCCGCCTGCACGGCGGGATGCTCCACCGCCGAGATCACCACGCGGCCTTTGGGCAAGTGGGACGCCGCCCCCAGGAGGGCACCATGGCTGGCTTCGGTGCCACCGGAACAAAAGGTGAGCCAACTAGCCGGGAAGCCCAGGGCTGTCGCGATGGCTTGACGGCTGCGTTCTAGGCGATCGGCCGCCGCAAAGCCGAAGCCGTGCAGGCTGGAGGGGTTAGCCCAGGCCCCCTGGTAGGCCCCCACCATCGCCGCCAGCACCGGCTCCGCCGGCGGGGCCGCGGCACAGGCATCGAGGTAGAGAGGGGCTTCGACGGCCATCCCTAGCCGGCTTCATCTGGGCCGCTAACGCGCGAGCGGATCCGCGATTCGAGCGAACTGCTAGCAAGCGACACCAGGTCATCAAGGCTGTTGCCGGCGAGTAAGGCCGCCACCTTGGCCCGGGCCTCGGCGCTGGGGCAGGCTTCGGGCCGGATGCAGCCGTGGACGCAGACCACGGCGCACTGAATCGTTTCAGCGGCGGGGGCGGGTTCGGCCGAAACTTGGCCAGGGGCTTGGGCGGTCGCTGTGGCGGGGGCGACGCCAAAAGCGGGTTCAGCAGTGAATGCTGGGGAGCCAGCTAGCTGCTGCTGGCTAGCGCCTGCTGCCTGGCGGCGTGACTCCTGAACGGCTTCGGCGCTGGGGATGGCCCCATCGAAAACATGCTCGGCCGGCCCATCCATGATCACGTGGCCCGTTTCAGCATCCCAGTGGATCTGCAGGGGACCGCCGGGCAGGTCAACCCGGGCACTGCGCCCAACCAGGCCCAGGCTATGGCAGGCCACCAGGGTGGCGCAGGCGCCCGTGCCGCAGGCCAGGGTCGGGCCGGCACCCCGTTCCCACACCCGCATCACCAGGTGATCCGGGGCAAGAACCTGGACAAAATGGACGTTGGTTTTGGCCGGGAAGCTGGGGTGCACCTCCAGCAGGGGGCCAAAGCGCTCCAGATCAAAATCGGCCAAGTCATCCACCGCCACCACGACGTGGGGATTGCCCATCCCTGCCGCGGCGACAGCAAAGACTTCGCCATCCAGCTCCAGATCCCCCTGGGGCAGGCCGGCGGGGCCCAGGGGCAGGGTGGTGGGAACCGTGGCGGGCTCCAGGAAGGGCGGGCCCATGTCGACCCGGATGGACCCATCGTCGAGCAGCTCAGGCACGATCCGGCCGGCCAAGGTGTCCACCTGCCAGCGGCGGCCGGGTCCATCGCCATCGCGATCGGCCAGGAAGCGGGCTAGACAGCGGATGCCATTGCCGCACATCTCCGGTTCGCTGCCATCGGCGTTAAAGATGCGCATGCGCAGCTCGCCGCCTGACCCAGGGACTGACCCCGTGGGCAGGGCCAGGATCACGCCATCGCCGCCAACGCCGAAGCGACGGTCGCAAAGCTGGCGCACTAACTCGGGCGCCAGGCCAGCTTCGCTGTCCTCCCGGGTGGCCTGGCGACCATCGATCAGCAGGAAATCATTGCCTAATCCCTGGTATTTGCTGAACTGGAGCACGACTATGGGCCGTTTGGACGGACAGTGATCCTATGGGGACTCCCTTTGATCGGACGACGGCGAACCTGGATACCTCCATGCCAGGGGTGCGCCAGCTCCAGGCCTGGATCCGCAGCAAACAGGTTCTCAGCCTGCAACTGAACGGCGGCTCCCAACTGGAGGGCAGCATGGTTTGGCAGGACCTGGAGTTTTACGCCATCCGCCAGGGTCCAGACGCTGCACCGGTGCTGGTGCGCCGCGACTGCGTAGCCGTGTTGCGCCCCTTGGATTAGGAGGTAGGCCCGGGGCTGGCCGGCAGGCTGTGGCACCATCACAGCCTTGCGTCCGTGCCTGCAGTGAGCGATAGCAGCCGCTACCAACCCGAGGCGATCGAAGTACGCTGGCAACAGGAGTGGCAGCGCCTCGGCCTGCACGACACCCCCGAGCCGGCCCCGGGACAGGAGAGCTTCTACGCCCTGTCGATGTTTCCCTACCCGTCGGGAAACCTGCACATGGGCCATGTGCGCAATTACGTGATCACCGATGTGATCGCCCGGGTGCAACGGCTGCGGGGCAAGCGGGTGTTGCATCCCATGGGCTGGGATGCCTTCGGCCTACCCGCCGAAAACGCGGCGATTGAGCGGGGCGTTGATCCGGGCGGCTGGACCGACCAGAACATCGCCTCGATGCGCCAGCAGCTCAGCCAGCTCGGCCTGTCGATCGACTGGAGCCGGGAGGTGGCCACCTGTCACGCCGATTACTACCGTTGGACCCAGTGGCTGTTCCTGCAGTTTCTCGACGCCGGCCTGGCTTACCAGAAGGACGCCACGGTCAACTGGGATCCCATCGACCAGACGGTGCTCGCCAATGAGCAAGTGGATGGCGAAGGTCGCTCCTGGCGCTCCGGTGCCCTGGTGGAGAAGCGCAAGCTGCGTCAGTGGTTTCTCAAGATCACCGCCTACGCCGATGCCCTGCTCGATGACCTGCCCCAGCTCGAGGGCTGGCCCGAGCGGGTGCGCACCATGCAGGCCAACTGGATTGGCCGCTCCACCGGCGCCGAGCTGACCTTCGCAGTGGTGGATGGGGCCGGCGAGCCCACCGGCAGCACAATCACGGTGTTCACCACCCGGCCCGACACCCTTTTTGGCGCCAGCTATGTGGTGCTAGCGCCGGAGCACCCCTTGGTGACCACCCTCACCAGCGCTGATCAGCAGCTGGCCGTGACGGCGTTTTGTGACCTGGTGGGACGCCAGAGCGACCAGGAGCGCACGGCCGAGGACCGGCCTAAGCGGGGGGTGTCCATTGGTGCCAGCGTCCGCAACCCGGCCAGCGGCGAGTTGATCCCCATCTGGATCGCCGACTACGTGCTCGCCGAGTACGGCACCGGCGCCGTGATGGGCGTGCCCGCCCACGACCAGCGCGATTTCGTCTTTGCCCGCGAGTACGAACTGCCGATCCAGCCGGTGGTGATCCCGGAGGGCAGTGATGAACACGCCTTCGAAGGCGGGGCCTGGACCGCCCCGGGGGTGCTGATCCATTCCGGACCCTTTGATGGCCTGAGCTCCACCGCTGCGAAGGAAGCGATCACAGCCGCCGCCGAGGCGGGGGGCTGGGGCACGGGCAAGGTGCAGTTCCGGCTGCGGGACTGGCTGATCTCCCGCCAGCGCTATTGGGGCTGCCCAATCCCGGTGATCCACTGCGATGCCTGCGGCGTGGTGCCCGTGCCCGCCGAGCAGTTGCCGGTGGAGCTACCCCGCGATGTGGCCTTCAGCGGCAAGGGCGCTTCGCCCCTGGCCCAGCTCGATGCCTGGGTGCAGGTGCCCTGCCCCTGCTGCGGCAAGCCCGCCCGGCGGGAAACCGACACCATGGACACCTTCATGTGTTCCAGCTGGTATTTCCTGCGCTTTAGCGACCCCAGCAACACGGAGCTGCCCTTCAGCCGCGAAGCCGTGGATGGCTGGCTGCCGGTGAACCAATACGTGGGCGGGATTGAGCACGCCATCTTGCACCTGCTCTATTCCCGCTTCTTCACCAAGGTGCTGCGCGATCGCGGCCTGCTCGGTTTCGATGAACCGTTCAAGCGCCTGCTCACCCAGGGCATGGTGCAGGCCATCACCTACAAAAATCCGGCCAGTGGCAAATACATTGCCCCCGCCGATTTGGCCGATGCCAGCGATCCCCGCGATCCAGTCACGGGTGAACCGCTCGAGACCTTCTTCGAAAAGATGTCGAAGTCGAAGTACAACGGCGTCGATCCGGCCCGAGTGATCGATCGCTACGGCGCCGACACAGCCCGCATGTTCATCCTGTTCAAGGCTCCCCCCGAGAAGGATCTGGAATGGGATGAGGCCGATGTGGAAGGACAGTTTCGCTTTCTGCAAAGGCTCTGGCGCCTGGCAGAAACGGCCCAGGAGCGGGGTCTGAGCCTGGCGGCTGGAGCTGGGGGACCGGAGGCCGTGGCGGCTGCCCTAGCCCGTGCTGCTTCTGGCCCTGGCTTGAACGCTGCCGAGCGGGAGCTGCGCCGGGCCGTCCATACGGCAATCACGGAGATCAGCGACGACCTCGATGGCGATTACCAGTTCAACACCGCCGTGTCGGAGTTGATGAAGCTCAGCAATGCCATGGCGAGCCACCTGGAGGGGTGCGGTGATGCCGTCGCGGCCGAGGCCCTGCGCAACATATTGATCCTGCTGGCCCCCTTCGCCCCCCATCTGGCCGAAGAGCTCTGGCAGAAGTTGGGTGGCCGCAGCGACAGCGATTGCCTCGAGCAGCACAGCATCCATCGCCAGAGCTGGCCCCAGGCCGATGCCACCGCCCTAGTGCGAGACACGATTGAGCTGGTGATCCAGATCAAGGGCAAGATGCGGGGCAGCCTGGAGGTGCCAGCCAGCGCCGATAGGGCCACCCTGGAGCGCCTAGCCCTCGACAGCGACATCGCAGCCAAGTGGCTGGAGGGCAAGGCCCCCAGCCGGGTGATCGTGGTGCCCGGCAAGCTCGTCAACCTGGTGCCCTGAGGCCTAAGGCCGGGCCCCGGGGGATCACTCCCTGGGGCCAGGCCCAAGGCTTCACGCCCAGACCAGAGCCCCTGGAATCAGATTCGCTGGAAGCTGAGGCTGGTGGGCTGGGCCCAGTCGCCGCTGGCGGTGTAGCCGCGCTGGTTATGGCAGAGGTGGCGCAGGATCCAGAAGGCGGGCTCGGGGCTCGGCAAGGCGAGCGCAGCCTGGAGCTGGGTCAGGCTGCGGCCCTGGCCATCGGCCAGGAGCGATTCCAATTGGGCCTGGAGATCCAGGATCACGGCGGCGGCCTTCTTGCCGGCCTCGACGCCGGGCTGGTGGTAGGCGTTGACATTGACCAGTTCGCCATAAAGCCCCACCGCCCGCTCGAACAGGGCAATCAGGGCACCAAGGCTGCGGGCATCGAGCTGGCGCAGGGTGATCGTCAGGCTCTGGCGACCGCCTTCATGGAGGGCCGCGCGGGTTCCCTGCAGGAAGCCATCGAGGAAGTCGCCGGGGGCCTCGCCATCGATCGCACCGATTGACGAGGGATCTTCGAGCACCTCAATGAAGTTGACGAAGAAGTTATCAACGCCATCGCGCAGTTGCTGCACATAGGCGTGTTGGTCGGTGGAGCCCTTGTTGCCGTAAACGGCGATGCCCTGGTGCACCACCTGGCCATCGCGATCGAGCCGCTTACCCAGGGACTCCATCACCAGCTGCTGCAGGTAGCGGCTAAATACCTCCAGCCGGTCCCGGTAGGGCAGCACCACCATGTCGCGCTTGCCCTGGCCGTCGCCCGCCACCCACCAGGCCGTGGCCAGCAGGGCGGCAGGGTTAGCGCTGGCATCGGCGATGCGGGTGCAGGCATCCATGGCCGCCGCCCCCGCCAGGAAAGCGCGGATGTCGGCGCCGATCAGGGCACCGGGGAGCAGGCCCACCACGCTGGTGATGCTGGTACGGCCGCCCACCCAATCAAACAGGTCAAAGCGGGCCAACCAGCCAGCGGCCTCGGCTACATGGTCGAGCTGGCTGCCGGCCATCGTGACGGCCACGGCCTGGGCCGGCCAGGAACAGCCGGCGGACTCCAGGGCAGCCCGGGCCTGCTGCATGCCTAGGCGCGGCTCCGGGGTGCCGCCGGATTTGCTCACCACAATCACCAAGGTGGTGTCCAGGCGCCCCTCCAGGGCCGCCAGGGTGCGTCTCATGCCGTCGGGGTCGACATTGTCAAAGAAGTGGAAGGGCAGGCCCTCTCCAGGGGTCTGCAGGGCCCGCAGGATCAGCAGGGGCCCCAGGCCCGAACCGCCGATGCCGATCCAGAGCACGTCGGTGAAGGGCTTACCGGATGGGGAAGCCAAGCTGCCCGCCAGCACTCCACGGCCGAAGACCTCGATGCGATCAATCTCCTGGTCGATGTGGAGTGCGGCCTGGGGATCGGGGGCCAGGGCCGGCTGGCGCAGCCAGTAATGGCCCACCTGGCGCTGTTCATCGGCATTGGCGATGGATCCAGCCTCCAGGGCCGCCATGGCCGCAAAGGCCTGGTCAAAGCGGGGGGCGAGGGCCTCGAGATCGGCGGGATCAATCGCCATCCGGCTTACATCCAGCCAAATGCCTTGGGTTGGATCGTGCCAAAGCAGTGCACAAAAGCGTTGCCACAGCCCTTCGGCGTCCGCACCGGAGGAGGCTGGAAAGGGCATCGAGGGCACTGGGGTCTTGGGATCAAACCACCTAGAAGCTACTGAGGAACGCACCCCAGGCCCAGTCCTTCCCTCCAGGAGCGATGCAATGGTTCGGAATTGAGCACCGGCAAAGGGCTCCCCGAGCCCAGGGCTCCTGGCTCAGGCCGGCAGCAGGCTGAGCCATTGACGGCGCCGTTCCAGGGCATGGGCTTCGGCTGAGGGGTCGTTTTCTAGGCGCCAGGCCTCCACTTCGGGTGGTGCCGCCATGAGCTGACAGGTCCGGACCCGACCCCGGCGGCAGAAGAGCAGCTCCCTGCTCTGGCTAGGGGTCCAGCCGGTTTTAAGGGTGTCGGCCTGGCTCAGGCGTTCGCCATCAACGGCCAACAGCTCATCACCAACGGCCAGGCCAGCCTGCTCGGCGGGCCCGTGGCGATGGACCCGCTGCAAAAGCAGGCCCGAGGGCTCGGCCTTAACCGTGAGCCCGAGCCAGGCGGATGGGGCCGGCTGGGCCACCAGCTTGAGTCCCACATCGACCAGGTACCCAGCCAGGTCCGGGTCGCCGTGGTCCTCGAGCCAGTGAGGCAACAAGGTATCCAGATCGGGCGCTTCTGCGGCGAAAGCGGCCAGGAGATCGCTCTCCTGATAGCCCCGCCCCCAGCGGCCCAAGTGCTGCCAAAGCTGGCGGATCACCACAGAAAGGGCACTGCCCTGGCGGCGCAGGTGCAGGTCGAGCACCAGGGCGATCACGGCCCCCTTGAGGTAGTAGCTCACCTGGCTGTCGCCGGCATAGACATCGGCCCGGTAGAGCTTCACCCAGGCCTCCTGGCTGCTCTCGCGCAGGCTCTGGACCTGGCGACCCGGGGTGAGCAGGTAGCGGCTGAGGTCCTGGCCCAGGTCCGTGAGCAGGTCCATTTCGGTGCTGAGGCCAGCGGTGAGGGGCAGGAACTGGTCGACGTAGCTGGTGATGCCTTCGGCGAACCAGAGACTCGGCACCGGCACGGCCTGGTGGTAGTCGATCGGGGTGAGTTCGGCCGGGCGCAGGCGCCGCACATTCCATTGGTGCAGGTATTCGTGGGCCACCAACTGCAGGAACTTGCGATAGCCGGCCGGTGTAAGCAGGCTGGCGCGGCCGTAAACGAGCACGCAGCTGTCGTCGTGTTCGAGGCCGCCGTAGCCCCCATCCAGCAGGTGCAGGATGAACAGGTAATCGGCCGTGGCGGGGGCCTGGGATCCCATCAGCCGGCAGCAGGCCTCGGCCGTGGCCTGGACATCAGCCAAGACGTTTGGGCGATGGCGCTGCAGCCAGTCGCTGGAGCCGGCGCCACCCTCCCAGGTGACCCAGCGGTGGGGCACGCCGGCGACGGCAAAGCGATCGCAGCGGTGGGGCCCCAGCTCCAGGGGGGTGTCGATCAGCTGGTCGAAATCGCGGGCTAGCCAGGCGCCATCGCCGTCCTGGGGCAGGGGCACAAAGGCCTGCCAAGCAGGCGGATGGCGGATCTCAAGCCGGTGGGGGGACCAGCGCTCACCCTCCACCTCCAGCACCACGGCCGCCAGGGCAAAGTAGCCGTGGTCGCTATCGAGGTGGCAGGTGCGAACGGACAGCTCCGTGGCCATGAGCTGGTAGTGAATCCGCAGGGGGTCTCCGACCCGGCCCGCCAGGTCCACCTGCCAGCTCGCCGGGCCCAGGCGCCGGATCGGGCAGGGCATGCCCGCGCAGAGCACCTCAAGACCTTCGAGATGGCGCACGTAGTCGCGGATCAGGTAAGAGCCGGGGGTCCAGGCGGGTAGGCGCAGGCGCAAGTGGGGCCTGGCGGCCTCCACTTCGATCGTGACTGCGAGCAGGTGGCCCTGGGGATCACCCAGATCCAAGCGAACGGTGGGCACGCGCGAGCTCAGGAACGGGGGCGGGGCTTGACCAGGGAAGGGACCAGGGGCTCGCTTGAAGCGGTAGGGAGAGGCTCTTCCAAGGTCAATTCGGCTCCAGCAAAGCCGCTGCTCGCGGCAGCTTGCAGGGCCTGGCGCAAGGCGTAGCGATGGCTGAGCTGGCTTAACAACTCCTGCAGGGGGCTGGCGGCGGCGATGCGGCCCAGGTCCCCCACCAGGGCCAGGGAGCCATCCAGCTGGCGCGCCCAGCCGAGGCTGAAGCTGGGGCTCAAGGCTTGGGTGGTTTTGCGGGCTGAACGCTTGGACCGGGCCTGGGTCTGGCTCGGACTGCCCAGCAGCGGCCCCACCACCACATCCAGGCGTAATTGCACCGGCACCCGTTCACCGGCAAAGCCCTCCACGGCGCCGCCGCGCTGCACCTCCTGACCCAGGTCGGTCAGGGCTTCAGCGAGCAGGTCCACGTCGCGCAGCAGCGTGGGCAGGATGGACAAATGGGACATGGACGGGATGCCCGCTTTTTCCGACCCTAGCGATGCCGACCGGGCCGTCCAGTGGCCGTTGCCACCGACGGGGTGGCTCCTGGCCCCATCCAGCGGCGGGGCCGATGGCGGGCTTGGCTCCGGGGCCGGGACATGGGCTGAAGCAGGGCTCGCAGCCCCTGGCCGCCGCCTGCGCCTGGGGGTGATGGCCTCCGGCAACGGCAGCAATTTCGAAGCGCTAGTGCAAGCCTGCGCCCAGCCGTGGCTGCCGGCCCAGGTGGTCAACCTGGTGGTGAACAACCCGGGCTGTGGCGCCTGCGAACGGGCCGAACGGCTGGGCATTGGCGTCACCTGCCTGAACCACCGCACCTTCGCCAGCCGCGACAGCCTCGATGGCGCCCTGGTGGAGCACTTCGAGGCCGCTGCCGTCGACCTGGTGGTGATGGCGGGCTGGATGCGCATCGTGACCAGCCGCCTGATCAGGGCCTACCCGGCGCGGCTGGTGAACATCCACCCGTCGCTCTTGCCCAGTTTTCGTGGCGTTGATGCGGTGGGCCAGGCCCTGGCCGCGGGGGTGAGCCTGAGTGGCTGCACGGCCCATCTGGTGAGCGAGGACGTGGATGCGGGCCGGATCCTGGCCCAGGCAGCCGTGCCCGTGATTGCGGGCGATAACCACGATACCCTGGCCCGCCGGATCCAGGCCCAGGAACACCGGATCCTGCCCCTCGCCGTCGGCCTGGCGGCCGAACGGTTGGGACTGATCCAACGCCAGCCCTAGGGGGCTAGCCAGCTCCTCCCGCCAAGCCTCAGGGATAGAAGGGCAGCAGGGGCAAACCCGTGGTGGCAGGCAGGCCGGCCAGCAGGTTGAGGCATTGTACCCCCTGACCTGCCTGGCCCTTGATCAAGTTGTCGATGGCGCTCATCACCACCAGCTGGCCGGTGCGTTGGTCCACCTGCACGCCGATCAGGGCCCGGTTCGTCTGGCGCACCCACTTGGTGGAGGGGTAGGTGCCCACGGGCAACACCGACACGCAGGGGGCCTGGCGATAGGCCGCCTCCAGCACGGTTGTGCAATCTTCAGCGGTGAGGCCGGGATCGCGCAGGCGGCCGTAGACGGTGGCCAGCAGGCCACGCACCATGGGCATCAGGTGGGGCGTGAACTGGAGCTGGATCGGCTGGCCCGCCGCCTGGCCCGCCAGTTGCTCAATCTCACTGGTATGACGATGGCCCACCACGCCATAGGGGGCAACAGCCTCGGAGGCCTCGGCCAGGAGCAGGTGTTCCTTGGCGGCGCGGCCGCCGCCGCTGGTGCCTGTTTTGGCATCGATCACGATGCCGCTGGACTCGATTAGCCCCTGTTGCAGGAAGGGCAGCAGGGCTAGCAGGCTGGCGGTGGGGAAGCAGCCCGGCGCTGCCACCAGACGTGCCTCGGCAATGCGTTCCCCCTCCCATTCCACCAGGCCGTACACCGCCTCACGGCAGAGATCGGCGTCGCTGCGGGGGAACGCTTCGGCCTCATGGCTGTACACCTCCTGCCACTGGCTCAGCGAGCGGTAGCGGTAGTCGGCGGAGAGATCCACCACCTTGACGCCCCGCTCGAGCAGGCCCGGGACCAGGCTGGAGGCCAGGCCACTGGGCAGGCTGAGCAGGGCCAGGTCGGCAACGGCCGCAATGGCGTCTGGATCCGGGCTCTGCACGATCGGATCGCCCGGTAGGGGCAGGAACGGCACGAGCTCGCTCCAGCGTTTACCGGAACTGCGTTCGCCTCCGAGGTAGGTGACGCGCAGACTGGGATGGTCCTGCAACAGCCGCAGGGTCTGCAGGCCCCCATAGCCACTGGCGCCAATCACAGCCACGCGACGCCCATCCACACGATCCGCCCCCTGGGGGGGCTGCTCAGGGGACGGAGAGGCCATGCCGCAAAGTCGCTAACGCCAGATCGTACCGGGATCTATAACCAAGGGACCCTGGCCCGTGGCCGCCCTTGCCTTCCCAAATCCAACCGCATACCCCTAACCAGGCCGCATCGGCAGATCAGCCGGTGGACGTTGGGCGACCGGCCCAAACAGCGACGCTGTCGGAAGGACGCCGGATCCGTTTTGATGCCATTGCCGATGCCCTAGCCGCGATCCGCAATGGCGAGATGGTGGTGGTAGTGGATGACGAAAACCGAGAAAACGAAGGTGATCTGATCTGTGCGGCCCAGTTCGCCACCCCCGAGCAAATCAATTTCATGGCCACCGAGGCCCGGGGGCTGATTTGCCTGGCCATGGAGGGCGAGCGGCTCGATGCCCTCGAGTTGCCCCTGATGG
>Ga0310098_1000294_pt1 | contig 11632 bp, 9 predicted proteins | sample LakMicMIDCLREDC7_FD_194453 | JGI IMG/M metagenome (GOLD analysis project Ga0310098, IMG submission 194453) | Enriched freshwater cyanobacterial communities from Lake Michigan, Michigan, United States - MI23.DCL.RED.C7 | ecosystem: Environmental > Aquatic > Freshwater > Lake | place: USA: Michigan...
AGCATCAGCTCTTCCACAATTCCGCGCAGGGCCCGGGCGCCAGTTTTTCTGCGGTTGGCTTCAATAGCAATTGCCCTAATAGCCCCTGGTTCAAATTCCAAACGCACACTATCCATAGAAAGCAGGGTTTGAAATTGCTTCACTAGGGCATCGCGTGGTTCGGTGAGAATTGCCTCTAGGGCATCCTCATCTAGGGGTTCGAGCACGGCGCTAACCGGCATGCGACCAATGAATTCAGGGATTAGGCCATATTTCACAAGATCATCCGGTTCCAGATGGCGCAATACCTTGGCGGCATCTAATTCCTTATTGCGATTGCGGCCCCTGTTGTCGGTTTGCACAAATCCGATCGCATTGCGGCCCAAACGCCTTTGGATCACATCCTCGAGGCCAACAAATGCCCCGCCGCAGATGAATAGGATCTGGCTGGTATCTATTTGAATGCAGTCTTGATAGGGATGTTTGCGGCCGCCTTGGGGTGGCACATTCGCCACTGTGCCCTCAAGCATTTTTAGTAGTGCTTGCTGAACACCTTCACCAGATACATCGCGGGTGATCGATGGATTTTCACTTTTACGGGCAATTTTATCGATCTCATCAATATAAATAATGCCCCTTTGGGCTTGTTCCACATCTAAATCCGCCTTTTGCAGTAAGCGCAGCAGGATATTTTCCACATCCTCTCCCACATAGCCGGCTTCCGTGAGCGTGGTGGCATCAGCCACGGCAAAAGGCACCTCAAGCAACTCAGCCAGGGTTTGGGCGAGCAGGGTTTTACCGCAGCCCGTGGGACCGATTAAAAGGATGTTTGATTTGCTTAAACGGGTGGCACTCTCCTCCCGTTCACCGCTGCCATCCCCCTGCCAGGCCAAGCGTTTGTAGTGGTTATAAACAGCAACGGAAAGCACTTTTTTTGCTTCCTCTTGGCCCACAACCTGGCGATCAAGGAAACTTTTTATCTCCCGTGGTTTCGGGATGCTGGCAAGGGTGGGAACAGGTTTAGTTGCTTTTTTGCTTGGAACCGTTTTACGACTGTTCTCCTGGTGGGCATGGCGGCTGCCTCCTTGGGCTTCCACCAGCTCCTCATCAAGGATTTCGTTGCAGAGGTCGATGCATTCGTCGCAGATATAAACGCCGGGCCCGGCAATCAACTTGCGCACTTGCTCCTGCGATTTACCGCAGAACGAGCACTTCAGGTGGGCATCGAATTTGGCCATCGCCTGTTGCTGGTTACCTTCCTAGAAAACAGGATCAACCCCAAAAGGGCTCGCGTCAATCGTCAATCAACTACTACTTTGTCGATAAGGCCATATTCCACAGCCTCATGGGGTGAAAGAAAGTAGTCCCTGTCTGTATCCTCGGCAACTTTTTCGATTGGTTGGCCCGTGTGTTCGGCCATTAAGCCATTGAGCGTTTCTTTGAGAAACAGAATTTCTTTGGCTTGGATTTCAATATCAACGGCCTGGCCCTGGGCGCCACCAAGGGGTTGGTGGATCATTATCCGGGCATTGGGCAGGGCTAAGCGCTTGCCTTTGCGGCCGCCGCAAAGCAGAAAGGCACCCATGCTGGCGGCAAGGCCATAACAGATCGTTACCACATCTGGGCTCACCTGCTGCATGGTGTCGTAGATGGCGAGGCCAGCCGTAACGGAGCCGCCGGGGGAATTCAAGTAGATCTGGATATCTTTCTCGGGGTCTTCCGCTTCCAGGAAAAGCAGCTGGGCAACGATTGCATCAGCCACCGCATCATTAATCGGTGTGCCGAGGAAGATGATCCTTTCCCGCAGGAGCCTTGAATAGATATCAAAGGCCCGCTCACCTCGCCCGGATTGCTCCACCACGGTGGGAACCAGGGTGTTTTGCCAATGGCTATGAACCGGATGGTGGCTTAAAGCGTTGAGCACGGGCCGCTGCTGGATTCCATTCAATCTATGGCTTTAGCCTTTGCCTTGGGCTTGGCTTTTGACTTAGGGCTTTCAGCGGGCTTTTCAGCACCAACAATGGTGATGCTGGCATTGGCTTCCAGCCAAGCAAAAACCGCTTCCTTGAGTAGATCTTCCGATACCGCAGCCCGCAAGCGGTTTTGATCGATCCGGTTGGTGTCGCTTAAACCACGGATCACCTCCTTCATTTTTGCTTCCAACACGGCCGCATCCACACTGATGGCCTCCGCCTTGGCAAGGGCTTGCAGGGCAAGGCTGCTTTGCAGGCGTTCGGTGGCTTCTGGCCGAGATTTACTCGCCAAATTGCGCACCACCTCAGGGGTAAATAGCTTTTTGATATCCAGCCCCTGTTGGGCCATCTCAGCAGCGGTTTCCTGCAACATTGCGTTTATTTCCTCTTTAACCAAACTCTCTGGTATTTCAACTTCAAGTTCTGCCACTAAAGCCTTGAGTAAGGCCTGCTCGCGGTTTTGTTTTTGACGTTTTTCGGCATCTGCTTTTAGGCGGGTTTCCAATTCGGCCCGCAGCTCCTCAAGGGTTTCCTTATCGCTTGCCTGTTGAGCAAAGGCATCATCCAGCGTGGGAAGTTCCTTTGCCTTGAGGTCGTTGAGGCTGATTTTGAACTTTGCAGCGCGGCCGCGGCAGGTTTCATCTTGATAGTCGCTGGGGAATTCACAGTTCACCTCGGTTTCAGCGCCGAGTTTTAGCCCCACAATCCCTTCTACAAATCCGGGAATCATTCGACCCTCCTCCAATTCCACCTCAAGGCTTTCGGCGCTGCCACCACTGATCGGTTCATTGGTATCGCTAAAGCTGCCACTGAAACTCACCACTGCCACATCACCCATGGCGGCAGCCCGATCACTAATCGGCACCAAGGTGGCCAGTTGCTTGCGGGATTGCTCTAGCAATTCATCGATGCGCTCAGGGTTGTAGAGCACCTCCTGGGCCTCTGCCTTAAGCCCTTTTGTGGTTTTTAACTTTGGAGTGGGTGGCACATCCATCTCGAGCTTCAGCAGCAGCTCCTTACCGGGCTCAAATTGCTCCAAAAGCGTGTCGAAGCCACCGCTTAATTCCGGTTGGCCCAGGGCTTCTAGGTTTTCTTGGCTTAGGGCATCGCGCAGCACCGCATCAACCAATTCCTCAAGGGCGGTGGCCTTCACCCGCAGGGGGCCAATTTGTTGCAACAGCACCGAGCGCGGCACCTTGCCCTGGCGGAAGCCAGCCAACTTCACCGTGCGACCTAATTTCAGCAGGGCAGCTTCGTAGGAGGCTTGGCAGCGGCTGCCTGGTACCCCCACCTCAAGGGCTAAACGACTGCCGGGGAGGGGAGAAGTGCTGACCTTAAGGGTGCTGCTCATGGGTGGGCCAAATGGAACCAAGCCCGTGATCCTAGAAACAGGCCGGTGCACACCCCCCAAGCGCCTATTGTTTCTTCTCAGGTTTCGCTTGATTTCATCCACCACCGTTGACTCCCGTAGCCGCGGCAAATCCGCAAACAGTTGCCATCCTTGGAGCCACCGGAGCTGTGGGCCAAGAGCTGCTTGCTTTATTGAAGGAACGCGCCTTTCCAATTAAGGAATTAAGGCTGCTGGCCTCCCCCCGCTCAGCCGGAGCTTTGTTGCCATGGCAGGGGAAAAACCTAGAGGTGCAGCCCGTTAGTGCAGCAGCTTTGCAAGGGGTTGATCTGTTGCTGGCATCAGCTGGTGGTTCGGTGTCGCGCCAGTGGGCGCCATTGGCGGTGGAGCAGGGGGCTGTAGTTATCGATAACTCAAGCGCTTTTCGGCTTGATCCAGAGGTGCCTTTGGTGGTGCCGGAAGTTAATCCGCAGGCGGCTCTGCAGCACAAAGGAATAATCGCTAATCCAAATTGCACCACGATCCTGCTCAGTTTGGTGTTAGCCCCCTTAGCGGCGCGGCGGCCTTTGAAACGGGTGATAGTGAGCACCTACCAATCCGCTAGTGGTGCAGGCGCGAGGGCCATGGAAGAGTTGCGGGAATTGAGCAGCACGGTGCTAGCTGGCGGCGAACCGGTAAGTGAGGTTTTGCCCTATTCCTTGGCCTTCAATTTGTTTTTGCATAATTCCGCTCTGCAGGCCAATGGCTATTGCGAAGAGGAGTTGAAAATGCTTAACGAAACCCGCAAAATAATGGGCCTAAGCAATCTTTGTTTAAGTGCCACCTGCGTGCGGGTGCCGGTATTGCGGGCCCATTCGGAGGCGGTGAATTTGGAATTTGAACAACCCTTTCCGGTGCAGGAAGCGCGGGAGCTATTGGCGGCAGCGCCAGGGTTGGAATTAATCGAAGATTTTGCCGCTAACCGCTTCCCAATGCCCAGTGATGTAACCGGTCGCGATGCTGTGGCGGTGGGTCGTATTCGCCAGGATTTAAGCAATCCAAATGCCCTTGAACTATGGCTTTGTGGTGATCAAATCCGTAAGGGAGCGGCTTTGAATGCCATTCAGATCGCTGAATTACTGCAGGGGATAGGGCGATGAGTAGTGCTGTATTTGGTCGTTTGGTAACGGCGATGGTTACCCCATTCGATGCTGATGGGGCCGTTGACCTCGGTTTGGCTGGCCGCTTGGCCCATCACCTTGTGGAGCATGGTTCCGACGCCCTGGTGGTGTGTGGCACCACTGGTGAATCACCCACCCTTTCCTGGGATGAACAACATGCCCTGTTGCAGGCAGTGCACTTGGCGGTTGCTGGAAAGGCCAAGGTTTTAGCCGGCACAGGCAGTAATTGCACCGCCGAAGCGGTGGAAGCAACCCGGCAGGCGGCAGCCCTTGGCGCCGATGGTGCCCTTGTGGTGGTGCCCTATTACAACAAGCCACCCCAGGAGGGTATGGAAGCCCATTTCGCCGCGGTGGCGGAAGCGGCAGCTGATTTGCCTTTGATGCTCTACAACATTCCTGGTAGAACAGCTGCCAGCCTGGCACCTGAAACAACAGCTCGTTTGCTGCGTTATTCCAATGTGGTTGCCTACAAAGCAGCCAGTGGCAGTGTTGATGAGGTGAGTCAGCTGCGGGCTGTTTGCGGAGATCGGTTGGCTATTTACAGCGGCGACGACTCATTAACTTTGCCCATGTTGGCCCTCGGAGCCGTTGGTGTTGTGAGTGTGGCAAGCCACTTGGTGGGCGAGGAATTGCAACAGATGATCCAAGCGTTTCTTGCCGGTGAAGTGCAAAAGGCTCTCGCCATCCATGAGCGTCTATTACCATTGATGAAAGGTTTGTTTTGCAGCAGTAATCCAATTCCTCTTAAAGCAGCCCTAGAGCTGGAGGGCTGGCCAGTTGGCTCCGCCCGATTGCCATTGCTACCCGCCTCTAATGCCGTGCGGGAATCCTTAGCTGTTTTACTTGCCGCCCTGCGTCCTACCTGACCTCAAGGCGATGGGCAGCTGCTCATTATCTTTTCAACCAACTAATTTTTTAAAAGGTTTCTATGGCTACTTCCGCAACATCTGCAACCAAAACCCCCGCGCTACGGGTGATTCCCTTAGGTGGATTGCATGAGATTGGTAAAAACACCTGCGTATTTGAATACGGCGATGATTTGATGATGGTGGATGCGGGCCTCGCCTTTCCAAGCGATGGCATGCATGGCGTTAATGTGGTGATGCCAGATACAAGTTATTTAAGAGAAAATCAAAAACGTATCCGTGGCATGATTGTTACCCACGGCCACGAAGATCACATCGGCGGCATATCCCATCACCTCAAGCATTTTAATATTCCTATTATTTATGGGCCCCGCTTAGCCCTTTCGCTGCTCGAGGGCAAGATGGCAGAAGCCGGTGTGGCAGATCGCACCACACTGCAAACAGTTGCACCACGGGATGTGGTGAAAGTTGGCCAACATTTTAAGGTTGAATTCATCCGCAACACCCACTCAATTGCCGATAGTTTTTCATTGGCGATCACAACCCCAGTGGGTGTTGTTGTATTCACAGGCGATTTCAAATTTGATCACACCCCTGTGGATGGTGAGTATTTCGATATTCAGCGCATGGCCCAATACGGCGAGCAGGGTGTGCTCTGCATGTTTAGTGATTCCACCAATGCTGAACTGCCTGGTTTTACCCCTTCTGAGCGGGCCGTATTCCCCAATCTCGATCGCCATGTGGGCAGTGCAGAAGGCCGCGTGTTGATCACAACATTTGCTAGTTCAGTGCATCGGGTATCGATGATTCTTGAGCTGGCGCTTAAGCATGGCCGCAAGGTTAGTTTGCTTGGCCGTTCGATGCTCAACGTGATTGCTAAGGCCCGGGAATTGGGTTATATCCGCTGCCCAGATGATCTATTTGTGCCAATTAAGCAAATACGCGATCTGCCCGATCGTGAAACGCTTTTATTGATGACAGGTAGCCAAGGTGAAACCCTCGCTGCCCTCAGCCGCATCTCCCGTTGTGAGCACCCCCAGGTGCAGGTTAAATCCACCGATAAAATCATCTTTTCAGCCAGCCCAATTCCAGGTAACACGATCTCTGTTGTTAATACGATCGATCGCTTGATGATGCTCGGCGCCAAGGTGGTTTATGGCAAAGGCGAAGGTATTCACGTTTCAGGCCACGGCAGCCAAGAGGATCAAAAGTTGATGCTTGCCCTAACAAGGCCCCGCTTCTTTGTGCCTGTGCATGGTGAACATCGCATGTTGATGTGCCATTCCCGCACCGCTCAATCTATGGGTGTGCCAGAGGAAAATATATTAATCATCGATAATGGTGATGTGGTTGAGCTCACCCCAGATTCAATTCGTAAGGGTGATCCAGTTAAGGCTGGTATCGAATTGCTTGATAATTCCCGTAACGGTATTGTTGATGCGCGCGTTTTAAAAGAACGTCAGCAATTAGCAGGTGATGGTGTGATCACCCTTCTTGTTGCCATCAGCACTGAAGGTTTGATGGTGGCTCCACCACGGGTGAACCTGCGCGGTGTGGTTACCACTGCTGATCCCCGTAAGATGTCGATGTGGGCTGAGCGGGAAGTGGGCTGGGTATTGGAAAACCGTTGGAATCAGTTATCACGCAACACCGGTGGTAATGCTCCCGATGTGGATTGGGTGGGTGTGCAACGGGAAATCGAGGTTGGTTTACAGCGGCGCATGAGGCGTGAATTGCAGGTGGAGCCAATGATTATTTGTTTGGTGCAGCCAGCCCCAGCTGGTACCCCTGCTTATAAATCTAAAAATCCTGTAGAAGATCGCACCCCCGTAACTCGGGCGGCAAGGGAGGAACGGGATCGTCCCCAGCAAGCTAAGCCTGAAGCTCAGGTAGTTGCTCAAACTGAGGAAGATAATCGTCAGCGCCGCCGTCGCCCCAGCGCAACGGTGGGTTGATAAGCCATAGGCTCACTTCTCAATTAGTGCCAAGAAATTGTTTAATCTATTTCGATTGAATTCATTTGGTTCTAATTGGAATCTGGCGGTGAGCACAGCTGATCGATGTAACAGAGCAATTGCCTGCCTTTGGCATTCTCTTGCTCCAGTTGCTCTATTTCGATCTCTAGCTGTTTCGTTCGTTGCTCGATCTCTTTGACGGGTCAATTTAGCATCGATAAAAAGGATCGGAAAGGAGATAAAGATGATCCATATTCCCCATTGCTGTTGTAGATAGATTGATTTTTTGCGATGGTGATGTGGTCATAGGAGTAAAAAAGAGTTTTGCTGGGCCATCTAGGCTAAAAATATTGTTAGTTAATTTATCTGGAGGTTCTTCTGGCATAGCTTTAGCAGCTTATTTCAAATGCTGGATTTCATGGCTGAGCTCCTAATATTCCCCGTTGCCGGCTTTCATTGCAGTCAGGATGGGAGTTAAGCCATATGTTTTGATTATCCCATTCTAAAAATAAGGATTGATTATCTAGAGCACATCTACCATTTTTATTTTTTAATTCCTGAAGTATTTTTTCAACATGATATGCTGCATTTATTCTAGCTTTTCTCTTTGACAGCCAATGTAATAATATTTGAGCTTGGTTTGCAGGCTTTAAAGCTAACAACGCTTTTTTGTTTATTTCAACCATTTCTGCCCCAAGCAAAGTTTGTAGGGCAAGATCTAGTAATTGCTGCTGGCTTTCTTCTTCTGCCTCAAATCGTTCTGCCATTGCAGCGATCCGTCTGCTGGCACCTGGATGTAGTTGCTCTAGCACCGGTAATACTTCAGCGCGGATGCGATTACGGCTAAAGCGCAGATCTGTGTTGCTTGGATCTAGCCAGATTGGCAGCCCTAATTCTGCGCAGATGCGGCTGGTGTCCGACCTAGAAAAGCAGAGTAAGGGCCTTACCAAAGTTATATTTTCAACCAGGGTTCTTGCGCTACTAAGGCTTGCTAAGCCTTTGCGGTGGCTGCCCCGGGCCAGATGCAACAGCACGGTTTCGCTGCGGTCGGTGGCGGTGTGGGCTGTGAGCACATGGCTGCAAGCCAATGCCTTTGCTTGTTTTTCAAGGCAGCTGTAGCGCCATTCACGGGCGGCGGCTTCCGTGTGAATAGGTGTTTGCCAACTATCACAATGGCTTTCTATTTCTTGGCTTTCTGCCCATTGCAATAGTTGTTCTGCCTGTTGGTTTGCTTCCTGCCGCCAGCGGTGGTTGCCATGCCAAATATGTAAACACCAGTGGTGCAGCCGTTTTAGATCCAGCAGCAAGCCTGCTAGTGCCATTGAATCCTGGCCGCCGGATACGGCCAGCAGCAGCCGCGCCCCTTGGGGTAGCAGCAGCGGCTGCCGTAATAGCTGTTGATGCAGCCGCAAATGATCAGCACTCCAGCGGGGTGCCATAGCTTGCGTGGGAGAATTAATGATCTGCATCTAACACCTGCATGTTGCTTCCTAACTTGCTTAAAGCTGCCCTAAACGAGCAACGCCTGCTCAAAGTGATAGCTGGCCTAGCCAATTTTGATCCAGCTTCTGTGGCAATGGTGGCTAGGGCGGCGGCTGCAGGTGGGGCGGATTTAATTGATGTGGCCTGTGATCCAGCCATCGTTCAGCTGGCTGCAGCCGAATCAGGCTTACCAATCTGTGTTTCAGCGGTGGATCCTGAACTATTTCCTGCGGCGGTAGCAGCGGGGGCAACGCTGCTGGAAATCGGTAACTACGACAGCTTCTATGCCCAGGGCCGTGTGTTCAGCGGCGCTGAAGTGCTTGAACTCACCAGGCGCACAAAGGCTTTGCTACCCCAGCTCAGCCTTTCGGTAACGGTGCCCCACACCATGGCCCTTGATCAACAGGAGCAGCTGGCCATTGAGTTGGTGGCGGCAGGAGCTGACCTAATCCAAACAGAAGGTGGCACCAGTGCTCGGCCATATAGCGCTGGCATCCAGGGCTTAATTGAAAAAGCAGCACCCACCCTGGCTGCAGCCCATTGCATCAGCCGGGCTGTGCAGGTGCCAGTGCTTTGTGCATCTGGCTTATCAGCCACAACCTTGCCCATGGCCCAGGCCGCTGGTGCCGCAGGCGTTGGTGTGGGATCGGCAGTTAATCGCTTGAGCGATGAAATTGCCATGCTGGCGGTGGTGCGTGGTTTAAGGGAGGCGCTCGTAGCTAGGGTTTCACTTACACATCAACACTGAGCTAACAGGTGACTGGCTTTGACTGGTTGTTGCAGTGGCCGATTCGGGCATTAGTGCTGCTTTTAATTGCCAGTTTGCCCCTTGGGGTGGAATTCGAAGGCTTTGGCGCTGCGCTGCTATCAGCTGGCGCCATTGGTTTATTGGGTAGTTTGTTAACTTTGCCATTAAAAGCATTATTTTTATTGCCATGGGCTGTAACAAGCTTAGGTGGTTTAATTCAACCAATCAGTTTGTTGTTTAATTGGCTTATTACGGCAATTCTATTTGGTTTAGCAGCTGGTTTTGTGGATGGTTTCCGCCTGAAAAATGGTGTTTTTAGCGCAATTCTTGGTTCTTTGGCTTACAGCATCATCAGCATGGTTGTTTTGTCTTTAGTATTTGGTGCCATCTGATTGGCCCCGGTGGATTTCCGCCTACAAGCTCCCTATAGCCCCAATGGCGATCAGCCCACTGCCATTGAAACCTTGGTTAAGGGCATGGATGATGGCGAGCGATATCAAACATTGCTTGGTGCCACTGGCACCGGCAAAACTTTTTCGATTGCCAATGTGATCCAGCGCACCGGCCGGCCGGCTTTGGTGTTAGCCCATAACAAAACCCTTGCGGCACAGCTATGTAATGAATTGCGGGAGTTTTTCCCGCAAAATGCAGTTGAATATTTTATTTCTTACTATGATTATTATCAGCCTGAGGCGTATGTGCCTGTTTCTGATACATATATTGCAAAAACAGCATCAATAAATGAAGAGATTGATATGTTACGCCACTCGGCAACGCGTTCGTTATTTGAGCGGCGCGATGTGATAGTAGTGGCATCAATTAGTTGTATATATGGCTTGGGTATTCCCTCTGAATATTTAAAAGCTGCGGTGCCATTTAAGGTGGGAGATAATTTAAATCTACGTTCTTCATTGCGGGAATTGGTTAATAATCAATACACCCGTAACGACACTGAAATTGCCCGCGGCCGCTTTCGCGTTAAAGGTGATGTGTTGGAAATTGGCCCTGCCTATGAAGATCGTTTGGTGCGGATTGAACTATTTGGCGATGAGGTGGAAGCGATCCGTTATGTGGATCCAACAACTGGTGAGATTCTACAAAGTTTAGAAGCAATTAATATCTATCCAGCCAAACACTTTGTAACACCAAAAGATCGTTTAGATGGTGCGATTGCTGAAATTCGCGCTGAGTTGCGCATGCGTTTAGATGAATTGCAAGGCCAGGGCAAATTACTAGAAGCGCAGCGGCTTGAACAACGCACCACCTACGACCTTGAAATGCTGCAACAGGTGGGTTATTGCAATGGTGTGGAAAATTATGCTCGGCATCTAGCTGGTAGGCAGGCCGGTACACCACCTGAATGTTTGATTGATTACTTCCCTAAGGATTGGCTTTTAGTTGTGGATGAAAGCCATGTTACCTGCTCGCAATTACATGCCATGTATAACGGTGATAGGGCCCGCAAACAGGTATTGATAGACCATGGCTTTCGTTTACCTAGTGCCGCCGATAATCGCCCCTTAAAAGCAGAGGAATTTTGGCAAAAAGCGCAACAAACAATATTTGTTAGCGCAACGCCAGGCAATTGGGAACTAGAGATTTCTAACGGCAATGTGGCAGAACAGGTAATCCGCCCCACGGGTGTGCTTGATCCGATTGTTGAAGTGAGGCCAACCGGCGGCCAGGTGGATGATTTATTAGGTGAAATACGTGTGCGCGCTGATCGCAAGGAAAGGGTACTAATAACAACCCTAACGAAACGAATGGCAGAAGATTTAACAGATTATTTAGCTGAAAATCAGGTAAAAGTGCGTTATTTGCATTCTGAAATCCATTCGATTGAACGGATCGAAATCATTCAAGATTTGCGTAATGGTGAATATGATGTGTTGGTGGGTGTGAACTTATTGAGGGAGGGTTTAGACCTGCCTGAAGTTTCTTTAGTGGCCATATTAGATGCTGACAAGGAAGGCTTTTTGCGGGCTGAGCGCTCATTAATTCAAACCATTGGTAGGGCAGCTCGTCATGTGGATGGCAAGGCACTCCTATATGCAGATAATCTTACTGATTCGATGGCTAAGGCAATTACTGTTACTGAACAACGCCGGGCTGTTCAACATG
>Ga0310098_1000306_pt1 | contig 11382 bp, 11 predicted proteins | sample LakMicMIDCLREDC7_FD_194453 | JGI IMG/M metagenome (GOLD analysis project Ga0310098, IMG submission 194453) | Enriched freshwater cyanobacterial communities from Lake Michigan, Michigan, United States - MI23.DCL.RED.C7 | ecosystem: Environmental > Aquatic > Freshwater > Lake | place: USA...
CCCAGCGCCCGGCCCAAAGCGCCCCCCTGCGCGAACCGCCGATCACGGCCGATCCCTTCGCCCTGCGCCAGTTGCAGCAAAGCAACCAGCCCTCCTCACCCAGGTCCCTGCCCCTGGCCCCGGACCTACCGGCACCGGTGTTGCTCGAGGACGGCCAGACCCTGCCCCAGGAGGTCACGGGCCCGAAAGCCCCCTGCCAGGGGAGCGATTGTGCAACCACCCCGGCCGACGGCCTGGTGAGCCCGGAGCGGCCCGGCGACACCAGATCTGCCGGCGCCAACGCCCCGGCCCAGGAGCCCGCAGGCATGCCCGCCGGCGCCCCAACCAGCCAGCTACCTGCAGCAACACCATTGGTGCCACCGCCGCCCCTCTTGCCGCCACCGCCCGTGCGCTGAGGGGAACTGAATCCTCAGACGACTAGACCCGCTGGGGCTCCAACCGCTGGCTCGAGACCCTCCAGGCTCAGCCGACCGCAGCCAGCGCCCGCACCACATCGCCGCGGGTCAAAACGCCCACCAGATTGGCTCCATCGAGCACAAACAGGCGCTGCACGCTCTTGTCGTGCAGTTGCTTGGCCGCCGCGGGCAGGCCCAACTCGCTGCTGCAGCTGTGGGGCTTGCTGCCCATCACCTCGCCGACGCTGTTGCCGAGAACCTGGTGGACTTCCTTGTCCCACTGCAGGGGATTGCGCAGGTAGATCACCGCATCGAGCAACATCACGTAGGGGCCAGGATCAAAGCCGCTCTCGCGCACCATCAGGTCCTGCTCGCTCAGTTCGCCCACGAGGGCGCCACTGGCATCGAGCACGGGTAGGCCACTGAAGTGGTGCTCACTCATCAATTGGACCGCCTCCTGCAGGGGGGTGTCCGTGCGCACGCTGATCACCGGCGTTGACATCACATCGGCGACGCGCTGGGCCACAACCATGGATCGGGATCGGTTCCCGCCATTGTGCCCGCAGGGGAGGGGCTCGCCGGCGGCGAGGATTAGGCCGATGGGCGGAGCATTTGCATGGCTGAGCTGATTCGCGCCCGCCAGCTCGCCGATGGTCTCACCCTCGGGCGGGCCCTGCTCGGTTTGCCCCTGCTGCTCGCCCTGGTGAACGGCGCCGAAGCCCTGGCCTGGCTGCTGTTGCTGCTCGGGGGCCTGAGCGATGCGGCCGATGGCTGGCTGGCCCGGCGCAGCGGCGGCGGTTCGGTCTGGGGGGCCCGGCTCGATCCGCTCACCGACAAGATCCTGATCAGCGCGCCCCTGCTCTGGCTGGGGGCGACGGGTGTCCTGCCCCTTTGGGCCGTGTGGCTACTACTGGCCCGCGAACTCTTGATCTCGGGCTGGCGCGCCGGCCAGGGCAGCGGTGGGCCGGCCTCAGCGGCCGGCAAGGCCAAGACGATCCTGCAATTTGTCTCCTTGCTGCTGCTGCTTTGGCCCTGCGACTGGGGCCTGGGCACCCCCGCAGCGGTTGGCCTGGTGGAGTGGCTGCACTGGGGGGGCTTCCTGCTGTTCTGGCCCTCGTTGCTGCTGGCCCTCACCTCGGCCCTGGGCTACCTGCGGGCCGGATCACGGCCCAGTTCGCCCTAGGCCAGCAGGGCGTCGTCGCCACTGAAATCGGGGCTGCTGGACGGCCGCAGGGCGTAGTCGTTGGCGAAGGAATCGGCCAGGCTGCGGGCTAGATCAAAGCGGGGTTCCCAGGCCAGTTCCCGCTGAAGCCGATCGATATCGGTGAGGAAATGGGCCAGGCGCAGGGGGAAGGCCTTGCGGGCCTTGGGATCGAGGCGGGCGGGATCGAAGCTACGGATCTCCACGGCAGCCGGATCCTTGCCGCAGGCCACCGCCGCGGCCGCCACCAGGCCCCGGAAGGTGACGCCCTGGGCGCCGCTGCAGTTGTAAATGCGGTTGGCGGCCGCCTCGACGCCGATGCTGGCGGCCATGGCGCTGGCCAGGTCATCGACATGGCCCAGCTGGGTGATCGTGGTGCCATCGCCGGGCAGGGGCACCGGCCGGCCATGGACGATGCGATCAAAGAACCAGCTCTCCACCGGGTTGTAGTTGCCGGCGCCAATGATGTAAGTGGGCCGGAAACTGGTGAAGGGGATGGCTTCGGCCCGCAACCAGGCCTCCGTTTCCGCCTTACCGGCGTGGCGGCTGGCCGGATCGATCGGGGCGTCCTCATCCAGGGGCCAGAGCTCGCTATCGGCATACACGCCGGCTGAACTCACATAGATGAACCGGTGGCTAGGGGCACCGGTCTGCTCGATCACGGCGCGGCTGTCGGCCAGGCTGCGGCCCGAGCTGTCGATGATCACATCGAAGCTCCGGCCCGCAAGCAGGCCCAGGCCCTCGGCCGTCGTGCGATCCCCTTGGAGGTGCTCAACCCCCTCGGGCAGGGGCTGGCGACCGCGGGTGAACAGGCTGAGGCTGTGGCCAGCGGCCAGGAGCTGGGCCACCAGGGGCCTGCCGATGAACCGGGTACCGCCCATTACCAGAATCTGCACCGCGTTTCGCCCAAAACTGGCGCCATTCAAACCCGGCTGAGCGCCAGAGCCGGCGGCCAAGATGGCTGCAGCGACCCGTCCAGCCCCGCCATGGAGATCATTCCCGCCATCGACCTGCTGGGGGGCCAGTGCGTGCGCCTGCACCAGGGCGATTACGACCAGGTGACCCGCTTCAGCGATGACCCGGTGGCCCAGGCCCTGGAGTGGCAACGGCAGGGGGCCAGCCGGTTGCACCTGGTGGATCTCGATGGCGCCCGCAGTGGCGAACCCACCAACGATCGGGTGGTGAAGGCGATCACCACGGCCCTGGCGATCCCGGTGCAACTGGGCGGCGGCGTGAGGACGGCGGAGCGGGCCGAGGAGCTGCTGGCCTTTGGCCTCGATCGGGTGATCCTGGGCACCGTGGCGGTCGAGCAGCCCGAGCTGGTGCGCCAGCTGGCCAGCCGCCATCCGGGCCGGATCATCGTGGGCATCGATGCCAAACAGGGGCGGGTGGCGACCCGGGGCTGGATCGATGAGAGCCCCCTGGAGGCCACGGCCCTGGCCGCCAGCTTCGAAGCCAGCGGCGTGGCCGCCATCATCAGCACCGATATCGCCACCGACGGCACCCTGGCCGGCCCCAACCTGGACTCGCTGCGGGCCATGGCCCAGGCCAGCAGCGTGCCGGTGATCGCCTCAGGCGGCATTGGCAGCCTGGCCGACCTGCTGTCCCTGCTCTCGCTGGTGCCCCTGGGGGTGACGGGAGTGATTGTGGGCCGGGCGCTCTATGACGGCCAGGTGGACCTGGCCGAGGCCCTGCAAGCGATTGGGCCAGCCCGGCTGCAGGACCCCCCTGCCATGGGGATTGGATCTATAACATAAGAAGATCTTCTCCCTGCCCCGGTGCCTGCCCCTAAGCCAGCGTCACACCCGGCAGGCGGGGCCGATCCCAACGGAGCAACGGCCCAGGCCCTCTCGGTTGGACCCAGCCCTGGGGGGATTCATTGTGCTATCGAGGCTTCTCGGTCCGTCGATGAGGCGTTCCTGCGCTGCCGCGACCTGGGCATGCGCCTGAGCCGCCAACGCAAAATGGTGCTCTCCCTGCTCTGGGACACCCAGGACCACCTCAGTGCCCGCGACATCTTCGAGCAGCTCAATGCCGAAGGCCGGGCCATCGGCCACACCTCGGTGTATCAAAACCTTGAAGCCCTGCAATCGGCCGGAGTGATCGAATGCCTCGATCGGGCCACCGGACGCCTCTACGGCTATCGCAGCGATCCCCACAGCCATCTCACCTGCAGTGACTCTGGGGCCATCTTGGATCTGGACATCCACCTGCCCGCTGACCTGATCGCCCGCATCGAAGCGCTCACGGGCTTTGAGATCGAGTCCTACACCCTGCAACTCACCGGCCACCGCCGCTGACATCCTTCGGGCCCCCGCCGCGGTCCCTAGCACCGTTCCAGTCCCCGGCCCAAGCCAGGACCACCCCTAATTCTCTGGCGCACGTCCTCGCAAGCCCATCGGCCGCGAAGCCCGCCAACAAACACCTTGAAGGCGAAGCCCTCACTGCAGCTGGAATGGCGCAGCCAGCCTCGGTAGGTTTGGCTCCACTTGTGCAGCCCCTGTGACCGAGAGCCAGGCCAAGCCACTTCCCCAATTGCTGCTGTTGGCAGAACCGCTGCTGCGGGAGGGGTTGCTACGGCTCCTGGGGGAGGGTCAGGCCCCATCGGACGTTGGTCGCTTCCCGGGGGGACCGGCTTCCTACCGGCTGGCCTGCTGCGATGGCGACCTGGAGAGCCGCCCCGATCTGGTGATCTGGGCCCCGGGCCAATCCCTGCCAGCCCCCACCCTGGCGAGGGAACTGAGCCTGCTGATGGAGCGCTGGCATCCCCAGCCGGTGATGCTGTTGATGGGTTCCGAGGGCCCCTACGGCGCTGATTTTCTGCTCGGCCTGCCCGCCGCCGGCCTCTTGCAACAGCCCGACGCCGAGACCGTGCGCCAGGCCGTGACCACCCTGCTGGCAGGCGGGCGGGTGATCGATCTGCAACCGGACCAGGAGCGTGCCAGTGAGGGTCCACCCCTGGGCTTGGGTCAAGGGCTCCTGCAAACGGGGCTGCAGCAGATCCAGGTGGAGGAGGCCCGCTGCCGCCAATGGTTGGCCTTGGCCGATGCCAACAGCCTGAGCGAACTGCTGCTGCAGGGCCGCCTGCGCGAGCTGGCCGCCGCCCGGGCGTTGTTGCTCTGGCTCTGGGGACCGCTCAGCCTGGCCTGGGGCAGCGCCGCTCCCGGTGCCCCTGAAGCGGCTGGCCTGGCGGTGGCCGGGCCAGCGGACTGGGCTCACGGCGGATTCGGCCAGGGCAGCGCAGGCCCCAGCTCCACCGCCATCACCCTGCGGGAGCGCACCGCCCTAGGGGTGTGGCTGGCGATCCGCCAGCGGCTCGACCAGGCGGCCGAAGTGGGCTTGCGCAACAACAGCGGCCAGCTACTCGCCTTCGAAGGGCTCGCCCCCCACCATCGCCGCGACCTACTGCTGGCCCTGCTCAGCCACCTGGACCTGCTGCTCACCCGCCTGCGCCACGAGCGACTGCGGGGCGAGGACCTGGCCGAGCGCTGGCAGCAACTCCAACCGGAACTGCGGCGCCTCGCCCTCAGCGCCATGGCCGGCCCCTACGTGCAGTTGCCCCAGGAGGGCAGCCTGCTGCCCGTGGCGATCACCCTGGCCCAGGAGGGGGATTTCGAACTCGACGATCCCGAACTGCCCTCGCCCCTACCCATGCTGCTGGCCCTGGTCCAGGCCCAGCCCCTGCTGGTGAATGGCCAACTGCTTGCCCCCGATGAACCACCGGCCCTGTTGCAATTGGAGGCCCTGATTAGCAACTGGCTGATCCGCACGGCCGAATTGATCAGCGCCGAACTATTGGCCAGCTGCAGCACCTGGCCCGAGCTGCGCCGCTACCTCCTCAGTGACGACTTGCTCGCCACCCGCAATCTCGAGCGGCTGCGCAACCAGCTCAACGCCCAGCAACGCTGGAGCGGCTGGTTCGAGCGACCGATCCAGCTCTATGAAAGCCGTCGCCTGCTCTATCGCCTCCAGGGGGGAGCGATCACGCCCCTGCTGCTCACCGAACCCCGGGACCAGGAACTGCGGCGGCTCGGCTGGCTGCAGCAGTTGGTGACCCTGGCCCTGGAAAGCCGCGATGCCATCGCCCCCCAGCTCCATGCCCTGATCCGGCGCACGGGCGACCTGGTGGGCCTGGTCCTCACCCAGGTCATCGGCCGGGCCATCGGCCTGGTGGGCCGCGGCATCCTCCAGGGCATGGGCCGCAGCCTGGGCCGCAGCTAGGCAGGCTTCAGCTAGGTCAGCAGGCAGCAGTCTGCAATCGCTGCAGGGCGCAAGGGGCCCCCTCTGGGCTGGGAAGGGGCCCGTCAGGGCTGAGGGTCACAATGGCGCCATCGTCCCGGCTCCCTTGATCCGGCTCCCTGCATGCTCCGCTCCCCGGCCCGCCCGTTGCTTTTGGGTCTGCTGCTCTGCCTGACCTGGATCCTGCCGGGGCCGGGTGGCTCAGCCGCCTGGGCGGCCCGGGACACCAACAGCTACGACGGCAACATCTACGCCCTCTATGCCGGCAACGGCTCCCTGGTGCCACCCAGAAACAGCCTGGCCGACTCCCTGGCCGAGCACAGGGTCACCGTGCTGGGCTTCTATCTCGATGACAGCGCCGACAGCAAGCGCTTTGCGCCGGTGTTCAACGAACTGCAGCGCCTCTGGCTACGCAGCGCCGAGCTGATCCTGGTGGAAAGTGATCTGGTCCAGAACCGGGGCGATGGCGGTCCCACCGACCCCGCCCATTACTGGAAAGGCTCCATCCCCCAGGTGGTGGTGTTCGATGCCCAGGGGAAGGTGGTTTTTGATGCCAGCGGCGCCATCAACATCGACGCCATCAATGCGGCCCTCAGCCTCGCCACCGGCCTCAAGCCCCAGGGGGAAGGCACCAGCAACAACAACGAGTTCAACGAGCTCAACAGCGAGATCACCTATTCCCGATGATCTTTTTGTCGATGATCGGTTTCTCGATGATCGGTTCTAGAGCCAGCTGCCGATGACGCCCCCCCCTTCCTCCCCAGCCCCCCAAGGCGGTGGCCCCGTTCCAGGTGCGGGGCCTTCTGCGACCCGGCTGGAAAGCGACAGCCTGGGCACGGTGGCCGTGCCGGCCGAGCACTACTGGGGCGCCCAGACCCAGCGCTCCCTTCACTTTTTCCCCTTTGGCCAGCCCATGCCCCTGGCGGTGGTCCATGGCTTTGGCCAGCTCAAGGCCGCCTGCGCCGAGGTGAACCTGGCCATGGGCAAGCTGCCTGTGGAGCTGGCGGTGGCGATCGTGGCCGCGGCCGATGGGGTGGCCCAGGGCGAGCTCGATGGCGAATTCCCCCTGCGGATCTGGCAGACCGGCTCCGGCACCCAGACCAACATGAACGTCAACGAGGTGATCGCCAACCGAGCGATCGAAGCCCTCGGCGGCAAGCTGGGCAGCAAGCAGCCCGTCCATCCCAACGACCACGTCAACCTCAGCCAATCGAGCAACGACACCTTTCCCGCCGCCCTGCACCTGGCCGTGGCCCTAGCCCTCAGCGATGAGTTGCTGCCCTCCGTGGAGGCCCTGCGGGACGCCCTGGATCGCAAGGCCCAGGGGTTTGCCGATGTGATCAAGATCGGCCGCACCCACCTGCAGGATGCGGTGCCCCTCAGCCTGGGCCAGGAGATGGGCGGCTGGGTCGCCCAGCTGGAGATCGCCCTCGAAGGCATCGCCGCCAGCCTGCCGCGGGTGCGGGAGCTGGCGATCGGTGGCACGGCCGTGGGCACCGGCCTCAATGCCCCCGCCGGCTTCGGCGAGGCGGTGGCGGCCCGACTGAGCCAGCGGTTGGGCCAGCCGTTTGTGAGCGCCAAAAATAAGTTTCAGGCCCTAGCGGGCCAGGAGGCCCTGGCCGCGGCCCACGGCGCCCTCACGGTGCTGGCCGGCAGCCTGATGAAGATCGCCAATGACATCCGCTGGCTGGCCAGCGGTCCCCGCTGCGGCCTGGGGGAATTGATCTTGCCGGAAAATGAACCGGGCTCCAGCATCATGCCGGGCAAGGTGAATCCCACCCAGTGCGAAAGCCTCACGATGGTGTGTGTGCAGGTGATGGGCAATAACACCGCCGTGCAGATGGCCTCCAGCCAGGGCAATTTTGAACTCAATGTTTTCAAGCCCCTAATCGCCGCCAACCTGCTGGAAAGCATCGGCCTGCTGGCCGGGGCATGCCACAGCTTCCGCCAACACTGCATCGAGGGCCTGGAGGCCGACCGCAGCCGCATCGGCCAGCTGCTCGACCAAAGCCTGATGCTCGTGACCGCCCTCACCCCGGCGATCGGCTACGACCGGGCCTCGGCGATCGCCAAACACGCCCACCAACACCAACTCAGCCTCAAAGAAGCCGCCCTGATCCTGGGAGAAATCAGCGTTGAAGACTTTGATCGTCTGGTGCAGCCAGACCAAATGGTCGGCCCCCGGCAGGCCTGAGCCCCGGCGGCGGCCTGGGCCGGGGACGCCTACGCTCCCGCAGTCATCGAGCCCTGGATGTGCCCGCTCTCCATCCCCTGATCAGCCTGGTCCTGGCCGGCGCCCTGCTGTTCGGCCTGATCCTGGTGGTGTTGGAGTTGCGCCATCGGCTGCGGCCGGCCTCGCCCCTCAAGCTGCGCAGTGGCGCCTGGCAGGTGCGCAGCGACGCCAACAGCCTGGTGGTGGAGGGCGAGATCCAGATCTCCAACCCCCACCCCCGCATGGAGGTGATGGTGCCCGAGCTCGAGGTGCTGCCCACCCTGCTGGGCCAGGGCCGGCTCGCTGGGGTCAGCACACAGATCCAGATCGATCCAAATCACCCCGATGAGCCGGCCCGGCCCGATGGCTACTGGTTCGCCTACATCGTCAAGGGCCGCAAAACCACTAGCGCCCGGATCAGCCTGCGCCTGAGCGCCCCAGCCGAAACCCCGATCGGGCCCCTGCTCGACACCCTCTGGCTCGACATCGACTGGGTGAATTACGGCCCCTTCGGCCGCCTGCAGCGCCGCGATGGCCTGCTGGTCCCCCTGCGCCGGCCCGAACCGATCGCCCCGGCCAGCGCCCTCTGGCGCCAGGGCGACGCCAGCTTGGTGTTGCCGATTCGCACCCACCTGCTGGGCGTGCTCGACGATCCGGCCGAGGTGCTGCGCCACTACGCCGGGGGCCTGCTGCTGCCCGGCGATGTGCTTACCATCGGCGAAACCCCCCTGGCGGTGATGCAGGGCCGCTACCACCACCCGAGCACGGTGGAGCCCTCGGCCCTAGCCCGGCTGCTCTGCCGGGTGTTCCACCCCACCAGCAGCCTGGCCACCGCCTGCGGCCTGCAGAGCCTGATCGACCTGGTCGGCCCGGCCCGGGTGCTCTGCGCCTGGCTGGTGGGCATGGCCCTGAAGCTGGTGGGCAGTAAGGGCTGGTTTTACCGCCTTGCTGGCGACCAGGCCCGCCTGATTGACGACATCACCGGCACCACCCCCCCCTACGACCAAACGATCGTGCTCGGGCCCGAGCGCCCCGCCGAGCTCTGCCGCGAGCTGGCTGCCCAGCTGGGGGTGGCCGTGGCCGTGGTCGATGTCAATGACCTGGGCCGGGTGAAGGTGCTGGCTTCCAGCCCTGGCTGTGATGAACTCCTGCTACAGCGAGCCCTGCGGCCCAACCCGGCCGGCAATGCCAACGAACGCACCCCCTTGGTGCTGGTCCGTCGCCAGGGCTAGGGCGTCGCTGGGGCCGGTGCGTCGATAGCATCGAAACAGGCCTGTTGATCTGGGCGATGCCCCTGCCGAACGAGCCGACACAACGTTCCCCTTCTGGTGCCGCCCGCCGCGATGCCAGTGGCGCCCATGGGCCGTTGCTGTCAACGCCCGGCCATCCCCCGGTGATTGAACCGCTGCGGGGCTGGCACATGCCCCTGCTCCAGGACCCCGCCTTCCTGGATCTGCAACCTTTGCTGCAACGGGCCCTGCTGCTGAAAGGGCCCGAACAGCTGCTCCATGCCCTGGCGGCCCGGCGGCCCCTGGCCCCGGAGGTGCTTGTGGCCTATCGGGATCCACAACAGCCCCTGGGCCTGGTGGTGAGCCAACGCCTCAACCGCAGCGGCAGCTGTTTTGAACTGCTGCACCTGCGCAGCGCCGAGGCCTGCCTGGCGGCCGCCGAGATCGGCGCCGTAGCCCTGGAATCGGCCCTAGTGCGCGAAGCGATACCCCGGGCCCGCAGCGCCGCCAGCTGGATCGCCAGCTGCTCCAGCCTCGATCTGCAACGGCAGGGCCTGCTGCGCCAGCTGGGCTTCCAGCCCCAGCGCCAGGAGGTGCTCTGGCGCTGGCAGCCGCCCCAGGCCAAACCGGCCACCCGGGGCCTGCCCGCCGACCTACAACTGCGCCCCCTCAACCGCCGCCAGGGGGCCCTGCTCTGGCACCTGGAGCAGGCCAGCTGCCCGGCCCAACTGCGCCAGCTGCTCGATCGGCGCTGCGAAGACCTGCTCGACCAGAGCCAGGCCCCCAGCCTGCTATTGGTGGACACCAACCGCCAGGTGGCCGTGGCTGCGGTGCGGCGGCTACGGCGCTCCAGCGCCGGGCTGCCCGAGGTGGAGTTGACCCTGCATCCGGGCTGGCAGCACCTGATCGGCGTGCCCCTGGAACAGCTGCTTCTAGCCGCCACAGCCGGCAGTGGGGCCTGCCTGATCCGCAGCGACCTACTCGATGGCGAGCTCAACGGCTGGCTGCACCAGCTCGGCCTCGAGCGGTTGGGCGAGGAGGTGCTGCTGGGCCGCAGCGTCTGGCGGCGCCAGATTCCCCAGGCCAACGACGCCATGGCCCGGCGGCTGGAGGCGGTGGTGGCCCAATGGCAGCCCCGGCGCCGGCCCATGCCCACCCCCCTGGGCCGCTGACGGCCTCCCCGTCCCGGCAGCCCCCGGCGCCCCGCTCGGTGCTGGCCCTCGATGTGGGCCGGCGCCGCATTGGTCTGGCCGGCTGTGATGGCCTGGGCATCTGCGTCAGCCCCCTGCCGGCCCTACGCCGGGGCCGCTTCCCAGACGACCTGGCCCAGCTCCAGCGGCTGGTGAGCGAGCGGCGGGTGCGGGCCCTGGTGGTGGGCCTGCCCCTCGATGCCCAGCAGCAGCCCACGGAGCAGGCGCTCCATTGCCGCCGCTACGGCGAGCGCCTGGCCCGGGCCCTGGAGCTGCCTTTGGCCTGGGTGAACGAATACGGCAGCAGTTGGGCCGCGGCCGAGCTGCACGGACTCCAGGGCGACCGCACGGGCACCCTCGACAGCGCCGCCGCCGCCCTGTTGTTGCAGCAATGGCTGCAGGAAGGTCCGGAAGCCGCCATGGTCGGGGCTCCGAATGGCCCTCCAAGCGGGGCCGCTGGTCAGGAGGCGAATCGGGCCGCAGGGGGAGCCTCAGAGGGGGCCGCAGAGGGGCCCGCAGAACCTGATAGCACCCGTGACGCCGAAACAACCCCTGTCTTGGAGGCGGCCGTGGCCAAGGAGAGCGCTCTGAGACACTCTGAAGAGGTCTGAAAATTCCCCATGAGTGCCGAAGGCCCCAATTCCTCCGGATCCGGTGATGTGCCCACGGTGCTCGTCAAAGACAGCCAGGGCCTGCAACTGCTTTGTTTCCTTGAGCAGCTGATCCCCCTAGACGGCCACGATTATGCCCTGCTCACCCCCGTGGACACCCCGGTTTGCCTGGTGCGCATCGCCGCCGATGAAGACGGCGAAGACGAGGTGATCGAAGAGCTCGATGGCGCCGAGGCGATCCTGTCGGTGGCCGATGTGGTGCTGCAGGAACACGACCTCACCCTGGTGCGCTCGGCCGTGACCCT
>Ga0310098_1000309_pt1 | contig 11274 bp, 8 predicted proteins | sample LakMicMIDCLREDC7_FD_194453 | JGI IMG/M metagenome (GOLD analysis project Ga0310098, IMG submission 194453) | Enriched freshwater cyanobacterial communities from Lake Michigan, Michigan, United States - MI23.DCL.RED.C7 | ecosystem: Environmental > Aquatic > Freshwater > Lake | place: USA: Michigan...
CTTCCCACTGCCGGTGGCCTTGAACCGCTTGGCGGCAGCTTTGCGGGTCTTGAGCTTCGGCATGTCTCTCGCCGCTCGGGCACAAACAATCAAAGTACGACGCGGAAGTGCCTTCCGCCAAGCTCCCATCCCCAGGCCGTGCCCCCATCCCCCATGCCCGACCCGTCGCGCCTGCGCACTAAGCCCCTGGGGCGCAGGCGTTTTGCTCTGGTTTCCTTGCTGCTGGCCTGGCCCTTGCTGGCGCCCGGTTGCCGTGCCGCCGACCAGCTTGCCTGGCCGGTGCCGTCGCCACCAGCGATCCACAGCGACCAACCCTTGCTCTGGGTTGGTCTGGCGGCCCACCTAGGCAGCAAGCCATCGGCGGCCCCGCTCCTGCTGGAGAGCGTCCAGGGGCCCTTGGAATTGGTGGATGCCAAGGGTCAGCGGCTGGTGGGGTCCAGCCTGAAGTTGGTCTGGCGCAGCGAGCCCCTGGCCGTTCCTATGCGGATCAGCCGCACGGTGCTGGGCCCCTTTCCCAGCCATGAGGCCGCGAGCTTGGCGGCCGACCGGTGGCGGCAGCAGGGAGTGGCGGTGGTGATCGCCCATCCCGCCGATTGGGAGGTGTGGGCGCCGCCGGGTACGGCGGCCCCGGCGGGCCTGAAGGCCAGCCAGCTGAGCCTGCGCCTCCTGCGGCGCACCGCCCTGGTAGCCCAGGGGCCAAAGGGAACCGTGGCCCTGCAGGGGCCGATCAGCCTGAGGGCGCCGGCGGGATTGCGTTGGGAGGGGGGCGTGTTCAAGGGTCCCTTCCGGCTCCAGGGCGACGCCTACGGCAGCTGGACGTTGGTTGAGGTGGTGCCCTTGGAGCGCTACCTGCTGGGGGTGGTGCCCCGGGAAATCGGCGCCGGCGCCCCGGCGGCGGCCCTCTCGGCCCAGGCGATCCTGGCCCGCACCTGGGCCCTTCGCAATCGCCAGCGCTTTGTCGCCGATGGCTACCACCTCTGCGCCGACACCCAATGCCAGGTGTATGGCGCTCCGGGCCAGGCCAGCCCCGACCTGCGCCGGGCCGTGGCCGCCACCAACCGCCAGCTGCTCACGTGGCGCGATCAGCCGATCCATGCGGTGTATCACGCCAGCAATGGTGGCGTTGCAGCCGGATTCGAAGAGGCCTGGGGAGGGGCGCCCCTCCCCTACCTCCGGGCCTTTGCCGATGGTCCCGCCCCCTTCCGCCAGGCCTTCCCCCTGCCCCTGGCCAAGGGGACCCTGCCGCTGTTGTTGCGCCAGGGGCAGGCGGCCTATGGGGCCGACCATCCGTTATTCCGCTGGCAGCGCCAGCTCACGGCCGCCCAGGTGGAGCAGGCCTTGGGGCCAGCTGGGACGTCCTTGGGAGGGGTGCAACGTCTGGTGGTGCTGGAGCGGGGCGCCAGCGGCCGGGTCCTGGCCTTGAGCATCCAGGGCACCAAGGGGTCGCTGGTGTTGCGCCGGGATGGCATTCGCCGGGCCCTGCGCCAGCTGCCCAGCACCCTGTTTGTGGTGCAGCCGGCCGGTCCGGGCCTCTGGACTGTGGTGGGCGGCGGCTTCGGCCATGGCGCTGGCCTGTCCCAGGCGGGCGCCATCGACCTGGCCCGGCGCGGCTGGAGCGTGGCCAGGATTCTGGAGCGGTACTACCCGGGCGCGGCCCTGGTGCCGATCGAAAGCCTGAAGCAGGGCCTTTAAGATGCCGCCACGGTTGGGGGACCCATGGACGCGGGCGGCATAGCCACAGGACGCCGTCGCGTGAAGGCCGCCCTGTTCCTTTTTTGTTGCGGACTCGGCGGCAGCCTGCCCCATGGCTTGGGGGTCTGGTCGCCCCTGCCGGCCCTGGCCTTGGCCCTGGCCCTGGGGGGGTACGGCTTTAAGACGGTCTTCCTGGGCCCCTCGCGGGAGTCTTTCAACGCTGCCAAGCCGGGAGAGGCGGAACCTGGGGCGCCTGACCTGCCGGCTGGTGACCTGCCGGCGGTGGATCTGGTGGTGGCGGCCCGGGATGAGGAGGCGGTGATCGGCCGGCTGGTGCAGCGGCTGAGCCAGCTCGATTACCCCCAGGAATTGCTGCGTTTTTGGGTGGTGGACGACGGCAGCGAGGACGGCACCGCAGCGGTGCTCGCCGAGCAGCAGGGCGTCTATCCCCAGCTCCAGGTGGTGCGCCGGCCCCGGGACGCCGGTGGGGGCAAGTCGGGTGCGCTGAACACGGTCTTGCCCCAGCTGGCGGGCCGCTGGCTGATGGTGCTCGATGCCGATGCGGACCTGCAGAGCGATGTGCTTAGGCGGTTGGTGCCCTTTGCCGAGGCCGGCGGCTGGTCGGCGGTGCAGTTGCGCAAGGCGGTGGTCAATGCGGGGCACAACCTGGTGACCCGCTGCCAGGCCATGGAGATGGCCCTCGATGCGGTGATCCAGCAGGGGCGGCTCCAGGCCGGCGGGGTGGTCGAGTTGCGCGGCAACGGCCAGCTGTTGCGCCGCGAGGTGGTGCTGGCTTGCGATGGCTTCAATGAGGCCACGGTTACCGACGACCTAGATCTCAGTTTTCGCTTGCTGCTGGAAGGCCAGCCCGTGGGCCTGCTCTGGAATCCACCGGTTCAGGAGGAGGCGGTGACCACGCTTGCGGCCCTGTGGCGCCAGCGGCAGCGTTGGGCGGAAGGGGGCCTACAGCGCTTTTTCGACTACTGGCCTCGCCTGTGGTCTGGGGCGTTGCCGCTCGAGAAGCGGCTCGACCTGGCCGTGTTTTTTCTGCTGCAATACGGGCTACCGGTGATGGCCTCCGCCGACTTGCTGGCTTCGTTGCTGAGCCGCACGGCCCCAGCCTTCTGGCCCCTGTCCGTGCTGGCTTTTGGCCTCTCGGGCGGGGCGATTCTCAAGGGTTGCCGCCGCCCCAGCGAGGGGCCGGCCCTGCCGGCCATGGACCTGGCCAACCTGGCCCTCGGCATCGTCTATCTCGGCCATTGGTTTGTGGTGATCCCGTACACCACCCTGCGCATGGCCCTGTTGCCCAAGACGCTGGTTTGGGCCAAGACCCTGCATGGAGGTGCCAGCGGCGAACCGGCCCTGGCGGATCCAACGCCTTAGGTCCGGGCCGGGGCTCGGGCAACGCGGGCGCGGCATGGCTGCGGTAGATCGGCTGCGCTGGTGCGCTTCGCCGTTTAGCCAGGGTCTGGCAGCCACCAAAGTGACCCGGAATCCAAGGACGGCGAATGCAGCGGCGAGTCACGATCGCCTGCACAGCCCACTTTCCCCGCGGCACTGGCCTGGGCAACCGGCTGTTCTATTGGGCTCGCGCCCGGGTCTTCTGCCGGCAGCATGGGCTGCCGATGGTGGCTCCCCGTTGGTGGCGGCCGGCCCTGGGTCACCTGCTGAGGGGCACGGTGTCGCCGGAACGGTTTGCCGGCCAGATTGCCCTGGCGGGCCTGTTTCAAGCGGGACCCGGGGATTTGCCCTGGCATTGGCGATTGGGACCCCAGCTGGCGGGTCGCATCATTCATGAGCAGGACTTCATGCCTGGGCAGGACTGCATGGCCATCGGAGGCTGTGCCGATTCCTGGGGGGCTCCTCTGCCGGATCCTGGCCCCGTTGCTGCCAATGGCTATTTGCAGCAGGGACATGGGCGTTCCCTGCTGCTGCTGGATCGGCCCCACTATTCCTTTGCTGGCCTGAATGGCCACGCACCCCTGTTGCGCCGAGATCTCTGGGCCATCACCCGGCCGCGGCAATTGCAACGGGCCCGGTCAGTGCCATTGGCGCCGATCGGCATCAACATCCGCTGCGGCCGGGATTTTCGGCCGCCGCCAGCGGCCGGGGCCGGGGCGGAGTGGATCGGTTGGTTGCAGCAAACCCCCCTGGCCTGGTTTATGGAGACCCTGCAGGCCGTGCGCGATCTCGCCGGGGAGCCGGTTCCCGCCCTGGTGGTGTCCGATGGCAGTGAGCAGCAACTGAGGCCCCTGTTGGATCTGCCGGCTGTGCGCCTGGTGCGGCCCACCACGGCCATCATCGATTTAATGGTGTTGAGTCGCACCCGCCTATTGCTGGGTTCGGGCTCGTCGAGTTTTTCGGCCTGGGCCGCTTTCCTGGGCCAACAGACCGCGATCACCGCTCCTGGGCACCCCTTCAGCCGCTGGGACCTGGAGCCCCGGGCCGGCCAGACCCTGGCCAGCTTCCAACCGCGCCAGCCCGATCCCCAGGTGCTGGGGGCCATGGTGGCCGCCCTCGGGCGGCCGGCCAGCATTGCCTCTTGATCAGGGCAAAACCAGAACGGCTCCAGAGCAGAGCTGGTCGTCTTCAGCCCTGGTGGTGGCAAAACCCGATTGGTGAGAAACCCGATTGGTGGGACACCTGGTTGCCGGGAAATCTGATTGGTGGGAAACCCGATTGGTGAGAAGCATGACCAGGGATTGATGCGCTAATGCTGCAACCAAGCCGCAGGCCGAAGCAGATGCGGTACAGGCTCTCTTTGACCTCATATTTATAGCATAGTCTCTCAAAAGTTTCGTTAGATCCATGTATTGCTTGGGTCCACGTCTGCAGCCAGGAGGTCGGTAAATTGACCCATTTTTTTGGCAATCTCCTGGCCAATCGGCGGCCAATTTTTGCGGATCAACGTCCGGCTAGTCGGCTGCTTCGTCAGACCGCAAAACAACAGTGGAAGCTGCTGGGTCTCCATGGCCTGTTGAGCATTGCGGAGGCTATTGGTGAAGGCGCCACCCTCGGCATCGTCTTTTTGACTGTGCAGTTGCTTTCCGCTTCGGCAAAGGGTGGCATCGACTGGTCTAAGCAAGCCCTGCTCGCAGGTTGGCCAGGTCTGACCGGGCAGTTGTCCTTGCTTTCTAGTAATCAGTTGTTGCTACTGATGCTTTCCTTGGCCGTGTTGATTCAGGCCGGCCAGAGCCTGATTCACTATTTCAATGCCTTGTCAATCGGTCAATTTGCTGCCCGCTGTAAGGCCCTAATCACGGCCCGTATTCATAGTCAGATCTTGTCCTTGAGTTATGCCTGTGCCAGCCACTATAGGGTTGGCGATCTGATGAGCTATTCCTCCCAGGGGCCCGATGCCGTTGAGAAGGAGATCAGTATCTGGGGCCAGGTGATCCTCAACAGCCTGATGGCTCTGAGTTATCTGGTCATCCTGGTGTTGTTATCGCCGTGGCTGTTGCTTGCGGCGGTGGCGATGGGGGCAGTGATTGTCTGGCTGCAACATGGTCTTTTGCCACGCATTCGCCGTCATGCCTATCGGCTCAGCACGATTGAAGTGTCGATCAGCGCCCGTATCAATGAGGATATTCAGGCCTTGCGCTTGCTGCATAGCTTTGGCCAGCTGGAGGTAGCCGACCAGGAGCTGCGCCGGCGCATGGCGGAGCTGGAAGCTGCCCTGCGCCGCCAGCTGAGGGTGATCGAGTTGAGCGAGCCGATCACCATGTTTCTGCCGGTGGCGATTCTGGCCCTGATCACGGGCCTTAGTTTGCTGGTGTTTGATGCCCGTAGTACGGGCATTTTGCCAAGTCTGGTTACCTTTTTATTGGCGCTGCAGAGGCTCAATCAACGCTTTTCTGCCGTAGCCACCAACTTCAACTGGCTGCATCGCAATTCTGCCCATCTGGGCCGCTTGAATGAAATTCTCACTACGGAAGACAAGCAACTCCGGCGTCTTGGTGGCCGCCCCTTTAAGGCCATTGAATCGTCGATTGTCTTCGACAATGTCAGCCTCGACTATGGCACTGGCGGCCTACCGTCCCTGCGCCAGATCAACCTTTCGATTCCAAGGGGCAAGACCATTGCCCTGGTGGGAGCGAGTGGCTCCGGCAAGAGTTCCTTGGCCGATCTGCTGGTGGGCTTGTATGCACCAACCAAGGGACGGATTTTAATCGATGGCGTTGATCTGGGTGCCCTTGATCTGATCAGTTGGCAGCAGAAACTCGGTGTCGTCAGCCAGGATACGTTTCTATTCAATGCCAGCCTGCGTGACAACATTGCCTTTGGCAAGCCCCAGGCCAGCGATCGCCAAATTGAAGTGGCAGCGGAGCAGGCCCAGGCCGCCGGTTTCATTCGCGACCTTCCTGAAGGCTTCGCAACCCTGGTGGGTGAGCGGGGCTACCGGCTCAGTGGCGGCCAGCGACAACGGATTTCCCTGGCCCGGGCATTGCTGCGTAAGCCTGATCTCTTGATTCTCGATGAGGCCACCAGTGCCCTCGATAGCCATAGCGAACATTTGGTGCAGCAGGCCCTCAAACGGGGCTCCGATCAATGCACCTTGGTGATCGCCCACCGCTTAAGCACGATCAGGGAGGCCGACCAGATCGTTGTGCTGGATCACGGCCAAATTGTTGAGATGGGCAGCCATGGTGAACTGCTCAAATTACAACGCTATTATGCCGCACTTTGGCAGCAGCAAAGTGACCAATCCTTCGCCATTCTCGAACCTCTTGCTGGAGGACTGCGGCCATGACCAGCCGTTTAGAAGCCAAACCGTTCCCGCCGATTCTGGCCACACCTCTCCATGTTGGTGCCCCCAATATGGGCCCATGGCATGAGTTTTCCGAGCTTGCCCAGGAGATCTTTCGCCGTCGCTGGTTGACCAACCGGGGCCCACTGGTGATCGAGCTAGAGCAAAAGTTGCAGGCCTATCTGCAGGTCGACCATGTGGTGCTCTGTGCCAATGGCACCCTGGCGTTGGAACTGGCGGCCCAGGCGGCTGGCCTCAGTGGCGAAGTGATTGTGCCTTCCTTCACCTTTATTGCCTCGGCCCATGCCTTGCAGTGGCAGGGGCTTAAACCGGTGTTCTGTGATATCGATCCGCTTACCTACAACATCGATCCAGAGGCGATTGAGGCCCTGATTACCCCCGCCACCCGGGCAATCCTTGGGGTGCATCTCTATGGTCGCCCCTGCGAGATTGAGCGCCTGCAGCAGCTTGCCGATCGCCATGGTCTCAGCTTGCTGTTTGATGCGGCCCATGCCTTCGGCTGCCGCCATCAGGGCAAACCGATTGGTGGCAATGGCCTCTGTGAAGTGTTCAGTTTCCATGCCACCAAGGTGTTCAATACCTTTGAAGGTGGGGCTGTTGCCACCAACGACGCTGCCTTGGCTGAGAAGGTGCGTTTGCTGCAGAATTTCGGCTTTCAGGCCGAGGACCATGTGATTGCCTTGGGCATTAATGGCAAGATGCCGGAGATCAATGCTGCCATGGGTTTGGTAAACCTTGAGCACCTTGATTCCTTTATCGCGGTGAATCGTGGCCATTATGGTGTATATGCCCAGCGGCTTAAGCCGCTCCCGGGCATTCGCTTGATCGACTATCCCGCCAGTAACGCCAACAATTACCACTACATAATTATTGATGTTGATGAGATTGAGTTTGGCGCTAGCCGCGACCAGCTGCGTGATTATCTGCGCCAGCACAAGGTATTAGCCCGGCGCTATTTCACCCCTGGCTGTCACCGCATGGCCCCCTACCAGGGAGCGGGCTCCTGGCACTTGCCCCATACCGAAGCGGTTTGCGAACGCCTGCTGGCCTTGCCCAATGGCACCCAGCTCAGTGCCGCCATGGTGCAGCATATTTGCGATCTGATTCGCCACTGTCCCCGGCAGCAGCCTGGTGCCAAGGAACTGCTGGAGGTGGGGCGATGACCGCCACCTGGCGCTGGCCGGAGGCGGGCTGGTGGTTTGCAGACCAGATCGGCCAGATTCCTGCGGAGGAATGGTCCAGTCCCCTGGAGTTGGTGGTGGCGCCAGCAGTCAGTGTGTTGATGTTGACCTATAACCATTGCCGCTATATCGAGCAGGCGGTGGCGAGTGTGTTGGCCCAACGCAGTGAGCAGCCCTTTGAGCTGCTGATTGGTGATGATGGCTCTAGCGACGGCACATTAGAGCTCTGTAAGCAGCTGCAAAGCCAGTATCCCGCCACGATTCGCCTGATTACGTCGGCGAGCAATGTGGGCATCCCACGCAACTTCCTGCGGGTGTTGTTTCGCTGCCGGGCGCCGCTGGTGGCCCTGTTGGAGGGGGACGACTATTGGATTGAGCCGAGCAAGCTCCAGCAGCAGCAGGATTTGATTGGTGCTAATCCGGGCTATGGGATGGTGGCCACCGCCACCTTGAATCGCATCAATCGGCTTGGCGCCGATGGCTGCCTCCAATTGGCCGATTTGTTGCGCCGCTATCCGATCCATACCTCCAGCCTGATGTTTCGCAAGGAGCTGGCGATTCCCTTCCCCCGCTTTCCCGGCGCCGCCCTTGACAGTCTGTTGATCGGCCATTTGGCCCAGCGCGGTGATTGTGGTTATCTCAACCAGGACATGTCCTATTACCGCCGCCACGCTGACGGCATTTGGACGGGGGCTTCCCGCCAGCAGCGGCTGCAGGACACCCGTCAGTGTATTGGGGTTATGGAGCAGTATTTCCAAGGTCGCTATCGATCGGAACTGGTGGATCGGGAGTTCTGGTGTTACCGGCTGGATTGGCAGCTGACGCCAGAGGATCCCTGGGGCCATTGGCAAGCATCGTTGTTGCTGTTATGGCGGGAGGGGCCCGCCATGGTGCAACGCTCGAAGCGGTTCACCCTGGGTTTGCTGCTGCTCACCGGCTGGCAGTTGCTGCTGTTGATCAAGGCCACGGCAGCCCAGCCCCTGCCGCTTCGAAGCCGGCGTTTGAAGGAGGCGCGTTGATGGTGACGCTACCTCCTCTGATTTTGGTGGGCTCCTCCGGCCAGGCCCATGCCGTGCTCGCGGTGCTGCAGCGCTTGGCGGCCTATCGGGTGATTGGTTTGATTGATTCCTACGTGCCCCAGGGGAGTCATAGCCATGGCTATCCGATCTTGGGGGGAGTTGCAGACCTGGCCAAGATCTGTGACTCCCATGGCGTTGGGCATGTGCAGGTGGCCATTGGCGATAATTACCAACGGGACGTGATGACGGCCAAGGTCAGTCAGGCTTGCCCGGGGGTGAATTTCCCTGTGTTGATTGATCCTTCAGCAGTAATCGCCCATGGGGTCAGTATTGGTGCCGGCTCAATCATCATGCCCCTCGCCCATGTGGGGCCGGGCTCGATCATTGGCATGGGCTGTTTACTGAATACCCGCTGCTCAATCGACCACGATGGTCAGATGGGCGCCTTTGCCAGTCTGGCACCGGGGGCGACCACTGGCGGCAATGTTTCGATTGGCTCTCGCAGTGCGATCGGGCTCGCTGCTGCGATTCAGCACCGCGTCAGTATCGGCAGCGATACGGTGATTGGGATGGGATCGCTGGTACTCAGCGATTGGCCCGATGGCGTGGTTGTTTATGGAGCACCGGCCCGTTTGATTCGTACCCGGCTCGTTGATGAGCCTTACCTATGACAACGTCATCCATGATCGCTTCATCGCTAACGTCTGCCTCCCTGGTTAGCACCATTATTCCGGTCTACAACCGTCCTGAGCTGGTGACGGCGGCGGTGGAGAGTGTGCTGCACCAAAGCCATAGCAACCTGGAAGTGTTGCTGGTGAATGATGGTTCCACCGACGGCACCGCCGTGGTGCTTGAGTCTCTGCGGCGCCAGGATTCGCGGCGGATCCGGGTGATCCATCAGGCCAATGCCGGCCCTGGCGCGGCGCGGGAAAGGGGCCGGCTTCAGGCTCGGGGCGCCTATATCCAATATCTCGATAGCGATGATTGGCTACTGCCCCATAAATTCCGCGACCAGATTGCCGCCCTGGAGGCCCATCCGGAGTGCGCCATTGCCTATGGCACGTCCATCGTGGTCGATGGAGATGGCCAGCTATTAGCCAACCCCAGTCGCCAGACGGCCCAAAGCCATGACCAGCTGTTTCCGGCGTTGTTGGTGGATCGTTGGTGGCATACCCATACGCCCCTGTTTCGCCGTTGGATCAGTGATGCCGCCGGCGCCTGGCCGCCGTTTCGTCCGGAGGATTGGGATCTGGAGGCACGCATGGGGGCGCTTGGGGCCCGCCTCATCCATTGCGGCAGCGAGGTGTCGGTGCAGCGGGACCATGCTTCCGCTGAGCGGGTGTCGCGCGGTCCGGCCCACGCGTACCTGCGCGATGAGGCCCAGTTTTTGCCCCGGCTCTATGCCTGTGCCCTGCTGGCCGGTGTTCGTCCCCAGGCGCCTGAGCTGGACCATCTTGCCCGCTGGTGTTTCATGCGGGCCCGGGATCTCCATGGATTGGGTGAACAACAACAGGGCGATCAGTTGTTGCGCCTCAGTGATCTGATCTGGGAGGGACGGGCCTGGAAACGCCAGACCTACGCCGCCCTACGCCGTGCCTTGGGGCCCCGATCCGCCGCCAGGCTGGTGGCCCTAGCCCGGACCTGAGGGAAGTAAGTATGGCCACCGCAATGATCCCTGCACCAGATCCGCAGCCACCATCCCATCAGGCCTTACTCCATCAAGCCCCATCCCATCAAGCCCGAGCAATTGAGCCGTTAGTCAGCGTGCTGATGCTCACGCACAACCATGGCGCCTTCCTGCAACAAGCGATTGAGTCGGTAATCGCCCAAACCCTCTTTGACCGTTGCGAACTGTTGATCGGGGAAGATGGTTCTACGGACCAGACTGCCGCTGTGGCCTGGGCTGCGGCGGCCGCCTATCCCGTCCGAATCTGGGTGTTTGAAAGTGTGGCTGGGCCCCTCGGCTTTCACCGTAATTTTGAGAGGCTCGCCGCGGCAGCTCGGGGTATTTTTGTGGCCTTTCTTGAGGGCGACGATTGGTGGAGTGATCCCAGCAAGCTCGAGCGCCAGGTTCAGTTACTGCAGCGCCAACCGGAGCTGGCCTTCTGTGGTGGTCGCACCCGCATCTTTGATGGCAGGGAGTTGTCGTCAGGGCAGGATTGCCAGGAAATTGGGCCGGCCGGCCAGGCCAGTTCTTTGAGCTTTACGGATTTGATTGGCAGCTACAGCTTTCACTTTTCGGCGGTGCTGATGCGGCGTACAGCCTTGGAATTACCCGCCTGGATCTTTGGCCAATACTGTCTTGATCGTCCCTTGTACCTACTGGCTGCCCAGCATGGCCCCGCCGGCGTGATCGACCGTTGCATGTCGGTGTACCGGCTCCATGGCGGTGGCGTTTGGTCGCCCTTGGGGCCCCTGGCCAAAGCGCGCCGTAGCCAGCAGCTCTTCACCACCTTCACGATGGTGTTCGAGCCGCGTTACCGCCGCTGCTTTCGCCGCAGCCTCAGTGCCATCCTTTGGAGCTATCTGGCGGATGCCTTGCGCAGTGGCCAGGGCCAGCAGGCTGCCCTGATCCTGGCCATGGCCGTGCGGGCCTCCCCCTGGCAGCGGCTCT
>Ga0310098_1000310_pt1 | contig 11251 bp, 6 predicted proteins | sample LakMicMIDCLREDC7_FD_194453 | JGI IMG/M metagenome (GOLD analysis project Ga0310098, IMG submission 194453) | Enriched freshwater cyanobacterial communities from Lake Michigan, Michigan, United States - MI23.DCL.RED.C7 | ecosystem: Environmental > Aquatic > Freshwater > Lake | place: USA: Michigan...
GGTGAACAGGGGTGTGAGCGGGAAGGCAAAGCGTGGCCATGGCGGAAGCAGCGCAGGACTCCACCTCCAAGCGGGGCGGGGTCAAGGACCCGCGCCATTCGCCTGATGTGCCGCGTCATGCGGCACCAATGTCAACCAGTCGCGGGCATGGCTCCGATCCTTTACGCCGCCCCGCACCATGAAGAGGCCTGCGCGGCAAGCCTCATGGGTAGTCGAACTAAGGGCTAATCCTGGTTCGAGGTGCTCACTCGGCTGACGCCCGAGAAACCCATCACCACCGGCGGCTGCATCGGCCGGAGCTGCTGGGCTGTGGCTTCCAGGAAAGCCACCAGGATGGTGATCAGCAGGATGTAGTCCCGCAGCGCCGGCTCCAATGGCCCATGAGCAGAAGGCGGCTGAGCGGCCAGGACCGTCTCCAGTGGTGCCCAGAGCGGATTAGCGCGGGCATCTGCATACACCTCTTCAAGGCGGGAGCTGTGGGCTGAATCGCCCAGCGAGGCCGATTCAGCGGAGTGGGCAAAGGCGTTACGCAGCTTGCGCAGCACGTTCAAGGCTCGCTCCACCGGGCCATCGATCAGGCCGAGCCGGCTGGCGAGCGCCACCTTGGCGCCAATGGAGCCCAGTGGCCGTTCCGGCAGGAACAGGCCATCGCCTTTGGCTGTTGATGGAGTCATCACGGCCTGCAGCAGATGCTCCAGAGCTGCATCCACGCGGGCTACGCCCACGAGCACAGCCCCGCGGCCCCGTTCCTCCAGCATCTGAAGGGCGATGGTGCGGGCCGCCTGAGACGCGACCGCATCGGAACTTGTTGCTTGTTTGCCAGTCATGATGCTGGCCTGAGCATCAAGTCCAACAACCCCTCTTTGATCTGCTGGTGGCTGCCAGTCAAGTCGACGGTGGCAAAGCGCATCTGGTGCCCCTGGATCGCCACGGATTCATCAAAGTCGCCGTTGATGGCCGGGTGGAGCAACAGTCCCGCAGCCTGTTCGGCCCAGGGGTCGCCTCGGCCCACTTGGGAGCGCAGATAGGCATAGAGCTGGTAGACGTAACCGGCACGGAGCGAGTGCTCGCGATACCACCCTCGACCGAGCACGCTGGTGAACTTCGTGTCGATCACCAGGCGCTGGGGCTGGTCGCGTCGATCGATCACGATGTCGGTGCGCATGGAGGGGAACACCTGGGCGATGCCGGGGGTGGCGTCTTCGATGGGCCAGCTGAGTGGTTTGCCAGTGTTCACAAGCCAGTGGGCTTCATCGAGATGGAGGCGGCAAAATCCTCCGATCGCCTTCTCATAGAGCCGCCTCAGCCAATGCTCGCAGCGCTCGGGGTCGATCAGGGCATTAGGGCCGGCCTCCTCGGCGGGCAGGGCTAGATCCATCGCCAATCGAGCAGCGGCGAGCATGGACTGGTCGGCCTGGTCATGACGCCCGAAGCGTTCGCTGCTGATCAGCTGGCGAGTGGGTGGCTCTCCAACCACTCCCTGCAGGCGCAGGCCATGGGCGAGGCCGCGGCAGCGGTGGGCCAGCTCAGGCTTGCGGACCAACCTGCCCACGGTGTCGAGGGCGGCGCGCACGTAGCGGTTGCGTGGGCTGTCGATCGAGAGTTCTTCGAAGCCGCAGGCCACCTGTCCTTTCGCCAGCAATTGTCTTCGACTGGTGGTGAGGTGATCGATGCGCCCCCTCACACGGGTGAGCACCGCTTCTCTTGGTTGAAATGCGGTGGAGAGTTGGCGGCGCTGCCGTTGTTCGACTGCCCTGGCCAGGATCTCGGCCACCAGATCGGGGATCTCGTCGGGAAGGTCTTCTGAGGCGAGCTTGGCGGGATTGGCGGCCTTGCCCAGGTCTGAGGCGTAGAGCATCAGCCACCAGATGTTGCGAACTGGGATGCTCACCAACCCTCCAGCAGAGCCGCGGCCTGGCGTTCGGCCTCCTCCGGGGCGTCGAACCAGTACTCCTGCAGCAGGGGTTTGAGTTCGCTGGCCACCACTTCGGCGAACCAATCGCGACTGGAGCGGCCCTCCAGGCTCTGGGTTGGGGTGACATAGCTGTGGCCGATCTGGAAGGCCTTGCCAAGGCGGTTGTCGGCGACGATGGCGGCGTTGAGTTGGCCGAGGCGCTGTTCAATGTTGGCCGCGGCGGCCAGATCCATCTGCAGCCGAGTCACCACCCACTCCCGCCAGGTTTCGCCGAGGCAGGGCTCCAGGTCGATAAAGGCGAAGCGCCGGCGGAAGGCCATGTCCACCAGGGCCAGGGAGCGATCGGCGATGTTCATGGTGCCGATCACGTAGAGGTTCCCCGGCACATGCACCGGGCGGTGCACACCGTCGGGATCGGGGTAGCAGAGCTGCATGGCATCGCGGGGTGTGCGCTTGCCGGACTCCAGCAACGTGAGCAGCTCACCGAAGATCTGAGCGGGGTTGCCGCGGTTGATCTCTTCGATCACGAGCACGTGGGTCTGGCTGGGGTGCTCCAGGGCGCCCTTCACCATCTGCATGAACACCCCCTCATGGAGGGCAATGCCGCCATTGGCGTTGGGCCGCCAGCCGCGCACGAAGTCTTCGTAGGAGAGGTTGGGGTGGAACTGCACCGAGCGCAGCTGCGGCTCCTGCACCAGATGGCCCACCAGGGCCATGCCTAGGCGTTTGGCCAGCCAGGTTTTGCCGGTGCCGGGCGGGCCCTGGAGGATCAGGTTCTTCTTGTCGCGCAGGCGGCGCAGGATGCGCTCCAGCTCGCTGGGGGGCAGGAAGCAGCCATCGGCCTGGATGTCATCGATGCCGTATGGCGTGAGCGGGATGACCGGCTCCACCACTGGAGTGTCGTCGATCTCATTGACGGCCGCCTCGTCGTCTGCTGATTCGTCGTCATCCGTGTCTGTTCCGCTGGCGGTGTAAGACCAGGCCTCCAGGGAGAGATCAGGAAAGGAGTGGACGCTGAAGTCGGGCTCCTCAAAACGCTGCTTGAGGGATTCGATCAGCTGGAGATAGTCGGCGGCGCTGCAGCGATGCTTGTGGCCATTTCGGCCGATGGTGAGGCGCAGCTTCTCGCTGATGTAGCTGCGGGAGCGCTCATCAAGGCTGAGGAAGCTCCAGGGGCGGCACCAGTAGAGCCCGAAGGTGAGGTTCCAGGCCACACCGAAGTAGCCCATCGCTGCATCGAAGTCGCGGCTGAAGCGCTCGATCGCCTGCTCGGTGTCGGCATCGGCCAGCGCCAGGCCGCTTTGAAACACCTGCCAGAGGGCATCGATCTGGGCGGGGTCGCGATTTTTGGCGTAGGGGAAGAACCACGACTTCTGGTTGTTGAGCACCGGGATGCCCTCGAAGCTCTCGGGGAGCGCTTCTTCCACGCCCAGGAACTGGGCCAGGGCAGCAGCGATGGCGCGGCGGTTGCTGTCTTTGATGCTGCGGTTGAACAGGCCGAACAGGGTGAAGGGGTCGATGTCCTGGATGAACCCCTTGCTGCCATCGGCGAACTGATCCCCGCTGAGCAGGCCGAGATTCTCCACGCTGGGTTGGAGCTCCTGCAGAAAGGCAATCAGTCGGCTGCGATCGGCTGCGTGATTGACCAAGCCATCGGCAATGGCCTGGTAGAAACGCGCCCAACGGAAGCGCTTGTGTTCCTTGGGATCGGTGCCGAAGCGCTCCCGCCAGAAGGGGGCGTTGCGGAAGCGGTCGATGTCCTGCGGTTTGTTCTGGAAGGTGAAATCAATCAGGGCGTCGGTTTTCCAATCGCCGGGGGTGACCTTCCAGATCGTGGGTTGGTAGGTGTAGAAGTACCACTCGCGGGCGGGGCTGACGCGCTGCCAGTGCACCTGCAGTCGGCGGCCATCCCCCATGTTTTCGGCGATAACGCCGATAGCCTTAATCGCCATCACTGAGACGGTGTTGCCGCCGGTTTCAAAATTCAGGCCGTGCTTTTTGATGTAGGCCGCCTTGATTGCGATGCGCTCGCCTGTCTGCATCGAGCGCACCTGGTCCAGCACCCTGCTGTTGTCGTCGAAGTCGTGCTCCCAGATACCTTCGTCGATGAAGCGATCCGTCTGGTCGTCGCCACGGTTCATCATGGCGCCCACGAACCAGCAAGTAGTCGGTAGATCAGAACTAATTAGCATCTACAGGCTTAAAGGCAACTGTCATCATTAGCCTCGACACTATCAATGCCAGGGCAAGCAAGAGAATGCTTGGCAGCCAAACCAGAATGCGATTAAAGTAGATATCAATATTACCGGAACATAAAAGGCAAGAAGGGTGGCCGAGAAAAAGGATCGAACCCATGTATTTTTCTCCTTGGCGTGCTTTCTGGTATCCATGGAGAAGTGGGTTGCGCTTCTGAAGCGCACCACGTCATACAGACCTCGGTACTGCCTCTCGCGAGACAAGTAGTAGGCGTCTAGCAACCAGAAAGCCGGGATCACTAAACAGGTTATGACGGAGTATCTACTATCGGCATCTTTGGAGGCGAGAGCAAACAGGGCGGATACAAGTGTTATCATCCAGCCTTTGACTAGGAAAGAGTTACCTCCCATTCGCGTGATTACATTCTGGATGAATTCGAGATGCTTGATTACGTCCTGGTTCATCGCCCTGTATCAGGCAGGTGTTTGCGTGAATTATGCTGTCATGTCATAAAGAATGTCAAGCGGGTGACGCTCTGAGGATCTGCGTGCTTGCAGCCAAGCATTAAGAGTGTCCACATTGATATCGATGAGGCATGATGTATTTACCTCATATTCTATCTTAAGCTCCGCAGACCTGTCTTGGCGCGCAACACCCTCTTTGAAGTCAAGGGCTCTACCGTGTAATTCAGGGCTCTTCCTGCGCGCAATATTCGCAATCGCTATCTCGGTAAAAAGCCAAGGCGAAAGCGTCTTGTCAACCGATGAGCTTGAGGTAATCGAATTTGGCGTATTCAGAAAGAACAAGCACTCAGCATTGTCAATCATCATTCCTAGCGCCGTTGAAAGCATCGCGTGAACATGACTGGTTGATCCATTGCGCTTTTCGTAGCTATAGGTCTTGCCGCATGGATTCATGCAGTAGTTCTTATCAATCTGCTTAAGCAAATCATCGGCGCATCCCCAAACACAAGAATCAATAAAGACCCTAAGATTGAATGCATGCTTCATCCACCCCGCAAACTTCAAAGCGAGATCATAGTCAGCGTGCGAGTGAGAAAGGAAGACATCGGCACTTATCCGCGGAAACCAATGACTCTGCAGGCTGCTGCCATCAATTCTGCCGCTGGACGATACGAATGCACCAAGCCTCTCTTTTACCTGCGTTGAGTATTCATTGCTGACTTCAAGCCCCTGCGAATAGAGCGAAAGCCCTTCGTCGGAAAATCGCAAGTTGGAAATGTTATAGCCTCTGAACATAGTGTTGTTTGCATTTAGTGATCAAGGTTTCTACAATTGGCTAAGTTGGCCGCCAGCCTGTTTGCGGAGGCGATACAGCCTAGCAGATTTTGTAGATTCCTTTAATGAGCATCGAATCTATTGGTCATTCGACTCTTATTCTCCAAACAGACGATCCCACGCCTCCAGCACAAGCCGCTGGGTGCGGTACTCCCCGAACTGGCGGATCTCGTTGTTCTTGAGCACGCGGAAGGTTTCGCTGGGGTAATCGGGGCCCATCACATCTGATGGATCAAGGATGTAGCGCAGCTCATCGCGATTGATGCCGTAGAGGTGGGCGTAGAAGGCATCGAGTTCGGCCCTCAGCAAGGCTCGGCGTTCGGGATCGAAGAGGAAGGGTGGACCTTCGTAGCCGAGATCTTCGGCCCATGGCTTGAGGTCGTGGGCGGTGTATGTGAGTTCGAGGACGCGGGGTTGGATGAACTCGATGGCGGCTTGGCTGTAGGCGCTGGGGAGGAGGTAGGGAAATTGCTTGAGATAGGAGTAGGTTAGATGGGTACCGCCGATCTTATTCCTCGCGTTGAAATCAAGCACGAGGCACTGCCAGTTCCCAAGGAAGCAACTCAACAAACGTGTCTCTTCTTTCGAGAAGAAAATGGGCATGGTGTGACCAATCGAAGCAATTGGCGCCGCCGAAGCAATCACCGTGCGCTCATCCGTGCTGCGGCAGATGTCACGCCAGCCCATCAGCCACTGTCGATCCCACCCCTGCGCCTTTAGCCTCTCCTGCACTTCTGAGCGCTCCACCCAATAGCGCGGCGTGATCTGAAAACCTGGATCCTGTTTCTCGGTCAGCGACAGATCACGACTCGCACCATCGGCCGCATAGGTGGCCCAGCGGTGGTCGTAGTGGTGAATCAGCTTGGCTTCGTAGAGGGGCAATCGATCAGGTGCCGGCTCGTCGAAGAACAGATGGCTGTCGTTCGACATGTCGAACATCCTCATGAACTTGATGCCCCATGGATTGCCCTGCTCCCCAAGTGCTTCATCAATCAACACCGGCACACGGTCGTAGATCTTCTTCGTCAGCTCCGCATCCATTTGGCTGCGGAATACCGGACAGGTGCGGGTGTTGGGGTTCAGCAGAGAGAAATCGTCGCTCTCAAGGGTGAAGTGACGACGGTGATCCGCAAGCTCATCCACTTTCAGGGCAAAGAAGACAAAATCAGTCTTTTTCGCTTGCCCCAGCGTGATCAAGCAGAACTTGAAGCGCTGGTGACCGATTTCAGAGAACAATCCAGGCCCTGTTCGGAAGTCGTAAAGACTGATCAGCCGGTTGCCACTGGAAATCGCATCGAAATACGCCTTTGTGCTGTTGTCTGTAGCGATCCCTGTGGGCACAATCAGCCCAGCCCGCCCCTCCGGGCCAATCAGGTTCTGAAACAGCTCTGCGAACAGCGCATAGGTGTTCAGATCCCCCACCGCAGTAAGGCCAAATCGACCGGAACCTCGGATGAACTCTCCGCTTCCCTCGGCCTCACGCTTCGCGAGCTCAAACTCTTGCACCAGGCGCTGATCTACAACCGAGGCCTCTGGTGCTCTAAGGGTCTGGATCAGCCGCTCCCGCGCGGCCTTGTTCGGCGCCGTGGCAATGGCCTCTGATCGCGCCGCGAAGAACTCCTTCTCCTGGAGTTTGATCCGTTCCCAGGGTGGATTACCGAGCAGGCAATCAAAACCTCCGGCGCGCATCACATCCGGGAAGGCCAGATGCCAGTGCAGGAAGCGAAAGTCGTCCGCTGCTCTGGCAACAGCTTCCGCCATCGGGACTGACAGCTCTGCTCCTCGCTGGATGGCATCCAGGTTCTGAGACACGGGCACGAGATGCTCCTTCCCCTCCTGCTTGGGCAGGAAAAAGGCGGCGGTGTAGGCGTCAGCCCTCTGCAGCTCCTGGCGGATGGCTGGATCGTTGCGCCAGTCCCGATAGGCCCGTTCTTTGCGGCGCACCGCCGTCAGATCGTTTTCCTCGATTGCCTCGAAACCCGCGGCGCTCGTCAGCGCCTGGGTCATTGCATTGGCAGTGAAGAGATCCGCCTGGCCCTTCACCACAAACGTCTGATTCGTTTTCTTCAAGCTGGTGCAGACCTTCTTGTCGTCGCCGGTTAGCGGCTTGTAGGCGCCATCGGGGATGCCGGCCTCCAGCGCCTGGGGGTCGAACACCCCCACCAGAGAATCGCCGCACTGGATGTGGGCATCGAGGAAGCCCAGGGGCTTGCCCGGCTCAATCGCCTCCATCCACAGGGCCACCTTGCACAGCTCCACCGCCATTGGGTTCTTGTCAACCCCGTAGATGCATTTGGCCACCACCTCCCGCAGGCAGTGGCGCCGGAGGTCTTCGCTGGGTTCGTCATCGCCGGCCTCCACCCGCGCCAGCTCCAGCGCCAGCCGCCGTGCTGCTGCTAGCAGGAAATGACCGCTGCCGCAGGCGGGATCAAGGACCCGGATCGCCAGCAGGGCTTCCCTCTTCTCCTGCTGTGTGGTGGCTTTGCTAAGCCGATCGCGGATTACCGGCAGGAGGGCTGAGAGGATCAGCAGCCGCACCAGATCTTCCGGGGTGTAGTAGCTGCCGCTGGTCTTGCGTTCGCTGCCGGCCACCCCGCCCAGGGAGAAGCGCAGGTTGGCGCCACTGCCACTGATCTGCGGATGCAACTCCAGCAGGCTTTCGTACACACTGCCGAATTCCTCCGTGTTCAACGCCTGGTAATTGATGCGGGTGCGGCTCTGGCTCTGTTCGTCGTAGAACCAGCCGATCGCTCGCACCGCTTCAAGAAGCGCCGCATTGCTGATTTGCGCCGTGTCGAGATCGGGGCAGCGATCCTCTTCAAAAAGGCCTCCCAGTGCAGGTAGCCCGAGGCTGGAGCTCTCCGGGTTCCGGAGCTGCTCGAACACCAGCTTCTGCACCAGCCACAGATCACCGTGCAGCTGCTCATGCGCTCCGCTCCTGATTGCCAGATCGCGCAGCCGGCTGAGGCTGTAGCCCTCCCGATAGATCTGCCGCAGCTCCATTGGCACGTCTGCGGCAAACAACAGGTTGCGGTCTTCCGCCACGCACAGGAAGAGCAACCGGTACACCAGCCGCAGCAGCTGCCGGAAAAAGGCCTGGGTGCTGAGCTCACCGCTCTGCAACTTGGCCACCAGCTCGCCATTGGCCGGGTGCAGCAACACCCCCTGGCCCAGCGCCTCCAGGGCAGCCTGCACGCCATCGCGCAGCTTGTTGAGCGCGCGCTCGCCGCTCTGCTGCCCTTCCTGCTTCCAGCCATCCAGCACGCAGCTTCCGTCGTCACGGCGCTGGAAGCGGCTGGTGTGCAGCAGCAGCCACACCACCGCGAACTCATCAAACAGCCCGCCGTCAAAGATCTGATCCAGCGCCACGGCCACATAGGCCGGCTTCACCAGAGCGGGGTTGTCGTGGACCAGCCGCAGGCTGGTGCCGTTGCAGAGCAGGCCCCAGTTGGAGCCATCGTCGGCATTGAGGCATTCCTGCAGGCAGCTGTGGGGCGAACGGCGGCGGCCGTCCTGCCCGAACTGCCTATGCCCCTTATCCAGTTCGTCGTTGCCCAGGCTGGTGAAAACCAGCGGCACTTCCCCGGAAAAGGCCTTGTGTGTGATCGGGAAGAGGGCCTCTGCGATCTGGCGGGGCGGGCAGGGCCCCAGGTCGGCCCAGCCGAACACCTGCTCCAGCAGCCGCTGGCTGAACCACGCCGCCCAGGGCATGGCTTCCCCCCTCCGGCGCAGCTCCTGGGCTTCTTGCCACAGGGCCTTGGCACGGTTCCAGGCCTGATCCACCGCCACCTGTAGCCGCTGGTTCTTCTGCAGGCCGTAGTCGCTGGCCTTCTGCTGCGCCGCCTGCTGCAGCGCGATCTGCTCGATCAGCGACGCCGGCAACAGCCCACCCACCAGCTGGATGGCGTTGAACTGCATGGTGGCGGAACGGCGGCGACTCATCGCTACAGCTGCGGTGCCGGCAGCAGCACAAACAGGCCGATCACATCCACCGGCAGGCTGGGTTCGCAGCGAAAGCGCATGCGCAGAGCCCCACCCGTGCCCACCGCCGCCTGACGCACCCGGCGGTGATCGTCTTCTGCCTGGGTTGCGCGATCCAGCGCCAGGGTGCGCAGGTCGGCGTCCAGGCCCGGCAGCTGCTGCAGCGCTCGCTCCAGCTCCATCTGCCGCTGGCCAGGTTGCACATTGCCCACAGCTGGTTGCTGGAGCAGGGCCAGGGCCTCTGCCTCCGCCAGTACACGCAGCCCATCGGCTGCGCAATGCACGGTGAGGCACTCCTCAACCAGCAGTGGCGGCATCGCTTCGAAGCCGGCGTCGGTTCGGCGTTCCTGGTTGATCTGGTGCCGCAGTCGCAGCAGCAGCAGGGTGGTGCGTTCCTTGACCCCGTTGGTGCGGATCACGGCGCTGCGGGCTGCCAGCTCGGGCTCTTCCCCGCTCAGGGCTCGCTCAGCCACAAACTCCGCCAGTTCCACCACCAACGGATGGGAGCGGCTGAGCAACTGGGCGCCATCGCGACAGGGCGAGCTGGTGCAGAGGCTCAGCCGCCCCTCCAAGCCTTGGCTCTCCAGCCGTTCCCGCAACGCGCGCCGCTCAGGCGGGATTTCTGTCAGGTTGAACTGCCATGCCCCACCCGCTGCGGCTGGTGCCGGTAGCCGCAGGCGGGCGCAGGCCTCCACCAGCAGCCGCTCCACCGCGGCGTGGTCGCCCAGGGCTTCCTTGCTGCGCTGCCACTCAGGCAGCACCTCCTCGGGCTTGAGTCGCCGCTGGGCAAAGATCGTTTGCGTGCGCTTGGCGTTTTCCTTGGCACTCTCCCATTGCTGATCGAGGGTGGCTTCCCAGCCCGCCAGCGGCAACACCTCAGGCATGTCAGCTGGCGCCGCAAGCCCCAGATCCAGGCCCAACTGCTGCACTGATTCCCCGAGAATATCGGCAAGCACGGCTTGGGTGATCGAATTCATATCGCCCGGTACGGGCACGCTCACGCCCAGTTCCTTGCGGATTACCTTCTCCTTGTTGAGGATCACCGCCAGGACCCGCTCATCCACCGGGTTGCGGCGATTCGGGTCTTTGCAGGCCCCGTGCAGCATCAGGGCGCGCACGGTGTTGCGGGCCTGGCCAAAGCGGTCCACCCGGCCCTCGCGCTGCTCATGGCGCGTGGGGTTCCAGCAGAGGTCGTAGTGGACCACCGCATCGAAACTGCGCTGCAGGTCGATCCCCTCGGACAAGCAATCCGTGGCCACCAGCACGGGCGTTTTCGGTTTCTCAGGATCGAACGCCTCCGCCTCCAGCGCCGCAATCCGCTCGACTCGCTCCTCCGGCGGCAGCTCGCCGGTGACGGCCCGCACAACGGTGCTGCGCTTGGGCAGGGCCGCGGTGAGTTCTTCCGCCAGGTAGTGGGCAGTGGGGCGGAAGCGGCAGAAGATCACCGGCCGGTAGCCCTCGCCCAGCAGCTCCAGCACCTGCCGCACCAACTGCTTCAGCTTGGGGTCTTTGCTGGGTCCCCGCAGTCCCTCGGCCGTTTCGATCAAGGTCTCTAGGTGGGCGCGATCGGCTTCCACGGCCAGATCGCCTCCAGGTGCCGCCTCCTCTTCTGACATGGCCTCATCCAGGCCATCGAGCACCCCCTGGCTGGCCAGGGCCTCCAGCTCATTGAGTTGCTGCTCCTCGCTGAGGCCCTGGCCGTTCTTGCCCTGCTCTAGGCCTGCCAGCTTGGTGCGCAGTGACACAGCCGCGGCCGCGGGGCTGCTGCTGATGCAGCGCAGCAACGCCAACGCCGCCCACCAGCTCATCCGCTGCCGCAGGCGGCTCTGGCCGGCGCTGCGCTTGATCAGCGTGCGGGCGT